>ERZ802830.312-NODE-312-length-48183-cov-10.0643_pt1 | contig 48183 bp, 45 predicted proteins | sample MGYA00345654_ERZ802830 | MGnify/ENA primary metagenome ERZ802830 (study PRJEB30503, sample SAMEA104212375) | marine metagenome | biome: Westerlies Biome; feature: [SRF] surface water layer (ENVO:00010504) within the epipelagic zone...; material: water...
TTGGATTTAATTTTTTTGCAGAACGAAGCAAGCTTTGTAATGCTATAGTATGTTTATTCTTATACTTTAAAATATTAAAACTATCAACTTCAAATTCACATTTAATCCATGTGTTATTTTTGTCATCAAGACTTTCCCAAAATAATATTTTTGATTCATCATGGATAAAATCTAAACTTTGTTTGAATTTTGTTGGGATTGCTAAAGCTTGAGCACCTTTTAAAACAAAATATTCAGATGTAATTAAAAGTTTTCCAGGACTTGAAATATTAAAATTCATTTTATCTTAATTTTTCAAGTTCATTTTTTACAGAACTAAATGACACTGTATTATTTTTAAAAAAATCTATTAGTTTAGTTTTTTCTTTCTCAGAAGCATTTAATGAATTTAAAATATTTATTAAATGCATTTTCATGTGTCCTTTTTGAATTCCTGTTGTAATTAGAGAATTTACAGCTCCAAAGTTTTGAGCTAAACCAGCAACTGCAACAATTTTCATTAATTCTTTTGCATTAGGATTTTTCAATAATTCTAAAGACCATTTAACAAGAGGATGAAGATTAGTAATTCCTCCAACTGTTCCCAATGCTAGTGGAATTTCAATCCAAAATTTGAAAGTATTGTTTTCAACACAAGCGTCTGTCAAGCTTTTATACATTCCGCTTTTAGCTGCATAAGCATGAACACCAGCTTCAATTGCTCTAAAATCATTACCAGTAGCTATTACAACTGAATCAATTCCGTTCATTATTCCTTTGTTATGTGTTACCGCTCTACTGGTTTGTGTTTTTGCAATATTGATCGCTTGTATAAATTTATTTGCATATTCTTTTCCACTAAGTCCACCAGTTTGATCAATTTCGCTTAAGTCGCAACTAACTTCAGCTCTTACCAGACATTCAGGAACATAATTTGATAAAATACTCATAATGATTTCGAGTGAGTAATCTGAATTAGTAATATCTGAGCACTTTTTTATTTCATTTTTTAAAGTGGAAGCAAATTGTTCAAGACAGGAGTTTATAAAATTTGCACCCATTGAATCAACAGTATCAAATACAGCATTTATTTGAAAGTAGTTGTCAATATCATGAGTTTTATCCAACAATTCAATATTCAAAATACCACCACCTCTTTTTTTCATGTTGGAGGAAATTTCTTTACAATCCTCATAAAATTTTAACTTATTGTTTTTAAAAAAAATATTTAGTTTTTGTTTATCCCCTTTAAATATAAAATGTACTTGCCCAGTTTTTTTAAAATTTAAAATTGAAGTTTTAAAGCCCCCTTTATTTCTCCAAAATTTTGCAGCTTTACAAGCTGCAGCAATAACAGAACTTTCTTCAATAACCATAGGGATTGTATAATCCTTGTTATCAATGAGAAAATTTGGAGCTACACCAAGAGGCAAATAAAAATTAGAAAGTGTATTTTCTGTAAATTCATCATGTATCTTTTGAAGAGAATCATCATTGTTCCAATAGTTTTTTAAAATTGGATTTGAGACATTATTGAAATAATTTTTTTCGATCCACTTTATCTTTTCTTCTTTGCTAATTTTAGAAAATCCTTCTATTTTATTTTCAAAACCTTTCTTGTTCATAATTCAAAGATAATCAATGTATTTATGTTGTTCTTTCAATTTTTATAATTTAGTAATAACTTAATCACTTAATTTTTATGATGAAAAAAATATATTTTATTTTTAATTTTTTTTTTTTGAGTCATTTCATTATTTCATGTAATTCAAATAATCAAAAAGAACAAAATAGACCAAATATCATCTATATTCTTGCAGATGATTTGGGTTATGGTGAATTAGGAGTTTATGGTCAAAAACACATAGAAACCCCAAATATTGATCAATTAGCTAATTCTGGAATGATGTTTATGAATCATTATTCAGGAGCCCCGGTATGTGCACCTGCAAGAAGTGTTCTTTTAACAGGTATGCATTCTGGTAATACACATATAAGAGCCAATGGTGAATGGTCTGAAAGAGGAAATGTGTGGAGTTTCAAGGCTATGTTTGATGATCCTAATCTAGAAGGCCAAAGACCGTTGTTAGATTCAATCAATACTGTTGCTCAAGTTTTAAATAATGCTGGTTATAAAACAGGAATGGTTGGAAAGTGGGGTTTAGGTGCACCAAATACTAACAGTATTCCAAATAAAAAAGGGTTCGACTTTTTTTATGGCTATAACTGCCAAAGACAGGCTCATACATTTTACCCAACTCACTTATGGAAAAACGAGAGTAGACATATACTAGATAATTACATTGTAACAAAACAGGAAGGTCTTGGAGATCTAGATCCAAATGATCCTATTTCATACAATAAGTATAATCAAAAGGATTATGCTCCCACACTTATGCATAAAGAGGCAATAGATTTTATTACTAGAAATAAGAACTCTCCCTTTTTTCTTTATTACGCATCTCCAATACCACATTTACCATTGCAAGCCCCTAAGAAATGGGTAAATTATTATGAAAAAAAGTTTGGAGAAGAGAAACCCTACACAGGAAAATCATATTATCCAAATAAAACTCCAAAAGCCACCTATGCGGCAATGATTTCATACCTTGATGAACAAGTAGGAGACTTAGTCTCAAAGCTCAAAGAGATTGGTCAATATGAAAATACCCTAATTATTTTTACCAGTGATAATGGTCCAACTTGGGTAGATCATGTTGATTATAATTTTTTCAATAGTACAGGAAAATTTATTAATTCAAGAAGGACTATGAAAGGTAGCGTTAGTGAAGGGGGGATAAGAGTTCCCATGATAGCGTCTTGGCCAAATAAAATAAAGCCAAATTCTAAATCTGACCATATTTCAGCTTTTTATGATTTTTTTGAAACTGCCTGTGATGTAGCAGGAATTGAAAATTCTGAAAAAACTGACGGCATAAGTTTTTATAAAGAAATGATTGGTGAAGATCAAAAAAAACATGATTTTTTATATTGGGAATATCCTGCTAGTGGAGGTCTTCAGGCCATAAGAATGGGGAAATGGAAAGGAATTAAGAGAAACTTGTTCAAGGGGCCTTCTAAGCTTGAATTATATGATTTGTCAGTTGATGAAAAGGAACTAAATGATCTTTCTTTTGAATACCCAGGAATCATTTCTGAACTTGAAAAAAAACTTCAAAAAGCACATTCAACTCCATTTTTAAAAGAATTTATTATACCATCACTTGAATTGTAAAAAATGATTTCAAAAGCACCTGCAAGAATTTGTTTATTTGGTGATCATCAAGATTATTTAGGTTTGCCTGTTATAGCGTGTGCAATTGATAAATATATTACAGTTGAAGGTAAGCCTAATCGCTCAAATTTTTTAAATTTTAATTTAAAGAATTTAGAAAAAAATATATCAATTGATTTAAATGATGATTTAAAAGAAATAGAAAAAGGAGATCATATTAAGTATGTGCTTAAAAGTCTAAAAAAAAATAAAATTGTCATTAATAAAGGGTTTAATATAAAAATAAAAAGTGAAATTTTTATTAATGCTGGAATATCAAGTTCTTCGGCCCTGGTTGTAGCATTAATAAAATTTTTTTTACAGATTTTTAATCCTGAAAAAATCTCTGAAAAATTTATATCGGAATTAGCATATCAAAGTGAAGTTGTTGAACAAGGAGGCTCAGGTGGCAGAATGGATCAATATTCAATAACTATCGGAAATACCATATTTTTAGAAACCAACACTAACAACTCTTTTTTTAAAATAAAATCTCCTTTTAAAAATTTTATAATCGCAAATTCTGGTATAAAAAAACAAACTGATTTAGTTTTAAAAAATTTGAAGGAAAAAAGTATTTATTCTATAAGTAAAATAAAGAAACATAATGAATCTTTTATTTTAAGCAAAGTAAAAAAATCTGAAATTAATTTATATAAGAAGTTTTTAGACAAAACCTCTTTTGATTATTTTGAAGCTGCTGTTTCAAACCATCATATAACACTATCTGCTTTAAATGAATTAAAAAAAATAAAACCTGATTTAAATAAATTAGGTAGACTAATGATTGAACATCATAATTTTTTAAAAAATAATCTTAAAATAACTGTACCTGAGATTGATCAAATTATTGATATTGCCATTGAAAATGGTGCCTATGGAGCAAAAATAATAGGGTCAGGTGGTGGAGGCTCTGTTTTGATTTTATCAAATGAAAATCGACAAGAAAATATAATAAATAAACTAATTTCCGAAGGGATAAATGAAATTGTAAAAGCTAATGAGTCCCCCGGTATACTTAGTCTATAAATTATATAGATTTATCTATTTATAGATATTCTTGAATTTTTATTACTTATTTTTAATAAACAACTAACTTTTATGATAGATCTTTCATTTTTAGACCTTGCTATAATAGCAGCATTCTTTTCGGCAACTCTTTTTGTAGGTTTTTATGTTTCAAAAAAATCTTCATCAAGTTCTAGTGAGTATTTTTTATCTGGAAGAAATATGCCTTGGTGGTTACTGGGAATTTCTATGGTAGCAACTACTTTTTCAACAGATACACCAAATTTAGTTACAGATATAGTAAGAAATAATGGGGTATCTGGAAATTGGGTGTGGTGGGCCTTTCTTTTTACTGGTTTATTAACTGTTTTTGTTTATGCTAAGCTATGGCGAAGGTCAGATGTTTCTACTGATATGGAATTTTATGAATTGAGGTACAGTGGTTGGGGTGGAAGATTTTTAAGAGGTTTCAGAGCTATATATCTTGGTGTTATTTTTAATGTTATGGCAATGGCAGGAGTCACTTTAGCCGCTATAAAAATAGGAGAGATAATGTTAGGACTAGACCCTGTTGAAACTATATTATATGCAGGTTCAATAACAGTAATTTTCAGTACAGTTGGAGGTTTTAGAGGTGTAGTTTATACTGATTTTATTCTCTTTTTTGCAGCAATGGTTGGTTCTATCGGAGCAGCTTATTATTTAGTTAATCTTCCTGAAGTTGGGGGAATGACTAATCTAATTTCTAATCAAAATATTTCTGATAAACTTTCTATTCTACCGAGTTTTGATGATCCAAATTTATATATTCCTTTACTTATTGTTCCCTTGGCTGTTCAGTGGTGGAGTTCTTGGTATCCAGGTGCTGAACCTGGCGGAGGTGGATACATTGCTCAAAGAATGTTAGCAGCTAAAAATGAAAACCATGCTATTGGAGCAACTTTTTTCTTCAATGTTATGCATTATGCTCTTAGACCTTGGCCATGGATTATTGTTGCTTTAGCTTCATTAGTGGTATTCCCTGATATTTCAAGTATTCAAGAAGCTTTCCCAAATATTTCTGAAGACAAGTTAGGACAAGATTTAGCATATCCAGCAATGCTTACTAAACTTCCATCAGGATTACTTGGAATTGTAGTTGCGTCTCTGGGTGCTGCATTTATGTCAACTATTTCAACCCATTTAAATTGGGGCTCATCATATATCGTAAATGATTTTTATAAACAACAGATTAATAAGGATGCTTCAGAAAAGGAATTAGTTAATATTGGAAGAATATCTACTGTTTCTCTTTTTGTTCTCAGCTCTCTTTTTGCTCTATTATTGACTAACTCTCTTCAATTATTTGAGGTTATTCTAATGTTTGGAGCTGGAACTGGTTTGATTTTTATTTTAAGATGGTTTTGGTGGAGAATTAATGCATGGAGTGAAATTTCAGCTATGTTTGTTTCAGGATTTATATCAATCATTTTAAATTTTACATATTTAGGAGATTATCTTTTTTCTGACACTGGATTGTTTGAAAGTTATTATAAATTTCCTGCTGTTGTATTAGTTACAACTTTAATTTGGTTAATAGTTACTTTTTTAACCAAACCTGATACTTCACAAACTTTAATTAATTTTTGTAAAAAAACTAATCCTGGAGGTCCTGGTTGGGAAAGGATTAAAATAGAAGCAGAGTCTCAAAATATATCATTTGACACAAAAAGTAAAGATAAAAAATGGTCAGTTCCTCTTGGTATATTATGCATGTTATTTGGTTCTTTTGCTATATATTCTATTTTATTTTCAACAGGTTATTTTATTTATGGAGAAATAAACAATGGAATATCTTTTTTAACAATTGGAATAGTTTTTTCATGGGCTTTAAAATACAATTGGAATAAATTAAACAAACTAAATTAATATGAAAATTAGTTATAAATCCCCGGGAGCTTTAGAGGAAACTAGATTTGAAAAAATACACAGTGTAATTTTTGAAGATTCTAAAAAAGCCTCTCTAATTATAGCTAAAGAAATTTCTGATCTGATTATTAAGAAGCAAAAGCAAAATAAAAATTGTGTATTGGGTTTAGCAACAGGGTCATCCCCAATATCTGTATACCAAGAATTAGTCAAAATGCACAAGGAAGATGGGCTTAGTTTTAGAAATGTAGTATCATTTAATCTTGACGAGTATTTTCCGATGACTAAGAAGGATATTAATAGCTACCATCATTTTATGAATGTTCATTTATTTGACCACGTAGATATCGATAAAAAAAATATTCATATTCCAGATGGAAATATTAAAAAAGAAAGAATAAATGAGTATTGTGCTGAATACGAAAAGAAAATTACCAAACAAGGTGGAATAGACTTTCAGTTACTTGGAATTGGACGAACTGGTCACATTGGTTTTAATGAACCTGGATCAAATTATGACTCATTAACTAGATTAGTTCATCTTGATTATTTGACTAGAAATGACGCTAGAAAAGCATTTTTTGGAATTGAAAATGTACCAACAACTGCAATAACAATGGGAATTAAAACAATAAGAAAATCAAAAAGAATTGTTTTAATGGCATGGGGAAATAATAAGTCTTCAGTAGTTCAAAAAGCGATTGAAGGCGACGTAGATTCTAATATTTCAGCCAGTTATCTTCAAAATCATAAAAATGCAACTTTTGTTCTTGATAGATCAGCTTCGGAGGATTTAACTAGAGTCAAATCTCCCTGGAGAACGGGTTCTTCAAAATGGGATGAAGAGTTAAAAGCAAAAGCGGTTGCATGGCTTTGTGAAAAGACAAATAAATCAATTTTAAATCTTACGGAGTCTGATTATAACGAAAATAATTTGTCAGAACTTCTAATTGAAAAATCATATTATGATTTGAATTTAGATTTTTACAAAAGAATTCATAGGTCAATTACTGGTTGGCCTGGTGGTAAACCTGACTCAGACGATAAGGTTAGGCCTGAAAGATCAAAGCCTGCAAAAAAAAGAGTATTGATCTTCAGCCCTCATCCTGATGATGATGTGATTTCCATGGGTGGTACTTTTGATAGGCTTGTTTCTCAGGGACATGAAGTTCATGTAGCTTATCAAACCTCAGGTAATATTGCAGTAAGTAATTCAGATGTATTGAGATATTTAGAAGTAATTAACTCCACTTTTCCTGATTGTGAATGTGAAAACGATGAACTTATTGAAATGCTAAAGAACAGCTCTGATATTATAAATAATTCAAGAATAAGAGAAATTGCAGCTACAATCAGAGAAAAAGAATCCCTTGCGGCTACTCGTTTTATAGGAATTCCTGATAATCAAGTACACTTTTTAAAACTACCTTTTTATGAGACAGGTACAGTAAAGAAAAATATACCTACTGTGGAGGATAAAAAAATAATTTCAGAAACAATAAAAAAAATTAAACCTCATCAAATATATGCAGCTGGTGATTTAGCTGATCCACATGGAACTCATAAGGTATGCTTAGATATATTGTTTGATTCACTTAAGGATTTAAAATCAAAGACATTTATGAATGATTGTTGGGTTTGGTTGTACAGAGGAGCTTGGCATGAGTGGCCAATTCACGAAATTGACATGGCTGTACCTATGAGTCCATTTCAGGTTTTAAGAAAGAGAAAAGCTATTTTTTATCATCAAACACAAAAAGACAATGTAATGTTTCAAGGTGATGACAACAGAGAATTTTGGGTTAGAACTGAGGACAGAAATCGCGCTATAGCTAAAAAGTTTAGGAATATTGGCATGTCTGATTATACAGCCATTGAAACTTTTAAAAGATATCATTTTTAGGTATCTTCCGTAAATGCAAATCATAAAGGAAGTCTGCGTAGATTCTTTGATAGATGCTATTTGTGCACAAAAAAATGGTGCTGATAGAATTGAGTTATGTTCTAGGCTAGATTTAGATGGTTTGACACCTGAAAAAGAGCTAATTATAAAGACAATTTCTAAACTACAAATCCCAATAAGAGTTATGATCAGACCTCATGGAAATGGATTTGTTTACAACCAAAGTCATTTAAAAGCTATGATTGACAGCATTGAGTTTTGTAAATCATTAAATGTTGATGGAGTGGTTTTGGGTTGTTTAGACTCAGAGAACAACTTAGATTTTACTCAAATATCTAAATTAGCTTCAATTGCAAAACCATTAAAGGTAATAGTTCACAAGGCAATTGATTATTCAAATTCAGTAATAGGTTCTTTTGAAAAAATCATACAAGATCCAAATATTAATGGTGTTTTAACCTCAGGTGGAAAGCAATTTGCAAAAGATGGGCTAAAATCTCTAAAAAAAATGTTAGATTTAGCTCCAAATAATTTTGAAGTTATTAGTGCTGGAGGGATTACCTTTCAAAACTTTCAAATTATACACTCAATACTAAACGGAAAATATTATCACGGAAAAAAAATTATTAAAATTTAAATATTATGGAAAATAGTGTAAATGTTAATCAAAAAACTTTTTTGGGTCACCCAATGGGACTATTTATATTGTTCTTTACTGAACTTTGGGAACGTTTCAGTTATTATGGAATGCGTGCAATTCTTGTACTTTACTTAGTTTCTGAAACGTCTGGAGATAACCCTGGTATGGGATGGTCAGATAGTTCTGCTCTTGCTCTTTATGGTTGGTATACTATGTTTGTCTATTTAGCAACAATACCAGGTGGAATATTAGCTGACAGGTATTTGGGCCAAAGAAAATCAGTTATGCTAGGAGGATTATTACTGTGTTTTGGTCATGGTATTTTAGCACTAGAGGCTTTATGGGCTTTTTATACGGGATTAGTATTTATAGTTCTTGGTGTAGGATGTTTAAAAGGAAATATTTCTACTATGGTTGGCGGTCTGTATGGAAAAGATGATCATAACAAACGTGATATGGGGTTCTATATTTTTTATATGGGTATTAATATTGGGGCAGCAGTTTCTGCACTTTTAGTTGGATATGTAGGAGAAGTATACAATTGGCATTATGGTTTTGGATTGGCTGGAATTGGTATGGCAATTGGTCAAATTGGATATTGGAAAGGTCAAAAATATTTAACTCATGTTGGAAACTTAATTAAACTCGAACCAAATAAAGAAGACAAATCTGATAACTTGTTTTTGCAAATATTTAAGAAAACTAATTCGTTAGTTGGATTTTCTGTAACTGCACTAATAGGACTATTTATAGGCTATTCGGGTTCTTGGGACTATGGTCTTTTATTTATAGGAATTGCATTTGCTGTTGGGTTTGCAATAGTAGTTTATAATGATGGTAACAAAATTGAAAAGGATAGAATTTTAGTTACCTATTTAGCTTTTTTAATTGTAATTGTTTTTTGGGGAGCTTTTGAACAAGCAGGAGGTTTAATGAATTTGTATGCCTCACAAAAAACAGATTTAGCTTTAGGTTCTTTTATGGTTCCAGCTAGTTGGTTTCAATCTGTAAATGCCATCTATATCATAATTTTTGCAGCTTTAGTGGGTTCTTTTTGGATATGGTGGAAGAAAAAAGGATTCGAACACTCTTCACTTTTTAAAATGGCTTTAGGGGTTGTAATCATGGGCTTTGGTTTTGCTTTTATGTCATTGGCTGCAAATGAAGTAAATTATGATGCAAGTGGCAACATAACTCAAAAATCTGCAATGTATTGGTTATTATTAGCTTATTTGTTTCATACAATAGGAGAACTTTGTACATCTCCAGTTGCACTTTCATTTATTACTAAATTAGCTCCTGCTCGTTGGGGAGCATTTATGATGGGAGCTTATTTTGCTGCTACTGGTTTAGGTAATAAGGTAGCAGGATTAATTGGAGAAAATGCTTCTGATGTTGGAGACTTTGAAACTTTTACCGGAATAACAATATTTTGCACAATTTTTGGGGTGTTGGTAATACTAATTATAAAACCACTCAAAAGATTAGTTCATGATGCAGAATAATTTAGGAAAGTTATTTTTTATTTTTTTTGTTCTATTTAATAGTTTTGGGTTTTCCCAAGAAATTAATTGGATGAGCTTGAACGATGTTGAAGAAGCTCAAAAAATTAATCCAAAAAATGTATTAATTGATGTTTATACCAACTGGTGCGGTCCATGCAAATTAATGGATAAAAATACTTTTGGTAATCCTGATATAATTAGAATAATTAATGAAAATTATTATGCAGTAAAATTTAATGCTGAAGGGAATGAGACAGTTAAGTTCATGGATAAAGTTTTTACTAACCCTAATTTTGACAGTACAAAAACTCAACGACGAAACTCGTCACACCAATTTACACGTTTTTTAGGGGTTAATGCATATCCGTCTACCCTTTTTTTTGATTCGGACATGAACTATCTCACACCTGTGAGAGGTTACTTAAATCCAAAGCAGATTGAGATATACTTGTTGTTATTCAAGGATGATACATATAAAGATGTAAAATCTCAAAGTGATTTTGATAATTTTATCAAGAATTTTAAAAGTCAAGTAAGAAGTTAATTATTTCTTATTAGCTTTTTCAATATACATGTCAAGAGCTTTTGACATTGATGGGACTTTGGGACTTGGCGCTGAAATATCAATTCTTAAACCAGCATTCTCTGCGGCTTTAACAGTTGTTTTCCCAAATACAGCAATCCTTGTGTTATTTTGTTTAAAATCAGGAAAATTATGTATTAGCGACTCTATTCCAGATGGACTAAAGAAGACTAAGATATCATAGTAAACATCCTTTAGGTGAGACAAATCACTAATTTCAGTTTTATAAAACGTTCCTTGAGTCCACCTAACTCCAAGTTCATCAAGTTTTGTAGGAATAGCAGGAGACAAAACATTGGCACACGGAATAAGATAGTTTTCTTCACTGTATTTTGAAATTTGTTCAGTCAAATCATTAAAAGTTCTTCCTCCCACATAGATTTTTCTTTTTCTATAAACTACATATTTTTGAAGGTAAAATGCTACCGCTTCAGAGAGACAAAAGTATTTTAAAGCATTAGGAATGGGAAATCTCATTTCTTCAGCTACTCTAAAAAAATGATCTACAGCATTTCTACTAGTTAGGATAATCGCTGAAAATTTAGATAAATCAATTTTTTGTCTTCTAACTTCTCTTGCAGTCATTCCTTCGACATGAATGAAAGGAATAAAATCAATTTTTACTCTTCTTTTTTTCTTAAGGGTTATGTATGGTGAATTTTCGATTGTTGGAGCAGGTTGTGAAACTAAAACAGATTTAACTTTCATATTGCTTTTTTATTTTAAAAAACTAATAATGCCTACAATAGGCACTATTTCGAACGTGCAAAGATATAAAATAAAATAGACAAGGCCTTTAAAGGAATTAATTAGAGTTTTATTGTAAATAAATCTGTAGAAAAGTAATTGATAGCAACATATTAAAATAACAGAAACAGTAAACGTTTTTTCAAAAGAAAAATTACTAAACGTGAATAAAAAAAGAAAAAAAAACAGATGAATTGAAAATAAGTTTTTTATTCCAATCCTATAATTAGTCAGTTCTTTTAATTTGTTTTGATATTTAAATAGATAAGCTAAAACTTTCTCTAGTATAAACTTTAAAAAAATACCCAACAGTATTATTACATTCCAAATCATATAATTTTCAAAGTCATTTTCATGAAAATAGTTTTTAGTATCAAAAAAATAATTTACCAAAAAAGCAGTTGTTAATACTCTTAAAAATATGAATGAGATATTTGTTGGAGAACTTATTCTTTGACCTGAAACAAAGTAGAAATACCTATGTATATTCCAAAATGCTAGAAAATATTGAAATCTAATTCCTAAACTTACTCTAGCAATTAAAATTAAAATGGTACATATTATAAAAATAATTTTGATCCAATTTTCAACTGGTAGATAAATTATCTCTAGCTCATTCATTATTCAAAATTAGTAATATTTTAAACCCTAGCTATATATACTTTTGAAATCAGTATTTTTGTATGACTTTATGATTAAATCAATAGTAATTATACCAACTTATAATGAAGCAGAGAATGTTGTAAATATTATTAACAAAGTCTTATCTCTGCCAGTTTCATTTGATATTTTAATAGTTGATGATAATTCTCCTGATGGTACTGCATCTTTAGTAAATAAATTGATTAGAAAAATTGACAACAAAATATACATAATAAACAGGCCTAAAAAAGTAGGCTTGGGAAAGGCTTACAAAGAAGGATTTCTATGGGCTTTAGAAAAACAATACGAATATATTTTTGAAATGGATGCAGATTTTTCTCACAATCCAAGCGATTTAATTAGAATGTTTAATAATTTGACTGATTATGATGTGGTTATTGGGTCAAGGTATGTAGATGGAATTAATGTAGTTAACTGGCCACTTAGCAGAATTATTTTATCATATTTTGCTTCAATTTATTCAAGAATAATCACAGGAATGCCAGTAAAGGACGCCACATCTGGTTTTGTAGGATTTAAAAGTGAAGTTTTAAAAACTATTGATTTAAAATCACTCGTTTTCAATGGATATGCTTTTCAAATAGAATTAAAATTTAAGTCTTATCTAAATAAATTTAAGATATTAGAGATTCCTATTATTTTTAAGGATAGAGTTTATGGAGATTCAAAAATGAATAGTAGTATTATTTTTGAAGCTGTATTTGGTTTAATAACTATGAGATTAAAAAGTTTTTTTAAACGACTGTAAGTTTATGGCAAAGAAAATTTTAATTAAAAATGCAACCATAATTAACGAAGAAAAAAAATTTATTTCTGACTTATTAATTGTTGATACAAAAATTTTTGAAATAAAAAATAATATTAAAATTCAAGATGATTTTGAAATAATTGATGCTACTGGTAAAGTTCTTATGCCTGGATTAATCGATGATCAAGTCCATTTTCGTGAGCCTGGATTAACACATAAGGCAACTATAAAATCTGAATCAAAAGCTGCGATAGCTGGAGGAATAACATCTTTTATAGAAATGCCTAATACAATTCCTCAGACTACAACCGTTAAAGAATTAAAAAGAAAATTCAAAATTGCTGAAGCTAGTTCCTATGCAAACTATTCATTTATGTTTGGAGCTACAAATAGTAATTTGGAAGAAATAAAAAAAATAGATAAAAATGAAGTGGCAGCTCTTAAAATATTTCTTGGTTCTTCTACTGGAAATATGTTAGTAGATGATCAGGATATATTAAGAGATATTTTTTTAAATACTGATTTAATAATTGTTGTTCATAGTGAAGATGAGCAGATTATTAATGAAAATTTAGAAAAATATAAATCAAAGTATGGATCTAATATTCCTTTTGAATTACATTCAAAAATTAGATCTGAAGAAGCTTGCTTAAAATCGACAAAAAAAATAATAAAACTTGCAAAGGAAACCAACGCAAGGCTACATGTATTCCATTTATCAACCAAAAGTGAATCACTTCTGTTCGATAATAGTATGCCACTGAAAGACAAAAAAATTACGTCAGAAGTTTGTGTACACCACTTGTGGTTCTCCGATAACGATTACAAGAACAAACAATCTTTGATTAAATGGAACCCTTCAATTAAAACCTCTGAGGACAGAAATGGGATCTGGGATGCATTATTGAATGATAAAATAGACGTAATAGCTACAGATCATGCTCCTCATACTATTAAAGAAAAGTCTAAGTCATATTTAGAATGTCCCTCAGGTGGACCTTTAGTTCAGCATGCATTAGTTTCAATGATTGAACATCATTTTAATAATAAAATCTCTCTTGAAAAAATTATTACTAAGATGTGTCACAACCCCGCAATTCTTTTTCAAATTAAAAATAGAGGTTTTATAAGAAAGGGTTATTTTGCAGATTTGGTATTAGTTGACTTAAATAAACCCTGGATAGTTGATAAGCAAAATATTCTTTATAAATGCAACTGGTCTCCGTTTGAAGGTCAAAAATTTAATTCTCAAGTCACTCATACTTTTGTAAATGGAAATCTAGCCTATAATAACGGAGATTTTTCTAATGAGTTGTATGGAGAAAAAATACTATTTGAAAGATGAAAAAAGTAGTAATTTTTTTATTGATTTTTATCTCTTGCTCAGAAAATAGTAAGCCAGATAATCTGATGTCAGAGAATCAAATGGTAGATTTTCTGTTTGATATCAACATCATAAACTCAAGTAGAGCTTTTAGAAATATTTCAGACTTAAATTATTACAATATAAAGGATACCTTTCTTTATAAACTCCATAATATTGACAGCCTACAGTTTGTAAACAGCAATAAATATTATTCTTCAAAACCAAAACAATATTTGAGGATATATTCAAAAATGCAGAAAAAGATGATTGCTATTAGAGATTCTATTGACTTAGAGTTACAAAACAGCACTCAAAAGATTAAAGATTCTTTAAACAATACTAATTAGTATTAAAATTTTTGCAAGTTTCTTTTATCGAATCTTCAACTTTGATAAAGTTATAATCTAATGTGTTTTTGATTTTTTTGTTGGAATATTTATTTAAAGATTGACCTGATTTTATAATTGATCTACTTAGTCTTCTTCTTTTATTAAGTAGTTTACTTCTCAAAAAATCTAACAATAGTCCAAAATACATTATTCCTTTACTCGCCTTTTTTACTGGTGGAGTCATATTAAAGTATTTACAAATACTATTAATAAAATCTCTTTGAGTCCAGTTTTCGGCAACTAAAATAAATCTGTTGGAAAAAATATTTTTGTTCATAAGCTGGATCATTATTTTAACCACATCTTTAACACAAATAAATCCTGTTTCACCAGTTGGATAGTAACTCATTCCTCTGCTAACTTGAGTTATAAACGCTCCACTTCCCCTTTTCCAAAATCCACTACCCACAATAACGCCTGGATTAACAATAACAGCATTTAATCCCTCAGAAATTCCTCTCCAAACCTCAAGTTCTGCATAATGTTTAGTTTCTGAATATGGATTATTATTTTCTTTCCATTCACATTCCTCATCTATTAGAGAATTTGTTGTTTCTCCAACAGCGGCAATAGTACTTACATAGCAAAACTTACTAATTTTTTTATCAAGTGCACAATTAATCATATTTGCAGTTCCGGAAATATTAATTTTTTTCATTGCATTTAAATCTTGATTATTAAATGAAATAAATGCTGCACAATGATAGACTTCATTTACGTTTTCAAAAGCTTCATCTAGACTTGAAAGATCATTTATATCTCCTTCAATCCATTCAATTTTCTCAAAGAGTTTTTTATATTCTTTATTGTAAAAAGAAAATACTTGTTTTACGATTTCAATTTTGCTGTTCTTTCTGTGTAATGCTTTTACTTTTTTATTATCTAATACAAGATTGTAAAGCAAATGACAGCCTACAAGACCTGTTCCACCAGTAACTAATATCATAATACTAAAGTACTATTTTTTACTTTACTTTTTTCTTACAGTCAAGAGATATATATTTGTTAAAACTTATTTTGTGTCAAATTTTATAAATGAACTGGAATGGAGAGGAATGCTTCAAGATTCTGTTCCTGGAATTGAAGATCAATTAATAGATAAATCTTGTTCTGGATACATTGGTTTTGACCCAACAGCTGACTCTTTGCACATTGGTAGTTTAGTTCAAATTATAATTTTAATGCATTTTCAAAAATTTGGACATAGGCCAATTGTTTTGGTGGGTGGTGCTACTGGAATGATAGGGGATCCCTCTGGAAAATCTAATGAAAGAAATTTATTAAGCAAGAAAGAATTAGATAAAAATATTAAAGGGATTCACAATCAGTTATCTAAATTTTTAGATTTTGATTCAAAGAAAAAGAATTCTGCAATCTTGTGCAATAATAACGATTGGTTTAAAGATGTTAATCTTATTGACTTTATTAGAGATATTGGAAAGCATATCACTGTGAATTACATGGTTGCTAAAGAGTCTGTTAAAAAAAGATTGAGCAAAGAATCTACCGTTGGAATGTCTTTTACTGAGTTTACTTACCAGCTAATTCAGGCTTATGATTTTTTTCATTTGTTTTCCAATAATAATTGTTCGATTCAAATGGGTGGAAGTGATCAGTGGGGAAATATTACAAGTGGAGTAGAACTAATCAGAAAAAAGACTGGAGAAAAAGCTTTCGCTTTAACATGTCCATTAATTACAAAAGCTGACGGGACAAAATTCGGAAAGACTGAGGATGGTAATGTTTGGTTAGACAGAACAAAAACATCTCCATACAAGTTTTATCAATACTGGTTAAATATTTCTGACGATGATGCGAAAAAATACATCAAAATATTTACTTTTTATACACATAAAGAAATAGAAAATTTCATTGAGTCTCACGAAGAAGCTCCTCACACTAGAGTTTTACAAAAACTTATAGCAGAATTTTTAACCGAATTGGTTCATTCAAAAGAAGATTTAGAAAATTCAATTACTGCATCCAATATATTATTTGGTAAGTCAACATCAGAGGACCTTGGTAAACTTGATGAAAAAACTTTTTTAGATATTTTTGATGGTGTTCCCAACGTAACAATATCAAAAAATGATATTACCAAATTTCCATTGGTTCAAGATTTTCTTCACAATGCAGGGTTTCTATCTTCGAAGTCTGAAATAAGTAGAGCATTAAAACAAAATTCAATATCAATTAATAAAGAAAAAATTGATGATTCGTATTCAATTTCTGTGAAAAACTTAATTTGTGATAAATATATTCTAGCTCAAAGAGGAAAGAAATATTACTTCATTATTACAATTGATTAAACATAAGACTACAACCTCTTATATCCGATTCATTTAGTCTACCTAATACTTTAAAAGAATCATTAGAGAATACTTCACCGATATCATCAGTTGCTATGAACGAACATGAGTTAATATTCGCTAAGTCAATAAAATTCAGTACTCCTTTGCCTTTACTATTAACATCAAAAGGATTGTTTATGTTTCTATTAAAAACCTTTAACCAATTTGTGGTTTTGAAAACACCATTGTTTTTTGAATAAGCTTGAGAAAGAAGCTCAGTCATTCCGTACTCAGAATGTATTAAATCCGTATGAAATCCTTTTTCCAATTTACTGTAAAGCTCCTCTTTAGTTATTTCTTTTCTTCTCCCTTTCATGCCACCAGTTTCAATAATTATTAAATTTTTAGATTTAACAGGATATTTTTCTACGAAATCTAATAAGGCGTAACTTACTCCAAAAAGTATAATTTTTTTATCTTTTATATTATTAATTAAATCAAAAAGTTTTTTGTAATCATTGAGATAAAATCCACTTTCTTTTTGCTCCGATGAATTAATTAAGTGATTTACCATAAAAACTAAAGAAGAATTACCTTGTTCTAAATAAGATGGGAGAAGACCAAGAAAAACAGTTCCTTTAATTTCTCCGTATTGTATTTTAAAAGTTTCAACAAAGCTTTTTATATATAAATTTATATCAGAAATATAATGTTTACTTCTTATCCCTTCAGTTCCACTACTTTTAAAAATATGAGAATAATTGTCACTACAAATAATCTTATGGCTTTTGAAAAATTGAATAGGAAGAAAAGGTATTTCTTGAACTTTTGAAACATTTGAAATCTTCAAAAGATTACAATACTTATTATATACCTTATTATTATTATATTGATAATTAAATATTTTTAATGCTTCAACATTAAAATTTATCGATGATTTTAAATCTATTGTCATTTAAAAACTATATTAACCTAATATTAAGTAATTGTTAATTACTGCAAGTTAAAACCTTAAATATTTAATTTTGAAAAAAATTAAAAAAATGTCTCAAATATCAAAAATTTTAGTTGTAGATGATGATCCTGATATAGTTGAAATTTTAAGATACAATTTATCTTTAGGTGGTTATGATATCAAATCAGCAATAAATGGAAAAGAAGCTATAAAAAAAGCAAAAATATTTATTCCTGAAATTATTTTACTTGACGTTATGATGCCTGAAATGGATGGAATTGAAACATGTACTATTCTTAAAGAAATACCCTCTTTATCTAATACTAGAATTATTTTTTTAAGTGCTAGAAATGAAGATTACACTCAATTATCGGCTTTTGATGCTGGAGCAGATGATTATATTTCTAAGCCTGTTAAACCAAAAATTTTATTAAAAAAAATTGCTTCTATTTTTAAAAGAATTAATAAATCAAAAAATAATAAGCAATCAATTGATCTTGGAGAAATTAAAATTGACAGAAATTCATATTTAGTTTTAAAAAATAAAAATGAAATTTCTCTTCCAAGAAAAGAGTTTGAATTATTATTCCTTTTAGCTTCTAAACCAGGGAAAGTATTTACAAGAGATGAAATTATGAGTAAAGTCTGGGGTTCAGAAGTTATTGTTGGTGATAGAACTATTGATGTACATATTAGAAAATTAAGAGAAAAAATTGGAGATTTGTATTTTAAAACTGTTAAAGGGGTAGGATACAAGTTTAATCAATTATAGTATGTCGTCATTTAGTAAAATTAAATTAAAATCTTTTGTATTTGCATTTGTATTAAGCCTTTTACTTTCAACAATTATCTATTTTCTTATTGATTTTTTTATTAATTCCTCTTTTAATTCCATAAATCAATTTTTAATTATGTTTTTAATATTAACGTCAGTTTCTTTTTTATTTACTTACATATATTTAAATTTTTTTATTGAAAATAAGATCAAAGAAATATATAAATCCATAATTCCTCAAGAAAACATCGTCTCAAATAAACTGATTTCAACTAATATGGAAGATTTAGTTAATCAGCTAAAAACATATTCAATAGAAAGTCAAACTGAAATAAAGTCAATGCAAGAAAAAGAAAATTTTAGAAGAAATTTTATTGGAAATCTTGCTCATGAGCTAAAAACTCCATTATTTACTTCTCAAAGTTATCTATTGACTCTCATTGATGGAGCTTTGAAAGATGATAAAGTAAATTTAAAGTATTTAAAAATTGCTGAAAAGGCTGTTGAAAGATTAATATTCATTGCAAAAGACCTAGACTTAATTACAAAATTAGAGTCTGATAATATGAATTTGGAAAAATCCAATTTTAATTTAATATCAATAATTAATAATGTATTTGAAATGTTAGAAATTCAAGCCAAAAAAAAGAATATTTCTCTAATAATTGATAGTAAATTGAAAAGAGTGAATGTTAATGCTGATCAAGAAAAAATTCATCAAGTTCTTACAAATTTAATTGAAAACTCAGTAAAGTATGGAAAACAAGATGGGACTACCGAAATTTCAATCGAAGATTTAATTGAGGATAAGCTAATTATTAGGATAACTGATAATGGAAAAGGAATTAAAAAAGAACACTTTGAGAGATTATTTGAAAGATTTTATAGAGTTGAAAGCTCTGGAAATAGATCTACCGGAGGTTCAGGTTTAGGTTTGGCGATCGTAAAGCATATAATTGATGCTCACAATGAAAAAATTTACGTAGAAAGCGATTTTGGTATAGGTTCAGAATTCTCTTTCTCTTTGCAAAAATCCAATTAATTATATTTACATCTCAAATTCATTAACGATTGGGAAGTAAAAACAAACTAAAAAGATTTATTGAAAACGAAAGTTTTCATAATGTCATACAGCCATCAAGAGATGAGCTAATTAATAACGATTTTAAATTTTTGGGAAAATGGAATGAATTAGTTTTTAAGAATACTAATCCAATTGTACTTGAACTCGGTTGTGGTAAAGGGGAGTATACAGTTAACCTAGCTAAATTAAATCCGAAAAAAAATTATATAGGGATAGATATAAAAGGAGCGAGATTTTGGAGAGGAGCTAAAACAGCCTTGGATGAAAATCTTGAAAATGTATGTTTTATTAGAACACAAATTGAGTTATTAGGCTATATTTTTGATAAAAATGAAATAGATGAAATTTGGCTTACTTTCCCAGATCCGCAAACAAAATATCAAAGAAGAAAACACAGGTTAACCAATCCAGATTTTCTTTCTATTTACAATTCTGTATTAAAATTAAATGGAATAGTTCACCTCAAGACCGATAGTGAATTTCTTCATGGCTATACTCTGGGCCTTTTGCAAGGAATGTCGATAACTCCAATATTTTCCAATCATGATGTTTATAAAAATCTTAATGCACCAGACGAGGTAGTTAAAATTCAAACTCATTATGAGAATATTTATTTAAAGGAAGCGAAAAAAATATCTTATTTAAGCTTTAGATTTAATGAATAGTAAGACTGACTTCTTTGAAAAAGTTTATGCTGTAGTAAAGCAAATTCCTTATGGAAGAGTAAGTACATATGGTGCGATAGCTAATTATTTGGGATCTAAAAAAAGTGCTAGAGTTGTTGGCTGGGCAATGAATGTATCTCATCAAAAAAAAAATATACCTGCCCATAGGGTGGTCAACAGAGTTGGTTTACTAACTGGAAAAAAACATTTTTATGGAATTAACTTAATGAAACAACTCTTAGAAAATGAAGGAATGATTATTGATAATAATCAAATAAAAAATTTCAATAATTTTTTTTGGGATCCCTCGAAAGAATTATAAGATTTATAAACTAGAATAGTATATTTGCAATTTAGAATCGTTTTAAATATTTATGTTAACAAAAAAAATAATATCAGATATATTAAGTAGCTTTTACTTAGACGGTGAAAAGATTGATATTATTTCAAAAGGATCGGTAAAAAATATTGTGATTTTTGATAAGGAAATTGTTATTGATTTAGAGGTAGTAAATCCAACACTTAAATCTAAAAATTTAATCAAAGAAAATTTACATAATTATTTAAAAGAGCATTTGAATAACGAAATATCTCTTAAAATTAATTTTCAAATTGCTAGTAAACCAATCGAAAATAAAATATATAATCCTCAAAAAAAAATAACAAATATTTCTAATATTATTGCTGTATCCTCAGGGAAAGGTGGAGTTGGAAAATCAACAATCACTTCAAATTTAGCAGTCTCATTATCTAAAATGGGGTTTAATGTAGGTATTCTTGATGCCGATATTTATGGTCCTTCAATTCCTCTTATGTTTGACGTTCAAAATGAAAAACCTTTAGCTGTTAATATTGAAGGCAAATCTAAAATGAAACCTATTGAAAATTATGGTGTTAAAATTTTATCTATTGGTTTTTTTACAAAAAATGATGAAGCTGTAATTTGGAGAGGACCAATGGCCTCTAAAGCATTAAATCAAATGATTTTTGATGCCGACTGGGGTAAATTAGATTTTCTTTTAATTGATCTTCCACCAGGAACCGGTGATATACACTTAAGCATCATGCAATCTTTACCTATTTCAGGAGCTGTGGTTGTTAGTACACCTCAAACTGTTGCTTTAAGCGATGCCAGAAAAGGGGTTTCAATGTTTAAAAAAGAAAATATAAATGTTCCTGTATTGGGAATTATTGAAAATATGTCATTTTTTGTTCCAAAAGAACTTCCCGAAAATAAGTATTATATTTTTGGAAAAGACGGAGCCAAAAATTTAGCTACGGATTTAGAAATCCCCTTTTTGGGAGAGATTCCATTAATACAGAGTGTAAGGGAAGCTGGTGATTATGGTAGACCAGCATCTATGCAAGAAAATACAATTTCAGAAAACACGTTTAACAAAATTTCTAAAAATATGTTATCTGAACTTTTAAAAAGAAATAAAGAATTGCCTGAAACAGAGATTATAAAAATAACAACTATGTCAGGCTGCTCTAATTAAAATTAATATTATGAATAAAGAATCATTAAACAAAAAAGTTCAAGAGGCTTTAAATGAAATCAGACCATTTTTAGAATCTGATGGCGGCAACATTGAATTAGTATCAATTATTGATGATGTTGTCAAGGTTAAGTTACTTGGAAACTGTGTTAGTTGTTCTGTTAATCAAATGACTTTGAAAAATGGAGTAGAAATGACTGTAAAAAAACATGCTCCTGAGATTCAAAAAGTTGTTAGCATTGAATAATGAATACAATTAAAACAGATATTTTAATTATTGGAGCTGGACCTGTTGGTTTATTCACAGTTTTTGAAGCAGGTCTTTTGGGTTTAAAATGCCATTTAATTGATGCATTGGCACAACCTGGAGGACAATGTGCAGAAATTTATCCAAAAAAACCTATATATGATATTCCAGGAATGCCAGAGGTTATGGCTGGAGATTTAGTTAATAATTTATTGGAACAAATTAAACCTTTTGCACCCGGTTATTCATTGGGAGAAAGAGCTGAAAAATTGATAAAAAAAGAAGATGGATCGTTTGATGTTATAACAAGTAGCTCAAAAGTTCACAATGCTAAAGTTGTTGCAATTGCTGGAGGACTTGGTAGTTTTGAGCCAAGAAAACCTCCTATTGATAATATTTTAAAATATGAAGGTAGAGGGGTTGAGTATATGGTGAAAGACCCAGAAAATTTTAAAAATAAAAAAATAGTTATTGCTGGTGGTGGTGATTCAGCTCTTGATTGGACTATTGAATTAGCTAAAATTGCAAAAAAAGTTACATTAATTCACAGAAGAAATGAATTTAGAGGAGCAATTGATTCTGTTGAAAAAGTACAAAAATTGAAAAATAGTTTGAAGATTGATGTTATAACTCCGAGTGAAGTAAAAGAGCTTAGAGGAGACGAGGTTTTAAAAAGTATTGTTATAACGCACAATGATGAAAAAAAACAAATTGATGCAGACTTTTTTATACCATTGTTTGGTTTAGTTCCAAGGCTTGGTAGTATTTCCGATTGGGGGCTTAATTTAGATAAGAATTCAATAATAGTAAACAATGGATTAGATTATCAAACTAATATACCTGGTGTCTTTGCAATTGGTGATATAAATACATACCCAGGTAAACTTAAATTAATTTTGTGTGGATTTCACGAGGCTACCCTTATGTGTCAATCAGCCTACAAAATTATACATCCTAATAAAAAAAACATTTTAAAGTATACTACTGTTTCGGGAATAAAGGGTTTTGACGGAACAAATAAAAAATCTGAAAATTCAATAATCAAGACAATAAGTTAATGTCTAATAAATTTATTTTCGATAAAACAATAACAGGAGATTTAAAAGGCGAATCTAGCTGGAAGTCTCCTAGTAATATTGCTTTAGTTAAATATTGGGGTAAAAAGGATCTTCAAATTCCTAAAAACCCTTCACTAAGTTTTACTTTATCAAATTGTTTTACGATTTGTAAAATAAAGTTTAGTTCTTCAAATGTTTCTAATAAAACTGAGTTTGAACTGTATTTTGAGGGTAAAAAGGAGATTTCTTTTGAAAAGAAAATGAAAGTGTTTTTTGAAAGAATTAAGGTTTATTGCCCATATCTAAGTGGTCTTAAAATTATTGTAGAAACCAATAATTCTTTTCCACACAGCAGTGGTATAGCTTCTTCAGCTTCAGCATACAGTGCTTTATCATTGTGTATTATGGACGTTGAAAAGACTATTGACCCTAGTTTATCATCAGATTATTTTTTTAAAAAAGCGTCTTTTTTAGCAAGGTTAGGTTCAGGAAGTGCTTGTAGAAGTACTTTTGGTCCACTTGTTACTTGGGGAAAAAGTAATAGTTTCAATAACAGTTCAGATTTATTTGGAACAAAATATGAGAATAAAATTCATGATAATTTTAAAAACTATTACGACACTATTTTATTAGTTGACAAAGGAAAAAAACATATGTCTAGTACTCTTGGCCATTCTTTAATGAATCATCACTCGTTTTCAAAAGACAGGCTAATTCAAGTTGAAAAAAATATTAATTCCCTAAACAATGCTTTGTGTAATGGAGATTTTGATGAATTCATTAAAATTACTGAATTAGAGGCACTAACCCTTCACGCAATGATGATGACTTCAGATCCATATTATCTCCTGATAAAACCAAATACATTAAATATAATTAATGAAATTTGGAATTTTAGACAGAGTACAAGTTCTAAAGTATGTTTTACCTTGGATGCGGGAGCAAATATTCATCTACTATATCCGAAAAACGAGTTTAGACAGATTCAAAGTTTAATTGAAAATAACTTAATTCAATATTGTCAGAATAATGAATTTATAAATGATCAAGTTGGTAATGGACCAAATAAATTATAATTTTAAAATATGAAAGCCCCTTTATTTTATTCTAAAATTTTGTTATTTGGAGAATATGGCATAATAGAAGACTCCAAAGGACTATCAATTCCTTTTAATTTTTTTAAGGGTGGATTAAGGATTGGAGATATGAGTGAATTAATTGAGAAGGAATCCAATTTAAATTTAAAAAAGTTCAGAGATTATTTATTAAAAATTGAAATATCTACAGTTGAATTTGATTTTGAAAAATTAAATTTAGATTTAAATAAAGGGATGTTTTTTGACAGCTCAATTCCTCAAGGTTATGGAGTTGGTAGTAGTGGTGCTTTGGTTGCTGCTTTTTACGACAGATATGCTATTAATAAAATAACAGTTTTAGAAAATTTAACCAAGTCAAAAATTTTAGTTCTTAAAAATATTTTTTCAACGATGGAGTCCTTTTTTCATGGGAAATCATCAGGTTTAGATCCTTTAAATAGTTACCTAAGTTTGCCTATTTTAATACATTCTAAAAATGAAGTTGAAACCACAGGAATTCCATCCCAAGAAAGTAAGGGAAAGGGTGCTGTTTTTTTATTGGATAGTGGGAAATCGAGCGATACAGCCCCAATGGTAGATTTATTTTTTAAATCAATGAAAAATAAAAACTACAATAAAATGATACAAGAAGAGTTCATTAAAACAACAGATAGTTGTGTTGATGATTTTTTAAATGGAAATTTTAATTCATTATTTAAAAACATAAAAGTTCTTTCAAAAGTTGTATTGAAAAACTTCAAACCAATGATCCCAGAAAATTTTCATAATATTTGGGCAAAGGGAATTGAATCCGATGAGTATTTTTTAAAATTATGTGGTTCTGGTGGAGGTGGTTATATTTTAGGATTTGCTAAAGATTTTAAAAAAGCACAAAAATCTTTAAATGATTTCGATTTAGAGGTTGTTTATAATTTTTAATGTTAAATCAAGTTTTAAATAAAATAAAACTATTTAAAATTTTAAGCTTGTTTTCAGTTGTTCGCGGTTATAATATCGTTTTCATCATAATTGCTCAATTTATATCTGCGATATATTTCTTCTCTGAAAATAAAAGTTTTACTGATGTAGTGGTGGACTTAAATATTTGGATAATTATATTTTGTTCAGCTTTCTCAATTTCAGCCGGATATATAGTAAATAGTATTTATGATTCAAAAAAGGACTTGATAAATCGCCCGTTAAAAACAACTCTAGAAAATCAAATTTCAGGAAAAACTAAATTTATAGTATATGTGCTTTTAAATAGTATTACACTGCTATTATCTTTTCAAATTTCGCTTAGGGCATTTTTGTTTTTTGCGTTTTATATATTGGGTATTATATTGTATTCAATTAGGATTAGTAGATATCCATTTATTGGAAATATTTTTTCTGTCTTACTATCAATAACTCCCTTTTTTGCAATAATTCTCTACTACAAAAATTACTCCTATGAAATTTTTTCATATTCAATATTTTTATTTTTAATTGTTTTGATAAGAGAGGTGGTTAAAGATCTAGAAAATTTTGTTGGGGACTTTACATTAAATTATAATACAATTCCTGTAAAATATGGAGAGAGAGTTTCAAAAGTCTATATTTCTATTTTAATATTTTTTGTTTTTTTAATGTCAGTTCACATATTACAATCTTATGAAATTTCTTACATGAAATACTTTTATTTTTTTGTTTATCCCTTTTTTGTATTATTCACTTATATTCTTTGGAAAAGCTATTCTAAGGAAACATTTCAAAAACTCCACAATGCTTTGAAGCTTTTAATTATTTTAGGAATATTTAGCATAATATTGCATAGTTTTTAAGATTAGAATTTTTATGATTAGATTAAATAAATTTATCTCTAACTCAGGCTTGTGTACAAGACGAGAAGCAGATGACTACATTATTGACGGAAGAGTACATGTAGATAATCAAATAGTCACAACATTAGGATATAAAGTTTCTATTGATTCAGAGATAAGAGTTGATAATAAAATAATTGTTCCCTATTCTTTTCAATATATTGTATTAAATAAGCCAGTTGATTTCAATTTTAATAGCAAAAAAAATATTTTCGATCTTATAAAATCCTCTGAAATAGATAATCTTGGTTTATTAGAAATGGTTAAAGATGATTTTAAAGGGCTTGTTTTATTTTCTAATGATAATGGTTTAAATACAAGTTTTCCTTTCAATGTTGTAAGAATAAAGCAATTATTTCACATAACTCTTAAAAAACCTTTAACAACTCAAAAACTCAAATATTTTCAAGAAAAGTCAATAGAAAATTTAAAAATTATTTCAATTAATTTTGTGAATGATGCTAAAAAAAATGAAATAGGTTTAGAATTGTTTACTAGTTCACATTCATATATCAAAAACTTATTCGAAGATGCTGACAATGAAATTATATCGCTCGATAGAGTAATGATTGGGAGTATAACCAAAAAAAATTTAAAGAGAGGTAAATGGAGGTTTTTAAATAAAAAAGAAATAATTGATCTTAAATCATTATGAACCTGCCCAAACTAGTCCTCTTTTGAGTAATTCCCATCCATTTTTGTAACGCTTGAATTCACCAGGATCATGGCCAATCGAAATGAAAAATACTTTACCATTGCCATATAGTTTTTTCCATGCAACAGGCATTTTTACACCATTTATCCAAGGGAAATCTTTTCCATTAAAGGTTGTTGTAGCTACAATTTCAACATTCGGATCATAGTGTAAATAGTACTGTTCAGAAAACACTTCAAAATCATTAATTCCTTTAGTAAAGTCATTTTGTACAATTTTTACTTTAAAATTGACCATTCCTCCAGGATGCTCAACCCATTGGCCACCTGTCATAAATTGATAGTTGGTGTTTTCTCTGAATGAATCAACTATTCCGCCATGGGCACCAGCAAATCCTACTCCACCTCTTATGGCTTTCAATAAATTTTTTTCTTGTTGAGGTTTTATTGAAGACATTGTAACCGATTGTATTATTAAATCAAACTTCATTAACTCATCGTAGTTTGAATAAATGTCTAAACCATTTTCTACAACAACATTAGCAGAAATATCATTTAACCAACTTTCTATAATATTAGAAAATTTTTCAGGCTGGTGTTCTTCCCATCCTCCCCATACAATTAATACATTTTTATCTTTTAAATTCTGCGATTGAGCTAATTGTTGTGAAAAAAATAATACAAGAGTCAGGTAAATAAAAAATTTGTTCATAAATTCAATGTAATTCAAATTAAATAATATATCAATGTAATGAAAAAAAATTCTCGTAGAAAATTTATTAAAAAATCAACTGTTCTTGGATCAGGAATTTTTATTGTTCCAAGAAGTGTTCTTGGTGGCAACGGTTATACATCTCCAAGTGATCAATTGTTAATTGCTTCAATTGGTTCAGGTGGAAAAGGAAGTGACATTAGAGATGAGTGGGCAAGTAAAGAAAGAGTTGTTGCTCTTTGTGATGTACACCCCTCAGGAAATCATGGAGTTACAAAATCTAGAAAAAAATATCCAAATGCAAATTTCTATGTTGATTTTAGAGAGTTACTTGATAAAGAAAAAGATTTAGATGCTGTAACTATTAGTACACCAGATCATACTCACGGAATTATTGGAAATAACGCGATGAATCGTGGTTTACACGTATACATTCAAAAACCATTGACTCACAACATTGAGGAGGCACGAATTTTAACAAATACTGCAAAAAAAAATAAGGTAGTAACCCAAATGGGAAATCAAGGTGGATCCAGTCTCGGAGTTAATAAAATAAAAGAATGGGTTGATCAAAAATTAATTGGAAACATTAGTAAAGTATATTCTTGGACTAATAGACCAGTTTGGCCACAAGGGTTTGAGATGCCTAAACCCACCAATGATAAGCCCGAAGATTTAAATTGGGACTTGTGGTTGGGACCTGCACAATATAGAGGATATAGACCTGCTTTTCATCCTTTCAATTGGAGAGGTTGGTGGGATTATGGGACAGGAGCTTTGGGAGACATGGGTTGTCATATTTTAGATGCACCCTACAAGGCTTTAGAACTTGGTTATCCAAAAGATGTGGAATGTAGTGTCGCTAATATTTATGAAAAAATCTGGACTGCTAACTATTATCCAGAAGGTCCACCTGCAGCCTCTATAATTACTTTACATTTTGATAAAACTTCAAAAACAGGCTCAAACCTCGAACTTATATGGATGGATGGAGGAATAATACCTCCTAGACCAGAAATTATTCCTGCTGAAGATTATTTAGGAGAAAAAGGAAATACTAACGGAGTTATAATGATTGGAGACAAAGGCGTAATTTCCTGTGGGGTTTATGGACTGAATCCAAAATTATACAGAAAAGGGGAGCAAACTATACATTATAATACTGATTTGGATTATAAAAAAGGATTGGATCATGTACACCACATGGAGTGGATAAATGCATGTAAGGGTGGTTATGGAAGTAAAGAGTATAAAAAATTAACTTCTCCAATTGAATATTCAGGTCCTTTTACTGAAACAGTTTTAATGGGAAATCTTGCCCTTAGAAGCTATATGCTAAAAAAAGGAAATGAATTTATTGGTAGAAAAAAATTACTTTGGGACGGGGAAAATACCCGAATTACAAACTTTGAACCTGCTAACCAATTTGTAGGAAGAAAAAGAAGAAAAGGTTGGGAACTTTAAAAAATTAAATTGTATCAAAATAATAGTGCTAATACTCAAATTAAAAACAATTAAATCATGAAAAAAATAATACTAATACTTACAACTGTTTTGATTTTATCATGTAATAATACTACCCAAAACAAAGATAAGGTTGACTCGATACCGATGACTAAAATAAATGCTGCTAATGATAATGAGTGGGTCTCTTTGATTCAACCAAATTCTATGGATGGTTGGCATTACTATCAAGACAACGGAGAAAAAACAGGTTGGGATATTAAAGACGGTGTTTTGACTTTTACATCTGCAAATGCATCAGGGGAAGGTGATAAAAGTTTGGTTAGTGATAAGGAATACACAAATTTTAAAATTCATTTAGAATGGAAAGTTAGTCCAGGATCGAATAGTGGCTTTTTCTGGGGTGTAAAAGAAGATGAGAAGTATGAATTTCCATATGTGACAGGTCCTGAAATACAAATTTTAGACCCTGCAAATCCTGATCCTCCGTTAATTCAAGCTGGTGCATTATATGGCATGGTTGCCCCATCTGAATGGGTGACAAATCCTGCCGGAGAATGGAATTCATACGATATAACAATTAATCATAATATTAACAAAGGAATTGTTGTTCATAATGGCACAAAAATTGTTGAATTTCCTTTAAGTGGAGATGAGTGGGATGCAATGGTTGAGCCAACTAAATTTAATAATTGTGATGAAAAACCTTGGCAAAACTGTGACTTTGGAAAGTTTAAGACAGGAAAAATTAGTATTCAAGATCACCCTGGTGTGATTTCTTTTAGAAACATAAAAATATTAGAACTATAAATTAAGTAATCAAAACAAAGCTCAAATAATGCAAATAAAACAAAGCTCAAAAGAATATGATGTAATAATAGTTGGTTCAGGCGCTGGAGGTGGAATGGCTACAAAAGTACTTTCTGAAGCAGGACTTTCTGTTGCTGTAGTTGAAGCAGGTCCTTACTACGATCCTGCTAATCCAGAGCAAATGACGCAATTAAAACCCGCTTATCATTCTCCAAGAAGAGGTGCGGGAACTACACGTTTTTTTGGTGATTATGACCAAGCTTACGGAGGATGGGATATTGATGGAGAACCATACAGTCAAAATGACGATACTGATTTTAGATGGTTTAGATCTAGAATGCTTGGAGGAAGAACAAATCACTGGGGAAGGATTTCTTTAAGATTTGGACCTGATGATTTTAAAAAGAAATCTATTGATGGTTTAGGTGAAGATTGGCCTATTGGATACGATGATATTAAGCCATATTATGATAAAGTTGACAAATTGATTGGTGTTTTTGGAACTAAAGAAAATATGTATAATGAGCCTGATGGGTTTTTCTTGCCACCACCAAAACCAAGACTTCATGAATTATTTTATGTAAACGCAGCTAGAAAAAGTAACGTAAAAGTAATGCCATCAAGATTATCTGTACTTACTAAAAGATTAAATAATGATAGAGGAGTTTGTTTTTATTGTAATGGTTGTGCAAGGAGTTGTAATGTCTACGCCGATTTTTCATCGGGGTCATGTCTGATTTTTCCAGCCCAAAAATCTGGTGGACAAATTGATTTATTTGTCAATTCAATGGTTAGAACTGTTACTACTAACAATGAAGGAAAAGCAACGGGTGTTTCCTTTATTGACAAAGAAGATAATACTGAATATAAACTTAAGGGTAAAGTAGTTGTTCTTGCTGCTTCTGCATGCAGCTCTGCTAGGATTCTACTTAACTCAAAATCAAAACAACATCCAAACGGTTTAGGAAATAGTTCTGATTTAGTTGGTCGTTACTTACACGATTCAACAGGTGGAGATATGATGGCGTTTATTCCTCAACTAATTAATAGAAAAACATATAATGAAGATGGAGTTGGTGGAATGCATGTATATTCTCCTTGGTGGCTTGATAATAAAAATCTAGATTTTGCTCGTGGATATCACATAGAAGTTTGGGGTGGACTGGGTGCTCCATCTTATGGAACAGGGTTTAATGTAAACAGTTTTAATAAATTTTTTGGAATAAATAAAGCTGGTGGGTATGGTAATAGTTTAAGAGATGATATGAAAAAATATTATGGGTCTACTATTGGTCTTTCAGGACGAGGAGAGTCTATCGCTCAAAAAACAAATTATTGTGAGATTGATCCAAATAAGGTTGATAAATATGGTGTACCTGTACTTAGATTTAACTACAAGTGGACAGACAACGAAATTAAACAAGCAAAGCATATGCAGGACACTTTTGAGGAAATTATTCACAATATGGGAGCTATTCCGTTGTGGGGGAAACCTGGAAAAGAAGCCAATTATGGCTTAACAAAGCCTGGGCAAATCATTCATGAAGTTGGTACTACAAGAATGGGTTCAAACCCTAAAGACTCGGTTGTAAATGAATTTGAACAGCTACATGATGTGTCAAATGTATTTGTGGTTGATGCAGGGCCTTTTGTTTCACAGGCAGATAAAAATCCAACGTGGACTATTCTTGCTTTAGCTATGAGATCATCTGAAAAAATTATAGAAGAATTTAAAAAACAAAATTTTTAGTATGAACAGAAGAGATTCAATTAAAACTTTAACTTTTGCATCTATAGGTGCTGGTCTTTTACTTGAAGGATGCTATGGTATTTCTAGAGAAAAAATAAAAAGATCATTAACAAGATATGAATACGGAAGAACCCCTGAGGAAAAACTTTATGATGATAAACTATTTGCTGAAAAATATTTTACAAATTATGAATTATTCACTTTTGATAAACTATGTAACCTTATTCTTCCTCCAAATGAATTTGGAAATATTAGAGATGCTGAAGTAGTACAGTTAATTGAATTTATGGCAAAAGATATCCCCTCATATAAAGAACCTCTGAGGGAAGGACTAATATGGATTGATTCGGAGTCTAAAAAAAGATTTAATAACGTATTTGTTGATTGTGAAATTTCTCAGCAAAAAGAAATTTTGGATGAAATAGCATATTATGATCCAAATAAAAATATTGATGATTATCCTCAACCTGTTCAATGGTTTAATTTAGTAAGAAATTTGACCATGACAGGATATTTTACCTCAGAAGTAGGGATAAAAGAATTAGGATATAAGGGTAACTCTCCTAATATTTGGGATGGTGTTCCACAGGATGTTCTTGATCAATATAACCTTGAGTATGACAAGAATTGGCTCGATAAGTTTATAGATCAATCAAAAAGAAACGACATTGCTCAGTGGGATGAAAAAGGAAATCTTATAACTTAACTGTAAAAAAGCAAAAAGTCTCTATTTAATAGAGACTTTTGTGGTACCTCCAGGAATCGAACCAGGGACACAAGGATTTTCAGTCCTTTGCTCTACCAACTGAGCTAAGGTACCAGTGCTTTTTTTGCAAGAGCAAATATATATTCTTTTATTAGAGAACCAAAAAATCATTTAAAAAATCTTCTTTATTTTTGATATTAAATTAATTTATAGTGAATCTTGTTCTAGATGTTGGAAATTCTTTATTAAAAATTGCTCTTTTTGAGAAAAGTGAGTTAATTCAAAAATTTAAGTTTTCAGAAAATTATAAAAGAAATATAGAAGATTTAATGTTGAACTATAAAGTTACACATTCAATAATTTCAAATGTTGGTAGAATAGATGATTCAATAATTAATATTTTAAAAGAGTCGACCAACCTTTTGCTTGTTTCTAATCAACTCAAAATTCCATTTAAAAACTTATACAAGTCCAAAAATACGCTGGGTCAGGATAGGTTAGCTTTAGTTTCTGCAGCAGCTTTTAACTTTCCAAAGGAAAATGTATTAATAATTGATGTGGGGTCCTGTATTACTTATGATTTTAAAAATAATAATAATGAATATTTAGGCGGGGGGATTTCACCTGGAATCTCAATGAGATTTAAATCGTTAAACACTTTTACCTCAAATCTTCCATTAATCGATTTTGATAGTATTTATCAATTAATTGGAAATAACACTAAGAATTCAATCACTTCAGGAGTGGTCAATGGAACAATTTCAGAGATAAATGGCATTATACAGCAGTATAGAGAGGAGTTTAAAAATATTAGGATAATTTTAACAGGTGGAGATAGTAATTTTTTGCTCAAGAGAATAAAAAATACCATCTTTGCTGATCGAAATTTCCTTCTTATTGGTTTAAATAAATTATTGGAGGATAATAGCTAAAAATGAAAAAAACTTTTCTAAATCTATTTTTTCTTACTTTTTGTTTAATATGTTTTTCTCAATCAGGAACCTCCTCACCCTATTCTTTTTATGGTGTAGGAACTAACACTTTTAAGGGATCCATTGATAATAGGTCAATGGGAGGATTGAGTGTTTATTCAGATAGTATTCATCTTAATTTAACAAACCCGGCATCTTTTTCTGAATTAAAAAGAGTAAATTATTCTTTGGGAATAACTTATGATGATTTGACATTTAAGTCTGAGAATGCTAACGAAAATTCTAATAGTTCTAACGTGAATTATTTAGCCGTTGGTATCCCAACTAAATATTTCACTTTTGGATTTGGAGTAATTCCACAGACCTCTGTTGGTTACATGTTAGAAAATACTAATGAAAGCGTTGTTCCTTCAATTGTTGACAGATACAGAGGAGATGGGGGAGTAAACACAGCTTTTTTGACTTTTGGTTTTAAAGTTTTTAAAAAAATAGGTATTGGTATTACCACCAATTATGAGTTTGGTAATTTGAATCATATTACTACAAGATTTTTAGAAGATGTAGAATTGGCTACCAGAATTGAGAGTAATTCTTCACTCAGTGGTATAAATAACGTATACTCACTACTTTTCAGAGAAAAAATATCTAAACAACTAACTTTTCATGCAACTTACATACTTAGTCAAGAATTCAATTTAGGATCTACCAATACTCAAACATTATCAACGTATTCTGTTACAAATCAATACGGCGGAGATGTAGAAGAAATTGATTTGGCATCTATGAATCTTGAAAAGACAGAAATAACTGTTCCTAAATCTCAAACAATCGGTTTAGGTTTAGGAGTTGAGACTAAATGGTTTGTCGGAGCAGAATTCCAACAAAAAGACGGGGGTGGATTGGATAATAAATTATTCAGTTTAGATAATGTAGATTTTCAAAAAGGTTCAAGATTTTCCTTGGGTGGATTTTACATTCCAAAATATGATTCTTTCACAAGTTATTTCAGCACTGTAGTCTACAGAGCCGGATTAAGAATTGAGGATACAGGGCTAAACATACAAGGACAAGCAATTAAGGAAGTAGGTTTTAATTTTGGATTAGGAATCCCTTTTCAAGGATTTTCAAATTTAAATCTTGGATTTGAAATAGGAAAAAGAGGAACTACCAATTCAGGTTTAATTGAAGAAAACTTTTTTAGTGTGAGACTTGGAATGTCTTTGAGTGACTTATGGTTTGTTAAAAACAAGTATAATTAATAAATTGGGCACCGTTTTTGCCTAATCTTAAACAATATAATGTTGTTATGAAAAATATTATCATATATGTTATTGCAATTTTGTTTTCAATAACTCAATATTCTCAATCAAAAGAAGAATGTTTTGCAAATCTTTCAATTTTTGCAGAATATGCTAAAGTAAAGAATTACAAAGCTGCCTATCAACCATGGGTTGATCTTAAAAATCAATGTCCAGATTTAAATTCTGCAATATATGTTCTTGGAGAAAGAATGTTAAAGTCCTTTATCAAAACCTCAGATGATTCTTTAAAAGTTCAATATCAAAACGATCTAGTAGATTTGTATGATGAATGGTTGCAGTATTTCCCCAAAACTAAAAGAGGAGTTAGTGAAGTAGGTAAAATTTTAGCCATTAAAGCACAGGCACTTTCAGACTATAAATTAGCTGATGATACTGAAATACTGAAAATATATGATGATGCTTTTTCAAGGGATCCCAAAAGTTTTAAATCTCCTAAAGGTCTATATAACTATTTTAAAATGTATTTTAAATTATATAAAGCAGGTGATCCTAATATAACTCTAGAAAAGGTTTTTGATAAATATGAAGAACTTACTGAAAAGTTTGAATATGAAATGGATGTTTATACTTCAAAATTAGATGTCCTATTAAAAAAAGAGGAAAATAGTGATCCATTAACTTCTAGAGAAATAAGAAACAAAAAGGTTTATGGTGTTAATATGGTTGCTTGTAATACATACCTAAATAATTTAAATGCTATTATAGCCAAGGAATCTACTTGTGAGAATTTAATTCCACTTTACAGAAAGAATTTTGACAACTTCAAGTCAGACACTGTTTGGTTAAATAGAGCAGCTAGTAGAATGGATAGCAAAGATTGCTCTGATGACCCCCTATTTGTTGAACTAGTTGAAGCACTACATGCTTTGAACCCATCTGCTAATTCTGCTTACTACTTAGGCTTGTTAAATGATAAAAGCGGTGACACTAAGCTTGCTATTGAATATTATAATGAATCTATAGAACTTGAAACTGATAATTTAAAAAAGGCTAAAACCCTTTACAAAATTGCATTAAAGTTTAAAAAATCTAGACAGTTTTCAAAATCTAGAACTTATGCAAATAGAGCATTAAAATATCAACCCTCAATGGGTAGAGCATATTTGTTAATTGCTAACTTATATGCCAACAGTGCAAATAATTGTGGAAAATCTCAATTTGAAAAAAGATCAATTTATTGGTTAGCACTTAAACAAGCTAAAAAAGCTGCCTCTGTAGACGCATCTGTTAGAAAATTAGCTAACAAAACTGCAGCTAGTTATGAAGGTAGAGCACCTTCCAAAACAGATATTTTTAGTGAAGCTATGGGAGGTAAAACAATTTCATTTAGTTGCTGGATTGGAAAATCAGTAACTGTACCGTCTCTTAACTAATGCATTTTTTAAGAATTTTTATTTTTATTTTCTTATTAAGTTGTGAAGATAATTTCCAAGAAATTCAAAATATTAATTCAAAAAATATTTTACCTATTGGTATTACTGAGAATCTAAAATTAATTTATACTGATTCAGCAAAAGTAAAAGCTATTCTTTACTCTGATTTAAACAAAGATTTTACTAATCAAAGTTTTCCTTATTCCGAATTTCCAGAGGGTGTAAAAATTACTTTTTATGATAATGATTTGAACGAAACTATAGTCACTTCTGATTATGCAATTACATATAATAAAACGAATATTGTAAATTTAATTGGTAATGTAGTTATAAATAATTTTGATGGTTCTGAATTAAAAACAAAGCAGCTTTATTGGGATCCAGAACAAGAATGGCTTTTTACAGAAGAAAAGTTTAGTTTTAAAAATATTGATTATGATATTGTAGCCAGTAGATTAGATGCTAATAGATCATTTACTATATTTAATACTGGAAAACTTGACGGAAAAGTTTTAGTTGAGGACAATTAATTTGACTATGAATAATTACAGAAAAATTTCTGAATACATTTATTTAATTATTTCATTTATATCTATTTATAAGTACTTTTTTGGAGATGGTTCTCCTCAAAAAAATAATATTTTTTTGATCTTTTTTGTGTTTTCGTTTGGAATGTTTTTGTTTAGAAGGCATTATAGAATAAAATTTAAAAACAGAAGGAAGTAGATTGTTAAAATTTAGTCTTTAAAATAAATTAGGCTATTAAAAAAATAGAGCTAACTGAACTTATTATATTAGATTAATATTTAGAAGGTTAACTTTTTTTTATTCCCGTAGGATATTGTATTTTCGTTTGCTACAAAAAAAATATTTATGGCAATTTTAGGACAAATCCGATCAAGATCTATTTTTTTAATTATAGTTATAGGTTTAGCACTTTTTGCATTTGTGATTTCAGGTGTTTTTGATGGAAAAGGCTATCAGGCACAGGAACCTGTAGGTGTAATTAATGGTGAAGACATTTTAATTGAAGACTTTAGAGCTCAAGTTGATTTTTTAGAAAGAAACTATAATCAAGAAGGAATGACTGCAGTTAATAATGTTTGGAATCAGTCTTTAAGATCTGAAATTCTAAAGCAGCAGTTCGAGATAAGTGGAATAAAGTCTGGAAAGGATCATATCCAAAATATTTTAAAAATTAATCCTAGCTTTAATACTGACCAGAGATTTCTCAATGATGCAGGCATGTTTGATATTGATAAGTTTAAAGATTTAATTGTTGAATTAAAAACAACTAATCCTCAGGCATATGAACAATGGAAAAGTCAAGAATCAATATTTGAGTTACAATCAAATGAAAAAATTTATTTTGATTTGATAAAATCTGGGATAAATTATACTCAAGTTGATGGTAAAAATGAATATTCTTTAAGAAATAATAAAGTAGACATTGAATACGTTTACATTCCATTTGAATCTGTAGAGGATTCTTTAATAACTTACACTAAATCAGATTTAAAAAAATATATTAATCAAAATGAAAATGAGTTTGAAGTCGAGGCTTCTAGGGATATTCAGTACGTACTTTTTGAAGAAAAACCATCATTGGAAGATGAAAATTCTATAAAAGATCGTTTGTCAAAACTTTTAGTTGAAACAAAAGAGTACAATGAAGTTTCTAAACTAGAGGAGACTTTACCAAGCTTAACAACTACTAATAATGTGAGAGAGTTTGTAAATGAATTCTCTGAAATTAGTTTTGATTCTATTTATCTACCCAAAGGTTCTCTTCCTGTTGATCATGCTAACATTTTATTTAATTTAGACAACAATCAAACCTATGGCCCATATCTAGATGGTGATTATTACAAAATTTCTAGGATGCTTGATAAAAAAATAGGTGGTTCTGTTAGGGCTAGTCACATTCTGCTTTCTTATAAAGGTGCACAAAATGCAAACCCTACTGTCTCAAGATCAAAATCTGAAGCAAAGAAAGAGGCAAATAATGTGCTAAGAAAAATTAGAAAATCTCCTGAAACATTTACTGAGCTGGCTTTTGAACTTTCTGATGGTCCTTCTAAATCCAGAGGAGGTGATCTAGGTTTTGTTCAAGAAGGAACTATGCTTAAACCTTTTAATGATTTTATTTTTTCAAGACGAATTGGATCAACAGGTATAGTTGAAACTGATTATGGATTTCATGTCGTTAAGGTTGTTGCAAAAGATGATTTAGTTCTGCTAGCTTCAATTGCGGAAAAAAACCTCCCCTCTGATGAAACTAGTGACAAGGTATTTAATTTAGCTACAAAATTAGAAATGAATCTTTCTAAAAATAGTGATCTTAATACTATTGCTGATGAATTAAACTATGAAATTAAAAACGTTAACAATATTCAAATTCTAGATAACGATTTTCCCGGCTTAAAAAATCAAAGAAGAGTTGTTCAATGGTTATTCTCAGAAGAAACTAGTATTTCAGACTTTAAAAGATTTGATGTTGCAAATGGAGGTTATTTAATAGCTCAAGTTAGTGGTATTACTGAAAAAGGATTGTCATCAGTTGAAAATTCATCTTTCAAAATTCTACCTGAAGTTATAAAATCTAAAAAAGCTGATTATATAATTTCTCAAAATGATAATTCACTATCAATTTCTGAAATTGCAAAAATTAACAATACTGAAGTAAAAAAGGCATTAGCTCTAAATCAAAAAAATGCAACAATCTCTGGAGCAGGATTTGAACCTATAGTTGTTGGATATTCTTTTGGATTGTATTTGAATAATATTTCTGATTTCATAGTTGGTGAAAATGGTGTCTATAAATTAAAAGTCATAAAAAAAGATGATATCAGTAATGATGAACAGTCTATTAACTCAAATTTTATTAATTCATTTAGAAACCAGTTAATAAATTCTAACAGAACAACAGTTTCAGGGAATGTTTATCAATCGTTGAAAGATGGAGCAGAAATAACAGATAATAGATCGGCTTACTATTAATTTATAAAGTTAGAGTAAACAATATAAAAGTAAAGTCCTAAAAAAATAGTTGAAGTCAAAAACTTTATTGTAGTTCCGACTGCCATACCAATAAAAGTTCCCATTGCAGGTTTAATAGATTTTTTTATACTATTGTTATTTACATACTCCCCTGAAATTGCCCCAAAAAATGAACCAATTAGCAATCCAACAGGTCCAGCAAGGAATAAACCTAGCAAAAGTCCTATTGTAGACCCAATTAAACCCTTTTTAGACCCCCCTAATTTTTTGAGACCTAATATTGGAATTATCAAATCTAAAGTAAATATTAAAGCAGCAATTAAAAAAGTTATAAATAGAAATTGATTATCAAATGGTATTAATTTAGAAAAATGAATAACTAATAATCCAAACCAACTCGTGATAGGTCCAGGAATTATAGGGCTGAAACTTCCAACAATACCCAATAAGCATAATATTAAACCAAGAATTAGTAAAAATATATCCACAAAAATTTTTTATTTAAAATTATACTTAATTTTAGAATAAATTAATGGTTGGTGAAATTAATTCAATTTTTATTATTAGTGTTTTTAATGCTTGGGTGTAATTATAATCCGAATAATTCCAATTATTCACCTCCAAGTGTTGTTTGGTCAAAAAGTGATGAAATGCCTTCCTTTAAGGAGTGTGACGAGTTTAATACTAATTCAGAGAGAAAAGCTTGTTTTGAATCAAAAATATTGAATATGATATATTCCAATTTAGATTTGAACGAAATTGTTGTTTCACAAAAAATTAATGATACTTTATATCTATCATTATTAATTGATAATAAGGGAAATATTTCTTTAACTGATGTTGAAAACCTAGATAAATTAACAAATTATATTCCGAATTTTAAATCTATACCAATTTAGATTTAAAGGAAATTGTTGTTTCACAAAAAATTAACGATACTATATATCTATCATTATTAATTGATAATAAAGGTAATATTTCTTTAGCTGATGTTGAAAACCTAGATAAAATAACAAATTATATTCCGAATTTTAAATCTATATTAAATCAATCGATTGAAAAAATACCTGTGTTGTTTCCTGCAACCAAAACTAATATTGGAGTTCCAGTAAGCACAAAATTTAAACTACCTTTAATAATAAAATCAAATTAGTTTTAAAATTGAATAACTTTAAAGAGAAAATAATATTAGGTATTGATCCAGGAACTACTATAATGGGTTTCGGTTTAATAAAGGTAACAGGGAATAAAATGGAGTTTATTCAAATGAATGAACTGGTTTTGAATAAACTAGATGATCATTATCTAAGACTAAAACATATTTTTGAAAGAACAATTGATCTAATTGAACAATATAATCCTGATGAAATTTCAATTGAAGCTCCATTTTTTGGAAAAAATGTCCAATCAATGTTAAAGCTTGGTCGAGCTCAGGGTGTTGCCATGGCAGCAGGACTATCCAAAGAAATTCCAATTACCGAGTACTCTCCAAAAAAAATTAAAATGGCCATAACTGGAAATGGTAATGCATCCAAAGAACAGGTAGCTAAAATGTTACAGAGTACATTAAAAATTAAAGAATTACCAAAAAATTTAGATTCAACAGACGGATTGGCTGCAGCGGTTTGCCACTTTTATAATGGAAGTAAGTCAAGCATAAAATCTAAAAGTTACTCTGGTTGGAGTGCATTTGTAAAACAAAATCAAAGTAGACTTAATAAGTAAAAAAGTTTTTAAAATTAATTTGTGGCTGGCTTATATATTCATATTCCATTTTGTAAAAAGGCATGTCACTATTGTAACTTTCATTTTTCAACTTCTTTAAAAAATAGAAAAAAAATAATTTCATCTATGATTAAAGAAATTGAAATTAAATCCATTGGATATGAGGATTTAATCGAGACAATTTATTTTGGAGGCGGTACTCCATCATTATTAAGCATTATAGAAATAGATAGTTTAATAAAAGCAGTAATTGATAATTTTAAAATTTCAAAAAAACCTGAGATTACTTTAGAGGCAAATCCAGACGACCTAAATACCTCAAAATTAAAAGAGCTTTCAAATAGTTTAATAAATAGGCTAAGTATCGGAATTCAATCCTTTAATGATCAAGATTTAAAATTAATGAATAGATCTCATAATTCATTTGATTCTATCAATTGTATTGACAATTCTTTAAAATATTTTGATAATATTTCAATCGATTTAATTTATGGAATGCCTAATAGTAATTTAATTTCTTGGGAAAAAAATTTAAATTTAGCATTAAACTGGGACTTAAATCACATTTCAGCATACGCCCTAACTGTTGAACCTAAAACAGCTTTGGAAAAATATATTCAAAAGGAAATTATTCTTCCACTCGATGAAGAATTTGTTTATGATCAATTTAATTTGATGTATGATAAATTATTAGACTTAAATTATATCAATTATGAATTATCCAGTTTTGCTAAAAAGGGATATTTCTCAAAAAATAATTCTGGATATTGGTTAGGAAAAAAATATGTAGGAATTGGACCATCTTCACATAGTTTTGATGGTTTTTCAAGATCTTGGAATGTTTCAAATAATAAGTTATATGTAAGTGACATACAAAATAATAAAATGTACCATCAAAAAGAAAAGCTCACTCATGTAGATCAGTATAATGAATATATAATGACTGGTTTGAGAACTATGTGGGGAATTTCTTTAAGTAATTTGCAGGAGAAATTTGGGAAAAAAATTGAGAATCATTTTGTTAAAAAATCTAAAAAATTTATTGAATCAAAATTATTGATAATCGAAAATGATTTAATTAAAACATCTAAGAAAGGAAAATTTCTCTCAGACGGTATTGCCTCGGAATTATTCTTAATTAATCGTTAAATAACTTTTCAAAGTGAAAATAAAACTTTGTTATAGTTTCTATTCCATTAAAGAAATTAGAAACTCCAAAATGTTCGTTTGGTGAATGAATTGCATCAGTGTCTAATCCAAAACCCATCAAAATTGTTTTGCTATCTAGTTCTTGTTCAAACAGAGCTATTATAGGAATACTCCCGCCGTCTCTAGTTGGAATTGGATTGAGATTAAAAACATCTTTGTAAGCCATACTAGCTGCTTTAAATCCAATTGTATTTGTAGGTGCTACATAAGGTTGACCACCATGATGTTCAATAACTTTAACACTAACGGTTTCTGGTGCTATGTTTAATATATGATCCGTAAATAACTTATTTATTCTTTTCCAGTTTTGACCAGGAACTAATCTCATGGATATTTTTGCATTAGCTTTACTTGGTAAAACTGTTTTTGCACCTTCTTCAGTATAACCTCCCCAAATACCATTTACATCTAAAGCTGGTCTTATTGATTGTCTTTCGCTAGTTGTATAGCCTAACTCTCCATGTTCAAGTTTTAAACCAATTGATTCTTTAAACTCATTTATGTTAAAAGGAGCTTTATTTAATTCCTTTCTTTCGTCACTTGACATTTCAATTACATTATCGTAAAACCCAGGAATTGTTATTTTATTATTGGAGTCATGTAATGAATTAATCATTTTAGATAAAACATTGATAGGATTAGCTACCGTTCCGCCATAATGCCCAGAATGAAGATCTCTGTTTGGACCAGTTAGTTCAACCTCCATATAAGAAAGACCTCTAAGTCCTGTTGTGATGGATGGTATGGTTTTACTTATCATTCCCGTATCTGAAACTAAAATAATATCATTAGCAAGCTTTTCTTTGTTATTCTTCACAAATAACTCCAAATTATCACTACCCACCTCCTCTTCACCTTCAATCATAAACTTCACATTACATGGTAAGTTATTGTGGTGCATCATTATTTCAAGTGCTTTGATGTGCATGAACATTTGCCCTTTATCATCACATGCTCCTCTAGCAAATATTGCTCCTTCAGGATGTATTTTAGTATTTTTGATATAAGGTTTGAAAGGATCCTGATCCCAAAGTTCAATTGGATCTACAGGTTGAACATCATAGTGACCGTATACAAGTATAGTTGGTAAATTTTTATCTATAATTTTTTCTCCGTAAACAATTGGATGTCCTTGTGTTTCACAAATCTCACAATTATCAAGATTGAGTGTTAAAAGATGATTTTTAATAAGCTCAGCAGCTTTTCTAACATCTGAATCGTGTTCTTTTTGAGCACTTACAGAGGGAATTTTTATTAATTCAAATAATTCATCTAAGAAACGATCTTTGTTAGTGTCTATGTAATTTTTAATTTTATCCAATGGTAATGTTTTTATGTAAATGTAATTAAAACTACATTTTTAACATAGAAAATTTATTGTGATATTTTATACAATCTTGCTTATATTTGCCACCCTTGCGGGTGTGGTGAAATTGGTAGACACGCTAGACTTAGGATCTAGTGCTTCACGGCATGGGGGTTCGAGTCCCTTCACCCGCACTAAAAACCTCAATTTAAATTGGGGTTTTTTTTTGAGTTAATTTGAAGTGTGTGTTTTGATCCAATTTGATTGATGCTTAATAATGGTATCCCACGGTAATCCGTGGCCAACGTTGTCTAATTCAATCAATTTTAATTTATTTTTAGGTGTACCAATCAATTTTCTCCAAGGTTTATAATTTTCTTCGTAACCAAAAATACCATCTTCCTTTCCAATTATGTGAAGAATTGGCGTCTTGATCCTTCTGACATAGTAATGGGCTTCAACTTCCTTTTTTGATTTTTGTAACATTAATCCTCCAACACATATTACTGCGGCTTTGATTCTATCGTCAATTGCTAATAAATAGTTTGAAGTAGTTGAACCCCAGCTATAACCAAAATATGACATATTATCAAAATTGAAATCGTTTCTAGATTCAATATAATCTAATGCTCTTTTATAGTCTTGACCAATTTTAATAATGGTATTTTTATAATCTTCACTATCGCTTGCCCAGAAAGTCCTTATGGTTTTTTCCCTAGTAAATGTATTATGGTAGATTGGATGAATAATTGCGTAACCTTCATCAATTAAATATTTAAACTGATTTAGTAAAGATTCCGGAAGCCATTCATCATTGTTGCTAAAAATAGATCCTGCATTGGGATATACAATTACTGGGTCATACTTATTCTTGAATTTGTTTGAATAAATAATGTAACCATATAAATTTTCATCACTTTGATATGTGGTTTCCATTTCAAATTTTTGCGCTGAATATCCATCTTGAAAGTTTTCAATATTTGTTGTTTTTGAATTTAGAGGTTTATTATAATTGAATTGAGATTTGTATACTTCAAAAACTTCATCACTTATGTCATCTAAATCATCAAAGTTTCTCTTAAAATCAGGAATAATTTCATTATCTAAATCTGACTTATTATTAATTAGATTTTTAGATAATCTAAATCCATTTCCAATTGTTCTATCAAAGGGTGATGAGCTGTAATAATTATTAAAAGTATATGGTGATTCGTTGAAAGCTCCACCCATTATGGAGTATTTTTCTTTTTTTTCTCCATTTGGATTGAGAACCCATTCTTTAACATTTCCTCCAATGTTGTTTAACCCATTGTAAGAGCCACTACTATTTGAGACTTCTCTTAATTGAGATGAATCATAATTACTTTCATTGGTTACTGATTGATTAACAGTCATAAAATTTTCCGGAATTCCAGAAGCATAAGTCCATTGAAAAATATTGGGAAGGGTTAAGTTTTTAAATTTGGCATATGCTCTGGCTTCAAACCAGCTAATTCCTGTAACAGGATGATTATCAAGTCCTGAGGGATATTTTCCATAGGACCAATTTACTGGCCCTTTTTTACCATATTTATCAATAAATAATTTGACTGACGAATTAAAATCATATATTTTGTCGCCTAATTGAACTGGAAAATCCCAATAGGAAGGATTTTCATACCCTCCCGCATCTATAAACTTCTGAAATTCTTTATTTGAAACTTCATTAATATCTACAGAAAAAGGTGCTAGTTTTATATTCTCAAAGTTGATTCCTTGTAAAAAAAATCCAAATGCAGGGTTGGATCCAAGAAATGCTATATGATTTTCAGGGACTTCAATTGAAGGATCTGGAAATTTGTAATCATGAAAATCTCTACCTATTTGTTCATATTCAATATTATTGTGAACAAGCTTTAATTTATGTGATTGATCTGCCCAAATATTTGGTGTAACAAATGAATCTAAAGGAGTCTTACCTAAATATATATAAATAGAGTCTTCGGCATATTTAACACTAACATCAACACCATCTGTATCAGTTTTTAAATATGCATATTTACTTGATTTGTCAAAATAGCTTTTAATTATTTCATTATTTGGGTATTTGTCAAGTAAATGTCTTGATTTTAAAAATGATTCAGCAATTTTACCATCATCATAAATTTGAATTAGCTCTGGGATTACTTTACTTACTAGTTCTTGATTTGTATTTATTTTCCTAAAGAAATAAACAAAAATTAATAATACTAAACCAGTAAAAATGACACTAAGAACTAACTTAATTTTAGATTTTTTTTCTAATTTTTTATTTTTGAGATTAGCTTTTTTTCTTTTTATAAAAAAAATTGCAACACTAAGAATAAAGGCAATAAGCAACATTATAAGAATAATATTAAAATAAAGGCTATCAATTTCAAACCGTTTGAAAAGCCAGTCTATTCCTTGTAAAACTCCAAAAACTACGGCCACAAAACCACCGACCATTTGAACATATTTATTAGAACTATCCATACAATTATTAAATTTACAAAAAAGATTAATTACAATTTATAAAATAGGTGTGGCTTTAGACTAATTTATTCGATTTTATAAATGAGTTTTTTAATTAATAATTTAGATCGCTTAGATTTATATATTATATTAGATATAGTTTGCATGATTTTTGAATTTATTAATTCAAAAAATAATTTTTATGAAAAAAATACTTATTACATTTTTCATTACAATTTCATTAATCCTCGTAAGTTGGAAATATAATGAGGTAAAGTTTGATGATCCCAATAAAGACAAACTTCTTATTGAATTATTAAAGTATGTGCTTGAAAAAGGTCACTATCAATCTAAAGAAAAATTCAAAAAAATAATTTTTATGAAAAAAATACTTATTGCGTTTTTCATTTCAATTTCATTAATCCTCGTAAGTTGGAAATATAATGAGGAAAAGTTTGATGATCCTAACAAAGACAAGCTTCTTATTGAATTATTAAAGTATGTACTTGAAAAAGGTCACTATCAATCCAAAGAAATCAATGATGAATTGTCTGAAAAAGTATTTGACTCATATCTAGAAATATTAGATCCGCAAAAAAAATATTTTTTAGTCTCTGATTTTAAAGAATTTAAAAAATACAGGAATTCATTAGATGATCAATGGCTTGAATATGATATAAGTTTTTTCAATTTAACTTATGATAGAATAGTACAACGAATTAGTGAAGTTGAAACTATGATTCCTACAATTTTTGAAGAATCATTTGAATTCGAGACTCAAGATAATATTAATGTCGATTTTGACAATATTGATTATTCAAAAAACAATAAAGAAAGACTAAAAAGATGGAGAAAGCAGCTTAAATATTCAGCATTAGATTTTTATGATATAAAAGCAAGAGACCAAAAAAGACTTTTAGAAAATAAAGATTATAAGGAAAAATCCCAAGATGAATTACTTCAAGAGGCTACCAAGTTAGTAAATGATAATATCAATGATATTTTTGATTTGATGAATGACCTACAGAAAAAGGATTGGTTTTCAAATTATGTTAATTCTTTTGTCTCTCAATATGATCCACATACTGTTTATTTTAAGCCTGAAGATAAAGATCGTTTTGATGTTAATATCTCCGGAAGATTTGATGGTATAGGTGCAAGATTACAAAAAAGAGACGGTGGTATTGAAATTGTTGAAATTATACTTGGAGGACCTTTATGGAAGGACAAAAGGATTGAATCAGGTGATGAAATTATTAAAGTTGGAGAACCTAATAAAGAGGCTATTGATGTAATAGGTATGCGTATTGATGATGCTATAAAATTAATTAAAGGGCCAAAAGGTACTATAGTAGAATTAACAGTCAGAAAAAAAATTGATAACGAAATAAAAACATATCCAATAATGAGGGATGAGGTCGTTTTGGAAGAAAGCTATGCCAAATCAACCATAATTAAAAAAGATAACAGAAATTTTGGGTTAATTACACTACCAAAATTTTATGTTGATTTTAATGACTACAAAGAAATTAATTGTGCTAAAGATGTTAAAAATGAGATTATAAAATTGAAAGAACAAAATATAGAAGGTTTAGTTTTAGATCTAAGAAATAACGGAGGAGGTGCATTGCAAACCGTTGTCGAAATGACAGGTCTTTTCATAGAAACTGGCCCTGTTGTTCAGGTTAAATCCATAGGCAATAGAAAAAAAGTACTTTATGATAAAGATCCCTCAGTTACTTGGGATGGTCCTCTTGTAATTCTAGTTAATCAAATGTCTGCTTCCGCATCAGAAATTTTAGCTGCTGCATTGCAAGATTATGAGAGAGCTGTAGTTATTGGAAGTGATAATACTTTTGGAAAAGGAACTGTACAAAATGTATTGGACTTAAATAGATTTGTTTCAAACAGTGACTTTGACATAGGTGCTCTCAAAATAACTACTGAAAAATTTTATAGAATTAGTGGTGGATCAGTTCAATTAAAAGGTGTCGAGAGTGACATAGTAACTCCAAATAGGTTTTCACACATTAAAATTGGTGAGTCTGACGAAGAGAATCCTTTGGGTTGGGATCAGATTGATAAGGCTAATTATAAAAAATGGAATGGTTACTTTAATCTTAAAGATGTAATAGATGATTCTAAATTAAGAATATCAAATAATAAAGTGTTCAACTTAATCAATTCTAATGCTAAGTGGTTAGCTGAAAAAAGAGAGAAAAAGATTTTCCCCTTAGATTATAAGAGTTATAAATCTGACCAAGTTGAAAATAAAAAAGAATTGGAAAAATTTAGTCAAATTTTAGATTACAAAAATAATTTGAATTTTCAGCTTTTATCTAATCAATCAAAAAAAATAATTGATTCGAAAGAGTATGAAGAAAAGACTAATCGATGGGAAAATATGTTAAAATCTGATATTTATATTAATGAAAGTGTAAATGTATTGTCAAATTTAAAAACAAAAAAAATTCAACAAAATAATATTTTGGCTAAAGCTGGTTAATGAAACTTAATTTAAAA
>ERZ802830.314-NODE-314-length-47848-cov-149.553_pt1 | contig 47848 bp, 57 predicted proteins | sample MGYA00345654_ERZ802830 | MGnify/ENA primary metagenome ERZ802830 (study PRJEB30503, sample SAMEA104212375) | marine metagenome | biome: Westerlies Biome; feature: [SRF] surface water layer (ENVO:00010504) within the epipelagic zone...; material: water...
CTTAATTTCCTACGTAGGTGGTGTTCAAATTGTAATTTTGCAATTTGTCGCCGAAAGGCCGAAAGGCTTAAACAGGAGAATTGCTGTGGCGTTATCGAAAAGTGAAAAGGAAAGAATAGTTGGGGAAGTTAAAGAGGTTGCATCTAATGCATCATCTTTAGTTATTTCAGATGCTAGAGGCCTAAAGGTTTCTGAATTGTCTGAAGTAAGACAGAAAGCAACCCAGTCTGGAATTCATATCCAAATAATCAAGAATTCGCTTGCTAAGTTAGCATTTGAAGGAACTGATTTTGGTTGTTCTGACGAAGTTTTAGTTGGCCCATCTTTATTTGCTTTTTCTTTTGAAGAGCCAGGTGCAGCGGCAAAATTGCTTAAAACATATGCTAAAAATTTTGATAATTTAGATATCAAAGCTTTAGTGGTTGAAGGGCAATTACTTGATGGAGGCCAAATAGATATTCTTGCTAGCCTTCCATCTAAAGATGAGGCTTATGGTCTTATTGCTAATGTTCTACAGGCCCCAGTTGGTAAATTTGCTACTTTATTAAATGAAGTACCAAGTAAGTTAGCTAGAGTTTTATCAGCAGTTCACGACAAAAAACAGGCAACAGCCTAAATTATAAGGAGAATTAGAATGGCAACTAGTAAAGAAGATATTTTAAAAGCAATTGAAGAAATGTCAGTAATGGATCTCGTAGATCTTATTTCAGATATAGAAGAAAAGTTTGGTGTAACAGCAGCAGCAGCAGTTGCAGCAGCACCGGCAGCAGCCGGCGGTGGCGACGCTCCAGCAGCAGAAGAAAAAGATGCTTTTGATGTTGTATTAAGTGCAGTAGGTGATCAAAAAGTCCAAGTTATCAAAGCTGTAAGAGCTATAACAGGACTTGGATTAAAAGAAGCTAAAGATATGGTTGATGGAGCTCCAAGTACTGTTAAAGAAGGCGCAAGCAAAGATGATGCGGAAGCAATGCTTGCTCAGTTAACTGAAGCAGGAGCAACAGCTGAACTTAAGTAGAACATTAGTAATATAAATAAAAAATAAAAAGGGCGCACATATGTCATACAGCTATACAGAAAAGAAAAGAATTAGAAAAAACTTTGGTACTTTTGCTAAGGTTATGGATCTTCCTAATCTTATTGAAACACAAACTAAATCTTATTCTGAATTTCTACAAGCTGATGTGGCTCCTGAGGCACGAAAAAAACAGGGACTTGAAGAAGTATTTCAATCTTTATTTCCTATAAAAAGTGTTTCAGGAAATGCTGCTCTTGAATATGTTTCATATGAGCTTGGAAAAAATACCTATGATGTTCAAGAGTGTTTAATTCAAGGCTTGTCTTATTCTGCTCCACTAAGAATCAAGGTAAAGCTTGTTTTGTATGATCGAGAAACAAATTTTAAAGAAGTAAAAGATATTAAAGAAGGAGAAGTCTTTATGGGAGAAGTTCCATTAATGACTTCCGATGCATCTTTTGTTGTTAACGGAACAGAAAGAGTTGTTGTGTCTCAACTTCATAGATCGCCTGGTGTTTTTTATGATCATGACAAAGGAAAAACTCATTCTTCTGGAAAAGTTTTATATTCGGCAAGAATAATACCTTATAGAGGATCATGGTTAGATTTTGAATTTGATCCTAAAGATATACTCTTTAGCAGAATAGATAGAAGAAGAAAAATTCCAGCTACTATTATGCTCAGAGCTTTAGATATGGGCACCGAAGAAATACTTTCAGAGTTTTATGATGAAGATACTTTCTCATTAGAAAAAAATTCTGTAAAAATAGCTCTTATTCCTGAAAGGTTAAGGGGTGAAACTCTTCCAGTAGCAATAAAAGTAAAAAGCAAAGTTTATGTAGAGGCAGGCAAAAGAATAACTGCTCGACATATCAAAGAACTAACTAATGCTAAGGTAAGTGAAATTACTTTAGCTGAGGAATTTTTGATAGGAAAAGTTTTATCAAAAGATATCTTTAATAAAGAAACTGGTGAAGTGCTTCACGGTGCTAACACTGAAATTGATATGGCTGTTTTAGAATCATTAAAAGAAAATGACATCAATGAAATAACATGCCTATTTATAAATGAACTTGATAAAGGACCATATATTTCAAATACGTTAAGAGCTGATCCTACTTCCAACAGGTTGGAGGCTTTAGTAGAGATATATAGAATGATGAGACCTGGCGAGCCGCCAACAAAAGATTCAGCAGAAACACTTTTTAATAATCTATTCTTTAATGATGAGAGATATGATCTATCTGAAGTTGGAAGAATGAAGTTCAACAGGCGATTAAAACTAGACTCTAAAAAAGAAAATCCAAATATTCTTGATAAAGAAGACATCATTGAAGTCATGAAAGGTATTGTTAATATCAGAGACGGTCATGATATTGTTGATGATATTGATCATCTTGGTAATAGAAGGGTTAGATCTGTAGGTGAAATGACTGCAAATCAATTTAGAGTTGGTCTAATTAGGGTTGAAAGGGCTGTAAGAGAAAGATTAAGTATGGCAGAGGCTGATGAACTAGGTCCGCAAGATCTTATTAATGCAAAGCCTGTAACTGCAGCAATTAAAGAGTTTTTTGGATCAAGCCAATTATCACAATTTATGGATCAAAATAATCCGTTATCAGAGATCACTCATAAAAGGAGAGTATCTGCTTTAGGACCAGGTGGTTTAACAAGAGAACGTGCTGGGTTTGAAGTCAGAGATGTACATCCAACTCATTATGGAAGGGTTTGTCCTATTGAAACACCTGAAGGGCCAAACATTGGATTAATCAATTCATTTGCTTCTTACTCAAGAACAAATCAATACGGGTTTATAGAAACTCCATACCGAAAAGTTGTGAATGGAAAAGTTACCGACGAAATTATGTACTTATCTGCTATTGATGAGGCCGAGCATGTTATAGCTCAGGCCAATGTATCGCTTGATAAAAGTAATAGGTTTGTTGACGATTTAGTTGCAGTAAGACATGCGAGTGAATTTGAATTAATGTCTCCGGATAGAGTTGATTTAATGGATGTTTCTCCTCAACAAGTTGTGTCCGTTGCTGCTTCATTGATACCTTTTTTAGAGCATGATGATGCTAACAGAGCCTTAATGGGATCAAATATGCAACGTCAAGCTGTTCCAGTTCTAAGAGCCGAAAAGCCATTAGTTGGCACTGGCTTAGAATCAGTAGTAGCAAGAGACTCAGGTGTTTGTATTGTTGCTAAAAACCCAGGTGTTGTTGAAAATGTAGATGCTTCAAGAATTGTTGTGAGAGTAACTGATAAAAAATCTAAATCAGCATCTGATGTCTACAACTTAGTAAAGTACACAAGATCAAATCAAAATACATGCATTAATCAAAGACCAATAGTTAAAATAGGAGATGTTATTAAAGCTGGTGATGTTTTAGCTGACGGTCCGTCAATAGATAATGGAGAGTTAGCTTTAGGACAAAATATTCGTATAGCATTTATGCCTTGGAATGGTTATAACTTTGAAGATTCAATTTTAATTTCTGAAAAAGTTGCAAGAGAAGATAGATTTACTTCTATTCATATTCAAGAAATTGTTTGCGTTGCTAGGGACACTAAATTAGGTTCTGAAGAAATTACTGCAGATATTCCAAATGTAGGTGAGGGCTCACTTAATAAGCTTGATGATTGTGGAATAGTATATGTTGGTGCTGAGGTAGTTCCTGGTGATATCTTAGTAGGAAAAATAACACCTAAGGGCGAAACTCAACTTTCACCAGAAGAAAAACTATTAAGAGCTATATTTGGTGAAAAAGCATCAGATGTGAAAGATACATCACAAAGATCAAGCTCTAAAGGAACAGTAATCGGTGTAGAAGTCTTTACTAGAGATGGCGTTGAAAAAGATGAGAGGACTCAAGCTATTGAACAAGACCATCTTGATGAATCAAAAAAAGATGCGGATGACGAAGTTTTTGTTGTTGAAAGAGCTACCAAAACAAGACTTTGTGAATTACTTAAAGGAAAGAAAGCTATAAAAGGTAATGGTATTAAAAAGGGTGAATTACTTACTCAAGAAAAACTAGAGTCGATGGATCTTAATGATATTTTTTCTATAAGAACAGACACAGATAATACTAATGACGTAATTGAAGATACTGAAAAAAGTTATAAAGATTATGTTAAAGACATAAAAACAAGATTTGAAGAAAAGAAAGCTAAGATCATTAGAGGTCATGATTTGGCACCTGGTGTTATAAAGATAGTAAAAGTTTATTTGGCAATAAAAAGAAGAATACAGCCAGGTGATAAGATGGCAGGTCGTCACGGTAACAAAGGTGTTATATCTGAAATTATGCCGGTAGAAGATATGCCTTATGACTCAGACGGAAACCCTGTTGATATCGTTTTGAATCCACTTGGCGTTCCTTCAAGAATGAACGTTGGACAAATTCTTGAAACTCATATGGGTTGCGCTGCAAAAGGCATTGGTCAAAAAATTGACTCAATGTTAAAAGCTAATGCTAAACCGGCAGAGCTTAAAGAGTATCTTGATAAGCTTTATAACAAGAATGCTGCTAATAAAGAAGATATAAATTCTTTTAATAATAGTGAAATACTTGAGCTAGCAAATAATCTTAAAGATGGATTACCAATTGCAACTCCGGTATTTGATGGAGCAAAAGAGAGTGAGGTTAAAGAATTACTCAAACTTGCAGATCTTCCTGAGTCTGGTCAATTCACATTATATGATGGCAGAACAGGGTCTAAATTTGATAGGCCTGTAACAGTTGGTTATATGTATATTATTAAACTAAATCACTTAGTTGATGACAAAATGCATGCAAGATCAACGGGCTCATATAGTTTAGTTACTCAGCAACCATTAGGTGGTAAAGCCCAATTTGGCGGACAAAGATTTGGTGAAATGGAAGTCTGGGCTCTTGAGGCTTACGGAGCTTCATACACTCTTCAAGAAATGTTAACAGTCAAATCTGATGATGTTTCAGGAAGAACTAAGATGTATAAAAATATTGTAGATGGAAGTTATGAAATGGATGCGAATATACCTGAGTCATTTAATGTTCTTAGTAAAGAAATTAAATCACTTGGAATTAACCTCGAATTAGATTCAGAAAACTAGGAGATAAAATTGAGAGACTTATTAAATCACTTAAAAACAGGGCAGGATGATTTCACAACCATTTCTGCAGGACTAGCTTCTCCTCAAGTAATCAAATCTTGGTCTTTTGGTGAAGTAAAAAAACCTGAAACTATTAACTACAGAACTTTTAAACCAGAAAGAGATGGCTTGTTTTGCGCAAAAATATTTGGTCCTATAAAAGACTATGAATGTATTTGTGGAAAATACAAAAGAATGAAGCACAGAGGCGTTGTCTGTGAGAAATGTGGTGTTGAAGTAACTCTTGCTAAAGTTAGAAGAGAAAGAATGGGTCATATCGATCTTGCTGCGCCAGTTGCACATATATGGTTTCTTAAATCTCTTCCATCACGAATAGGACTTTTACTTAATACAACTTTAAGAGAAATTGAAAGAGTATTATATTTCGAAAGCTATATTGTTACTGATCCTGGATTAACTGAGCTTGAGAAGGGACAAATTCTAACCGAAGAAGAGTGGGTAGAAAAATATGAAGAATTTGGAGACGAGTTTCAGGCTGGAATGGGTGCTGAAGCAGTTCAAATTCTTCTTGAAGAGCTTGATATTAATGAAGAAATAAGAATTATAAGAGAAGAAATTCCTCAAACGAACTCTGAAACAAAACTAAAGAAACTTTCTAAGCGTTTGAAGCTTCTAGAAGCTTTTAATGATTCTGGTAATAGACCTGAATGGATGATTATGAACGTACTTCCGGTTTTACCGCCAGACTTAAGACCTTTAGTTCCGCTTGAGGGTGGAAGATTTGCAACTTCTGATCTTAATGACTTATATAGAAGAGTTATAAACAGAAATAATAGGTTAAAAAGACTATTAGAATTAAGTGCGCCTGAAATTATAGTTAGAAATGAAAAAAGAATGCTTCAAGAATCTGTAGATGCATTACTTGATAACGGAAGAAGAGGAAGAGTGATTACTGGTACCAATAAGCGCCCATTAAAATCTCTTGCTGACATGATTAAAGGTAAAGGTGGAAGATTTAGACAAAATCTACTAGGAAAAAGGGTTGATTATTCAGGTAGATCAGTAATTGTATCTGGGCCAAATCTTAAATTGCATCAGTGCGGACTTCCAAAAAAGATGGCTCTTGAACTCTTCAAACCATTTGTTTATGGAAAGTTAGAACAAAGAGAACTAGCAACAACTATTAAAGCTGCTAAAAAATTAGTTGAGAGAGAAACTCCAGAGGTTTGGGAAGTTCTTGAAGATGTCATAAGAGAACATCCAGTTATGCTTAACAGAGCACCAACTCTTCACAGACTTGGCTTACAAGCATTTGAACCAAAACTTATCGAAGGTAAAGCTATTCAATTACATCCCCTAGTTTGTGTTGCATTTAATGCAGACTTTGATGGAGATCAAATGGCAGTTCACGTCCCCCTAACATTAGAAGCTCAGCTAGAAGCTAGAGCATTAATGATGTCAACAAACAATATTCTTTCACCTGCAGACGGAGCTCCAATTATTAACCCAACGCAAGATGTTGTTTTAGGTTTATATTATATGACTAGAGATAATGCTAATGCTTCTGGTATTGGAAGAGTATTCAGTGACCCTGATGAAGTTCTAAGAGCATATGAAACAGAAACCCTTGACGTTCATTCTGCAATCAAAGTTAGGATTACAAATGATGATGGAGATAAATCCATTCATGAAACTACAGTTGGTAGAGTTTTAATATGGAGAATTACGCCTAACGAAGTTGGTTTTGATAATATTAATAAAGTTTTGAACAAGAAACTTATATCAAAACTTGTTGATATATCTTACAGAAAAGCTGGTCTTAAAAAGACAGTTATTTTTGCTGACCAACTTATGTATTTAGGTTTTGACTTTTCAACTAGATCTGGATCATCTATTGGTGTGAATGATTTTGTTATACCAGAAGAAAAAGCAAAAATTATTGATGACTCAGAAAAAGAAGTTAAAGCAATTGAGAAACAATTCGATTCAGGTCTTGTTACCAGAGGCGAGAGATACAACAAAGTTATTGATATTTGGTCTAGAGCTAATGAACAGGTAGCTAAAGCTATGATGGAAAAAATTAGTACAGAAAAAGCTCAAACACCTGATGGTAAGGAAGTTGATCAATCTTCATTTAACTCTGTATATATTTATGCTGATTCAGGTGCAAGGGGATCTCCAGCACAGATAAGGCAGCTTTCAGGTATGAGAGGATTAATGTCTAAGCCAGATGGCTCAATTATCGAAACACCTATTACTGCAAATTTTAGAGAAGGTCTGTCAGTCCTTCAATACTTTATTTCTACTCATGGAGCTAGGAAAGGTTTAGCAGATACAGCTTTAAAGACAGCCAACTCTGGATATTTAACTAGAAGGCTTTGTGATGTCTCAATGGATTCTGTTATCAATATAGATGATTGTGGAACAGAACAATCAATTACAGTTACTTCAATTATTGATGGTGGTGAAATCATTCAACCTTTAACAGATAGAATCCTTGGAAGAGTTATTGCAGAACCTATTTTGGATAGTGATGGTAATGAACTTTTTGCAAAAGACACTATGCTAGACGAAGACGCTGTCGATAGTATTGAATCTTTAAATTTAGCCTCGTTAAAAGTAAGGTCTCCTATGACTTGCGAAGCTTCTATAGGAGTCTGTTCTAAATGTTATGGAAGAGATCTAGCACGCGGTCACTTAGTACATCGTGGCGAAGCTGTTGGTGTGGTAGCAGCTCAATCTATTGGTGAGCCAGGAACACAGCTAACTATGCGTACTTTCCATATTGGAGGAGCTGCTTCAAGTTCTTCAGAAGATAATGCAATCTATAACAAAAATGTTGGTATGGTTTCATTTTCAGATGATATAAAGACTGTAACTAATAAAGACAAACTAGAAGTTGTTGTTTCTAGAAATGCAGAAGCAACTATTACTGAGCCAAGTGGAAAAATTACAGAGCAATACAAAGTTCCTTATGGTGCCACTTTAGAGGTTAAAAATGAATCAGATCTTGAAGCTGGAACAAAAGTAGCCACATGGGACCCATATACCAGACCAATCATTGCTGAGGTTTCTGGAAAAGTTAAATTTATAGATATAGAAGATGGCGTAACTGTCAGAGAACAAATGGATGATTTAACAGGTCTGTCCAGTATTGAAATTATTGATTTATCTGATCGACCAACTGCTGGTAGAGACTTATCTCCAAAAGTTGCTATACAAGATTCCAAAGGAAAAACTTTATTAATAGGTGATTTTAAGGCCCCTGCTGAGTATCCTCTTCCAGCTGGTGGACTTGTAAATATAGCTAATGGTCAAAAAATAACAGCTGGTGAAGTTATTGCTAGAATGCCATTAGTTGCTTCAAAAACTAAGGATATTACTGGTGGTCTTCCAAGAGTTGCTGATCTTTTCGAAGCAAGAAAACCAAAAGATGCTGCAGTTTTATCTGAAGAAACTGGAATCATTTCATTTGGTAAAGAAACCAAAGGAAAGGTGAGATTAGTTATTACTCCAGAAGGAGCAACAAAGAAGATTCAAAATAAAGAAATGTTGATTCCAAAACATAGAACACTTTCTGTTTTTGAAGGAGAAAGAATATCAAAAGGTGACATCATTTCTGATGGTCCTTTCAGTCCACATGATATTTTAAGACTCAAGGGTATCCCAGCATTAACTAATTTTATTGTTAACGAAATCCAAGATGTTTATAGATTACAAGGGGTATCTATAAACGATAAACATATAGAAACTATCCTGAGGCAAATGTTAAGAAAAGCATTAATTATTGATGGAGGAGACACTAAATTTATTCAAGGTGATCAAGTTAGTTATGCTGAACTCAAAGAAGAAAATGAAAAAGTCGAATCATCAGGAAAAACTCCTGCTGAATTTGAAAGGGTGTTATTAGGTATTACAAAAGCTTCACTAGCAACTGATTCGTTTATCTCTGCTGCTTCTTTCCAAGAAACAACAAGAGTATTAACAGAAGCTGCAGTTACTGGTAAAAAAGATCATTTGCGAGGCCTAAAAGAAAATGTTGTTGTAGGAAGGCTTATTCCTGCTGGAACAGGTATGGAATTCCATGACAGGTTAAAGAATAAGAAACAATATGACCTTGAGGAGCAAACATTGTCTGCTGATGATATCGAAGCAGCTTTAAGACAAGAACTTCAAGAAAACGAGGAATAATGTTGACCGTGAACGATCTGCTCTATAAAATCGCGGCCTAACTAAAATAAAATATTATGGCAACAGTAAATCAATTATTAAAAAAGTCTAGAAAACCAAAAGTTAGAAAGACCGACGTTCCAGCTTTAAAGGCTTGTCCTCAGAGAAGAGGGGTATGTACTCGTGTATATACAACAACTCCGAAAAAACCAAACTCAGCGTTAAGAAAAGTTTGCAGAGTAAGGCTTACTAGTGGCTTTGAGGTAACTTCCTACATTGGTGGTGAAGGTCATAATCTTCAAGAGCATTCTCTTGTATTAATAAGGGGTGGTAGAGTTAAAGATCTTCCAGGTGTTCGTTATCATACTGTAAGAGGAACTCTAGATACTTCTGGTGTTGCAAATAGAAAACAAAGAAGATCCAAATACGGAGCAAAAAAAGGTAAATAATTATGCCAAGAAGAAGAAGTCCCGAAAAAAGAAAAGTATTACCTGATCCTAAATTTAAAGATGTAATACTTGCTAAGTTCATGAATAACTTAATGAAAGACGGTAAAAAATCAGTTGCTGAAAAAATTGTTTATGGAGCTTTTGATCAAATAACCAAAACTTCAAAAGAAGAACCTTTAGAAGTTTTCATGAAAGCACTAGAAGAGGTTAGTCCAGTTGTAGAAGTAAAATCAAGACGTGTTGGTGGAGCTAACTACCAAGTGCCAATAGAAATTAGACCAGCTAGAAGACAAGCTCTTGCAATGAGATGGATAGTTGAGGCTGCTCGAAAAAGAAGTGAAAAATCTATGAATCTAAGATTGGCTGGAGAGTTATTGGATGCCTCGCAAAAAAAAGGTTCAGCAGTAAGAAAAAGAGAAGATGTTCACAAAATGGCCGAGGCTAATAAAGCTTTTTCACATTTCAGATTTTAATCATTAATTAACTACAAATTATGGCAAGACAAACTGTTCTAAATAAATATCGTAATGTTGGTATATGTGCTCATGTTGATGCTGGTAAAACAACAACAACAGAAAGAGTTCTCTTTTATACTGGCCTTTCTCATAAGATTGGTGAAGTTCATGACGGAGCAGCCACGATGGACTGGATGGAGCAAGAGCAAGAAAGAGGGATAACCATTACTTCAGCAGCTACTACATGTTTTTGGAGTGGAATGGAGCAACAATTTCCTCAACATAGAGTAAACATTATTGATACCCCAGGTCACGTTGACTTTACTATTGAAGTTGAAAGATCTTTAAGGGTATTGGACGGTGCAGTCGTAGTTTTTTGTGGAACATCTGGTGTAGAACCTCAATCAGAAACAGTTTGGAGACAAGCTAATAGATACGAGGTTCCTAGAATTGTTTTTGTAAATAAAATGGATAGAGCCGGTGCTAATTTCGAAAGAGTAGTTGATCAAATTAAAACAAGACTTCAAGCCAATATTATTCCAATCCAATACAATATAGGCACAGAAGAAGATTTCAAAGGAGTTGTTGATTTAATTAATAATCGAGCAATATATTGGAATGAGGACGATCAAGGACTTACATTTGATTCAAAAGAAATACCTGAAGATTTAGCTGATAAATGTTCTCAGCTTAGAGAAGAAATGGTAGAAGCTGCTGCTGAAGCTAACGAAGAATTAATGGATACATATCTGGAATCTGGTGAATTATCAATTGAACAAATTAAAGAAGGTTTAAGAATTAGATCACTTGCAAATGAATTAATTGTTGGTTTATGTGGATCTGCATTTAAAAATAAAGGTGTTCAAGCAATGCTAGATGCTGTTATTGAATTCTTACCAGCACCTGACGAAGTGAAAGCTATATCAGGCGTTATTCCAAATAATAGTCAAGAAGATGAAGTTGAAGACTCAAGAAAATCTTCTGATGATGAGCCTTTTTCAGCACTTGCATTTAAAATAGCGACCGACCCATTTGTTGGTACTTTAACATTCATAAGAGTTTATTCTGGAGTTCTTTCAGTTGGCGATGCTGTTGTTAATTCTACTAAATCTAAAAAAGAAAGAGTTGGAAGAATGGTTCAAATGCATTCAAATAATAGAGAAGAAATTAAAGAAGTAAGAGCTGGAGACATAGCTGCTTGTATTGGTTTGAAAGATATCACAACTGGCGATACTTTATCAGACTCAGATAAACAGATTGTTTTAGAAAGAATGGATTTCCCTGAACCTGTTATTTCAGTTGCAGTGGAACCAAAGTCTAAACCTGATCAAGAAAAAATGTCTTTAGCATTAGGAAAATTAGCTCAAGAAGACCCATCATTTAGAGTTGCAAGTGATGAAGAGTCAGGTCAGACCATTATTTCTGGAATGGGTGAACTTCATCTTGATGTTCTTGTTGATAGGATGAAAAGAGAATTTTCAGTTGAAGCAAATATTGGTAAGCCTCAAGTTGCATATAGAGAAACTATTAAAGAAACTGTGGATGTTGAGGGCAAGTTTGTTAGACAAAGTGGTGGTAAAGGTCAATATGGCCATGTTTGGTTAAAACTAGAACCACTTGGCTTAGATGACGAATACGAATTCGTAGACAAAATAGTTGGTGGAGTAATACCGAAAGAATATATACCGGCAGTCAATAAAGGTATTCAGGAACAAATGCAAAATGGTGTTATTGCTGGCTATCCATTATTAGCACTTAGAGCAACTTTATATGATGGATCATTTCATGATGTGGATTCAAATGAAATGGCTTTTAAAATAGCCGGCTCTATGGCATTGAAAGAAGGTGCTAATAAGGCTAAACCTGCATTGCTAGAACCTGTGATGAAAGTAGTGGTAGTTACTCCTGAAGAACATATGGGAGATGTTGTAGGAGATCTAAATAGAAGAAGAGGCATAATTTTAGGAATGGATGATATTACTTCAGGTAAAGAAGTTTCTTCTGAAGTTCCACTAGCTGAGATGTTTGGATATGCAACTGATTTAAGGTCGGCCACACAAGGAAGGGCAACATTTACCATGGAATTTACAAAGTATGGTGAAGTTCCAAATAATATTGCTGAAGGTTTAAAAAGTTAATAATTTTATTCAGGATAAAACTGCTCAATTTTGTTGACAGTATGGCTGTAAGGGGCTTAGAATACGCCACATTTTGCGATAAGCAAGATAAAAATTTAATAATAGAATAGGGAAAAATAAAGGTAAAAATGGAGAATCAATCAATCAGAATTAGGCTTAAAGCCTTTGATTATAGACTGATAGATGCTTCAGCTAAATTGATAGTAGAAACTGTTAAAAAAACAGGTGCTGTTATAAATGGACCAATACCTTTACCTGTTAAAAAAGAGAGAACAACAATATTGAAATCTCCACATAAAGATAAAGATGCTAGAGATCAATATGAAATTGTTACATATAAAAGACTTATGGATATAGTCCAGCCGACTGATAAAACAGTTGATGCTTTAATGAAACTTGATCTATCCTCAGGGGTAGACGTTCAGATAAGCCTGGGTTAGTTCATTATTTAACGCAATTGCGGCCATAGAGGGTATTAGCCCCGTAAAAGGAGAATAAATTGAGCATAGGCTTAATAGGAAAAAAATCTGGAATGTCTCGTCTTTTCCTAGAAGACGGTGAGTCAATCCCAGTTACTGCAGTTTCAGTCTGTGGTAATTTTATAGCAGATATTAAAACGTCTCAGAGAGACGGTTATAACGCATTTGTTGTATCAAAAGTTAATAAGTCAAACAACATTAATAAATCTAAAAGTGAGTTTTTCAAAAAAATTAATATTGAGCCTGGCATTCTTGCTGAATTTAGAGCTGCGGATGAAATATCTGATGATTTTAAAATAGGTAAACATTTGACGGCAGATGTTTTTGAAGTTGGACAATATGTTGACGTTACAGGAACATCAAAAGGTAAGGGATATGCAGGTGTGATAAAGCGTCATAATTTTGCAATGCAGGATGCTACTCATGGTAATTCTTTATCTCACAGAGCTCATGGTTCAATTGGCCAATGTCAAACTCCAGGAAGGGTATGGAAAGGTAAAAAAATGTCTGGACACATGGGTAACGTTCAAAAAACTGTCCAAAGCTTAAAAATTGTAGATATGGATATAGAGAATAATGTTATCTACATTAAAGGTGCAGTGCCTGGATTTAATGGCTCTGATCTTAAAATAAAACCAGCACTTAAGAAATCATGAAAATAGAACTATTATCATCAACAAAAAATCAAGATATAAACATATCTGATAATGCATTTAGTAAAGACTTTAATGAATCTTTAGTCCATCAGGCCGTAGTTAGTTTTATGGCGGGTTCCAGACAAGGAACATCTAAACAAAAAACTAGATCTGAGGTTAGAGGCGGCGGTAAGAAGCCATATAGACAAAAAGGAACTGGTAGAGCAAGAGCAGGAACTATAAGAAGTCCTTTATGGAGAGGTGGTGGTGTGACTTTTGCCGCAACTCCAAGAGATTACAGCAAGAAGATTAATAAGAAAATGTATAGAGCTGCAATTAGATCTATATTTTCTGAGTTGTTAAGACAAGGCAGACTTGTAGCTATAGAGCAACCAGTCCTTGAGAAGCCTAAAACTAAGGAAATTAATAATTTCTTAAATGAATTTTCTTTAAGCAAGGTTCTAATCATTACAGATGAGCTTGATATTAATTTATATCTCTCAGCAAGGAACATACCAAACGTAGACATCATTACAGTTAGAGAGATAAACCCTGTAAATCTTTTAAAAGCTCAAAAAGTTGCCGTAACAGCAGATGCCTTTAAAAAAATCGAGGAGTGGATAGATGCATAACGAAAAACTGTTTACTCTAATTAAAGCACCTTTAGTTACTGAAAAGTCAGCTAGAGTAGGTGAGTCATTAAAACAAATTGTTTTTAAAGTTGACTTGTCTGCAAACAAAAGAGAAATAAAAAAAGCTGTAGAAGAATTATTTAAAGTCGAAGTCACTAAAGTAACAACTTCAATCGTTAAAGGAAAAAGAAAAAGAAATAGATATGGAATCTACAAGAAATCTGACTATAAAAAAGCCTTTGTTTCATTGAGCAAAGATTCTGATATTCAATTCGAGGGACTTAACTAGAAATGGCTATTATTAATGCAAAACCAACTAGTCCAGGAAGACGAGGCGTTATAGCTGTTAAGTCAGATTTATACAAAGGTAAGCCTTTAAAATCTCTAACAAGAGTTAAATCTAAGAATGGCGGTAGAAATAATAATGGAAGAATCACTGTAAGACACCAAGGTGGTGGACATAAACAACATTACAGAATTATTGATTTCAAAAGGAATAAATTTGATATTCCTGCTGTTGTTGAAAGACTTGAGTATGACCCTAATCGTTCTGCTCATATAGCCTTACTTTTATATAAGGATGGAGAAAGAAAATACATCATTGCACCATCAAAATTAAAAGTTGGAGATGAAATAATATCATCTGAGAAGTGTGAGATTAAAGTTGGCAACTCAATGAAGCTTAAAGATATTCCTTTAGGCACTAATGTTCATTGCGTTGAATTAAAGCCACTAAAAGGTGCGCAACTTGCAAGAAGTGCTGGAACATCTGCAAGACTAGTTGCTAAAGAAGGAATATATGCAACATTGAGACTTCAATCTGGAGAAATTAGAAAAGTTCTATGGGAGTGCAGAGCAACACTTGGAACAGTATCAAATCAAGAAAATAACCTTAGATCGCTTGGCAAAGCTGGAGCTAAAAGATGGAGGGGTGTCAGACCAACTGTCAGAGGTGTTGCTATGAATCCAGTAGACCATCCTCATGGTGGCGGTGAGGGAAGAACGTCTGGTGGAAGACATCCATCAACTCCGTGGGGTGTGCCAACAAAAGGTTATAAAACAAGAAAAAATCAAAGAACTAATGACCTCATCATAAGACGAAGAGGTAGCAGGAAGTAAATTATGCCAAGATCATTAAAAAAAGGACCGTTCATAGATTTATCCCTCGAAAAAAAGGTTGAAGCTGCTTTGGCTTCAAATGACAAAAGACCTATAAAAACATGGTCTAGAAGATCAATGATTAATCCATCAATGGTGGGTCTTACAATTGCCGTTCATAACGGAAGACAGCATGTACCAATATATGTAAATGAAGATATGGTTGGGCATAAATTAGGTGAATTTGCTATTACAAGAACTTTTAAAATGCACTCAGGTGACAGGAAGGCTAAATAATGGATACAAGAGCATATTTAAAAGGCACTAGACTTTCTCCTCAAAAAGCTGGATTAGTAGCAAATGCTATTAGAGGTAAGTCAGTTCAGGATGCAATGGATTTTTTAGTTTTTAATAAACAAAAAGGCTCTGCAGTAATAAAGAAACTTTTGGAGTCTGCAATAGCTAATGCAGAGAACAATAATAATGCTGACATAGATTTACTTTCTGTTAAGTCAATCATCGTTAATCAAGGTATGAGATTAAAAAGAATGAAACCTAGAGCACGAGGAAGGGCAGATAGAATTATTAAACCTACATGTCACATCGAAATAATATTATCAGAAGGTAGTAAATAATGGGACAAAAAGTTAATCCAACAGGTTTTAGATTAGGTATCTCTAAGAAGCAAAATGCTAATTGGTATGCAAAAGGCAAAGACTTCTCTACTAATTTGATTCAAGATTTAAAAGTAAGAGAGTACTTTAAGAAAAAACTTAAAAATTCATCTATTAGTAAAATCGAGCTTGAAAGATCTGCTGAAAATTTTGTAGTTTCTATATTTACCTCCAGACCAGGAATAATTATAGGTAAACGAGGAGAGGAAATAGACAACCTTAAAAAAGCAGTTGAAAAAATAGTAAAGAAACCAGCGCAAATAAATATCAAAGAGGTAAAAAAACCTGATTTAGATGCACAAATATTAGCTGAAGGAGTTGCGCAGCAACTAGAAAGAAGGGTTATGTTTAGAAGAGCTATGAAGAGAACTGTACAAAGCGCACTTAGGCAAAGTGCAAAAGGTGTCAGGATTGAAGTATCTGGAAGGCTAAATGGTGCTGAGATTGCAAGAACTGAATGGTATAGAGAGGGAAGAGTTCCCCTACACACCCTAAGAGCTGATATAGATTATGGAACTGCCGAAGCTCTAACTACATATGGAATTATTGGAGTTAAAGTCTGGGTTTTCAAGGGAGAAATAACAGAAAATCCTTATGAAATAGATTTGGGAGTTAATTAAATATCATGCTACAGCCAAAACAAACAAAATTTAGGAAGATGCATAAAGGCAGAAATAGAGGCCTCGCGCAAAATGGAAATACAGTTGCTTTTGGAAGATTTGGATTAGTTGCATCTGATAGAGGAAGAATTACAGCAAGACAGATAGAAGCAGCAAGAAGAGCAATGACAAGACATATCAAAAGGGGCGGAAATATATGGATAAGAATATTCCCTGACAAGCCAATTACTAAAAAACCACTTGAAGTGAGAATGGGTAAAGGTAAGGGTAATGTTGAATATTGGGTAGCTCTTGTTCAACCAGGAAAAGTAATGTTTGAAATGGCAGGTGTTGAAGAAGATTTAGCAAGAGAAGCTTTTAAATTAGCCGCAGCTAAACTACCAATCAAAACCCATTTTATAAGTAAGGATGTATAAATGAGTAAGGAATTAATAGATCTTAGAAAAAAAGATATTAAGCAACTAGATGCTGAACTTGCAGCAAGTCGAGAAGCTCAATTTTCTTTGAGAATTAAACATAAGACTGGACAACTTAATGAGACTAATCAGCTTACTTTAGTACGAAAAAAAATTGCAAAGATAAAGACTTTAATGAATGAACTAAAAATAAAGGATAGTAAATAATGAATACGACTAATCCAAGAATTCTTTCAGGCATTGTTACCAGCGATAAGGCTGATAAAACAATAACTGTCAAAATTGAAAGAAAAGTAAAACATCCTTTGTATGGAAAAGTTATGAAAAGGGCGACTAAGGTTCATGCTCATGATGAAAATAATACAGCTGTAATTGGTGATCAAGTAACAGTTAAGGAATGCAGACCAATTTCAAAAAATAAAACTTGGGTTCTAGTACAAGACGGCGCTGAAAAAGCAACACAAGAAACAGAGGAGAGTGAATAATGATTCAGATGCAATCACTTTTAAAAATCGCTGATAACAGTGGCGCTCGAAGTGTTATGTGTATCAAAGTTCTTGGTGGTTCTAAAAGAAGATATGCCAACATTGGGGATATTATCAAAGTAGCTATTAGGGAAGCAATTCCGACTGGAAAAGTTAAGAAAGGACAGGTTGTAGATGCCTTAATTGTAAGAACTAAAAAAGGAGTAAGAAGAAGGGATGGGTCATTAATTAAATTTGATGAAAATGCAGCTGTGCTAATTAATAATCAAAAAGCTCCTATTGGTACAAGGGTCTTTGGTCCTGTAACAAGAGAATTGAGAGAAGGTAAGCATATGAAAATACTTTCATTAGCTCCTGAGGTGATATAAAGATGAAAACAACTATAAGTTCAACAAAATTAAGATCTGGTGATGAGGTTGTCGTAACTGCTGGTAAAGACTCTGGTAAAAAAGGCACTCTTAGAAAGATTGTAAAGGCAAAAAATAAAGGATTTGTTACTGGAATTAATTTGGTAAAAAAACATACAAAACCTAATCCTGAGATGGGAGTTACTGGTGGAGTTGTTGAACAAGAGGCGGCTATTGATTTATCCAATTTAGCTATTTGGAATCCATCAAAAAAATCTAAAGATAAGATTTCATACTCTAAAGATAAAGATGGAAAAAAAATTAGATTGTATAAATCTGATAACAAAGAGATTAAGTAAATGTCAAATTTAAAAGAAAGATATAACACAGAGATCAAAGCTAGCCTTCAAGAAACTCTTGGTATTAAAAATATTATGGCAGTTCCTAAGTTGACTAAAGTTGTTATAAATATGGGAGTTGGTGAAGCTGCTAATGATAAAAAATATCTTGAATCAGCTCTTCAAAATATGACAGATATTGCTGGACAGAAACCAGTCGTAACTAAAGCAAGAAAATCTGTGGCAAGTTTCAAAATAAGAGAGGGCTGGCCTATAGGATGCAAAGTCACTCTTAGAGGAAACAAAATGTACGAGTTTATGGAGAGGCTGATTGATATAGCAATTCCAAGAGAAAGAGATTTTAGAGGGTTGAGCCCTAAATCTTTTGATGGGCAAGGTAACTATAATTTTGGAATAAAAGAACAAATTATTTTTCCAGAAATTAAGTTTGATAATGTGGACACAATTAGAGGTATGGATATTTGTATAAATACTTCTGCAAAAAATAAAGAAGATGCTAAGGCTCTATTGGAAGCTTTAGAATTTCCATTTAAAAAATAGGTATTTAAGATGGCAAAGAAATCAATGATTGCAAGGGAAGTTAAAAGGATAAAAACAGTTGCCAAGTATGCTGACAAAAGAGCTAGCTTGAAAGCAATTATGAGTGATCAAAATGCTTCAAGTGAGGAAAGATATGAAGCTTCTGTTAAGTTTCAAAAACTTCCAAGAAATTCAAGTCCATCAAGAGTAGTAAGAAGGTGTCAAATAACGGGAAGACCACATGCTGTTTATAGAAAGTTTGGTCTTAGCAGAATTAAGCTAAGAGAAGCGGCAATGAGAGGAGATATCCCAGGTTTAGTTAAATCAAGTTGGTAATATTATGAGTTTTCAAGATCCTATAGCAGATTGTTTAACAAGAATACGTAACGGCTTAATGCGTGGCAAAGTTGATGTTATGGCTCCTTACTCAAAACTTAAACATGAGCTAGTAAATGTTTTAGTTGCAGAGGGCTATATTAAGAGCTGTGAAAAAGCTATTGAAGATGGTAAACCCTCAATAAAAATTGTACTTAAATATCATAATTCAGCACCTGCTATAAAAACACTTAAAAGAATTAGTAAACCTAGCTTAAGAAGATATTCAGCTTCTAGCGACTTAAAGTCAGTTAAAAATGGTTTGGGCGCTTTTATAATTTCTACCAACCAAGGATTAATGACAGATAAAGAAGCCAAGGCAAAGAATGTTGGTGGTGAAATTTTGTGTGAGGTCTTTTAAATGTCTAGAGTAGCAAAAAATCCAATAGAAATAGTCGAGGGCGTTGATGTTAACGTTGATAAAAATTCAATTGAAGTGAAGGGAAAAATTGGAGAAATGAAATTTGATTTTCATGAGTCTATTGAATTAGAAGTTAATGAAAACATTATTACTGTTAAGTATGATGATTCTATTCAGCAGTCTATAGCTCTTGCTGGTACAACCAGAGCTATAGTGAATAATATGATAGTTGGAGTTTCCAAGGGCTTTGAAAAGAAATTAGAATTAAAAGGTGTTGGTTACAGAGCCAAGGCATCAGGAAAATTACTTGAACTAACTTTAGGATTTTCTCACCCTGTTAAATATCAACTTCCAGAAGAAGTCCAAGTTGAGACACCTTCTCAGACAGAAGTAGTATTAAAAAGTCACAACAAACAAATTTTAGGACAAGCTGCTGCAGAAATAAGAGCATTTAGACCTCCAGAGCCATATAAAGGTAAAGGCGTTAGATACTCAGATGAAAATGTTAGAAGAAAAGAAGCTAAGAAGGCTGCTGGGGCATAAACATGAGTATTAAAAATATATCAAGATTAAGAAGAGCAAGAAAGACAAGGATGAATATTAGAGAGCAAGAAACTCCAAGACTTACTGTATATAGATCTTCAAAACATTTTTATGCTCAAATATTTGATAGCCTTGGTACTAAAGTCATTGCATCAGCATCAACCGTTGAAAAAGATTTGGAATCAAAATCTAACAACGTTGAGAGTGCTGAAGCTGTTGGTAAAAGAGTGGCAGAAAGAGCAATAGAAAATGGAATTAAAAAAGTGGTTTTTGATAGATCAGGATATAAATATCATGGCCGAATTAAAGCATTAGCTGATTCAGCTAGGCAAGCCGGATTGGAGTTTTAATTAAATTATGAAAGATAATAACTTAGCAAATAATCAACAAGTCGACGCCTTAGAAGAAAAGCTAGTTCAAGTTAACAGGGTGGCAAAAGTTGTAAAAGGTGGAAGAATATTTGGTTTTACTGCTTTGACTGTAGTTGGTGATGGTAATGGCAGAGTTGGCTTTGGAAGAGGTAAAGCCAAGGAAGTACCTATTGCTATACAAAAGGCAATGGAGAATGCCAGAAGGAGTATGGTAGAAGTTGAATTAAATAACAACACCTTATGGTATCCAGTAAAAGCAAAACATGGATCTGCAAACGTATATATGCAACCAGCTTCTGAAGGAACTGGAATTATTGCTGGTGGCGCAATGAGAGCGGTATTAGAGCTTGCAGGCGTTCAAAATGTTTTAGCTAAATGTTATGGGTCTACAAATCCTGTAAATGTTGTTAGAGCTACGATTAATGCTTTAAGCAAAATGGAGTCTCCCGAGACAGTTGCTTCAAGAAGAGGCAAAAAGGTTGAACAAGTATCATGAGTAAAGAAAAAACAATGACTATCAAATTAGTTAAGAGTGGAATAGGAAGAATGAAGCGTCATAAGCTTTGCATTAAAGGTTTAGGATTTAAAAAGCTAAATCAATCTGTAACTATTGAAGATACACCAAGTAATCGTGGTTTAGTTAATAAGATTTCAGACATGATTGAGATTCAGGAAAGTTAAAAATGAGCGAAAACGAAACAAATAAAATGTCGTTGAATAGCCTTTCAAATAAAGGAACCTCTAAGAATAGAAAGAGAGTCGGCAGAGGTATGGGTTCTGGCACTGGTAAAACTGCAGGAAGGGGACATAAGGGACAAAAATCTAGAACTGGTGGAAATGTTAGACCTGGTTTTGAGGGTGGTCAAATGCCTTTACAAATGAGATTGCCTAAATTTGGATTTAGTTCAAGAAAAAATAATCATCTTAAAGAAGTTAATGTTAAAAATATTAATGGTTTAGAGACCGTCACATTAGAAACGCTTAAAGAAAATAAAATAATTTCAAAGTCAGTAAAAAAAGTAAAAATTTTTGGTACTTTCGAATTAGATTCAAAAGTTAATGTAGAAGGAATAAAAGTCACAAAAGGTGCTAAAGAATCAATTGAGAAAGCTGGAGGTTCTGTAAAAGATGTAGAGCCTACTCCAGTACTTTTAAAAGGCGTAAAAAAAGCTGAAAGGGTTTCGGAATAACTTATGAGTGATCAAGGTAAAGGAATGAGCGATCTTTGGAAAAGATTGCGCTTTGTATTTGTTGCTATTGTTGTATATAGAATAGGAACTCATATCCCAATTCCTGGAATTGATCCTGATAGACTTGCTGCACTTTTTGATCAAAACCAGGGAACTATCATTGAAATGTTTAATCTATTTTCAGGTGGTGCTTTGGAGAGAATGAGTATTTTTGCTCTAAATGTTGTTCCTTATATTTCTTCTGCAATTATTATGCAGCTTTTCTCAAATTCAATTCCATATCTTCAAGAATTAAAGAAAGATGGGCAAGCAGGAAGAAATACAATTACTCAATATACAAGATACGGAACAGCAGTTCTTGCGTTTATTCAAGCATCAGCTTTAGCAGTAACATTATCAGCAAGTGGCTTAGCATACACGCCTGGCCCTTCATTTTTTATTTCAGCTGTATTCTCTGTTGTAGCTGGAACAATGTTTTTAATGTGGTTGGGTGAGCAAATATCTGAAAGAGGTATAGGTAATGGAATCTCTATTATTATCGCCACAAGTATTCTGACTGGGATACCGGGAGCAATTGGTCAAGCCCTAGAACAGTCAAGGCAAGGAGATATAAGTGTTCTCCTTCTAGTTGCTATTGCTCTTCTTTCGATGGCTGTCATAGCAGTGGTTGTTTTTATTGAAAGAGGCCAAAGAAGAATTACCGTGAACTATGCACAAAGACAGCAAGGTAGAAAATTAATGCAAGCTCAAACAAGCCACCTTCCTTTTAAAGTAAATATGGCCGGAGTAATCCCAGCAATTTTTGCTAGTACTTTTCTTCTGTTTCCTGCATCTTTATCAACTTGGTTTGGTCAAAGTGAGTCACTTGGATTCTTGCAAAGTTTTTCTTTAGCATTAAACCCAGGTCAGCCACTTTATATCCTTGTCTTTGCAGGCTTAATAATAAGTTTTTGTTTTATATGGTTAGCTCTTACTTTTAATACAAGAGAAGTTTCAGATAATTTAAAACGTTCTGGAGCATATATTGCTGGAATTCGACCTGGAGAACAGACAGCGAATTATATTGATTCTGTTTTAGCAAGGTTAACTGTATTTGGAGCAATATACTTAACATTAATATGCTTACTTCCATTGGCATTAATTAATTTTGCTGGAATTTCGCCAACTATTTCAGTAGGCGGCACTTCCGTCTTGATTATTGTTGTTGTTCTAATGGATTTTATGGCACAAGTTCAATCACATATGATGTCAACCCAATATGCTTCTTTAATGAAGAAAGCTAATTTAAAAAATTATAAAAGGTAATATGAAAGTTAAAGCATCAGTAAAAAAAATATGCAGAAATTGCAAAATTGTAAGACGTAATGGCGTTCTTTTTGTAATCTGTAAAACAGACCAAAAACATAAACAAAGGCAAGGTTAATATATGGCTAGGATTGCAGGAGTAAATATTCCGGAAAACAAACATGTTGAGATTTCATTAACTCATATTTTTGGTATAGGCAGAAAAACAGCTCAGAATATATGTGAGGAGTTAAAAATAGACTATACCCGCAAGATATCTGATTTATCAGAAGAAGAAATTGAAAGTTTAAGAAATGCTATTGGCAAAATAGTTGTTGAAGGTGATTTAAGAAGAAATATAAGCACGAATATAAAAAGGTTGATGGACCTAGGAAGTTACAGAGGAATCAGACACAGAAGAAAACTACCTACAAGAGGACAAAATACTAAAAATAATGCAAGAACAAGAAAAGGCCCTAAAAAGCCTATGAGAGGATCATAAAATGGCAGCAAAAAAAGGTAAAAAGATTGTGACAGATGGAGTGGCTCATATTCATTCCTCATTTAACAATACGATAGTTACGATTACAGATAAGCAAGGCAATACAGTATGCTGGGCTACATCAGGCGGCTCTGGTTTTAAAGGATCAAGAAAAAGCACTCCTTTCGCTGCTCAGATAGCTGCTGATAAAGCAGGAAATGCAGCAAAAGAATTTGGCATGATAAATCTTGATGTAAAAGTTAAAGGTCCAGGTGGCGGAAGAGAGTCCGCAATTAGATCTTTAAATGCATGTGGATTAAAAATAAAAAGTATTACAGATGTGACACCGCTTCCTCATAACGGTTGCAGACCATCTAAGAAAAGAAGAGTTTAACGGAGCATTAAATGGCAAGATATACAGGACCAACATTAAGACTTTCTAGAAGAGAAGGCACCGATCTATATTTAAAAAGTGGAATAAGAGCAATTGAATCTAAATGTAATATGGATTCTCCTCCAGGTGTTGCAGCCGGAGCTAGAAGAGGAAGACTTTCAGATTACGGACTTCAATTAAGAGAAAAACAGAAGGTTAGACGTATGTATGGTGTTCTTGAAAAACAATTTAGAAATTATTATAAAAAAGCGGCATCTTCCAAGGGTAATACTGGAGAAAATTTATTATCTTTACTTGAAAAAAGAATGGATAACGTAGTTTATAGAATGGGATTTGGGTGTACTAGGGCAGAAGCAAGACAAATGGTTTCTCATAAAGCCTTCAAAGTAAACGGCAATGTTGTAAATATTCCTTCCTACCAAATGCAAGCTGGAGACGAGATTCAAGTAAGAGATAACAAAAAAGGCCAGCTAAGAATTGCTGCTGCTTTAAAAATTGCTGCTACCAGAGAAGATTGTGATTGGCTTGAAGTTGATGAAGCTAATTTAAAAGGAGTATTTAAATCAGTTCCAGATAGAACTGATTTGAGTACTGAAATTAACGAAAACCTTATTGTTGAGCTTTACTCAAAATAAAAATTTAAAGACGGAGAAAAATATGAAAATATCAGTAATAGATCTTTTAGTCCCAACTGACATACAAGTTGAAGACGTAACACCAAATCTATCAAAGATTACCCTAGAACCGTTAGAAAGAGGTTTTGGTCATACATTAGGTAATGCGCTAAGAAGGATTCTTTTATCCTCAATGCCTGGAGCTGCTGTCACAGATGTTGCTATTGATGGCATATCTCATGAATACAGCACTATTGAAGGGGTAAGAGAAGATGTAATAGACATTCTTTTAAATATCAAAGATATGCCAGTTAACATAATAGAAGGTAATTCTGCTGAGATCACATTAGATATTACAGGACCTTGCGATGTTCTTGCTTCATCATTTGAAGTTCCAGGAAATGTTGAGCTAGTTAATCAAGATTTTCATGTAGCAACCATTGTAGATAAAATTAACTTAAAGATGACATTAACAGTACAAACTGGAAGAGGTTATGAACCCGCTGATTTAAGAGATGATGAAAATAGAGTTGTTGGAGCATTAAAGGTTGATGCTTCATATAGTCCGGTAAGAAGAGTATCTTATACAGTAGATAATGCCAGATTTGAAAAAAGAACCGATCTTGATAAATTAGTAATTGAACTAGAAACAGACGGAACTCTAGATCCTAAACTTGCAATTGAGCACTCAGCAACAATTCTTCAACAACAATTAAGTTCCTTTGTGGATCTTGATGCGATTGCTGAACAAGAGGCTAAGAAAGATCAAAATGACTTTGATCCATTCTTATTAAGATCAATAGAAGAGTTAGAATTAACGGTTAGATCAACTAATTGCTTAAAAGCAGAAAGTATATTTCTTATAGGTGATTTAATTCATAGATCTGAATTTGATTTATTAAAAACTCCTAATTTAGGTAAGAAATCTTTAAATGAGATTAAAGATGTTTTAGCCTCAAAAAGTCTTTCTTTAGGAATGAATGTAGATAACTGGCCTCCAGTAGGGTAAAAAAATGAGACATAGAAAAGCAGGCAGAAAACTTAATAGAAATTCTTCACATAGAAAAGCGTTGTTAAAAAACCTAGCAATTGCTTTAATTGAAAGAGATATCATTAAGACTACTCTTCCAAAGGCTAAAGAGCTAAGAAAATTTGTTGAACCATTAATTACGCTTGGTAAAGAGGATAATGTTGCTAACAGAAGACTTGCATTTAAAAGGCTAAGATCTGATGAAGCGGTAGCTAAGCTTTTTACAGAAGTTTCTGTAAATGCTAAAGATAGGAAGGGCGGTTATACGAGGATTATAAAGGCTGGATTCAGACCAGGTGATAAGGCTGATATGGCATATATGGAGCTAGTAGACAGAAAGATTGATGAGGAAAGTTCTGTTGAAGCTCCTGAACTAAAAGAAGATTCAGCAGCTTAATTTATAAAAGATTCTTTAGGAATTGGCCTGTAAAAGAATCTTTTACCTTTGCAACATCCTCTGGTGTTCCTGTTGCAACGATATTACCTCCATCGCTTCCTCCTTCCGGGCCTAGATCAATAATCCAATCAGCAGTTTTTATAACATCAAGATTATGTTCAATAACAACTATAGTGTTTCCTTGGTTTTTCAAACGATCTAAAACTTTTAGAAGTAATTCTATATCTGCGAAGTGTAGTCCGGTAGTTGGTTCATCTAAAATAAAAAGAGTTTTACCAGTGCTTCTTTTGGATAATTCTTTTGATAATTTAATCCTTTGCGCCTCGCCACCTGATAGGGTAATAGCAGATTGGCCTAAAGTTATGTAACCTAAACCAACATCATTCAGAGTCACTAGCTTCTTTTTAATTGAGGGCAAAGCATCAAAAAATACTAAAGCCTCTTCAACAGTCATATTTAAAATATCACTTATGTTCTTATCTTTATATTTTACCTCTAACGTTTGTTCGTTATATCTAGCACCGTTACAAACATCACACATAACATACACATCAGCCAGAAAATGCATTTCTACTTTTGTCATCCCGTCACCCTGACATGCTTCGCATCTTCCACCTTTAACATTAAAACTAAACCTTCCAGGCTTATAACCTCTAGATTTTGCTTCGATAGTTTGTGATAACAAATCTCTGATATACGAGAATAATCCTGTATAGGTTGCAGGATTTGATCTTGGAGTTCTTCCAATAGGGGACTGATCTATGCTTATTACTTTATCAAGATGTTCTAATCCTTCAATTTTATCGCATTTAATTTCCTTACTTAATTTCGATTTGTTAAGCATAAATGAGCTTAATGGAAGAAGAGTTTGATTAATTAAAGAAGATTTACCAGAGCCTGATACACCAGTAATACAGGTAAAGATACCGATGGGTATTTCTGCTGAAATATTTTGAAGATTATTCTCAGTTGAATTTATGATTTTAATCATATTTCCATTTGCAGCTAATCTCTTAGAAGGGATTTTTATCTTTCTTTCACCAGATAGATATTTAGCAGTTATTGAATTCTTATTCTTTAATATTGATTCAAGATTTCCCTCAGCACATATTTCTCCACCATGCTTTCCAGCCCCAGGACCTATGTCAATAATATGATCAGCACATCTAATAGCTTCTTCGTCATGCTCAACAACAATCACCGTATTTCCAAGATTCTTTAGATTGTTAAGAGTTTTGATTAGTTTTTCATTATCTCTTTGATGAAGGCCTATAGATGGCTCATCAAGAACATAAGTGACGCCAACTAGGCCTGAGCCAATCTGACTCGCAAGTCTAATTCTTTGTGCCTCGCCTCCCGATAATGTATCAGCACTTCTTTCTAAAGTTAAATAATTTAATCCAACATCTTCAAGAAAAGTAAGTCTTTCATTTATTTCTTTAAGAATTTTCTCAGCTATTTTCTTTTTAGCTCCATCTAATTTCATATTTTTTACAAAATTTAGAGCTTCACTTATTCGCATACCAGTAATGGAATGAATTGGCGTTTTGTTAATAAAGACGTTTCTAGATTGTTTATTTAATCTAGAGCCTCCGCATTCATCACATGAACTTTTTGACATAAGTTTAGACAGTTCATCTCTTATGAAATCAGAATCAGTCTCTTTAAAGCGCCTTTCAGTGCTGGGTATAATCCCCTCAAATCTGTGTTTTCTTACAATTCTACTGCCGCTTCTAAATCTATGAGAAAAGTCTATTTTTTCTTTTGAACCCCATAAGATAATATCTTTTATTTCTTGAGGATAGTCTTTCCATTTTGTTGTTAAAGTAAAATCATAGTGAGCACTAAGACACTTCAGTTGATAGAAATAGAATCTATTTCTTCTTGTCCATCCTTTTATTGCACCATTAGATATTGAAACTTCATCATCTTGAATTAGTCTACTTTCGTTAAAGTACTGAATAACACCAAGGCCATCGCAACGTGTGCATGCACCGTATGGGTTATTAAACGAAAACATTCTTGGCTCTAACTCAGCAATTGCATAACCGCATTGAGAGCATGAAAAATTAGAGGAAAATAATGATGATTTTTTTGTCTCTATATTTTCAACTTCGACTAGACCATCAGATAATATCAAGGAGGTTTCAATCGATTCAGCTAGTCTTGATCTATCTTCGTCATTATCTTTGATAACTAATCTATCTATGACAGCTGAAATGTCATGCTTTTTATTTTTTTCAAGCTCAGGAAACTCTTCAATAGGGTAGACTATTCCATTCACTTTTACCCTCACATAACCACTTTTACGAAGATCTTCATAAATAGCAATGTGCTCACCTTTCTTTCCACGCACAAGTGGAGACAAGATCATTATCTTAGAGTTTTGTTTTATTTTTAAAATCTCATCACAAATTTCAGAAACTGTTTTAGCTTTTAATTCCTCATTATGATCAGGACAAATTGGTGATCCAATTCTGGCATATAGCAGTCTTAAATAATCATATATTTCTGTTACAGTTCCAACGGTAGACCTAGGATTATGAGATGTAGATTTTTGTTCAATTGATATTGCCGGTGAAAGACCTTCTATTTGATCTACATCAGGCTTCTCCATCATCGATAAGAATTGTCTAGCATAAGTTGATAATGATTCAACATATCTGCGCTGACCTTCTGCATATAAAGTATCGAATGCTAATGAAGATTTTCCTGAGCCTGACAATCCAGTTATAACAATTATCTTATTTCTTGGAATTTCAAGACTGATATTCTTTAGATTATGAGTACGTGCTCCTTTGATAAAAATACTATCCATAAGAAATAAAAAATATCCGTGATGAAAAAATTAATTTAGGTTAAACTTCTAAGATTATTATAAGAGGTAATTATGAGTAGAGGAGTAAATAAAGTAATTTTAGTTGGTAATTTAGGCCAAAAACCTGAAATGAGATATACAGCAACTCAAGCAGCAGTAGCTAACATATCGATCGCTACTACTGAGTCATGGAAAGATAAAGAAAGTGGTGAAATGAGAGATAAGACAGAATGGCACAGAGTTGTTTATTTTGGAAAGCTAGCAGAAATCGTTGAAAAGTATTTGGATAAGGGCTCAAGCGTTTATATTGAAGGTAAACTTCAAACTAGAAAATGGCAGGACAAATCAGGCGCTGACAGATGGACAACTGAAATTGTTGGAAATGAATTAACTATGCTTGGCTCTAGAGCAGCAAATTCAAATAATGCATCAATGCAATCAAATGAATCAGAATCTCCATTTCCTCAAGACGACTCTGGTCCTGGACTGACAGACGATGACATTCCTTTTTAATATTTGATCTATTGGATTTAGATTTTAAAAGCATAATCTTCTCTGAAGAAGACTCCATAGGTTTCATAACATTAAATAGACCAGAAAAACTCAATGCATTTAACCAATTAATGCTAGCTGAGTTATTGAATGCATTTGATTATATCGATAATAAAGATTCCATTAAGGCAGTAATTATAACTGGTGCTGGTAGGGCGTTTTGTGCTGGCGCAGATCTTTCTGCTGGTGAAGATACCTTTAACAGTGAATTTGATAATTCCTCTGATTATAAAGAAGATTTTAAAAGGGATTCTGGTGGTCTATTAACGTTAAGAATGTATAAATGTTTAAAGCCTATTTTAATTGCATGCAATGGTGATGCAGTAGGAATAGGTGCAACTATGCAGCTTGCTGCTGATATTAGAATTGCATCAAAATCGAGCCGTTATGGATTTCCTTTTGCACGAAGAGGTATTGCTCCAGATGCTTGCTCAAGTTGGTTTCTACCAAAAATTGTTGGAATCTCAAAATCTCTTGAATGGTGTTATTCAGGAGAAATATTTAGTGCGCAACATGCTTATGATGCTGGCCTAGTTTCATACCTATTTGAGCCAGAAGATTTATTGAATGAAACAATTAAAATAGCAGGAAAGTTTATGGTGAACTCATCTCCAGTTTCGATAGCCTTAACCAGACAAATGATATGGGATCTTTCTTCAAAAGACTCACCAGAGGATGCTCATATTATTGACAGTAAAGTTATAGCCTCAAGAGGCTCATCTGATGACGCTAAAGAGGGCGTTATGTCTTTTTTAGAAAAAAGAAGCGCAAATTTTAATGATAGAGTTTCCAAAAAAATGCCGTCATTTTTTCCATGGACCTTAAGTCGGTTTAAAAAAAAGAAGTAAGTTATTTTGTTAAAATAAGACTTGCGTTTGTTCCACCAAAACCAAAAGAATTACTCATAACAGATCTGATTTGTTTGGAAACTGTTTCCTTATTGATATGAAGCCCAGAAGCTTCTTCACAAAATTGCTCTACATTTATATTAGGTGCTATAAATCCCTCATTAAGCATCATAATTGAATATATTGCCTCTTGCGCACCAGTTGCACCAAGAGAATGTCCTGTCATTGATTTGGTTGAGCTAATTATTGGAGCACCTTCTGTGAATAATTCTTTGATTGCTTTAAGCTCTGCTACATCACCAACTGGAGTACTTGTTCCATGAGTATTTATATAATCAACAGTTGAATCAAAACTTTCCAAAGCACCTTTCATGCATCTATAAGCTCCCTCTCCAGAGGGTGCAACCATATCGTATCCATCAGAATTTGCAAAATAACCTGAAACTTTGGCAAGGATATTAGCATTTCTTTTTTTAGCATGCTCTTCTTCTTCTAATATTAAAATTCCAGCCCCACCAGAAATAACAAAACCATCCCTATTGATATCATATGGTCGAGATGCACTTTCTGGGGCATCATTATATTTTGACGACAAGGCTCCCATTGCATCAAACAAATTTGAAGAGCTCCAATGTTCATCTTCACCCCCACCAACGACCATAATATCTTGCTGACCAGACTTTATTAAATCAGCTCCATGACCGATGCAATGAGCACTAGTAGCACATGCAGATGAAATAGAATAATTGATACCTTTTATTTTAAAAGCTGTGCCTAAAATAGCTGAAATTGAACTTGCCATTGATTTAGTCACAGCATATGGACCTATTCTTTTTGGTCCTTTTTCTCTAGTAATATCAGAAGTCGCAACCATGACTCTTGTCGATGAACCACCAGCACCAGCAACTATACCTACTCTTGGGGAATCTAATTCAGTTTCCTCAAGTCCAGACATTTGAATTGCATCTTTAGCTGCAAGATAGGAGTAGGCAGAGGCTTCTCCCATAAATCTTAGAAGTTTTCTATCAATTAATTCTGAGTAATCTAGATTTACTGATCCAGAAATCTGACTTCTAAAGCCCAAATCAACATATGATTTATTTGCAGTAATTCCAGATTTCCCATTTTGAAGACTGTCTAGAACATCGTCATATGTATTTCCAATACAAGACTTAATTCCAACTCCAGTAATTACTACATTTCTCATTAAAAATTACTCGGATCTTTAAACAAACCAACTTTTAATTTCTCAGCATTATAAATTTCTTTATCGTCAACGTACATTCTGCCGTTAGCAAGACCTAGAACTGCTCCTCTATTAATAATTCTTTTGATATCTAATTCATATCTGACTAATTTAGCAGTTGGTAAAACCTGCCCGAAGAATTTAACTTTTTCTGCTCCAAGAGCTCTTCCAATTCCAGGAAGACCAGACCATAAAAGATAAAAACCTAAAAGTTGCCACATAGCGTCTAGACCAAGGCATCCGGGCATTACTGGATCTTTTTTAAAGTGACAATCAAAAAACCATAAATCAGGATTAATATTTAGATAAGCGGTGATACTACCTTTGCCAAATGGACCGCTAAAATCGTCAATATTTGCAATCTCATCAAACATTAGCATTTGATCAGAAGGCAATCTTCCGTCACCTTCTTTGGTAAAAAGATTTCCATCAGCACAAGCTTCTAAATCTTGTTTGGAGTAATTATTTTGGGCAATAAAGCTCATTTTTTTCTATGTATGGATACATTAAGTAAGTTTAACATTTCTTCCCTTATGTTTTTATTTTCAATCTTTGAAGCTGCTTGTTTTGATTTCATAAAATATTTTATTGCTAAATTTTCCGTTTCCTTGATCCCACCTAAGTTTGTAATTAATTCAATAATTTTTTTATTATTTTGTTTTTTGTCTCCTAATTTTGATTCAAGATACTTCTTTTCTTCAAGAGATGCTTTTTTATATGCAAAATAAAAAGGGTAGGTGACCTTGCCCTCTCTAATATCTTGAAGAATAGGCTTACCAATAATAGTCTCATCACTTGAGTAGTCCAAAAGATCATCTTTAATTTGAAAAGCTACACCAAGATTCTTTGAGCAATTTGTTATATTTCTTTGATAACTATTACTAGATTTTGCGAGAATAGCTCCGCATTTAGCAGAGGCTTCAAACAATCTACCAGTTTTAAAGTAACTTATATCTTCTAATTTTTCTAATGTGATTTTAGTATTTTTTATTGCGTCAAGCTGAATAAGCTCACCTTTTGAAATATCATTTGTTGCTTTTGATAGTTCATCTAGTATTTTTGGGTTTCCAAGCTCTACCATCAACATGAAAGCTTTTGAATATATATAGTCACCTATCAAAACGCCGTGAGCATTAGACCAAATATTATTAACGGATTTGGTTCCTCTTCTTATTTCAGATTCGTCAACAACATCATCATGGACTAAAGTTGCTGTATGAAGTAACTCAATTACTGCTGCTAACTTATATCTTCTAAGCCTTATTTTTTTATCAGAAGAAGAGGAAATTAAACTAAGCTTTGCTCTTAGCTGCTTCCCTGAAGATCTAAAGATGTATTTATAGAGTTTGGATACAGTCCTTTCTTTTATAATATCTTTTTTAATAAGATTATTAACTTGTTTAAGTTCTTTATTAATTAAATTGACGTTTGACATGTTTGATAATATTTAAAGCAAAATTATACATAAGTATTGATAAATTCTTCATTAAAGCGTATATTTTGCCACCTTTAGGGATATAAATATGTACGCAGTAATAGAATCAGGTGGAAAGCAACATAAAGTAGAAAAAGGCATGACTTTGCCGGTAGATCTATTGAAAGAAGAGCCTGGTTCAAAAATAACTTTTGATAATGTGTTGTTATACGTTGATGATAAAAATGTTGAAATTGGTCAACCATATTTATCTAATGTAAAAGTAACAGCTGAGGTCATTGACGTTGTTAAATCGGACAAAATTTCAATCCTTCGCTTTAGAAGAAGAAAGCATAGTATGACAAAATCAGGTCACAGAGCTAGACACTCTAAAGTTGAAATTAAAGATATAAAATTAGAGAGTAAATAATGGCACATAAAAAAGCAGGTGGTTCCAGTAAGAACGGTAGAGATTCCAACGCCAAAAGGCTTGGAGTAAAAAGATATGGCGGGCAAACTGTTAAAGCTGGTGAGATTCTTATTCGCCAAAGAGGAACTAATACACATCCTGGCATAAATGTTGGAATCGGAAAAGACGATACATTGTTTGCAAAGGCTGCTGGCGTAGTCCAATTCACATATAAAGGCCCTAAGAGCAGAAAAACTGCGAACGTTATTACTCAATAACGTTTCTTAAATCATGAATTTTATCGACGAGGCCTTTCTCGAAGTCAGGGCAGGGAATGGCGGTGCTGGAGCATCAAGCTTTAGACGAGAAAAATATATCCCTTTTGGCGGTCCAGATGGAGGGGATGGCGGAAAGGGTGGCGATATTTTCTTTCGTGTTAATCAGAATAAAAATACCTTAATAGATTTTCAAAATAAAAGAGTATTTCTTGCAAAGAATGGTAGACCAGGGGCTGGTAAAAATAAATCAGGATCAGCTGCTGAAGATCTAATAATAGATATTCCAAAAGGTACTGTCATTTATGACGATATCTCAGGAGATGAACTATTAGACTGTTGCGATGATAATGCTTCTTATTTAATAGCAAAAGGTGGTGATGGTGGTCAAGGTAACGCACGTTTTAAATCTAGTACTAACCAAGCACCAAGAAAATTTACACTAGGATTTGAAGGAGAAGTAAGATTTATAAGACTTGAATTAAAATCTTTGGCTGATGTAGGACTTGTTGGTTTTCCTAATGCTGGCAAATCCACTTTTCTAAATAAAGTTTCTTCTGCTAAACCCAAAATAGGAAGCTATCCTTTCACAACACTAAGACCTCATCTTGGAACTATAGAAGGATCTGATTCAAGTTTTGTCATTGCAGATATTCCTGGATTAATAGAGGGTGCATCAGAAGGAGCTGGATTAGGCATAAAATTTCTACAACATATTTCAAGAACGGGGCTTTTATTAATATTTGTTGATTTATATTCTTCAGATAATCTAGAACCTATTACCCAAATAAAACTACTTAAGAAAGAATTAAGTGCCTATAAAGATGATTTAACTCAAAAAGTTTCTTGGATTATTTGTAACAAGATTGATTTACTAGATGAAAAGGAACTTGTCAGTCACTCAGACAAAATCCAACAAACATTAGATATAGGAAATGATGAAATTTTCTTTATTTCTGCAGCGACAGGAGAGGGCACACAAAAGCTTCTTCAGTCTCTTGAAGAAGTTATATCACAAAGTAAATTGGGATTAGCTTAGAGCTTTAACAGCCTTAGAAAGCCTACTTTTGGTTCTTGCAGCTGCATTTTTGTGTATTACTTTCTTTGAGGCAGATGAATCTAGAACCTTTTCTGCTTTAGTAAGTAATTCTTTAGCATTAACTGCATCTTTAGCATCAATACTAGCTCTAACAGCTTTTACTGCAGTTCTTACAACTGATCTTTGAGCATGCCTTAGCTTATATGTTTCAGCATTTTGTTTAGCTCTTTTTAATGATTGTTTTGAGTTAGCCATATTATTTATATTTTAGTGCGCGTAGTTTAATAATGAAATGCCAATATGTCCATGTTTTAAATAATTAAATATCATAAAAAAAGGCAGCTACATAGCTGCCTTTTAAGTCACTATAATTTATCTAGTTAATTTAATACCTATATACATCATTTTACCCCTTGCATCATGATGCTTAGGATCATAAGCCCAGTTAGATGCATCAAACACCAATGGAGCTTTTTCGTCAGTTACATTATTAATACCTAAAGATAATTGAATCTTACTATCATTCATTTCCATATTGTAGTTATATCTCAAATCTAGAGTATTGAATTCACCAATATCCTGACCAATGCCAGCACCTTTTGCAAATGCATCAAGAGGCCTGTTTGTTTTATAGTCTGATATCATTCTATAAAATGCAGCAGCTTGATGGTTACCAGAATTTAGCTGCGCACTAATAATGGTTTTATTTTCAGGCATTGACCTAACAAAATTATCATAATTGAATTGACCAACAACATCTTTCATTCCACCTGATCCGTTTGGTATTTCATATTTCATAATATTTGCATGATTTACTGCAATGAATGCATCTCCAATTGATGTATCAAAATTATATTTTGCTTCAATATCGATACCACTTGCATCGATTTTTGCAGCATTAAAGTATCTAGTAGTAACACCAACAAGTGTCCCAACAGATCTAAAAATATCTGGTCCATTAGGATCAGCATTTAGTTTTCCCTGAGCATTTTCTATAGTGATAACATCCTTGTAGTCAATTGCCCAATAGTCTAAAGTCAATGAAGTTTGCTCATTTGGAGTCCAAATGGCACCAAAGTTCATATTGTCAGACTCTTCTGGTTTTAGATTTGCGTTACTTGCAATAGCGACTCTTATAAAGGCAGTTGATCCATTATCTGACAAACCCTGAAGTGATACTAAATCAGACGAAAGTTGGACCAGAGACGGCTCCCTAAATGATGTACTTAAAGAACCTCTAAGAACTAAATTATCAGAAGCTTTATATCTAGCAGATATTTTTGGATTAAAAGTATTTTCAGATTTTAGATTTTCAAATCTAGCAGCACCTTTTAATTGAAGTTTTTCATTTACATCAGTTGATGCTTCAACAAATATAGCTGAAGATTTTCTTGAAGAATCATTTTCAGCACCACCACCCAAGAAGATAAGATCAGATTGAACTGTCACATCTCCATTGTCATTAAACTGGGCAACAGATTCAGCATTTCTTTTTATTTTAAATCCTTCTTCTTTCAATTGAATGCCAGTGGCTATATCAATATTGCCAACTGTTCCTGTAAAGATTGCATCTATAACTCTTAAAGATGCGTCAGTAGTTCTTTCTTCACCAGATGAAATATATTCTGACAAGGCTGCTGAATTAGTTGATGGATCAAATAAATTCCATAATTCATTTCCACCTGGACCACCAACACCATTTACAGCATCCTTCAGTTTTGAAGTACTTGTATCTGGTTGAAAGTAACTAGCGCTTTGTGAGCTATCTGTATAACTTAATGAGAAATCGAAACCACTATCAAGAGTAGCATTTATACCTATTGATAATCTCTCATTTTCATTATTTCTTGGAGCATTCTTAGATGGAGATGCTGAGCCCAACACTCTTCCTCTAAATAGAACAGGATATGAAAATGGACTTCCAGATGCTCCAGGCATGATAATATTTGGAAGAGTTAAATATGATAATGCAGGATATGAAGGCGACTGAGGGTTATCATTAACGTCAACGGTAGATGATAAATAATCAATCTCAAAATTTACTCCATTATCTAAAGTTTTTTGAAAAGACGCATATGATTGAGCATGATCCTCGTCATTTACATAATTAAATCTGTCACCAAAAAAGAACCCACACAAGGTTCCTGCACTTTCACCAATCGCAGATGTTCCCATAGGAATTAGAACGCCTTTGTTAGCAGTACAATTTGCATCAGGCACATACTCTAGAATGTTATAGGTTCCAGCATACGGACCACTAGCAACAGAAGTAGAATACTGACTTGGTGTTAGAGATGAAATTGCACCTGGAGGGTATATTAAAAAGCTGCTTCCGAAAGTACTTATACCTAATTGTGCATATTCTGGCATGGCTTTACCTGGCAAGGGAGATCTATCAAGTGAACTTAAAGATACCACCAAATTACCGTCTGCAATTTCAGCTCCAACTAGAACACTTAATCTATCATCAGTCTGATCACCAACATCTGTCTTTTGCTGAGAAACATCAACTTCTATGCCTGTAAAATCTCTTCTAAAAATGTAGTTAACAACGCCAGCTACAGCATCAGAACCGTATACTGAAGCTGCACCTTCTTTTAAAATTTCGACCCTTTCAATAATATTAACTGGAATGCTATTTGTGTCTACGAAAACACTTCCATCATTTGCAGTTTGAGCTGCAATAGTATTTCTTTTTCCATCAAGCAAAACTAGGGTTGAAGATAAACCTAAGCCTCTAAGATTAACGCTTGAACTTCCTTGTGTACTCCCTGAAGTAAAAGAGTCAGCATTATTTTCAGAACCTGAATCAATTGCCATGTTTCTTATAATGTCTGCAACAGTTGTTGCTCCAAGATTTTCAATAGTGTCTCTTGATATAATATCAACAGGAGATGCTCCATCCGTTGCACTTCCTTTAATGTATGAGCCTGTAACTATAACTTCTTCAACAGCTTCATCAGACTCTTGAGCATTTATATGCATAAAAGAGAAAGAAAACACGATTGAAAAAAATAATTTTGTAATGTTATTTGTATTTATCATTTATTTAACCCCTAAGTTATATATTTTTTATTTAGATATAAGAAATCTATCTAAAATGTGTATGAAATTTAACAGTTTATTAATATTTTGTATATATTATTTCTTATAATCTTTCAAAAAAATGGTGGAGGCGGCGGGAATTGAACCCGCGTCCGCTAGTCCTTCAGCCTAACTTCTACATGCATAGCTCACCCAATTGGCTTTTTAACTTTTATGACCCGAGGAGCAGGGTATAAAAGCGAGCTTGATTAATTTAACCAAACTGTGTCCAAGCAACACAGCTTGGCTAGACTATGTAATTTGCCGATGCTTCAAACCATAGTCAATTCTGGCATCGGTTAGCATTAAGCTGCTAAAGCGTAGTTGTCGTTATTTGCAACTAAATTTTTTGTAGTATGTTTTACAAGAATTACCACAATCTTGGCATGCGCTTCGGAGTCCAGTAAAAACGTCGAACCCTGTTCGCCCCCATAGGGATGAGGATTATACATTATTACTTGAATTGTATAGAAGGATGACTATTATTTTTTTGAATTTTTGAGAATTCTACCTTGGTCCCTTTCCCAATCTCTTTTTTTAATATCTTGCCTTTGATCTCGAGTTTTCTTTCCTTTTCCAGTGGCAATGTCGCATTTGATATGATTATCTTTCCAATACATAGACGTCATAATTACCGTTAAGCTTTTTTCATTTTTTAGTCTCTGGAGCTGAGCTATTTCCCTTTTTTTTAATAATAACTTTCTTGTGCGCAGAGGATCTACGCTAAACTCCTTAAGAGAACCAGGCGGATCAATTTTGATACCAAAAAGCCAGGCCTCGTCATTTTTAAAATTGACGTAGCTATTTTTAACATCGATCTTGCCATTTCTTAGAGATTTTACTTCCCATCCCTCCAAAACAATTCCTGCTTGAAAAGATTCACCTAATATGAAGTTCCTTGATGCTGTTTTATTCTTTACAATTAATGCGGGCTTATCTTTAGACATACCTTTATTATGTCTTTACTTATGTCTTGTGCAAGAAAAAGATAAATAAATATGAATATTAATAACATCAAATCAACCTATGGCTACATAGGGTTTATACCCTTTGCAGTTTTTTCATTCATACCCTGGGCTGTTGGTGGAAATATTGCCAATATATCAATATTATTTCAAATAGCATACGGCTCTATAATTATTACTTTTCTTGGTGGCATGGCTTGGGGGTGGAGAGACGATCAAAAAAATCAAATATTCAATTTATCAATTGGAATTTTATACAGTTTAATAGGCATGCTAGTTTTATTTTTAGCATATTGTGATCAAATTCTATTAGCGTTGTTAATCTCAATGATCAGCTTTCAATCTTTTTATTACTTTGAGAAATCAACTGAAGATTTTTTAATAAGAGATGATGAATATAAAAAATTTAGAAAAATGCTTTCATTATTAGTATCTATAAGTTTTTTGATATCATCTGCATATTGGATAAATCCTTACAGCAACCCTTTAATCTAATTTATACATATGGAATTACAAAAACAACTTAAGTCTCATGGAGCATGGATTGGAAAATGGACCTTTATTTTAGCTGCCACTGGATCAGCCGTTGGTCTTGGAAATATATGGGGATTTCCCTACAAGGCTGGAACCAATGGAGGAGGTGCCTTTGTCTTAATTTATTTAGCATGTATTGTTGTAATTGGCATACCAATAATGATTAGCGAAATAATTATTGGTAGAAGGGCAGGAAATAGTCCAATTAATGCAATGAGAAGAGTTTCAATTGACTCAAATCAATCATCTATGTGGCAATTTGTAGGGTGGAGTGGAATTTTTGCTGGAGCACTTATTTTATCTTTTTATAGTGTTATAGCTGGCATATGCCTAAATTATATTTTTATTTCTGCAACTTCTTCTGGCGCTATAAGTGCTTCTGATCAATTTGGAAGTGTTATTTCCTCACCAGGCAATTTACTGTTTTGGCATTCATTATTTATGATTTTGACGGCATTAATTGTTTCAGCAGGTGTCAAGGATGGTATTGGAAAGATGGTTAAAATACTTATGCCAATGTTAGGATTTTTAATGATTTTTATGGTCATCTACTCAATGATTAATGGAAATTTTAGTCAAGCTATTTCATTCTTATTTGCTCCAGATTTCTCGCAAGTCACATCAGATACAGTTCTTCAGGCAATGGGCCAAGCATTTTTTAGTTTAAGTTTAGGCATGGGTTCCATAATGGCCTACGGCGCCTATATGCCAAAAGATCAAAGAGTTATCAATACATCATTCACTGTAGGCTCCCTTGATACTTTGGTTGCTATCTTGGCAGGCTTAGCAATATTCCCTATTATTTTTGCTTTTAACTTAGAACCTGGAAGTGGTCCAGGCCTGGTATTTGTTTCCATGCTATCTGCATTTAACCAAATGGAATTTGGTTATTTAATAGGGCCTTTATTTTTTGTTTTACTTTCTGTTGCTGCTCTTAGTTCTTCTATATCTTTACTTGAACCTGGTGTTGCATTTCTTGCAGAGGAGCAAATTTTATCAAGAAGGCGTGCTGCTGAAATTATTTCATTTTTTGTTTGGGTTCTTGGAATAGGCTCCGCACTAAGTTTTAATATATGGTCAGATTTTTATTTGATTTCAGATAGAAATTTTCTTGATTCAATGGATTTTGTAGCTAATCAGATTTTACTTCCATTAGGTGGAATGCTAATTGCAATATTTGTTGGTTGGTTTATGAAGGAATCTTTAATAAAAGATGAAATAGGACAAATTAATCCAATTGTTTATAAATTGTGGAGATTTTTTGTGAAATTTGTTGCACCAACATGCGTTGCATATATTTTTCTTAGTCAAATTTTTTAATCTATAAGTGGATAAAGAAATAAAGTTTAGTAAGGTTTTGAACGTCAGCCAAAAAAAAGCATTTGAAGTAGTTTCTAATTTTGAAAAATACAAAGAATTTATACCTGGATGTAAAAATTCATTACTTATAGAAAGGAAACATTCCGTGGAAGTTGGATGCCTTGAATTTAATATATTAGGAAAAGAATATTATATCGAATCAAAGAATATCCTGAGTGAGGATTCTATAGAAATTAACCAAATTAAGGGACCTTTTGAAAATTTTAAAGGTACTTGGATGGTAAAAAAAGAAAATGATGATTCATGCAAAATAGATTTCTATGCTTCTTTTAGATTACCTTTCTTATTAAATGCCTTAACTCCACAACCTTTAATAGATAAATTTTCAAATGTTGTTATAGACTCATTTATCAAAAGAGTAATATGAAAGTTTATTTCACATATATCGGCGTTGATAATAAAACCTTCTTTGAACTTGAGGTGTCTTCAAGTTTAACAGTCTCTGAGTTAATGGAGTTTAAAGAAGTTCAAAATGTTACTAAAAATATCAATCACGATATTGTAATAGCGGTAAATAGTGAATTATTAGACGGTAATTTTAAGCCATTACCTCATAAGTACAGACTTAGAGAAGGAGAAAGGGTGGAAATATTAAGACCTCTAACCCAAGATCCAAAAGAAAGAAGGTTAAAAAAGATTTAGTTTTCTTCTGATGACTTTTCTATTATCCAACTTTCCACAAGATTATTTTTATCAAAAAATACGGTTAATTTACTCTCGGTAATTATTTGTTCACCTATCTGAATTGAATTAAAGTAGTCCCATCTTGATTGTCGAAAAGGGTCTTTTATAAGAGCCGTTCCAAAGATGAATTGAACTTGTTCCTTATTGAGCCCTTTTTCAAGTTTTTCTATATCCTCTTCTTCAAAGATATTTCCTTGAAGTATAGGCACTTTGTATGGACTCAAAGAAGAGCATGAACTTACTATAAAAATAGCTACTAGTATAAAAGTTATTGTTCTAAGTTGTTTCATAATAATTTTGGATTATACTTTGTAATATCTTTAAAGTCTGTTTGCATAACAGAATATAAACAGTAATTAAAAATTAGAATATGCCCAATCAAAATGAAGAATTAAAAAAAGCTGGCCTAAAAGCTACTTTGCCAAGAATAAAAATAATGGAAGTGCTTGCATCAACAGCACTTCAAGAAGAAGCACACTTTAGTGCTGAAGATATATATAGAGAACTTATTCTTAAAAATGAAGACATAGGTTTAGCAACTGTATATAGGGTGTTAACTCAATTCGAAGCTGCAGGAATGGTTAAGAAACATCATTTTGAGGACAGTCATGCTGTTTACGAGGTCATTGAAGAGCATCATGAGCATATGGTTTGCGTCGATACTGGTAAAGTTCTTGAGTTTCAGGATGATATTTTAATGTCTCGATTATCTGAAATTGCTAAAAAAGCAGGGTATCAAATAGTTGACCACAATCTGGTTCTGCACGTAAAAAAAATAGATTCATAAATACCGAATACCTCTTGAACTGAAAATTTAAACCCCAATATAGTTTTCTAGAGGGGATTTAAATTATGGCAAAAAAAAAGAAATCAAAAGAAATTGATTTAGAGCTAGAGCTTGAAGAGGTATCTTCAGAAGATGACAGCAAAGAAAATAATAATTCTCAAGAAGATATGGGTTCTTATACCTATGAAGAGCTAGTAGACAAAAATGAAGAATTAGAAAAATCAGTTTTAAGAGCAAATGCTGATCTAGATAATGCACTCAAAAGAACACTATCTGAGGTAGAAAAAGCACACAAATATGGAATTGAGAAGCTTTTAAATGAGTTATTACCTGTTATCGACAATCTCGAGCATGCTTTAAATAATCTTTCCGAAAATGCTACTAAAGAAGACAAAGAAGGGATCGAGCTTACATTAAAGTCTTTTGAATCAGCCCTTGATAAATTTGGAATGATACCCATTTACCCATTAAATGAAGAATTTAACCCTGAGAAGCATGAAGCTGTAACTATGGAAAAAGACGAAAAAAAGGATAACGGATCCATTGGGAACATTTTTCAGAGAGGATGGGAACTGCATTCTAGGGTGGTAAGACCAGCTAGAGTGACAGTAATAAAAAATTAGAGGAAATATATTATGTCAAAAATAATTGGAATCGATCTTGGAACAACTAATAGCTGTGTTGCTGTTATCGAAGGTCAACAACAAAAAGTAATTGAAAATGCAGAAGGTGGAAGAACAACTCCATCTGTAATTGCCTATACTGATAATGATGAAGTTTTAGTAGGAATGCCGGCAAAAAGACAAGCGGTTACTAATCCTGAGAATACTTTATATGCAATTAAGAGACTTATTGGAAGAACTTTTGACGATGAAGTTGTAAGTAAAGATGCGGATATGGTGCCTTACAAAATAATTAAAGCAGATAATGGTGATGCATGGGTTGAGGCTTCTAATAAAAAATTAGCACCCCCTCAGGTTGCAGCTGAAGTTTTAAAGAAGATGAAGAAAACTGCAGAAGATTATCTTGGGCATGACGTCAAAGAGGCTGTTATAACAGTGCCAGCATACTTCAATGACTCACAAAGACAGGCCACAAAAGATGCAGGAAAAATAGCAGGCTTAGATGTTAAAAGAATTATTAACGAGCCAACTGCAGCCGCACTTGCATATGGGTTAGATAAGCACAAAGGAGACTCTACTGTAGCAGTTTATGATTTAGGTGGCGGAACTTTTGATATATCAATAATTGAAATATCAGATGTTGATGGAGAACATCAATTTGAAGTTTTATCTACCAATGGAGATACTTTTTTAGGTGGTGAAGATTTTGATCTTAGGTTAATTGACTATTTTGTAGATCAATTTAAAGATGAATCAGGATTCGACCTCAAGAGTGATCCACTAGCTCTTCAAAGGCTAAAAGAAGCTGCTGAAAAAGCAAAAATAGAGCTTTCGTCTTCTGAGCAAACAGAAGTTAACTTACCTTATATCACCGCTGATAGTTCTGGACCAAAACATTTTGTTCATAAAATAACTAGAGCTAAACTGGAGTCACTTGTTGAAGATTTAGTTGATAAGAGTCTTAAACCCCTTGATGTTGCTTTAAAAGATGCAAAACTTTCCAAAAGCGATATTTCTGAAATATTACTAGTTGGTGGACAAACTAGAATGCCATTAGTTCAGAAAAAAGTTTCTGAATTCTTCGGAAAAGAGCCAAGAAAAGATCTTAATCCAGACGAAGCTGTTGCTGTAGGTGCAGCAATTCAAGGTTCAGTACTCTCTGGAGATACGACAGATGTATTACTCCTCGATGTAACACCATTAACATTAGGTATTGAAACTCTTGGAGGAGTTGCAACACCATTAATTGAAAAAAATACTACGATTCCAACTCAAAAATCTCAAGTATTTTCTACAGCAGAAGATAATCAAACTGCTGTTACGGTCCATGTTATTCAAGGAGAAAGAACTCAAGCATCTCAAAATAAATCACTTGGCCAGTTTAATTTGACAGATCTACCTCCTGCAACAAGAGGAGTGCCGCAAATTGAAGTTTCATTTGATTTAGATGCTAATGGTATTCTCAATGTTTCTGCAAAAGATAAGAATACTGGCAAAGAGCAATCAATTGTTATTAAAGCATCAAGCGGATTATCTGATGAAGATATAGAAAATATGGTTAAAGATGCTGAGGCAAATGCTGAAGATGATAAAAAATTTGAAGAACTTGTCAAAACCAAAAATAATGCTGATATGTTAGTTCACGCTACAAGAAAAACAATTGAAGAATCTGGCGATAAATTATCTGATGAAGAAAAGGAACAAGTTGAAGCAACTGTTGTTTCTCTTGAAGAGGCAATAGCATCAGAAAATACAGATTCAATTGAATCGGCAACGAAAAGCCTCAATGATGTTCTTACTCCACTTACACAAAAACTGTATACGCAAGAGGGAGATGCCGAGCAACAAAACACAGAAGCTTCTGAAGAAAGCTCAGAAAATACTGTTGATGCAGAATATGAAGAAGTAAAAGACGAAGAAGATAAATAGTTATCATAAAAAATAAATGTCAAAGAGAGACTATTACGAAACACTAGAAGTCTCTCGAGACTCCTCTTCCGCAGAACTTAAAAAAGCCTTCAAAAAGAAGGCCATGAAATATCATCCTGATAGAAATCCTGACAATCCAGATGCTGCTGATAAGTTTAAAGAAGCGGCTGAAGCATATGATGTTTTATCAGATCCTCAAAAAAAATCTGCTTATGATCAATATGGCCATCAAGGCGTTGAAGGTATGGGTGGCGGAGGTCCAAATTTTAATGATATCAATATCAATGATATTTTTGGTGATATTTTTGGAGATGTATTTGGAACAAGGTCATCATCAAGAAGAGGGAGAAGAGGCTCAGATCTTCAGTATAATTTAGAGCTATCTCTTGTCGAAGCTGTTCTTGGTGTTCAAAAGAAAATTAAGATACCCTCACACAAAGAATGCCCTGATTGCAATGGGAGTGGGGCTGCCAAAGGCTCAAGTCCTATAACTTGTTCGAATTGTAATGGTGCTGGACAGGTTCGAATGCAGCAAGGTTTTTTTTCAGTCCAGCAGACATGTTCGGTATGCTCTGGTACAGGCCAAATCATTAAGGATAAATGCAGAACTTGTCGAGGAGTAGGAGCAATAAAAGAGAATAAAACTTTATCAGTTAACATACCCGCAGGAGTAGATAATGGAGATAAAGTAAGATTAACCGGTGAAGGTGAGTGGGAAAAAGATGGTCAATCTGGCGATTTATATGTAGCTATAAGAGTTATTGATAACCCTCTATTTGAAAGAGAAGGCAAAGATTTATATATTGAAGCTCCTATTCCATTTGAAACATCCATTCTCGGTGGATCAATAAAAATTCCAACCCTAGAGGGCTCAATTTCATTAAAAGTGCCATCTCAAACTCAGACTGGTAAAATTTTTCGAATTAAAGGTAAGGGAGCATCTGTTGTAAGAGATTCAAGAAGAGGAGATATTCTTTGCAGAGTAGTTGTAGAGACGCCTTCTAATCTAGATAAAAATCAGATTAAACTTTTAAATGAATTCACATCAGCTTTAAATCATCAAAAAAATTATCCTGGAACAGAATCTTTTTTAAAAGCATCACAAAAAATTAAAGATTAATATGACGAAGATATATATTAATGGCCTCTCTGGAAAAATGGGGTCTTCAATTTGTGATATAGCAACAAATGATGAAACTATTTCTATTGTAAATGATATAAAAGATGCAGATGTTGTAATAGATTTTTCAAGGCCTGAGTCATCACTTAAAGTACTAAACAAATGCGTTAATTATAAAAAATCTCTAATAATTGGCACCACAGGCTTTAAAGAAAATCAAATCAAAACAATTATAAAAGCTTCTAAAGAAATACCAATATTGCTATCTTTTAACATGAGCAAAGGCATTTTTATCCTAAAGAAATCAATTAAAGATTTTCTTTCTTCAAATGAACTTTCGTTAGAATGCATCATAGAAGAAGTTCATCATAAGAATAAAGTTGATTCACCATCCGGCACAGCAATAGAGCTTCAAAGGTTAATTAAAGAAAATAATATTAGTAATAACGTGACTTCCATAAATATCAAATCTGAAAGGACTTTAGATGTATTTGGTATTCATAAAGTAATTTTTTTTAATAATTCAGAAAATATAGAATTTAAACATGAAGCATTATCAAGAAAAGTTTTTGCAACTGGAGCTGTTAACATTGCAAAGTTAATTCTTAAAAATGAGCCTAAGCTTTATACAACAGAAGATTTTTTTAATGCTAAATAGCTTTAAATAGAGCGTTTTTTTCTATAGAATACACAAACTTTTAACACGAAAATCCTAAATTTAAAGTTGGGGTGCTCTTAGGAGTCAGCTTTATAGGGATTGGAGATTAACCCCAAGGAGAATTAAATTGAGTATAGTTTCAGTAAAAGACCTGCTGCATGCAGGCGTTCATTTCGGTCATCAACAAAGGTTTTGGAATCCAAAAATGGATCAATATATTTTTGATACCAGAAAACAAATAAGCATCATAAATTTAGATCTTACACAAGAGCATCTCAGTGCAGCTGCATCGAAAGTTGAAGATATATGTTCAAAAGGTAATAAAGTTCTTTTTGTTGGCACTAAAAGGTCTGCGAGCAAGACTATAAAAGAGGAAGCTTCCTCAATTGGACTACCTTATGTAAATAAAAGATGGCTAGGCGGAACATTAACAAATTGGAAAACTATCAGAGGCTCAATTAGGAGACTTCATGATATTGAAGAAATGATTTCATCTGGAAGAATTGAAAAACTAATTAAAAAAGAAGCAGTTGAAATTCAAAAAGAACATGCAAAGTTAGAAGCAAGTGTTGGCGGAATTAAAGATATGAAAGGTCTTCCTGATGCTATATTTGTTATCGATGTTAAGTATGAAAAGATTGCAGTTTTAGAAGCAAAAAAAATGGGTATTCCTGTAATAGCTCTAGTTGATACAAATTCAGATCCTGATGGGATTGATATGGTTATACCAGGAAATGACGATGCAATTAGGTCAATAAGATTAATAACAAAAGTTATTGCAGAATCTTGTGCTAGGGGACTCGAATCCTCAAAAGGGTTTATGCCAAAGTCCGATAAGGATTCACCAATAATACAAACAATTAAAAAAGAAGAACCTGTTGTGGAAGAAGTTGCTGCTGAAGAACCTGTTGTGGAAGAAGTTGCTGCTGAAGAACCTAAAGTTCAAGAAAATGAAAACAAAGAGGAAGATAAATAAGTATGGAAATCAAAGCATCTCAAGTAAAGGAATTAAGAGAAATGTCTGGCGTTGCCATGATGGAGTGTAAAAAAGCACTAGTTGATTGTGAGGGCGATGTTGAAAAAGCGCTAGACCTTTTGAGATCAAATAGTGCTTTAAAGGCAGAAAAGAAAGCTACCAGAGTTGCAGCAGATGGAGTCCTAAGAGCACATACAGGCGATGATTATGCAACTTTGATTGAGATTAACTCTGAAACAGATTTTGCAGCCAAAGATTCAAATTTTATTGGCTTCAGTGATGAGGTTTCAAAATATATTGCCAATACAAAGATAACGAATATATCGGAAATTCAGGAATCAGAAATAGAAGAAAAAAGAAAATCGCTAGTTCAAACTATTGGTGAAAACATTCAACTAAGAAGAGTCGAAACTATTGAATTTGATTCAGCTATGAATGCAGGAACATATATGCACTCAGATTCAAAACTTGCAGGAATTGTCGTTATTTCTGGAGGAGATGCTTCTCTGGCTAAGGATATAGCTATGCATGTCGCTGCTTTTAACCCATTATGTCTTTCAGCTGATGATCTTGATGCAGAAGTCCTTGATAGAGAAAAAGCTATATATATGACTCAAGCTGAAGAATCTGGAAAGCCTCAAGAAATAATGGAAAAAATGGTTGAGGGTAAATTAAAACGATTTTTATCTGAAGTTTCTCTTCTATCTCAGGGGTTTGTTAAAGACCCAGACATTACTATACAAAAACTATTAGATACCAATAATGCTGAAATAAAGTCATTTGTAAGGCTGAAAGTTGGTGAAGGTATTGAAGTTGAAGCAAAAAGTTTTGCTGATGAGGTTGCCGAACAGTTAAAATAAATTATGTCAAAACT
>ERZ802830.315-NODE-315-length-47820-cov-7.87405_pt1 | contig 47820 bp, 46 predicted proteins | sample MGYA00345654_ERZ802830 | MGnify/ENA primary metagenome ERZ802830 (study PRJEB30503, sample SAMEA104212375) | marine metagenome | biome: Westerlies Biome; feature: [SRF] surface water layer (ENVO:00010504) within the epipelagic zone...; material: water...
AGGTAATAATGTAACTAACATACAGTCCGTTTACTTTAAACCTGTGGGAATTTCAAAAAAGAAAGCCAATTATGATATTGAATTGGAATTAGACCATATTACTGACAAAACAATAACTGCCCAAGTAAAAGTTAATGGAAAAACTAAAGTAGAATCCGATATTGTTCTAAACAAAAAGACTAAAGCTTACAAAATACCTCTATCTATAAAAAAACCAAAGTTTTGGTGGCCTAACGGTATGGGTGAGGCGAACTTGTATGATATTGAATTAAACTTGTTTGAAGGAGACAATTTAATAGCATCGCATAAAGAACGCCTCGGAGTGAGAACTATTGAACTGGTTACCGATCCAGATGAACAAGGCGCATCTTTTTATTTTAAGGTTAATGGGGTCCCATTTTTTGCCAAAGGAGCAAATTATATTCCGTCAGACAACTTTTTAACTCGCGTAGATAAAGAAAGGTATTTACAAACCATTATGTCTTCAAAACGTTCTCACTTTAACATGTTGAGAGTCTGGGGAGGCGGAATATATGAGTCTGATTTGTTTTATGAATTATGTGATGCGCATGGTATTTTGGTTTGGCAAGATTTCATGTTTGCTTGTTCTTTTTATCCTGGTAACGATGCTTTTGTTGAAAATGTAAAGCAAGAAGCTATAGATAATGTTAAACGTCTACGTAATCATGCCAGTATTGCATTGTGGTGTGGTAATAATGAAATAGAAACCGCATGGAGAAATTGGGGTGCCGGTGGTTGGCAAGCAACTAACGACCCAAGAAATTGGGATGCTTATGTTAAAGTGTTCCATGAAACACTTCCAGAAGTTGTGGCGACTTACCAACCGGAAATTAGATATTGGCGCAGTTCACCTACCTCTGATGATGACTCCTTATCTCCTCAAGATATTTATGTGGGTGATGCGCATTATTGGGGTTATAGAGCGAAGCGTCTTCCAATATCAGAATTTAAAGCTAAAGAAAATATTCCGCGTTTTATGAGTGAAACCGGATTTCAATCGTTTCCAGAATTAGAGAGTGTTAAAAAATTCTCTATACCATCAGACTGGGAATTATTTTCTCCTGTGATGAAACAACATCAAAAAAGTGCCATAGGTAATGCTTTAATTGCAAATTACATTGTTAGACATTATAACACACCTAAAGATTTTGAAGGTGTAATTTATCAGGGACAATTAATGCAATCTAAATCCATGCGTGTAGCTCATGAAGCCTATTTAAGAGCAATGCCTTTTTGTATGGGAGCTTTATACTGGCAAATTAATGATTGCTGGCCAGTAGCATCATGGTCAACCATAGATTATTATGGTAAATGGAAAGCACAGCAATATGAAATGAAACGCATGTTTGCACCTGTTTTTGTAGCTCCAGAGACTACTACAGATTCATTAACAGTTCAAGTGATTTCTCATGAAATTGATAAAATTAAAGGGCAGTTGGAAGTATCTATTCATAAACTAGACGGTAGTGTTATATATGAAACTAGCATTCCAAAAACCTTAAAACCTAATGATAATGTTATGGTATTTAATAAAGATTTAGTACCGCTTTTAAATGGTATTTCCAAATCTGAAGTTTATATCAAAGCTCAATTTGTTTCAAAAAGAAATATTTTATCTAAAAACATTCATTTAATGGTGCCAGAAAAGGATTTACCACTCCAAAAACCTAATATTACCATTAAATCTCAAAAGGTTAAATCCGGTTTTAAGTTAACTGTAACTTCAGATACCTATGCGAAAGCCCTTTTCCTAAGAGCTGAAGGTGTTGCAGGTTTTTTTACAGATAATTATTTTGATGTTACACCAGAACAGCCAGTATCACTAATATTTGAAACAAAAATAGAGGTTGATGATATTGTTGGAAAACTAAAAACTTACAGCTTATACGACAGTTCAGAGCATTAGAATAAATTGAGGTTACAGGTTTTTTTGAAAATGGAAGCCTAAAATCTTATAGCCGTTTTGAAAATAAAATTTGTGACCTCTTGCATTTCCTACATAGGCGTTAAGTTCTAGTGTAATACATTCTTGATTTTTTGCCCAGGTCTCAATATAATGTAGTAATATTGTTCCAATTCCAAGTGATCTGAAGTCAGGGTCCAAAATAAAATGGTCAACTTCTAGTTGTTTTCCAGAATATAAACGTTCTGTTACCCATCCACCTGAAATACCAACTAACATATTGTCTTTAAAAACACCAAAAGAGAAGTAATTGACATAATTAAACATTTTATTAATTCTTGGAGCTAAAAGCGTCTCTTCAATTTTAGGGTTAAGGATTTTAGAAAGCCTAAGAATGTCACTATGCATTTCTAAACCAATTTCACGAACAGCAATATTTTGATCCATGTGTTAATTTTCTTAAGAATAAAGATAATTATATAGTTGTTACGTTAAAAGATGTATATTTAACTTATGCCAAAATCTAACAAAAATATTACCAATACTTCTCATAAAAAACACATTAAGCAATTAAATACCATGTTTGATGAAACCACTCAAAACAAGGCTAGAAATAGCTTTTTAATCATACTTGGAATTTGTATAAGTATTGTTTTTTTTGCAGGCCTTATTACTGTTTTTGTTATGAATATCTTCTAATATTTTAACTTCTAAAACGAATTAATTCAGATTGAAGACATTACTATTTGTTTCTTTTGCAAATGCCTCCATTTTATTGTAAAGGGTTTTAACCAAATTAAAATTTTCATTGGCTAAATTGTATTGCTCTCCTTGATCTTCATTTAAATTGAACAATTCAATGCCATGTTCTTCTGTAATACGTAATTTCCATTCATTAACTCTTAAGCCTTCTACATAATCGTTATGAGTATAAAAAAATATTTTACGCTTAGAATTTATAATGCCGTTCTCAAAAGGATATAAACTTTGACCATCGATATTGACTTGCTCTGGTAATTTAGCACCGGCAATATTTATAAAAGTTGGAAAAAAATCTATAGCACTTACAACCTCCCTATTCGTTTGGTTCGCTTTGATGGTCTCTGGCCAATACATAATTGCAGGTACTCGATGCCCTCCCTCATAAGTCGTACCTTTTGCACCTTTAAACATAGATTTAGAGCCCGTGTGCCATGGTGCTACACCATCTGTAACCATTCTGGCTGGAAGGTTATGCCAAGGGCCATTATCACTTGTAAATACAACCAATGTGTTTTTGTCTAATCCTTCTTTTTTTAGCTTTTGTAAAATTTGACCAACACTCTCATCCAAGGCTTCAATGACGTCACCATATTTTCCGCCTAATGATTTGTTTTGTGATTTTTTTGGAGCACTGACTGGTAGGTGAGGCATACTGTGTGCTAAGTAAATAAAAAAGGGATCTGATTTATTAGATTCAATAAAATTAATAGCTTCTTGAGTATACTCAGTTATTAGATTTTCTTGTTTTTTACCAACCTCTCTAATTATATTTTCATTTTGATACATGTTGAGTTTGTGTGTGTCATTTAACCAAGGACACCAAGGTAAAATCATATCATTACTGTAAGGCAGTCCATAAAAATAGTCAAAACCTCTCTCGTTTGGCATAAACTGCGGAAGGTGTCCCAAATGCCACTTACCAATGGCTGCAGTTTTATAGCCTACTGTTTTTAAAACATTGGCAATCGTAATTTCACTTGTAGGTAATCCTTTATTAGAGCTTGGACCAAAATTAAAAGGTGCATTTCTTAAGGCATATCGTCCTGTTAAAGATGCTGCACGAGATGGTGTGCATACTGATGATGGGGCGTAATACGATGTAAATCTAACACCTTGGGCTGCCATTTGGTCAATATTAGGGGTATTGATTAACGGATGCCCATAACTACTTAAATCGCCATAACCCATGTCATCAGTTAAAATGAATATGATATTTGGTGGTGACTTTTTAGTTTGATCTTGACAAGATGTTAAAATTAATGAGAAACCAAAGATTATGAGGTATAATGTTTTAGTAGGCATATTAAAAGATTGGTTAATTACAGACCATTTTTTTGTAAAACTATATACTAAAATGAAACTTTACTATTAATCTCATATTTTTTTTAATGGAACTGATTTAAATCCCTTAGATGTTAGGATTTCTGTAGGTTTAGAACATCCTAGGGATGTGATTTCAGATTTAAATCAAGCACTGTCTTAAATATTATTTTATATTCGTAACATGTTATCCAAAAAAACTAAATACGGATTAAAAGCATTGTCATTCATAGCTAAAAGAAATAGTAACGAGCCGGTTCAGACTTCTGTTATAGCAGAGAATGAAAATATTTCATTAAAATTTTTGGAAAGTATTTTGTTAACGCTTCGTAAAGCTGGTTTTCTTTCCTCAAAAAAAGGAAAAGGAGGGGGATACTATTTACTTAAAGATGCGAAAGATATCTATATGACTGAAGTTATTAGATCTCTTGATGGTCCCATAGCAATGCTCCCGTGTGTTAGTTTAAATTTTTATGAACGCTGTTCTGATTGCCCTGATGAAGACGCTTGTGTATTACATGAATTGATGATAGATGTTAGGGATAGTACTCTTAATATCTTTAATAACACTTCTTTAGCCGATTTAATTTAATTTTTTATTTGCATTGACAAACAGAAAATTATATTTAAGAAAGAACTCAAACTTTTAAGAATGACCAATAAACAAGCCATTTACTGGGGAATTTTTGAGAATCTTTTTTTGGAAGCAACTCTTTCAAAAGTATTATACGGTTAAAAAAACATTTACGTCTTTTCTAACAGATTCTTCTTTTTTTGTAACAAACTTATATTTATCACGTCTAATTTTACGTATAAATAAATAATTCATGAAAGTAGATAAACAATTAATAAGTGTTACGCATTTTTCACAACTTTTAAGTTATATAACAGGTTTTGGTGGTCTTATTGTACCACTTATTATTTGGTCTTTAAAGAAGGATGAAATCCATGAACTTGATGATCATGGTAAGCTTATTATTAATTTTCAGTTAAGTTTAATTATTTATGCCTTAATTTCCATTCCTTTCTGTTTTATAATCATAGGATTTATTCCTTTAATTTTAGTAGGTCTAATAGGTTTTATTTTTCCTATTATCAATGGGATAAAAGCAAGTAACGGTGAACTAACCCATTATCCCTTTTCAATAAATATCTTAAAATAAAAAAAGCGCTTAATAGCGCTTTTTAATTATTTATTAATATAATTTAATTACTTAACATTACTGGCATAACCAGCATTGTAATCAATTCCCCTTCGTCAAGTCCGTCAACTGGGGTTAATATTCCTGCACGATTTGGTAAACTCATTTCAAGTTGTACATCTTCAGAATTCAAATTTGTCAACATTTCTGATAGAAATCTAGAGTTAAATCCAATTTGGATATCATCACCATTATAATCACAATTTAAACGCTCGTCCGCTTTATTACTGTAATCTAGATCTTCAGCAGAAATATTTAATTCTGCACCTGCAATTTTAAGTCTTATTTGATGCGTAGTTTTATTAGAAAAAATACTTACACGTTTAACAGAGTTAAGTAACTCAGAACGGGAGATAGATAAGGTGTTTGGATTCTCTTTGGGAATAACAGCTTCATAATTTGGGTACTTACCATCAATAAGTCTACAAATGAGTTGTGTGTTTTCAAATGAAAATTTAGCATTTGAATTGTTATATTCAACTGTAACTTCTTCTTCACTAGCAGCAAGAATACCTTTTAAAATATTTAAAGGTTTCTTGGGCATAATGAATTCTGCCGATTCATTTGCAGAAATATCTTCTCGTGTATATTTAACCAGTTTATGGGCATCGGTGGCAACAAAAGTTAAGCTTTCAGAAGAAAATTGAAAAAACACGCCACTCATCACTGGCCTTAAATCATCATTTCCAGCAGCAAAAATGGTTTTACTAATAGCTGTTGCTAACACGTGGCCTGTAATTTTGGTATTACTAGGATTATCTAATTCTACAGCTTTAGGGAATTCGTTACCATCTGCATAGGCTAGAGCATATTTCCCGTGATTAGAACTTATTTCAACAGTATTGTTGTCACCAGAAATGAATGTTAGAGGTTGTTCTGGAAATGTTTTTAATGTATCCAATAGCAATCTTGCTGGTAAAGCAATGTTTCCAGAGTTATCACTTTCAACCTCAATAGAAGAAGACATAGTAGTTTCCAGATCACTAGCAGAAATTACTAACTGTGATTCATTAAGTTCAAATAAAAAATTATCTAGAATAGGAAGTGTATTAGAATTATTAATAACACCTCCAAGTAGTTGTAATTTTTTAAGAAGCTTTGAGCTTGATACTATGAATTTCATGAAAATTATTTTTTTGTCAAAAAAGACACTTGTTACTTACAAATATATCCTAATACTCTTGTTTTATAAAACAAACTTATCAACAACTACATCTTATATTTCTTTCTTATATAAACATTAAAAATTATACCAGTAATGAAAAGTAATACGACTGGAATTAAAGTGTTTACAAGTTTATATTTTGTTTTTTGTTTAGAAATTAACTCTGGGTTTAAGTAATTAATATTAATGTCTTTATTTCTTATGTTCATAAGTCCAATATCATCAAGTAAATAGTTTACTGCATTTAATAAAAATTCTTTATTACCATAGGTTATTCCTGACCACTTATCAAACCCTAATTCTAAAGGGCTTCTAGATTTTAAATCAAAGTCATTTTTAATAAGATTTCCAGATGATGCTATAATCATTGCAGAAGAACTACTCTCATCTAGATGGTTTGTAAAAACAAATGGTTTTACTCTGTATCGGAATGTTGAAGGGAATTTACCTTCAACCAATACTGCTAGATTTTGTGCTTCATTTTTTGCTTTTTTTGTATTTAAATTAGCAATAGATTGATCTAAACTCATCAATTTTGGTACACCAAATACCTCATTATTTGAAGTTGATTTTAATAAGATGGTTTTTTTAAGTTCATTCTTAAGTGTATCTATTTGACTAGCAAACTCCAGCTTCACATCGGTTATGTTTTTTGTAATAGGGTGATTATTATTCGCTTTAGCTAGAGGCGCATATGGAAATATCCTGGGGACAAACTGTCTTTTACTTCCTTTACCAGAAATTACAGCTGTTAAAGCTGCATCTGAACTACTAACGAGATTTTTATTAACTCGAATACCATAGGTAAATAATAGGTCACTTATATTTAACTCTTTTGGAATTGCTAATGATTTTTTATTAAACATTAAGCTATCTTTATTTGTTACAACACTATTAGTTAACCAAAGTGACTTGCCGCCATGCATTGTGAATTGATCCAAAACATACTTCTCAGATTCAGAAAAAGCTTCTCTAGGATTTGCATTTATCAAGAGATCATATTCCATTATTTGATTTAATGTTTTACTTGGGCTATTTTGAACACTATCCAGAGTAAACTCTGCCAATCTGTAATAACTCCCAAGTGTTTTTAAAAAATCAGCAATGTAAATATCTTTAAGTTGCTCATTGCCTTTCAATACAGCAATCTTTTTTTGATCTGCCTTTTGAGTTGTTAGTTTTTTAATGGCATCACTAAATACATATTCTAATTGTTGAATGGATGAAGTTATAATACCTTGTTCGTTGGCATTAAAATCATTTTTAAGTAAATTAATTTTAGTTGTTTTTTTATTATAACTAACCAAAGCCCATGGAAAAATAAGTTGTTGCGATAATTTACCATCTTTTTTAGTACTTAGTTCTAAAGGGTTTAATCCTCTTTTTACGAGTTGTTGGATATTAGATTGCCTTAATTCTTCAGATGCTAGAGGATCTATGATTTGAAAACTTATTAATCCATTTAAATTTTCATATTCTTCAATAATAGCAATGGTTTCGTTTTTTAATTTATCAAAATCAGGGTTTAACTCACCATCAAGGAAAATGTCAATAACCAAGGGAGAAGTAATTGATGTTGCCAATACTTTTGTTGAATCAGAAAGTGAATATCTCTTATCTGGTGTGTAATCTATTCTAAAAAACCAGATACTGGCTATCATGTTTAAAACTAGACAAGATAAAATGACAATGATGCTTTTTTTGTAAGACATAAACTTAGTTGTCATAAACTATTTTTTCAGATGAAGATGTTACTCTAATGACCTTATTATTTTTGAAATAAATGGATAAAATTTCTTTATGCTCATTAAATGCGCCTGGTTTAATACCAATGCTATAGTTCCAAAAATTATTATCCTCTTTATTGGCTTCATAATCCCACCCAAGCCACTCATAGCTTCCTAAAGTATCTTTGATTTGATTCTTTGACATTCCAATAAATACATTAGTATCTAGAATATTTTTTAACATTTCATAGCGTAATTCAGGTAACTCTCTCCAACCCAATTCGTCAAAATATTTTTCATGATGGTAGCTGCTAAAAATATTTAACATCGGATAAAAAGCATAAAAATAAATTATAGGAGTTAAAAAAATACTGATAATTAACGTTAACCATTTTCTGTTATCAATAGTTCTAATAAACAAGAATGTGGGAACATAAACTATTATAATAAATATAACAAGCAAAGGCGTTACAATCATTTTTTAATGGATTTAATTTTATGCTGAGTGATTAATAAAAATGAAATACTTATTGATATAAAATAGATTAGTGATCTTGAGTCTATAAGCCCTTTCCTGAAATTGTCATAGTGAAATATAGCTGCTATTTTATTAAAATCAATACTTTTAATATGTGTGGTGTTTAATTGAGAAAAACCGTAATAAAATATAAACATTATCAAACTAGAAGACAAGAAAGCTACAATTTGATTTTTGGTAAATGCAGAGCAAGTAATACCTATTGCACAAAACAAAGTTATAACCAGAAATAATCCCAGATATGATGTTATAAAAATTTCCAATTCAACATTTTCTGGCATGACAGAAAGATTGTAAACAGAAATTACGTAAGTCAATGTTGGTATAACAGCAACTAATAAAACACTAAGAATTGCAGAAAATTTTGCTAATACTAAAGCGTTTATGGTTATAGGTTTAGTAAATAAAATCTCAATAGTACCAGTTTTAAATTCTTCAGAAAAACTTTTCATGGTTAATACAGAAGTTAAAATAATCATTAGCCATGGGGCTAATCTAAAAAAATCTGAAAGGTCACTGTAGCCATTGTCTAGAATATTGTAAGGTGATTTAAATACCCATAAAAACAACCCATTTATAACTAGAAAAGCAATGATTAAAAAATATGCTGAAGCCCCCATAAACATTCCTCTAAAATCTTTCTTATAGATTGCTAAAAAACTTTTCATCATGCTTTAATTTAAAATGACACTAACCTTCAAAATTAATTGTAATTGTATCTCTGTAATCTAATCCCATAAGTGATGCAGCACTTCCTACGGTTTCCTTATTACTTTTGTAAATAGCAATTTCAAGAAATCCAGCAGAATTAAACAAAACTAACCCTTTACCTTCATCATTTCTTTTTTCTTTTGGCAGTTTAAAATTAACAACATCACTGTAAGTATTGTGAATAATTTTAAATTTATATGACCTTATTGAGATTTCAAAAGCACGCCCTTTTTCAATATTTTTAAAAAAATGTTTTTTGATATTTGTGACGACATTTCCATAATTATCAATGTAAACCACATTTCCAATTATTTGAGATTGTTCATCATTTACAATGGGCTTTAAATTTGTAATTGGCTTTATAGATTCAATTACTTTACCAATAACTTCTAAAGTACCTCCTCTCGCAATATGACAAGCTACTTTAACAAATACATCAAGTACAGTAAAATTGGTTTCTATATTATTATGGATATTTATTTCCACAATTTTATCTGGTGAAAGGTCTGAACAGATCATACTCATGATGCCGTTATTTGCACAAATAAAATAATGACCGTCAAGTAATACTGTAATATGTTTATTTTCTGGAGTAAGCTCAGAATCAATTCCTACAAGGTGAATGGTTCCTTTAGGAAAATTATTATATGCATTTTTAATAATATAAGCTGCCTCTGGGATATTGAAAGGTGAAACCGAGTGAGAGATATCAACAATTTTGGCATTTTCAAGTTCATTATAGATAGCTCCTTTAATAGCTCCTGCATAGTAATCTTTCTCTCCAAAATCAGTAGTTAATGTTATAATTGCCATTAATAATTTGTTGATATATTTTCTACAATCCTCTTTTAAAATTACGTAGATTTGTTTTACACAAAACTAATAAAACAATTCAACTAACTTAATATTTTTTGGCTTTTGAATGAACTAGAAATTGAATTAGAAGAAATATCTCCAAAAGAGTTTTTTGGCGCTCAGAATTGCAACATTGAATTACTGAAAAAGTACTTTCCCAAATTAAAAATTGTCGCTCGTGGTAACAAGGTTCGTGTCTATGGAGATGAAGAGCTTTTGGAGGAGTTTGACAAACGTTTAACCATGTTAATGGTTCATTTTACCAAATTCAATAAATTAGATGAAAACATTATTGAACGTGTTCTAACTTCTGATGATTCAACGTCACTAGAAACATCAGATAAAAGTGGTGATGTTATAGTTCATGGTGTTGGTGGTAAGTTGATTAAAGCTCAAACCGTAAACCAAAGAAAGCTAGTTGAACTTGTTCGTAAAAACGATATGGTTTTTGCCATAGGTCCAGCAGGAACAGGGAAAACTTACACTGGTGTTGCTTTAGCTGTACAAGCACTTAAAAACAAAGAAGTAAAACGTATAATTTTAACACGTCCAGCAGTTGAAGCGGGAGAAAATCTAGGTTTTTTACCAGGTGATTTGAAAGAGAAATTGGACCCTTATATGCAACCGCTTTATGACGCATTGAGGGACATGATTCCTGCTGAAAAGTTAGATATGTTTATAGAAAATGGGACTATTCAAATAGCACCACTAGCATTTATGAGAGGAAGAACTCTTGATAATGCTTTTGTAATTCTTGATGAAGGTCAAAATACCACACATGCCCAGATGAAAATGTTTTTAACCAGAATGGGTAAAAATGCTAAATTTCTTTTGACAGGTGATCCAGGTCAAATTGATCTTCCGAGGCGAACAATATCAGGCTTAAAAGAAGCCTTACTTATACTAAAAGATGTTGACGGTGTTGGAATAATGTTCCTTGATGATAAGGATGTAATTAGACACAAATTGGTTAAAAAAATTATTGCCGCTTATAAAAATATTGAAAACAGAGATTAATGCAGAATACGATTACAGAAACTCATTTTGATTTTCCTAATCAAAAAAGTGTTTACAAAGGTAAAGTTAGAGAGGTGTATCAAATAGGTGATGATAAATTAGTCATGATAGCTTCTGACCGCCTATCGGCTTTTGATGTAATTATGCCTAAGGGTATTCCATATAAAGGTCAGATTTTAAATGAAATTGCAACAAAGATGATGAAAGCCACTAAGGATATTGTTCCAAATTGGTTGTTGGCAACACCAGATCCGAATGTGGCTGTTGGTCATTTATGTGAACCCTTTAAAGTTGAGATGGTAATTAGAGGTTATATGTCTGGTCATGCCGCTAGAGAGTATAAAGCTGGTAAAAGAATACTTTGTGGTGTTGAAATGCCAGATGGTTTGAAAGAAAACGATAAATTCCCTAATCCAATAATTACGCCTGCAACAAAAGCAGAAATGGGAGATCATGACGAAGATATTTCTAAGGCGGATATTTTAAAGAGGGGTATAGTATCTGCAGAAGATTATGCTGTTCTCGAAGATTATACTTATAAATTATTTCAAAGAGGTACTGAAATTGCAGCTTCAAGGGGGCTTATTTTAGTAGATACTAAATACGAATTTGGTAAAACAAAGGATGGTAAGATAGTTCTCATTGACGAAATACATACTCCAGATTCTTCAAGATATTTCTACACAGATAGTTATGTAGATTTACAAAAAATGGGCCTACCACAAAAGCAGCTTTCTAAAGAGTTTGTAAGACAATGGTTGATATCAAACGGTTTTCAAGGTCTCGATGGTCAGGAAGTTCCCGTCATGTCAGATGATTATGTTGAATCTGTTTCTGAGCGTTATATTGAACTTTATGAAAATATTACAGGTGAAGTATTTTTGAAAGCAGATGTGTCAAATATTAATGACCGAATAAATACAAACGTACTTAACTATCTAAAAGCGTAACAACTTTCTCTTTTACAAAGGCTATAATTTTTTTGAAATATTTGTAAAAAAATGCATTAGTCCTTGTTCTAAAGATGGCTATGAGGCTAACAACTACCAAAAATATTATTGCGCTTATAATAGCTTCAAACGGTGATAGTGATTTATTATAAAACGTTTTTAAACCAATTCCAGTAAAACTACCATAAAGGACTATAAAATGTATAACGTAAATTGAAAGGGTTTTTGTGCCAATATCAATTATTAAAGAGTTTTTAAAACACCTCTCAAGTAGATAGAATATTGTAAATATAATTAGTACATCTCCTAATCTAATAAAAAGATAATTGTAGTTTGCTACTTGCTCAAATAGGGTAATACCACTTTGTAATGCTATGAATCTTAGAATTGATGATGAAAAATAGATGAGTACTATGCCACTAGTCATCAAAATAAAAGTGAACCATCTTTTGAAATGAACTTTCCTATTAAATAATAAGATTATTTGACCTATAAAAGCGCCAAATGTAACGTAGCCAATCCAAGGAATAATTGTAAAAACAGATCCATTAGATTTACTAAAATAATTTTCTAAAAAAAGAGGTAATTGAGGAATTTCAATAGTTCTATACCATGGTTCTGTTAAAAAAACAACAAAAGTTACACTACAAATTAATACAGCGAATAGCCAAATACTTTTCCTTGTAGTTTTTATTAAAAAAACCAAAAATATAAGAGAAACTCCTATACATTGAAGCACATCAACCACCCAGAAATAAGAATTAAAGTAGCCTTTAATCCAAGAAAAAGGTTGAGCTCTAAGTGCGTAGCCGATAACAATTAACAACAATCCTCTTTGAATCCCTTTTAAAAGTCTTTCATTTTGTTTTTCTGGTTCACACTTTATTGCTAAGTAGGTAAAAACTATTCCAGTAATTGTAAAAAATAAGGGTGCAGTTATACCACGAAAATAAGACCAAACGGTAAATGCTAGGTATTCATGACTTTTATATACAGGATCAAGTAGGGTATCTATAAAATGCCCCTGTAACATCATTAATATTGCAAATGCTCTAACAGCATCAAGAAAAAAGAGGCGTTGTGGCTTCAACTTATTAAAATATTTCTAAAATATATCAAACATACATTAAATAGCTAAATCAATTAAAAGATTATTTTATATTTAATATTCAATTATTAAAAACTAATACATAAAATTAATTAACTAATATTTCATGAGTAATTACCACATAAAACATTTAGAGGAATATTTTCAAGTTTATAGAAAATCGGTAAGAAACCCTGAGGTTTTCTGGGGGGAAATTGCAGAGGAGCATTTTATGTGGCGCAAAAAATGGGATCGTGTTTTAGATTATGATTTTAAAACACCTTCAATAAAATGGTTTAGTAATGCCAAGTTAAATATTACTGAAAATTGTTTAGATCGTCATTTATCAACTAAAGGGAATCAAACAGCCATTATTTTTGAATCCAATAATCCCAATGAAAAAGAACTTAGAATAAGTTATGCAACACTTCATAAGAAAGTTTGTAGAATGGCCAATGTTTTAAAAACTCAAGGTGTAAAAAAAGGTGATCGCGTTTGTATTTATTTACCAATGATTCCTGAATTAGCTGTTTCTGTTTTAGCATGTGCAAGAATAGGTGCAATTCATTCTGTAGTTTTTGCTGGTTTTTCTTCTCAGGCGCTTTCAACAAGAATAAATGATTGTAATGCTAAAATGGTTATTACTAGTGATGGTTCATTTAGAGGGAATAAAACCATTGATTTGAAAGGTATTGTTGACGAGGCACTAAAATCATGTCCATGTGTTGAGAATGTTTTGGTAAAGAAACGTATTAATTCAAATTTAGAATTGACTCAAGGAAGAGATTTGTTATTAGATGATTTACTTTCTGTTGCCTCTGAGGTCTGTGAAGCGGAACTGATGGATGCAGAAGACCCTCTATTTATTTTATATACTTCAGGTTCAACAGGTAAGCCTAAAGGGATGGTTCATTCAACTGCAGGCTATATGGTTTTCACAGCTTATACTTTTAAAAATGTTTTTCAGTATAAAGAAAATGATGTGTATTGGTGTACGGCTGATATTGGTTGGATTACTGGTCACAGCTATATTGTTTATGGTCCATTGTTAAATGGAGCTACCACACTAATGTTTGAAGGCGTACCTAGCTATCCTGATTTTGGTAGATTTTGGCAAATTGTTGAAAAATATAAAGTCAATCAATTTTATACTGCACCAACAGCAATTAGAGCTTTAGCTAAAGAAGGATTGGAATATACAGAAACTTATGATTTGAGTTCATTAAAGGTATTAGGAACAGTAGGTGAGCCCATAAATGAAGAGGCATGGCATTGGTATGATGATAATATTGGGAAACGTAAGAGTCCAATTGTTGACACTTGGTGGCAAACGGAAACTGGAGGTGTAATGATAACACCAATACCATTTGCCACACCAACTAAACCAACATATGCAACATTACCTTTTCCTGGTATACAACCAGCACTAATGGATAAAAATGGTGATGAGATTTTAGGGAATCAAGTAGATGGTAAACTTTGTATTAAGTATCCTTGGCCTTCGATAGCGCGAACAATATGGGGAAATCATCAACGCTACAAAGAAACTTATTTTTCTGCTTTTGAGGATATGTATTTCACTGGAGATGGTGCGCTTAGAGATGAAGTTGGATATTATAGAATTACAGGAAGAGTAGATGATGTGGTAATCGTATCAGGGCATAACCTAGGCACAGCTCCAATTGAGGATGCAATAAATGAGCATCCCGCTGTAGCAGAATCAGCCATTGTTGGATTTCCTCATGATATTAAAGGTAATGCGCTTTATGGGTATGTCATTCTAAAAGATGTTGGTGAGTCTAGGAAACATGACAACTTACGTAAAGAAATTAATCAGATCATTACTGAACAGATAGGTCCGATAGCTAAATTAGATAAAATTCAATTTACTGTGGGTTTACCAAAAACACGTTCAGGTAAAATTATGCGCCGTATTTTAAGAAAAATTGCTTCTAATGATTATGAAAATTTAGGTGATACCAGCACGCTTCTTAATCCAGAAATTATTGAGTCAATTATAAAGAATGTCATTTAAAAAATGAATTTTTTTGGTGGGTTTTAATAGCTTTTTTTGAAAGATAAATACCTAAGATTAATGCAACAAAAGCTCCAATAGATATCCCTGGTATAAAATTAATGAATAAAAAGAAATCATAAGCACCATGAAAGATAACAGCCCAAAATAACCCTTTGAGATTCATCCACTTTTTTTGGTCTGAAAACTTAGCTTTACCCATAAAGTATCCCATTATAATAGCAAATGAAGCATGTGCTGGAATGGCTGTAAATGCTCTCAATAATGCTACTTGGTAGCCACCTTCCAATACGTAAAAAATATTTTCAGTAGCAGCAAAACCCATTGAAACCATTACTGCATAAATTATCCCGTCATAGGGTTCATTAAACGCTTTATGATTTTGAGCGTATTTCTTAACAAGAATATACTTACTAAATTCTTCAATCAGACCTACTATAAAAAACGCTTTTATGAATTGCTGAAAGACACTATAATTATCATTTAATGGAATGATTATATCAGCAATCAGATATAAAATACTCGTAATAATTATGCTGATTATACCTCCAAGTAAAAACATTTTTATCAATAAACCAATCGGTTCTTTTTCATGCATGTCATTATGATAAACATATATTATTACAGAGGCTACAGGGATTATTGATAGTAATAGCAAATACATTTATAACTTGTTTTTAATGGCATCAATTACATTAATATAATAATTATAGTTTGATGCTATAAAATGATTATTAGAGGCACTCAAATTCAATAAATCTATAAAAGTTTGAATGGTTACAAGTTTAATCGCTTCGACTTCAATAGGATCAAATATCAATTCATCAATAGAATTTTTTAAACAAGCTATATAAGTGTGATGAAATTCATTGTCTTTTATGCCGCTAGGGTAAGTTTGCTCTTTAAGAAAAACACCTACTTTAATTAAATCTGTTTTTGAAAGTTTATAATTTAATTCTTCAAAAGTTTCTCTAATCGCAGCATCTTCTATAGCTTCACCAGTGTCTACATGTCCTGCTGCAGATACATCCCACAAACCAGGGCATATTTCCTTACTTAAAGCCCTTTGTTGTAAAAGTATTTCACCATCAGTTGTAAACAACCAAACATGAGCCGTATTGTGATAGTACCCTAAGCGATGTACCTCACTTTTAAGGCAGCTTTCTCCGGTTGGTATTCCCTTTCTATTAACAATATCAATATATTCATCCATAAATCAAAAAAGCCTCAGTTAAGAGGCTAGTTTTTACATTACTTAAAATAACTAAAGTCGTCGCCATTTTTTATATTAAGTAGTGACTCATATATTAGCTTTATAACATTTTCAACGTCATCTCTATGAACCATTTCAACAGTTGTATGCATGTATCTTAGGGGTAAAGAAATTAATGCACTAGCAACTCCTCCATTACTATATGCAAAAGCATCAGTATCAGTACCAGTGGCTCTAGATAATGCAGATCTTTGGAAAGGTATCTTATTAGATTCAGCAGTATCTGTAATTAAATCTCTTAATTTTTGTTGAACTGCAGGGGCATAAGCAACAACAGGCCCTTTGCCTAATTCCATATGACCTTCTTTTTTCTTATCTATCATAGGCGTGGTTGTGTCATGAGTTACATCCGTTACAATAGCCACATTTGGTTTTATCGTTTCAGTTATCATTTCTGCACCACGCAGTCCAATTTCTTCTTGTACAGAATTGGTTACATATAATCCAAAAGGAAGTTTTTTCTTGTTTTCATGAAGTAATCTCGCCACTTCAGCAATCATAAAACCTCCCATTCGATTATCTAAAGCTCTACAAACAAATTTGTTGTCATTAAGAATGTGAAATTCATCAGGATAAGTAATAACACATCCCACATGAACCCCCATTTTTTCAACCTCCTCTTTATCTTGTGCTCCTACATCAATGCAAATATTTTCTAATTTAGGAACTTCCTCTTTTGATTTTAAACGTGTGTGAATGGCTGGCCATCCAAATACGCCCTTTACAATACCTTTTTTAGTATGAATATCAACAACTTTACTCGGGGCTATTTGATGATCACTACCCCCATTTCTAATGACATAAATGAGACCATTATCAGAAATATAATTTACATACCATGAAATCTCATCAGCATGTCCTTCAATAACTACCTTATATTTAGCTTTAGGATTAATGACACCAACAGCCGTACCATAAGTATCAGTAATAAATTCATCAACATAAGGTTTTAGATAATTCATCCATATTTTTTGACCTTCCCATTCATATCCAGTGGGAGCAGCATTATTAAGATAGGTTTCTAAAAAGTTTAATGATTTTTTGTTTAAAATACGCTTCTTTGACATAGTTCATCTAATTTTGGTCTAAAATAAGAATATCTGTAAAAATTAAATGAAATACCTCATCAAATAATTAAATTTGATTATGAATCAATCATCCGTGAACTTGAGAATAATTATTCTTTTATTTATAGTATGTAATGGTTTTTCTCAGAAAAATACCGATGAAGAAATAACTTATATTTACGTTGAAGGTGACTCAATTCCTAAGACTGCTATTGAACTTAATGAAATATTAATTTTAAATCGAGTTAAATTTACTTCTAAAGAAGATATTAAAAACTACTATTTAATTAAAAGAAGAACTTTAAAAGTTTATAATTATGCAAAATTAGCTTCAGAGCGTCTAGATTCATTAGAATCCCGATTTTCAAGAATAACCTCAAAACGTGAAAGAAAACGCTACGCTAAGTTGGTCCAAAAATATATTGATAATGAGTTTTCTGAAGAATTAAAAAAATTATCAAGATCAGAGGGGCGTATATTAATTAAATTAATACACAGACAGACCGGTTCCACGGCTTTTGATTTAATTAAAAATTTAAGAAGCGGCTGGAATGCATTTTGGTTCAATAATACTGCTAAATTATTTGATCTTTCTCTTAAGTCAGAGTATGATCCTTATACAAACAAATCAGATTTTTATATAGAAGACATTCTCCAACGCGCTTTTCAAAATGAACAGCTTGAGCGACAATCTTCCAAATTAGTTTTAGATTATTATGATATAAGATCAAAATGGGAAAACAATTAGAATATAAATTATTGCCATTTGAAGAAAAATTAAATATATTAACCCATGCTATTAGTTTATTATTAGCCTTATTGGGGGGGGTGTTACTATTTTCAAAATTATCTTTTGATAATTATTTAGAATTAGCAACTGTAGGTATTTATTTTTTTGCATTATGCTTTATGTTTTTTGCATCTACTATTTACCACATGACTTTAAAACCTGATTTAAAACACAAGCTTAGAATTTTAGATCATATAGCCATATATTTATTAATAGGTGGAACTTACACTCCTGTAGTTTTATTAAAATTATCTGAAAATAATGGTTATTTGCTTTTTTCTATAGTTTGGGGAATAGCCTTAGTTGGAGTTATTTTAAAGTTATTTTATACCGGTAGATATAATCTTTTTTCAACTTTGCTATATGCAGTTATGGGATGGTTAATTGTCATTGACTATAAAACTTTAAATGTTTTATTAGGAAGTGAAGCACTATTTTACTTAGAGTGGGGCGGGGCTTTTTACACTTTAGGAATTGTTTTTTATGCTGTGAAATCGATACCCTATAATCACCCAATATGGCATGTATTTGTTAGTTTAGGTGCTTTCTTTCATTTTTATTTCATTTTTAAATTCATTGTTTAATTTTAATTATAGGATAATTTTTACATCCAAGACGTTAATAAAAACAATAAGCTAATTTTATTTAACTATAACTTTAGAACATATTATGCATCAATTTTTTACGATTCATAATTAAAAAAGTTATAACTTTAAATCACTTTGATTTTAAGTAAATCTAAAATTATGCAAATTATTAAATCCTTTTTATTAGCTGTCATTATATTTTGTTCATTTTCTTGCGAGGACAAATCATTTGAATCCGGCTCAATCGATCTATCATCTAATATAGATGATCTCTCATATGCCGAACTTATTGGAGCTAGAGAGTATAGTGAAATAGTTTCTGCCTCCCCTTTCATTAATAGTAATGGACAAGTTGTTTATTATGATTTAATTTCAATATCAAAAGATGATGTAGAACTCAGTGATGAGTTTACCCAATTTGTTAGTATAATTAATCCTTTTGATGAAACAGTCCAATTGAATGACGGGTCTTCTGTTACTATCAAAAATGCAACCAATGCAGGACAAATTACAATTGGAGAAAATAATGTGTTTGAAAATGGAGATTATTACTTTTCTGTAAGAGCCTGGATTGATCAAGATAATATTTTTGAATTTGATAAAATTTGGCATTTAAAAATTGGGCCAGAACTTGTTTCTGCTGTTAAATATTGTCCAGTGTCATACAACTTTGTTACAGGTGAAGATAACTTGACTAGTCTTGCTGAGTTGGGTCAGGGTAACCCTGATATTTATTTCGAATTGGGAAGTGATCAAGATAAGTTAACCATTGACTCATCAACTGGTGAAATTGCTTTAAATAATTCCTATTCAATTACAGAGACCGTTGATATTTCACCAATAATTAATGTAATTAGCAATATAAGTGGTGAAGTTGTTGCCTTCGAGAACATCTTAAATATCAGACTTTCTCAAACACCAGAACCCTTAGATACGGGTGTAAATTATTTCTTTTATCCTTCATTAAAACCCAAATCCAAAGGAAACTTGGCTGCAGGAGGCGATGGTTACAGTAGACAAAATATCTTGGGCTTTGAGTCTCAACCTTGGTTTTACGCTCAAAGGCTATGGTGGGAGCGTCCAAGAGCGGATTCATCCGATGCAATCTCTACAAGGACCGAAGCTGGTATAACCGAAAATAATGCTTTAACGCATCCCTATTGGACTCTAAATAATCCGGTTGAATCATGGGTAATTATAGACCCCGTTAATTTATCTCAATATGAGGGATGTTTTGATGTAAAATTACAGATCTGGACAAAAATGAATTTAACAAGTGATCAGATTTATCTTGATGATGGAAGGACTCCTGTAGATCTCGAGTTCTATATAAGTGATAATTATACTGATGATGTAACAACTACTAATTGGACTTTGGTTAACCCTCATATGCAATCTGAAATTAATAGTAATGGCACTGTATTCTCTGGAAGACCATATCCAGGTGACCAAAGTGGTCCTGACCCAGATAATGTAAAAGATACTAACAAGAACGCAAATAATCTGTGGGTGAGGTCAGAACTGGATTTATCAGATTATGTTTCAAGTACTGCATTTACTTTTGCAATTAGGAATGTTACTTATTTTGAAACTACTCCCGCAACACCTATAAAGGGTGTGGTTCATATTTCTGATATCCATTATAAAGCCATTGAAAAATAAGCACCATTATGATTTTAACTAAAACGCACTACCTAATTATATTTTTTCTATTGTCATTCACTTTTTCTTTTTCTCAAAAAAAAGTTACAGGCACTATTGTTGATGAAAATAATATGCCACTACCTGGTGTTAATGTATTAATTAAAGACACAACAACTGGAACAATGTCAGACTTTGATGGCCTGTACGAAATTGAATTACCTACTAATAAAAATGTTTTGACTTTTTCAATGGTTGGTATGATTACTCAAACAGTTACAGTGGGTGAGCAAACCCAGTTAGATATTGTTTTAAAATCGGATATTACACAATTAGATGAAGTTGTTGTTGTAGGTTATGGTACGGTAGCCAGAAAAGACTTAACAGGAGCAGTTAGTACTGTGAAATCTGAAGATATTGAACTAGCTCCGGTAGCAAACTTTGATCAGGCATTAGCAGGACGTATAGCAGGAGTTACTGTTACTTCTGGAGAGGGAACACCCGGTGCAGCTCTAAATATTGTGGTAAGAGGAGGTAATTCAATTACAGGCTCTAATGCACCCCTATATGTAATAAATGGTATCCCATTAGAGGATTTTGATCCAAGTACCATAAATCCCTCAGATATTAAATCTTTTAATGTACTAAAGGATGCTTCGGCAACTGCTATCTACGGATCTAGAGGTGCTAATGGCGTTATTGTTATTACTACAAAAGAAGGTCAGACGGATGGTAAATCTATTGTAACATTTAACCATTCAACAGCGCTAAGTATGGTGCCAAAATATTTAGATGTTTTAAGTCCATATGAATATGTAAAACACCTTGAAACAAGAGCAATATCTGAAGATAATTGGATCATTAGGCCAAATGATACTTCTAGTAATTTATCTAACTTTTATGATAGATGGGGCCTTCCAGAACTTTATGTCAATGCAAAAGGAACAGATTGGCAAGATGAAATTTTTCAGACGGCATTAATGACCAATACTAATTTTTCTATAAGTGGTGGTAATGAAAAAACAAATATATTTTTATCGTCTGCTTTTGTCGATCAAGAAGGAACAATGATCGAAACAGGTTTTAAACGTTGGAATAATAATTTGACTGTTAATCACAAATTATCTAATAAAACCAAAATTAATACCAGACTAAATTATACAAATACCAAACGTATAGGCCCTTTAATTCGTTATGACAGGTCTTCTCAAATTCTTAGAGATGTATTGTACTTTAGACCAGTTGAACCTCTTAATCCAGATCCTAACGAAGAAGTTGGTGGCTACATACCTGGAGAAAATGATGCAGATTTTAATAATATTTATGATCCCGTAAAAAATCTTCAAAATACAGATCGCGAGGATAATCAGCATTTGGTTAGGATTAATGCTACGCTGACTCATAAATTTAAGCGATTTTTTAATTTTAAATCTGCTAACGGATACCAGTACAGAGGAGGTGAAAATAGTATTTTTTATGGTTTAGAAACTAATCAAGGGAGACGTTCTGAAAATGGAATTAACGGACGTGTTAACTCATACAGATTTAATACATTTTCAAGTTCAAACACTTTAAATTATTCAAGAAAAAAAGGAAGAAATTTTATCAGTGCACTTGCAGGATTTGAACTTGTAGAGAATAAAGTTTTTAATACAAGTTTATCCAATAGGAATTTACCAACTGATGAGTTTGGTGTTTCAAACTTAGATATTGGTACTACGCCTACAATCGCATTGACAAACTCCTCTTCAAACCGCTTGCTGTCTTATTTTGGTAGAGCTAACATTAATTTAAATAAAAAATATCTACTAACAGCTACTTTTAGAGCGGATGGTTCCTCTAAGTTTCAAGGCGATAATAAATGGGGGTATTTCCCTTCATTTTCAGCGGCTTGGCAGATTGGTAATGAAAACTTCTTGAATAATGTGAATTGGATTAATGCCTTAAAAGTTAGAGCAGGTTGGGGAGTAACAGGAAATAACCGTATTCCAAACTTTGCCTCTTTCAATACCATGGGGATGACCATTTACAATGGCTATTTATTTGGTAATAATGAAACTTATTTACCTGGAGCTGTTCAAAATAATTGGGCCATGCCAGATTTAAAATGGGAAACTACAGAGCAAACAAATATAGGTTTGGATTATTCCTTTTTAGATACGAGATTGTCTGGTACAATTGATTACTATTACAAGAAAACTACAGATTTATTACTTAGAGCAGAAATGGCATTAAGTACCGGTTTTGATCAAGTCAACCAAAATATTGGAAGTGTGTCTAACGAAGGATTAGAATTCACTATGAATGGAACAATTGTGGATTTGCCCAATTTTAAGTGGACATCAACATTTAATATAGCCACTAACGAAAATAAAATTCTTCAATTAAACCAAGGTCAAACAGATTTAAGAACAGACGCTCAGTATCGCTGGGGAGCAGAATATCATTACATCTCTCAAGTTGGTCAGCCAGTTGGTATGATGTATGGACTTGTTTTTGATGGCTTGTATCAAGCCGATGATTTTATTCTAAATCCTGATTATCAGGAAAGTTCGGCAGGAGTAGGGCAATATCTCCTTAAGGAAGGTATACCTACCTATGGTAATGGCGTTGGACCTGGACACTTAAAATATGAAGATCAAGATGGCGATGGCTTAATTACAGATGATGATAGAGTAATAATAGGGAATCCTTATCCAAAACATTTTGGTGGATTTAGTAATGCTATAAAATGGTCAAATTTTGATTTACAGTTTTTATTTCAATGGGCCTACGATTATGATGTTTTTAATGCCAATAGAGAAACTTTTGGTTACCCTCTTGGTCAACAGCGTTTTAGTGGTTTAGCTTCTATAGCAGACGCATGGACTCCTTGGAATACAGATACTCAAGTGGCGACATACACTTCAAATGGTGATCAAGCATTTCCAGACGAAGGTAAGCGTCTTGATTCACGTTTTATAGAAGACGCCTCTTTTTTAAGACTTAAAACCTTATCTATAGGTTATCAAATTCCTAAACGAATTGCTTCTAAAATAGGGTTTAGACAAATAAAGATAAATTTATCTGGTCAGAACCTATATACATGGACAGATTATCAAGGTTATGATCCTGAAGCGTCAATTAGAAGATCTGCTTTAGTTCAAAATCTTGATTTCTCAGCATATCCGCAAAGCAGAACCTACAGTATTGGAATTAATGCTAAATTTTAAATTATCAATTATGAAAAATATATTAAAACTTTCACTAATAGCTTCTTTATTCTTGATTTTTAATTGCTCTGATGAATATCTCGATTTACAGCCTGAGACTGATTGGAATATAGAAAATTTTTATAAAAATGAAACTGAAGTAAATATTGCGCTTTCTGGTATGTATTCCATGCTCGCTTCGAATAATCTTTTGGGCGACAATTTAATTATGATGGATTCTGGAACGGATGAAAGTTACGCAGCTAGAGCTTGGATTGAAGATAGTCCTGTAAATTTATATTCTCATAATGGTAGTACAAGAGATATTGAACTTGCATACCGTTCCCTTTATAACTTGATCAATCTTACTAATTTATTCATGGAAAAGTTAGATCCATCAACTTTTGAAAATACCGTTTATGAAAGTTATGTAGGAGAGGCTAAATTTCTTCGTGGTTTGTCATATTACTATCTCACTATATGGTGGAATGAGGTTCCATTGAGAACGACCCCAGTTGAAGATCAAAATTCTAATCATGTTGCGCCTTCTTCTGTTGAAGTTATCTATGATCAAATTATTTCTGATTTGGATCATGCATCAGAGTCATTGCCTTTAGTTAGTGATGCTAATTATGAAGTAGGTAGGGCAAATGCAATGGCTGCTCATGGTTTATTGGCCAAAATTTATTTAAAGATGGCTGGTTTTCCATTGAACGCATCAGATTATAAAGGAGAGAATCCATATGATAAAGCCGCTGCGCATTGTAAAGTTATAATGGATAGTGGTGAACATGCTTTAAATCCTAGTTACAGAGATCATTTTTTAAATTATATTCAGAATACATTCGATACCCAAGAAGCTATTTTTGAAATCATGTTTCATGATAATACTGATCTTGGTGTTGTGACTCAAGGTTCGATTGGTACTAAAAATGGTTTAGCTTTTAATAATTATATAGAAATTAATCAACCAATTGCTCGTTATGAAGTCTTACCATCTCCTATTTTAGAATCAATTTCTGAGCCAGAGGATTTAAGACCAAGTTGGAATATACCTGGATATTTTTATGGAAGGGGAAATGCTAATGTAACTTCTCCGGTAAAAGCTTCTTACTCCTTAGCTTGGAATTATACAATAGGAAAATTTAGACGTTGGGAACCCGTTTATCCTGATGATATAGCTGCTAGTAATAATGAAGATCCTGCCTATGTGCTTCTTGAAGACACTAATAATCCTAATCGCCAAACAACAGGTATTAATTTACCGGTTATTCGTTATTCAGATGTGCTGTTAATGTACGCTGAAGCCATTAATGCCACTCAAGGCCCAACTTCTGAGGCTGTTGCTGCACTAGATTTGGTTAGAAATAGGGCTGGTTTAAATAATATAGCTACTGCTAATCCTGATGCTGTTACTAGTCAATCAAATTTCTTTGAGGAAATTATTGATGAGCGATTTAGAGAGTTATGTTTTGAGGGACACAGAAAGGCCGATTTGATTAGGTGGGGTTTATTACCTCAAAAAATTGAAGAATTGGAATTATCTATTATCTACCATCCCAGTTACCAGACTATGATTGATAACGGAAGTAAAGCTCCAGCTGGATACTTAAGATGTGTTAATAATTTTAACCCAGCTATTCATTTGTCATTACCATATCCTGTTCAAGAAGTACAAATAAATAATAAATTAAATCAAAAAGAAGGTTGGTAGTTTTTATGCTTTAGGATTGATAATATCTTTGTATTCGTTAAAAAAGGATTCAAATATATCCATTTTTACGTTAAAAAAAGCCATTACTTCTTGCCAACTATTTTTATTATGAATAGATACTTTTTGGTTTAGAGGAATATAAATTCTTGAAATTTCTTTGCCGTTTTCTAAAAAGAACGATTCATTAAAGACGGCTTATGGGATATACTCATTGTGTAAAATGGATTTTAAAGATTCTAAGTTTTCCCAGCAATTAATTCGCTGCTCAAGATCATCTTCTACATCAAGAGTTACGTAAGCTTTTTTATTATCAAAATAAAATTTAAAACTAAGTCCTTTTATTTTGGTGTTATAAAGTATCCATTTTCTTGGAAAAGATTTTCCAAAACTTGTCCAAAATAAGGCTCTGAGTTGTCTTGATTCTTCTTTACTGAACATGTTAAATAAAGTAAGCTATAAGAACTCCTAAACCAATTAAAAGTAGTTTTTGAAAATTAACCTTATGGCCTTCACTGCTTTCAAAAAGAATAACCGTTGATATGTGTAAAAATATTCCAATAGATAAGCCATTTACATAACTATTGAATGGAGAAATTAAATTTGAGTAATTAGATATTAATGATCCAATAGGTGTCATTAAAGCAAATACAATTAAAAAAAATGAAATCTGAAAATTGCTAAATTTTGATTCAAGTAAAAAAGTCAAGATCAGGATAGCCACAGGTATTTTATGAATAATTATACCATAGACAATGTCATTATTATCCTTAATAGGAAACCCTTCTAACAAACTATGAATACACAAACTAATAAATAGTAACCAGGGGAAATTTTTATTTGAATTTTTGGAATGAATGTGACCGTGTTCAGCCCCTTTGGAAAAAAATTCAAGTACAATTTGCAATACGATTCCAGACATTATTAAAACACCAGTAAGTCTAGAATTTAAAGCTTCATAAACTTCAGGTAATAATTCAAAAAAAGTTAATGCTAAAAGAAAAGCACCACTAAAAGGAAGTAAAAGCTTTACTAGATGGTTTCTGTTAGATTTAAAGACAATAACTAATGAGAATCCAAATAAAACAGCAATAAAAGGATAGATGATTACCATTATTTAAATATCATGATTAGGCGTTCTGAATTTTGTAAATCGAATTTTTGAAGTTTATAATTTCCAAAAATCTCAATTAAATGGACACCTGCTTCGTTGAATAGGTTTTCAAATTGTTTAAGACTTATCGCTTTTACAGATTCTTGAAAATGGTAACTTTTATTTTGATAATTAAATTCGATATTCTTTTTAATAAATCCATTTTCAACAAACCTATGAATATGAAATTCAATACCATCAACAGTTTTAACTTCGTGCTCAATAAGATGCTTTAAGATAAAGTCAACATTCATAAAATCAATAACACCAAATCCAAAATCATCCAGTCCACATTTTATAGCTTTTATGGTATTCAGATTATCTTCCTCATTTTCAAAGTATCCAAAACTTGTAAATAAGTTAAAAATAGCTTCGTAGCTATCTCCAACAGGATTAGCCATATTATGCACTTTAAATCGAAGAGTGTCATTAGCAAACTGATTCGCATGTGCAATATTATTTGAAGACAAATCAACACCAGTCACATCATAATCAAGTGAATTTAGATATTTTGAATGTCTTCCTTTACCACAAGCTAAGTCTAATACTTTAGCTTTCCTTGGTATATTTAGATAGTTAGTGATGTTATCAATAAATAATTTGGCTTCTTCATCATTTCTTTCTTTATAAAGAATATGATAAAAAGGCGTGTCAAACCATGAAGTATACCACTGATTGTGTTCTTTTGTCATAGTATTATGCGTCTCGCAGCAAAAATAAATTATTTTTGCATTCAATTACTATCTATTTATGGAGAATAATTTTAAAATGGTAGCTAAGACCCTTTTTGGTTTTGAGGACTTGTTGGAAAATGAATTGAAAAGATTGGGTGCTCAGAGTATTAAAAAAGGAGTAAGAAATGTTGCTTTTGAAGGTGATAAGGGCTTTATGTACAAAGCAAATTTAGGACTTAGAACGGCTATAAAAATTCTAAAACCCATTAATACCTTTAGAGTTTCAAATGAAAAGGATCTATATGATAAAGTATATAAAATTAAGTGGGATAATTATGTGAATGCTACAGGAAGTATTGCAGTAGATGCCACCGTGCACTCTAATTTGTTTAAACACTCTCAATACATAGCTTTAAAAACTAAAGATGCTATAGTAGACCAATTTAGAGCAAAAACAGGAAAACGGCCAAATGTAGATTTAAGGTTTCCTGATTTAAAAATTAATGTTCATATTGACAGGACGTTATGTACAATTTCATTAGATACTTCAGGTGAGTCTGTACATCGAAGAGGGTATAAATTAGCTACTAATATAGCACCAATTAACGAAGTTCTTGCTGCAGGTTTATTGCTTTTGTCAGGTTGGGATGGACAATGTGATTTTATGGACCCTATGTGTGGTAGTGGGACAATGCTAGCAGAGGCTGCTATGATTGCATGTAATATTCCTCCTAATTTTATGCGTAAAGAATTTGCCTTTGAAAGATGGAAAGATTGGGATGTTGATTTATTTGAAATGATTGAAGAGTCTTTATTGAAAAAAACTAGAGATTTTAATTATCATATATATGGTTTTGATAAGTCTCCTTCTGCTGTAAATAAAGCAAAGCAAAATATGAAGCATGCACATTTGGATGAATTTGTAACGATTAAGCATGAAGATTTTTTTAAAACTCAAAAGCCAGATGTAGAAAAACTTCACATGGTATTTAATCCACCATATGGAGAGCGTTTAGACATACAAATGCAATCTTTTTACAGTGCAATAGGAGACACATTAAAGCAAAATTACCCCGGTACAGATTGTTGGTTTATTACATCAAATTTAGAGGCACTAAAACACGTTGGACTTAGACCTTCAAGAAAAATAAAGTTATTTAATGCAAAATTGGAATCCAGGTTAGTCAAATATGAACTTTACGAAGGGTCAAAAAAAGCAAAACATCAGTCTAACTAGTTTGCTGTAGTTTTTTCTTTTTTATATATGGGGATTAAATAACTTAGGCTATAACCAAAACCATATCCAAAACGTCCACTATCATGGGTTTTATTAAATCCAGGTATGAAAAGATTTTCAAAATTTTCAGGTTCAGAGGAATTTATCAATCCTTTCAACTGAACATTAAATCCTAAATACAAATTGTTAAAAGTTTCTGCTTTGATTCCAAATAAAAGTTCACTCCATAACGCTGTTAAGTCTCCATAAGTCCTAGAATTATTAATTTGAATAGGAGTTTGCCAATAATGATCTGTATTATAGATTGTATGTGAATTTATTTCATGTTTAAAGGAACCGGCACCAACTCTAAATCCAAAAAAAATCATATTATTCATATCTAGCCAGTTTTCGTACATATTAAAATCTACACCAGCCTTTATAAAACTTCCAGTTGAAGTTGTATTCAAGTAATCCGTTTGGGTGGTAAACTCTTCAATTCCAAATTCACTAGCGACATAAAAATTTTTGGATAATCTGTAATCGGCATTAATTTCAAAACCTGAATAATTCTCATCAAAGAATGTCCTTGATAATTTTCCAAGGTCTGATCCAAATCTTAGACCATATTTTTGTTCAATTACAATGGAATCTTTCACAGTTTTATTATCCTCTTGACAATATATTTGAGAGGATATTATAACTATTAGAGTACTAATGATATAACTTAATATGTGCTTTGTTCTCATACTCTATATGGTCATTTATCATTTCATAATTAAAAATCCAATTTGAAGAATCTTCTATGATATTAATTTTTGATTCTGTATATATACTTTTGAAACCACAAGCTCTAGAAACATATTTAAAAATAGGAAGCGTTGTGATTTTTATAAAATCTGAATCTGAATTAGTACCCGAATTTGAGTCTGTATCATAATCGGAGTTTTTTTTGAGTTCAAACTCAGTTATAGTGTAAATATTTTCCTCGTTAAATTTTAAGGGTAAAGCAATGGAGTCTGTTGATCTATTACTTATTACAGGCTCTAAATTATCACCATTACCGATTACACTTAATTGTCTAACTGATTTAGGTTGAGAAGGGTTGTTTATGTCATAAAAACGAATGATAAGATGGGGGGTAGTTGCTGTAGTTTCAGAACAGATATCATCTTTCTCACAACTCAAACACCATATACATGTAATAAAAAATGGTATTATATAAAATCTTTTAATCATAATTTTACCTCTCTCTTTTTTCTAAAAGTACAACATTTTCAACATGGTGAGTGTTAGGGAACATATCAACAGCTTGTGATTTTGTGATTTTATAATTTTCATCTAACAAAGCTATATCTCTTGCTTGAGTAGCACTATTACAACTCACGTATACAATTTTTTTTGGGCCTAGTTTTAATATTTGATTCACAACATCCTTATGCATACCATCACGAGGAGGATCAGTTATTATGACGTCAGGGTATCCGTTTTTGGAAACAAAGGCATCATTAAATACCTTTTTCATATCACCGGTATAAAAAGATGTATTATTTATTTTATTTCTTAATGCATTTTCCTTAGCTGCAGTTATAGCATCGGGAACCGCTTCTACACCAATAACTTTTTTAGCCAATTGAGACACAAATAAAGCTATTGTTCCAGTGCCAGTGTATAAATCATAGACTATTTCATCTCCTTTTAGACCAGCAAAATTTCTTGTAATTCGGTAGAGTTCGTAGGCTTGCTCAGAGTTGGTTTGATAAAATGATTTAGCAGTAACTTTAAAATTAAGCCCTTCCATCTCTTCCATGATATAATCTTTTCCGTGATAACAAACTACCTTTTGATCATAGATTGTATCATTGGCCTTAGTATTAATTATGTACTGAAGAGAGGTTATTTCAGGGAAGGATTCTACAATATGATTAAGTAGTAATTCTCTTTTATCAATATCATCTTGGTAGAATTGTAAGATTACCATTAAATCTCCAGTTGAGGCTGTCCTTATCATTAATGTTCTTAACAACCCTTCTTGTTCTTTTACATTGAAAAACTCAATATTGTTAGCTATTGCAAATTTTTTAATTTCATTTCTAATTGCATTAGAAGGATCTTTTTGTAACCAACACTTATTAATATCTAATATTTTATCCCACATACCAGGAATATGGAATCCCAATCCATTTTTATTTTCAACGTCTATACCGGAATTTATTTCATCTATAGAAAGCCATCTATTAGCACTAAAAGAGAATTCCATTTTATTTCTGTAAAAAAAAGTTGATTCAGATCCAAGAATTGGAATAGGTTCAGGAAATTCCAAATGTCCTAATCTTTTAAGATTATTAGTTACTTCATTTTGTTTATAAAATAGTTGGTGTTCGTATTCCATATGTTGCCATTTGCATCCACCACAAGTCCCAAAGTGTTCACATTTTGGGGTTGTTCTTTTTTCTGAGAACTTATGAAATTTAATAGCTTTACCTTCGTAATAAGCTTTTCTTTTCTTAAAAGTTTGAATATCTATTACATCACCAGGAATAGCGTTTGAAAGAAAAATTATTTTTCCATCAGGAGCCTTTGCTACAGATTTTCCCTTCGCACCAGCATCAATAACTTCGATGTTTTCAAAACAGATTTTTTTATTTTTTCGGGCCATGCAGCAAAAATAGAATATTTAGTAAATTAATTATAAAATCTCTATATATTTAGTAATTTGCGCACTTCATCTATTGGATGATTTCTCTCCATTAAGAAGGAATTTCTGTTTTTTAATTTAAATTACGTGTAAATGGCCATTAAAGAGGTTCTTAGTTCTAAAGAAGCAATAAGACTTGAGGATGAATATGGTGCTCATAATTATCATCCACTACCTGTGGTATTAACAAAAGGTGATGGCGTTTTTGTTTGGGATGTAGAAGGCAATAAGTATTATGATTTTTTATCTGCATATTCTGCAGTTAATCAAGGACATTGTCATCCAAAAATTATTAATGCCATGGTTAATCAAGCTCAAACATTAACTTTAACTTCAAGAGCATTCTATAACGATGTGCTTGGGAAGTATGAAGAATATGCGACTTCATTCTTTGGCTTTGATAAATTATTACCCATGAATACTGGTGCTGAAGCAGTTGAAACAGCACTTAAATTATGCAGAAAATGGGCCTATGAAGTTAAGGGTATTCCAGAAAATGAAGCTCAAATTATTGTTTGTGAAAATAATTTTCACGGAAGGACTACGACAATTATATCTTTTTCCAATGACCCAGTTGCAAAAACTAATTTCGGACCATATGCATCTGGTTTTATTAAAATTGAATATGATAATTTAGTAGCTCTTGAAAAAGCTTTAGAGTCAAATTCAAACGTTGCCGGTTTTTTAGTTGAACCCATTCAAGGCGAGGCTGGTGTTTATGTTCCAAGTGATGATTATTTAATACAAGCCAAAGCACTATGTGAAAAGTATAATGTACTCTTTATAGCAGACGAGGTTCAAACAGGAATTGCTAGAACAGGACGATTATTAGCCACATGTGGTAATTGTTCATGTGCTGATAAAAATTGTTCTGGTTCTCCAGATGTCAAGCCAGATGTACTAATTTTAGGTAAAGCTTTATCTGGTGGTGCTTATCCTGTCTCGGCTGTTTTGGCTGATAATTCAGTGATGAATGTTATTAAGCCCGGTAATCATGGGAGTACTTTTGGTGGTAATCCAATTGCAGCTTCAGTAGCTATTGCTGCTTTAAATGTTGTTAAAGACGAGCAACTTGCTCAAAATGCTTTTGATTTGGGATGTCTTTTCAGATCTGAGCTAGATAAATATATAGGTAAAAGCACTATTGTTAATAAAGTTAGAGGTAAAGGTCTGCTTAATGCTATTGTAATTAATGATACAGAAGAAAGTGATACAGCATGGAATATATGTATTGCCTTGAAAGAAAACGGACTTTTAGCTAAACCTACACATGGAAATATAATTAGGTTTGCGCCACCTTTAGTTATGAATGAAGCGCAGCTTTTAGACTGCGTTTCCATTATTACAGAAACATTATCAAAATTTGAAAAATAAAAAAGCGCCGATTAAGGCGCTTTTTTTATTAATTACTCTGGTTCATTATTTGTTCCATTACTTTCTGTTGGTTTTCCAGGTAAGCATTCCATCCACCCATAGAAACTATAGAATATACAACCCATATGGAAGTTAAAATAGCTAAGATAAGTCCAATATAAGCCAAGGTTTTCGTGGTTTTTAAGCGACTGTAATTACTGTAGTTTTCTGGATTTGAAAGATATTCCTTTTCATCTTTATTAACTAAGTATAAAGCGATTCCAGAAAAAATGAGACCACCTAGTCCTGAACTACAACAACAAGCAATGAATGATATAATACTGAGTACTAATGCTATTGTTACGTTGGGTAATTTGTGCTGTTCCATAAAATTTGTTTAGTTTTTAAGTTTTAATAAATAGTTGATTACGATAGTAAGAATAGATACTACAACAAGTATCTTTATTATGGTATTTGCTTTTGGTATTGGTTTAAAATGATCTATTATAATAATGACAAATAAAAGCGCCAAAGGGTAAATGGCAGGGTAGAGAAAAAAGGCATCAATAAAATTACCTTTACTAATTTGAACAACAGAACGCTGAATACCACAGCCCATACATTCTTTGCCAAAAATACTTTTATTAAGGCAGGGTAGCATGTAGTCATCAATTTTCATAATTTGAATTAGTTTACTGCTAAATATATTACAAAAAAAGAGATTCTTTGTTTAGAACCTCTATTTAAAAATTATTTATTGATAATAACCCGTTTACTACAACTGGAGTTCTCTGTAGATTCTATTTTTGCAATAAACACCCCATTACTAATGTTACTGGTAGAAATCTCATAAACATTTGAAGTTTTACTAATCATTAATCTGTGTACTTCTTTTCCAGAGGTATCATACAATTTAATAGATTTGATTGATTTTAGTTTGGGGTTATAAACCAAAAGCTTTTTGTTTTTATTATCACTAATTATTTTAAACAAGTTGACATTAAAGTCTGTTTGATTTAAACTTGAATTTTCTTGGAACGTTATCTCAAAGCGATTTTCATAAGTTCCCTTATCAAGATTTATTGAAAAATTTTGATCTCTAAGGTTGATATAAGTGTCTGTTAATATATCGTGAAGATAAATTTGAGTATTATCTGGAATATTTATTAAATCATAAACATTAATTTCAACATATTGTTGTGTGTTTAGGTCTATTGTAATTGGTAAACTTAGACTTTTATCAAATTTATTAGCTAAAAAAATTAAAGGATTATTTTTGGTTCCCCAAAAAACATCATTGTTTGTAATCATTGGGGGTTTTGCTTCTAGACCTATATCAAAACCATCCGTAGCATTATCATGAAAAGTCATCACTAATTTTTTATCTAATTCGTTATTGAAATTTAAATTTAATCTAAATTTACTGTACCCTAAGGAGGTTAAAAGAGTCTCTTTATCATCGTCTTTAATGTCTTTTCCTGGTCTAAAAAAGTCACCTGTTTCAATTGTATCACCATCACCATTATTTTCATTTTGTTGCCCTTTACCATTGTCAGAAACTCTTTTTTTATTGCTTCTGTGTTTATTCTTGAAAACAATTTTCTTTGAGGAATTAAGTATGTTTTCTTCGCTATGATGTAATTTAACCAGAAACCCTTGTCCTATAGGTACTAAAGGTCTTGGATTTTTTTTGGAAATTTTTCTTCGTCATTATTTCCATCATTACCAAATACTCCGCCTCCTTTTAATATTTTAAATGTTGCTGCTTCAGCTTCGTATGCACCATCTACGGGTACCGTTAAAGTAGCGTAGCCACCTTCAGATTCTCCAAAGGAATGACTTCTATCGTCACCTGCTTGCCAAAAGTGAAAAGATTCAATAATATTTTTATTGTCTGCAATAAATTTCCGGAGATCTAGTATTGATGGGTAGGGATTACCTAATAATAAATACAGATAATCATCATCAAGTTCAGAATAACTGTCTCCATCCTCAATAGGAATAAAATCAAGAGGAATTTCAATATCTCCGTTATTTTGTAGACCTCTAAATTCGTATGGATGAAAAGATCTATCATTATCCTTTTCACCTAGACCTTTACTCATATATCCAAAGCCATTATTTACCTTACTTCCTTCAGGATTATTAATCATTACCCAATTTTCATTTTCTTTTTTAAATAGCCATCGGGATGATATTTGAAGTTTATCATTATTTAATATATTATTGTGACTTGTCGAGAAAACAACATCCCTACTGTTTATTGATTTAGAACTTATACCATTAGTTAAAGCATCCCCATTTTTTTTGAGTGGTTGATCCAGTTGGTTTAATTTGTAACCAGAACCATCTGAGAGACCTACTGGGGATGAAAAGAAATTGTATGACCATTTATTAGCTGTACCACCAACCAAAATACTTACATTTCCTTCACCTCTATTGGTATAATTATTATCTCCTTGAATAAGCTGCGCACCACTCCTTAAGTAAATATTAGAGCCATTGGTTGTACCACCGTCATCGCCCATACTACCATCTAATGAGTTGGTTTGTTTATCTTGTAAATCAATACCTTTATTCACATATAATACAGTATTATCGACATAAATAAAGTTGTCTCCTTTTATGATTAAATCTTGGGCTTGAATTTTAATGATACTAGTAAAAAAAACTAGACATATTATAATTCTATTCATTGTAATAAGGTTAAATTGATAGTAGATATATTAATAACATCAAAAATAAAAAATCTCAAATTATAATCGTTAAAAATTATTTTTATTTCGATAAAATGTATTTAAATGTAGTTTTAAATTTTTAAAAATGATAAACTTTCTAAGTAGTAATTTTTTAATTTTATTTGTGGCTACAATTGTTTTTTGATGGAAAAATTAATAAAAGTTGGTGATTTTGTTTCTGTTATAGATGATATTCATCAGGGGGTTGTAGTTAAAATAGCTAACAATATTTTTTCAATTGATATTGATGGTTTTTTGTATGATTACAATAGGGCTGATTTGGTAAAAATTGAAAAACATCTTGATAATATCTCTGTAGCACCTCCTAAAGATTTCAATATGCAATCAAATAGGAATAAGAAATCAAAAAATAGTTCTAAAATATCAAGTCAGTCAAAAAATATTATTGATCTTCATATACACCATTTAACAAATTCAGAGCGCGGTATGTCTAAACATGACAAACTACTTTTGCAATTAAGTACTGCTAAAACTAAAATAGATGATGCTATCAATAATAAAAATTCAAAATTAATTATTATTCATGGTGTAGGGAAGGGTGTATTAAAAAATGAGTTAATTAAATTATTTGATAGTTATACAAATATTGAATATTACGATGCCAGTTACCAAGATTATGGTCAAGGAGCTACAGAAATAAAAATTTACAACAATTAATTAAAGTCTGGAGTAGTATATCTTTCAGTAGGGACTTTATTACTATTCAGCTGACCAAAATAATAATTGTCTTGAGTAAGCGTAGGTAATTTAATATTTTGAACTGTTATTTCAATTTTATAATCTTGACTTATTCTATGAACTCTATAACTGGTTGCTTGAACATTGGAATTTATTTCAGGATTTAAATAATCTGGTCCAAAATTAATATTGGTAATATCATTTGAAGGATTTTGATCTCTTGAGTCATTTTCTTCATTTCGAGTTAAAACACCATCATTATCGTCATCATTATCTAGGTAATCAGGAATGTTGTCGTTATCAGAATCTCTTGCAGTTGTTAAAAGCACAGTTTCGTCAAAATTCACCCCTTCCGCAGTAGTTAAAACATTGTCTCCATCATCATCAATGTCAAGATAGTTTGGTAAACCATCTCCATCGGTATCATCATCGTTTAAATTACCATTACTATTAATATCTTCATATTCTGCAGGTATACCGTCGTTATCGTCTTCAGTAAGTTGTGTAGTGAAAATAACGGTCCCTGTATCACTAGATTCATTTGCAATTACGGCTATATCAGCAGGGGGAATGTCATTACAAAATAGATTATTTGTAAGGTTTTTATAAGAACGTAAGTTAAAAGTGTTACTAGTTCCATTTATTGTTCTACTAGCTTCAAAATATCCAGATTCATCAACATTTAAGAGATCGTCAATTGAAATAGCAGGATTTGTAATTTGAATACTTAAACTTTCTGCAGGGTTTTCTCTTGTTTTGAAAAAAACTATATCTCCACAACTATCAAAACTGTCTTCAAAATCTAACTTAGTAGTAATGATATCTCCATCATCACATGAAACACATAAAAAAAGACTAGTAAGAAAGAAATAATATTTATTCATTATTAAAGTTTAAAGCAAATGTAAAAGTTATGTTTTATTAATGGAACAGTTGTCAATAATTTTATTTCAATTATTTTTGCATTGAAGCTAATCTTATAAATACTTAATGAAGCAAGTTTATTTTGACAATGCAGCCACAACGCAAATGCATGAAGACGTCATTGATACAATGGCATTATCCATGAAAAATAGTTATGGAAATCCTTCATCAACTCATAGTTTTGGTAGACAAGCAAAGACCGCTATTGAAAGTTCTAGAAAGCAAATTGCTAAAATTCTCAATGTTTCTGCTTCAGAAATTATTTTCACTTCTGGAGGAACCGAAGCCGATAATCTTGTTTTGAGAAGCAGTGTAAAGGATTTAGGTGTTTCAGAAATTATTACTTCCAAAATTGAACATCATGCTGTTTTGCATACCGTTGAGGAACTTCAAAATGAGTTTGGAATTAAGGTTTCTTATGTTAATTTAACTGAAGATGGAAGTGTTGATTTATCTCATTTAAAGTATTTACTTAGTTCTAATGAAGCTCTCAAGTTGGTTTCGTTAATGCATGTAAATAACGAAATAGGGAATATTTTAGATTTAGATTATGTTTGTAAGTTGTGTAAATCCAACAATGCATTATTCCATAGTGATACTGTTCAATGTGTTGGTCATTATAAAATAGATTTACAAAAAACGCCTGTTGATTTTATAGCTGTGAGTGCTCACAAATTTCATGGTCCTAAAGGTGTTGGTTTTGCGTATATTAGAAAGAATACAGGACTAAAAGCCTCAATTTTTGGTGGACAACAAGAGCGAGGTCTTAGAGCGGGGACAGAATCTGTTCATAATATTGTAGGACTTCAAGTGGCATTAGAATTAGCTTATAAACATTTAGAAGAAGAAAAAAAATATGTAGAATCGCTAAAGTCTTATTTTAAACAACAAATAATAGACTTAATTCCTGGTGTTCTATTCAACGGAGCCTGTGCTGATTTCTCCTCTAGTACATATACGTTATTGAATATAAGACTTCCAATTTCTCAAGAAAAGGCACCTTTACTTCAATTTCAATTGGATTTAAAAGGCATTGCTTGTTCTAAGGGTAGTGCTTGTCAGAGTGGGAGTGTTGGTGGATCTCATGTTTTAAGAGCAATTTTAACTCCTGAGGAATTGACTAAACCCTCACTTCGGTTTTCATTTAGTAAATACAATACTAAAAGCGATATTGATTATGTACTAAGCGTTTTAAATGAATTTGTAAACCAAAATATGTTAGTAGGTTAGAATTTAGTTGATAACCTTACATTAAATAACCTAGGTGTTAGGTAATTTGGAATAGCATACTGTCTTTTACTGTATACATCTCTTACCCATGTATTGGTAATACTATTTTGAACATCAAACATGTTAAATATTTCAAATCCAATAGATAATTCTTCAAAGCGTTGTTTCCACTTTGCATTATATTTCTTTTTTGGATCTACTAGGATGTAACTTACTCCCAAATCTGCTCTCTTATAATCATTTAGACGCGTTTGATAGTCATAGGGGTTTGCATAGCTTGGAGAACCACCAGGAACGCCAGTATTGTAAACTAAATTCAAATACATTTTTAAATCAGGAATTGTAGGTACATAATCTTGAAAAAGTACCCCAAATTTTAATCTTTGATCTGTTGGTCTAAATATATATCCCTTGTTATCAATGTTTTCTTCAGTCTTTAAATATCCAAAACTAAACCATGACTCAGTTCCTTGAACAAATTCTCCGTTTAATCTGAAGTCTAACCCATAGGCATATGCTTCCGCATTATTTCTAGCAGCATATCTAATTCTTACATTTTCAATAGTGTAAGGATTAACATCTTTCATTTTTTTGTAATACATTTCTGAAGTGAGTTTAAATGGTCTGTTAGCTATTTCAAAACTGTATTCGTTTCCTAAAACAATATGGGTTGACTTTTGAGCTTTTACATTAAATCTAACAATACCAAGAGAGTCTCTTAACTCTCTATACATAGGTGGCTGCGCATAAATTCCTCCTGAAACTCTAAATAACATATCTTTAGTCCAATTAGGTTTAATTGCAAATTGTCCTCTGGGAGAAAAAACAAATTGTGATGATTTTGAGTTTGATTTTTCATCATTTACATTCCAATGATGTCCTCTTACACCGATATTATAATATAATTCGTTACCATTAATTTCGTTTCTATGACTCCATTGCGTGTAGTATTGAACTCTATCGATAATAGTTTTATTTGTAGCTCTTGTGTTTTTGAAAGGGACTAAAGGGCCTTCAAATGCTGAATAAGGTTGCTCATTAGATGTGTCAAAAAATGGTGGCCTTACAGAAAAACCAGCACTATCAATAACCTCCCATTCCACAAGACGATCTCTGATGTCTTCATTTGTGTATTTTATAGACCACTCTAAAGTATTAGTATCATCAACATCATAATGTCCTTTATGTTCTATATTAGTAATTAGAGCATCCAGTTCATTTCTTGCATGAGTAAGCTGAGACCCAACACCTTCACTAAATTCAACTTCACCAAGATTTTCGTCACCAATATTGCTATTAACAGCTCCTAGTCTGTATTGAGCTAGGATGTCATACTTTTCTTCTTCAGTAGTGTGATAGGAGGAGGTTATAAGTTTAAGTGATAGTTTATCATTAACATCATAGGTTCCTTTGATGGCTCCAAATAATGTTTTATATGCATCTTTTTCTTGACCCTGATAAAATACTAAAAGCGCTACAGGATCTGCTAAAGTGCCAAAATTAGTTTGTCTGGTTAAAGGTTTAAAATTATACCTGTTTAGAGAAGCATTACCTAGAAAATCTAATTGAAATTTATCAGTGAATTTATAAGTTAGGAAAGTTTGAATATCCGAAAAAACAGGGGTTACATCGGATTGCGTTTCCAATGAATTTAAAAACAAGCTGTTATTTCTGTATCTCAATCCTAAAATTCCTGAAAATTTACTGTCTTTGGATTGTAACTCCCCGGACAGACTACCACCCAAAAGACTCAAATCTGCTCTGATACTGTTTTTTATTGGTTTTTTGTAGGTTATATCTAAAACAGATGATAGTTTATCTCCATATTTTGATTGAAAACCACCAGCTGAAAAATCTAAATTTTGTACCAATGCAGTATTTACAAAACTAAGCCCTTCTTGTTGACCTGAACGAATTAAAAATGGTCGATATACTTCAATTTCATTCACATAAACCAGATTTTCATCATAATTTCCTCCTCTAACAGAATATTGAGTACTTAACTCATTAGAAATATTTACTCCTGGTAATGTTTTTAAAATATTTTCTACTCCAGGTTGAGCTCCTTTGATTGTTCGTAAAATACTTGGTGATATTGAGATAACACCTTCAACAGCCTTATTAGTAGATCCATCAATGACGACGGCTCCAATTTGTTCAACATTAATAGACATCACTGGGTTATATTCAAAAACTTGTCCTTTTTTCAGGCGTAAAGTAAATTGAATTGTTTTGTAAGTAATGTGAGAAAATGTTATGGTAATATCAGTTTCAGAAGGTATTTTTAAACTATAGTAGCCGTTAGAATTTGATGATGTTCCAATGCTTTTGGTAATAATATTTGCATTTGATACGGGTTCATTGAATTCAGATAATATGACTCCTTGAATAGTAGCGGTCTGAGCTATTGATAAATAACATATTAGGTTGATTAATAATACAAGTAATGGTCTCAAAGGCTATTTTTTTCTATAAAAAGTTGATTCAAATTTAGTACTATTTCCAACATTATCTGTTACAATCAATTTAAATTCATTTTTTGTTGGATAAGACGTGAAATCATTAAAATCGAAAATTAAATTTTCTGTTTTGTAATCATACTCCATCAAGATCCATTGGTTATTAATTGTCGCTCTGTAATTTTTAATTCCAGAATCTTTATCATTGATTTTAAATTTTAAAAATCTGTAATTACTCATCCACTTTTTGTCCTTTAAATCAATAGATTTAATTATTGGATTAGTATCATCTGATTTTAGACAAAATATACCTAGATTTTTTGTCTTAGCTGAGATAATTCCTTCCTTGAGTTTAGAAGTTAGATAGTTTGATTTTTTTTTGTAGCCATACAATGAAGCGATATATAATTTACATTGATCATTTTGATTATACATTGATACGTCATAATTGACATAAAAGTTTTTACTAAGTGGAATGATATCTTTATGTACAAAAAGGGTGTCACCACTTTTATGAATCTCCAATGTAACATCTTCAAAAAAAGCATTTTTAGGAAAAGTCAATTTAGTGTTATTTAATTCTACTGATTTCGTTTCATTTTTATGGACTTCATAGAGATTGGTTCTTAGTTTTTTTAAAAAATGAAATGAAGTGTCTTTTTTTCCTTCTAAAGGTATAGTAAGTTCTGTTCTGTTATCTTCAAAATCATCTATGTAAACCTTATAATTTGTTGATAATTTATCTTTAATACTTACAATGCCTTTATTTTCTGAGTTCTTAACAAGGCTTAAATTATTTTCATTAGGTATAAATAATTTTTGTACCCGTTTGTAATCTTCTTTAAAAAATTTGTAATCGATATAGTTATTTATAAGATGAGTTTCATTAAAATCAAATTTTTTAAAAAGTATCTCAAAGTTATTTACACCATTCAGAAATGAACTCACCCGATATAACCCATTTTTGTTTGGTGCATAATCATTTTTATCAGTTGCAATGATTCCAAATCCAATTTCACCATAAGCTTCAAGTTTAGGTGTTTTATTTTTACTTTTACCATATGGAATTAGTCGGAGCTTACTAAACTTTTCGCCATTACCAATGTAGGATGTGTCATTTAATGCGTAGGCATAAACTGCATCCAATCTTGGTGGTTTAGTATCAGGAATATCAAACCCAAATAATAGTGGATTAATAGGTTTTTGATTCTTATCTCTTATTTCAAAATGCAAATGGGGACCACCTGAACCACCAGTGTTACCTGAGAAGCCAATTAATTCATTTTTATTTAATGTTAAGGTATTTGGTTTGGGAAAAAGTTCAATTTCATAGCTCTCTTTTTGATATTGTTCCTTTTTAACATATTCCTCAATGACTGGGTTAAATTTCTTAAGATGTGCATATACACTAGTATAACCATTAGGATGTTGTATATAAATTGCTTTACCATAACCAAATCTGGAAATTTTTATTCTACTCACATAACCTTCAGCTGAACTTTTAACTTTAAGACCAGAACGACCTTGTGTTTTGATATCTAAACCAGCATGAAAATGATTTGTTCTTAATTCTCCAAAAGATCCAGATAGTATTAAAGGAATCTCAAGAGGTGATGTAAAATAATCCTGGGGGTATATGGTCTGGCCATGAGAAATTTGAAAAATAAAAATTGTTAAAAAAAATCTTAAACACATATTTAGGTCGAGAAGTTGATAGTGATATATTTAGACTTAGTTAATAATAAAAATAGGGATATACAAACATAATAGATATTAAATAAAGTAATAAAAGAATTGTAGTTTTAAATTACTAATATTAAATTTGTTTGTGATAAAGGTTTTGGATGGATACTATTGAACACCTTGTGGAGGTACTTGAGGCTAAAGTTAAATCAACCCTTAAGAAAATTAAACTACTTCAAGATGAGAATGAGGCTTTAAAAACAGAGCTTATCAGTTGTAATCAAAAAATATCCAAACAGCATAGTGATTTATCAAGTATTGAAGAGCAATATAATTCACTAAAAATGGCAAACACTTTATCTGGCAGTAATGAAAATGCGAGAGAAGCTAAGGTTAAAATTAATGCGTTAATCAAAGATATTGATTTGTGTATTTCACAACTATCTGATTAGAGTTCATGGATAAACAATTTAAAATTAAATTATCAATTGCAGATAGAGTTTATCCTTTAACAGTTCATTCTAATCAAGAGGAAAGTCTAAGAAATGCTGTAAAAAAAATTGATAAAATGATCAAGCAGTTTGAACAGAGCTACTCTGTCAGAGATAAGCAAGATGTTTTGGCTATGTGTGCCCTACAATTTGCAGCTCAATTGGAGCAAAAGGAAATTGACAATTTTCAAACAACTTCAGAGGTTGAATCAAGTTTAAAACGAATGATCGATTTACTTGACTTCTGATTTACGTTCTTATAAATAAAACTAAAATTACTGCCTATATTGGTTTTTTTTGGTAAACTCAACGCGAATTAATTAAAAAGGGTGAGTTTAGATAGCTAAATCGTGCTACTTTATTGTAGATTTTTGAACTATTTGTTAGCCCTAAACTTGTTTATTGGAGTTTATTCATATCCGACTGATATAGGCTTTTTTTATATTAATTAAACAACTATGGAATTAGATACATCGATAATATTATTTACTATAGGTGCTGCATTATTTGGAGTTTTAATTGGTTTTTTTATTTCTAAAGCCAACGGTAAAAGTGGAGCTAGTAAAGTAATAACTAATGCTAAAGAAGAGGCCTCTTCTATAATGAAAGAGGCAAAAATTGAAGGAGAGGCTTTAAGAAAAGAAAAAGAACTCAAAGCCAAGGAAAAGTTTATTGAGCTAAAAGCAGAACATGAAAAAGTTATTTTATCTCGAGAGAAAAAAATGGCTGAAGCTGAGAAGAGAACTAGGGATAAAGAGTCTCAAGTTTCTAATGAGTTATCAAAGGCTAAAAAAAGTAATACAGATCTTGAATCTAAAATTAAGGATTACGACTTCAGACTTGAGTTTTTAGAAAAAAAGAAAAGTGAAATTGAAAAAGCTCACGAGAGTCAAATTAAGCAGTTAGAGGTAATTTCTGGACTTTCTGCTGATGAAGCAAAGGAGCAATTAGTTTCTTCTTTAAAAGACAAAGCTAAAGCTGATGCTATGGCTTTTCTGCAGGAGTCAGTTGAAGAAGCCAAACTTACTGCACAACAAGAAGCTAAAAAAATTATTATAAACACCATTCAAAGAATAGGAACAGAAGAAGCTGTTGATAATTGCGTATCAGTTTTTAATATTGATTCCGATGATGTAAAAGGGCGCATTATAGGTCGTGAAGGAAGGAATATTAGAGCTATTGAAGCAGCAACAGGAGTTGAAATTATTGTTGATGATACTCCAGAGGCTATTATTTTGTCTTGCTTTGATTCAGTAAGAAGGGAGATAGCCAGATTATCTTTACACAAGTTAGTTACTGATGGGAGAATCCATCCAGCTCGTGTAGAAGAGGTTGTTAGAAAAACAACTAAACAAATAGAACAAGAAATTATTGAGGTAGGTAAACGAACAGTTATAGATCTTGGAATTCATGGATTACATCCAGAATTAATTAAGATGGTAGGTAGGATGAAATACAGGTCATCTTACGGGCAGAATTTACTACAACATTCAAGGGAGGTAGCCAAAATGTGTGGCGTAATGGCTGCAGAATTAGGCTTGAACCCTAAGCTTGCTAAAAGGGCTGGTTTACTTCATGATATTGGAAAAGTGCCTGATGCAGAAGTCGATGTAGAGACACCTCATGCAATTTTAGGAATGCAATGGGCCGAAAAGTATGGTGAGAAGAAAGAGGTATGTAATGCCATTGGAGCACACCACGATGAAATTGAAATGAAATCTTTATTAGCTCCTGTTATTCAAATTTGTGATGCTATCTCGGGAGCCAGACCAGGAGCAAGACGACAAGTATTAGATTCTTACATGCAACGTTTAAAAGATTTAGAAGAAGTAGCTTTTGGATTTAGCGGTGTTAATAAAGCATATGCTATTCAGGCCGGACGTGAGTTGAGAGTTATTGTTGAAAGCGAGAAAGTGTCTGACGAAAAGGCAGCAAACTTATCTTTTGAAATTTCTCAAAAAATTCAAACTGACATGACCTATCCCGGACAAGTAAAGGTCACTGTAATTAGAGAGACAAGGGCAGTGAATATTGCCAAATAATTGAATAAGCGACTTTAATTCAAAACGTGCCTAATATAATAGGTGCGTTTTTAGTTTCTAGGATGATATTTTTGTAAAACTTCATTTAGATGTTTTCTATCAAGATGAACATAAACTTCAGTTGTGGTTATACTTTCATGACCTAACATAAGTTGAATAGACCTTAAATCTGCTCCATTTTCAAGCAAATGCGTTGCAAATGAATGTCTAAATGTATGTGGTGATATTGATTTTTTTAAATTAATTATTTCTGCTAACCGCTTAATAATTGTAAAAATCATAGCTCGAGTTAATTGTCTTCCTCTTCTATTTAAAAAAAGGATATCGGTGTGGTCTTTGTATATTTTCAATTGTACTCTATGGACTTTGATATATTCTTGGATTAATACTTTTGTTGATTTTTCAATTGGTACAAAGCGGTCCTTGTTGCCTTTACCATTAACTTTAATAAAGCCTTCGCTAAAAAATAAATCAGAGATTTTTAGATTAACAAGTTCACTTACTCTTAATCCACAACTGTATAAAGTTTCAAGAATACATTTGTTTCTAAATCCTTCTGGTTTTGACAAGTCAACAGCAGTGATTAATTGATCAATTTCGTTTAAAGATAATGAGTCTGGAAGTTTCCTTCCTATTTTAGGTGTTTCAGTAAGCTCCATAGGATTATTAGTTCTTAATCCTTCAAATTGCAGATAATTAAAAAAACTTTTTAAACTAGATATAAGTCGTGCTTGTGATCTAGAGCTAATTAATTTGCTTGAGTAGTAAAGAAATTCCTTAATGGTTTCATAAGCTATTGTAGAGATGTCATCATCAATTTTGAATTGATTAAGAAAGGTCGCTAGTTTAGAAACATCTGAACAATAACTATTCACTGAGTTCACTGACAACCCTCTTTCTATCTTTAAATAGTTAGAATAATTCTTTATAGCTAGACTCCAATCCATCAAAATCTAATTTAATTAATTAAGTTTTCAAATGAGTCACATTAAATAATTTACTTTAAATTGTTAATAACTTTGTTTAAAACTCTGATATACAGTTGATTAAGATGAAGCATATTAAATATAATTTTAAACATTAACTAATAATTTATATTATGAAAAAACAATTATTATTATTGTCAATGCTTTTTGTTTTTGCAACAGGTTTTGCACAAATCACTACCGATGCCGGAACTTTTACTAAGCCCGGAGCAGGTGAAAGAGCATTTGAAATGAATTTCACTCCTAATTTAGATGGTAACAATATGTTCTCGTCAAGAATAGGGACATTAATGATGCGTACATTTAAGTCAGACGCGAAAGCTACTAGATTAGCAGCCACATTTAATTTATCAGATGATGGCTCTGATGGTTCTGAAACTCAAATAGGTATTAACTTAGCCTATGGAGTTGAAAATCACCTTGCAGGTGCAGAAAGATTATCTACCTATTGGGGTTACCAAGGATTAGTTGGTTACTCAGATGATGGTACCAACGATGCTTTTAGTATTGGAGGTGGTTTATTTTTAGGTGCTGATTATTATATCATGCCTAAAGTCTACATTGGCACCGAATTTGGCTATGGTTTATCTATAGTTTCAGGTGATGACACTGCTTGGGGATTATCAGGTGGTGTTACTGGTAACCTAAGATTAGGTTTCAGACTATAGAACCAGAAAAATTATTTTAAACCAGCTCTAAAAGAGCTGGTTTTTTTTTTACTGTATTTATTCACTATATTTAAATATTAACTAATAATTTATATTATGAAAAAAATTTTTCTACTACTGTTTGTTTTAACTTTTTACAATGTAAATGCTCAGAAAATAGGGGCCTTAGCAGGTTTTACAAGTCAAATTGTAGACGTAGATGATGCATCCTCTGAATCGGAATCAGGTTTCCACCTAGGTGTGTTTACACACTTTGATTTATCTGAAAAAATTGGACTTCAACCTGAGGTGACGTATTCTTCAGTTGAAGATTTATCAATGATAAGTGTTAATGGTATTTTCAAGTATCATGCTACTGATGCGTTAAATGTGCAATTGGGACCACAAATTGGTTTTGCTGGTGGTGATGGCATAGATGCATTAGAAACACTACTTGGTGATGATTTTACTAAATTAAATCTTCAATTAGCTGTAGGTCTTGGGTATAGCTTCTCTGATAACTTCATGGCACAGGCTAGATACGGGTTTCAATTAAATGACCATTACACCGGAGATCTTGATGGCGGCATTAAAATTAATACACTATCAATAGGTATTGGATATACATTCTAACTATTAAACTACCTTATATAACCAGCTCAGTGAGCTGGTTTTTTTATTAAATAGATAATTTTTAAAATACATAGCGAACATTAAGACCAAAAGTCACAAAATCAAAATCTGTTTCTTCAATAATAGTGAATGTAGGTCTGTAATCTAGGCCTAATACAACTGGAGTTCCTTCAAATCGGTACTCAAGCCCAAGCTCTCCAACTGCACCTAAGTCAAAATCTACGCCACTTTTCAAAGGCAAGCCTAGAGTTGCACCAGCACCTGCATACCAATAGAAGTTTTCTTCACTGCCTAGTGGTTTATGAATAAAATCATAAATAGTATTTACTCTGAGGTAGTCTTTACCAAAGCTAGCGTCAGCATGAATACGTTTACCTTCAAAATCAAAAACAGCGTCTACAGCAACCCCATTTTCTGCAAAACTTCCAAATCTAACTCCTAATTCTTGAGCGTTTGAAAAAGCAATACACATAAAAAAAGTAATCCCAGTTAAAATTTTAATTTTCATTATTTATATTTTTTAATTTTTCAGTTTGCAAAATTACTAATAATATTTTGTTTAGATTGCAATTCAAATATTGTTTTTAAAGAAATTTTTAGATTATGAAACTAATTATAATTAATGGTCCTAATCTTAACTT
>ERZ802830.316-NODE-316-length-47710-cov-12.928_pt1 | contig 47710 bp, 34 predicted proteins | sample MGYA00345654_ERZ802830 | MGnify/ENA primary metagenome ERZ802830 (study PRJEB30503, sample SAMEA104212375) | marine metagenome | biome: Westerlies Biome; feature: [SRF] surface water layer (ENVO:00010504) within the epipelagic zone...; material: water...
CTTGCAGATCTAGCCGGCACTGTTCGAGCAAGCTATTACGGCGAGGAGGTGATGCGGCTTCAGCGAGGTCGTCATGAAGTGAAGCTCATGGTGAGATACCCACAGGAAGAACGTCGAAGTGTTGCGACACTCAATGATATTCGTGTGACGAGTCCTGACGGTATCAAGCGGCCACTTGATGAGTTGGCAGAGATAGAGATCAAACGGGGCTATTCAGAGATAAATCGATTAAGTCAGAAGAGGTCTATAACCGTTGTCGCTGATATCGATGTCGCAAAGAGTTCGCTCACAAGTGGCCAGATTACTGGGGATATGGAAAAGCGACTTATGCCAGATTTGTTAGCCGAGTATCCACTTGTGAGCGTTCGATGGGAGGGAGAGCAGGAGCAAACTCAAGAGAGCCTTGAAAGTTTGGGGGTAGGTTTTATTGTTGCTCTGTTTGCAATGTTTGTTCTTCTCACGATGGAATTCAAGTCGTATTTCCAGCCGCTTCTGATCATTGCGATTATTCCATTTGGGTGTGCGGGAGCCGTGTTCGGCCATGCTTTACTTGGCATGCCACTTACTCTTTTTAGTATGTTTGGCCTTGTTGCACTCGCTGGCGTCGTTGTGAATGACTCCATTGTTTTAATAGATTTTATTAATCATCGTGTTCGGTCTGGTATGCCACTGTTTGAGTCTCTTCGTGAGGCCGGGCGATTGCGATTCAGGCCTGTCTTTCTTACGAGTGTAACGACGATAGGCGGCCTTTTTCCGCTGATGACCGAGACGAGTTTTCAGGCGCAGTTTCTGGTGCCGATGGCTACGTCACTGGTCTTCGGCTTGGCGGCTACAACATTGATTGTTCTTGTGCTCGTGCCCGTCATGTATTCATTTTTTGGGACGTTGGCCGAATCGGTGATGGATGAAGAATCCGATTGGCAGGAAGTAGACGCCGAGTCGGCTACTCATGCCGTGGCCTAAGGTTGTGTCATCCTCTAGTCGCAGTGAGTTGAATCGCTCGAAGGCAGAAGCAGGTAGGACCGATTGAGGCTGCTGTGAAGAACGCTCTATCGGTTGCAAAGGAAGTGGCAGACGTCGCCGTCTTGCATGACATACTCTTTGCCTTCAATGCGTAATTTTCCTGCTGCGCGAATCTCTTTTTCGCTGCCAAGGCTTTCCAGGTCTTCGACGGAATGGATTTCCGCTCGAATAAACCCTTTTTCAAAATCTGTGTGGATGACACCAGCAGCTTGAGGGGCCGTTGCTCCTATTGGCACAGTCCATGCTCGAACTTCTTTTTCACCTGCCGTGAAGAAGCTTTGTAGCCCAAGGGTTGTGTAGCTGGCTCTGGCGAGAACGGCTAGGGCTGGTTCACGTAGCCCAACATCGGAAAGCATCTCAAGACGGTCGCCGTGGTCAAGTTCAGCAAGTTCAGCCTCAAGTTTTGCACACACGGCAACAACATGAGCCTGGACGGAGGACGCAGCCTCACGAACTTTCGTGACCAGTTCGCCGGTTCCTTCGAGATCGGCTTCATCAATGTTTGCCACGTAAAGAATGGGTTTGGCAGAAAGGAGTCCAAGTTCTTTAATAGCCGCTCGCTCTGTATCAATGAGGTCAAGCGTTCTGATTGGCTTCTCTTCTGCTAGATGGCTTTGGCACTTTTTTAGTATCTCGAGTCGGCTCTTGGCTTCTTTGTCCTGCCCCCGAGCATTCCGCTCGGCTTTGGGTAAAATTGTTTCAAAGTGCTGCAGGTCGGCGAGCAACAATTCAAGTTCGATTGTTTCCATGTCAGCAACAGGGTCAACTGTTCCGGCAACATGAATCACGTCTGGATCATCGAAGCATCTCACAACTTGTAGAATTGCATCGACCTCACGAATATGAGCAAGGAACTTATTGCCTAAGCCTTGCCCTTCACTTGCTCCCTGAACGATTCCTGCAATATCCACCAGCTTGAGAGCAGCCGGGATCACTTTTTGAGTCTGAACGTGCGTCGTAATTCGATCGAGACGTTCGTCAGGAACGCTTACCATACCCTCGTTGGGTTCGATCGTGCAGAAGGGATAATTCTCACTTTGTGCTGCCTTGGAAAGGGTTAACGCATTAAAAAGCGTACTTTTCCCAACATTGGGCAGGCCAACAATACCAGCTTCCATATGTGTTACGAGGTGGCTGCCGCCGCCCTTTCTCCACCAAAGATAGTTCTTTTTGCAACGACCCACCAACCTGGCCGATCAAGACCCCTGTATGGAGAGGTCTCTGGTAGGTGTTGGATGAGGTATGTGTGGGCTCCGGCCAAGTTGTGGTATGGCAGCGAGGGAAAGAGGTGGTGCAATGCGTGATAACGAATTGAAAACGGAAAGAAAAGGAGGGTTAGCGGATCATTGCGAGTGAAATTACACGAATCCAGAATGTGGGATTCAACGTCACTTGTTTCTCCATCTCCGTCAAAGTGATGGTCGGCAAGTTGTCGCATCTGGTTCATGATAAGTGTCGTTAAGCCAAGACCGTAAAGGAGTGGGATACGACTTAGCGGGGCGGCTCCTGTAAACACAGCAAGTGGGATAGCGGCTGCTCGGATAAAGCAGAGCACTTCCATTGCGGTGATTACCTTCCTGTCGAAGTCGTTGATTTGTCGTCTGTATTTTAAGTTCAGCGTGAGCGAACTGCCCCGTTCAAGTACAAACTCACGAAGTCGTGGATGTAAAAAGGTTAATGGCGCGAGTAGAAAACGAAGGAAAACGATAATTGGGTACGCCAATATGAACAGGCTATAGCAAAGAGCGCTCTTCCAGTTGCCTGCCTCTAAAACGTTGGCGACATACTCAGGATCTTCAGGTGTGCCATACATTCGCTGACTGTGATGGTCTCGGTGATGTCGAGTGAAAAAGCATGAGGGTGTCAGTGTGAAAACACCAACGAGTAAGTTCCAGGCAACTTTAAATGTCCGCATCTCGTTTGCGCCGAGGTGGCAGACTTCATGAATCAGCGATCCTAGTCTATAAAGCCAGAAAACGGCGATTGGAAATGCTACTATTTGCTGCCACGAACCAAGCGGTGCAAGAAGATAAATCATTGCAGCGGAGTAGGCGAAGATCAGGCTCATCAAAAAGTCAGTCCAGTATCGTACCGGCGATACCTTGAAAAAATTTGTGTCAGACTGGCTAATAGTTTTGCGGGCGTCGCGAATCCATGATGGAACGCTGCCTTTGTAGGAAGAGTCTGTCAATTCGTTGTTCGATACGTCAATGGCCTCAACTGTTTGTTGCATTGAGCTCTCCTCTATAAACTGACACAGTGCTGGCGAAATCTATCAGGTGTGATTCTGAAGGGTTGGGCATTGTGAAATCCAAGGTAACGCCGTCTGCTACTAGCATAGGTAACAGACCAAAAACGTCGAAATCTCAAAAGGGGCTGTCGTCTAAAAGCAGCAAAACCACGCCCATAGGTGGTTCTCGCAAAATCCTTGGGCCTTCATTCTACAATCGACGCGCTGACTCAGTCGCCCGAGAACTCCTAGGATGTTGGCTTATCGTCCAGCGGGGCAAGCGGTATCAAGAAAAACACTGTATTTTCGAAACGGAGGCATATCTCGGTCCCCACGATCTTGCCTGTCACGGTCGTACCGGGCCAACGCCGCGCAATCGGACGATGTTTGGACCTGCCGGACATTGGTACGTTTACCTTTGTTACGGGATGCATTGGATGCTGAATATAGTGACCGGACGGGAAGGTCTGCCAGCTGCTGTGCTCCTCCGCGGGGCGGGGGAGTCAGTGGGCCCTGGCAGGCTCACGAAAATGCTTGGTGTTACGAAACAGCATGATGGGAGACGAGCCAACTCAGTCACGGGTTTATGGATCGAAGGAGGGGGAGGAGTTCCGCGTCGTCAAATCCAGCGAACGCCGCGTATTGGCGTCGACTATGCTAAAGAATGGGCCAAAAGACCATTGAGATACATTGTCGATCCAAACATCTTTGAGATGCGTTCCGTAATAACTGAAGGGTCGTACCAATAGTCAAGAGAAGAATACCTTGAAGGGGAAATTGAAATCATGACTGTTTTGCACAGTGAAAGTCGCTATGGTTTCTCGGCCAGATTGATTCTGGTTTGGGTTGTCATAATGTGTGTGTCAGGAGTTTTTATGACAGATGAAATTCGTGCGGAGGATTCTTCTGCAGTTGCCAAGGCAACTTTTGGAGGAGGCTGTTTTTGGTGTACCGAAGCGGTGTATGCCGAAATACGTGGAGTAAAGAGTGTTACGAGTGGTTACACGGGAGGTCGGATTCCAAATCCAAATTACAAACAGGTCTGCAGTGGTCTTACCGGTCACGCTGAAGCCGTTGAGATTGAGTACGACCCGGCAGTCGTGCCGTATGAAAAACTTCTTGAAATATTTTTTGCAACACATGACCCAACAACGCTCAATCGGCAGGGCGCAGATGTTGGCACTCAGTATCGTTCAGCAATTTTCTGCCACGATGACACACAGAAAGAGATCGCCAAGAACGTTATTGAAAAGCTCAACGAATCAAAAGTTTTCCCGTCACCGATCGTGACCACACTTGAGAAAGCAAAGGTTTTTTATCCTGCTGAGAGCTATCACCAAGATTATTTTGCGAATAATGGCTATCAGCCCTATTGCCAGGCCGTTGTTGCGCCCAAAGTGGCAAAGGTTCGTAAGGTCTTCAAGGAGCTTTTGAAATCAGACGAACTTCAATGACTACAGCGGTGGGTGCCTGAGTGAAGGTGGTTGTCTCCTCTTTTCCGAACAGGTAATGAGTTCAGTCTTCTCCGTATCTCGCGATGAGTTCACCTGCTTCAACTGGGCTGCCAGGGCTTACAAGTACTTCTGAAAGTGTTCCGTCTTGCTCCGCGTAGACCGTTGTTTCCATTTTCATGGCTTCTAAACTCAGGATCTTATCACCCTTCTTGACGGCATCGCCTGGCTTGACGGCAACCGTCACAATCAATCCAGGCATCGGAGCGCCAATATCTCGAGGATTTCCAATGTCCGCTTTCGGGCGTTGCTGGATCGTGCCTTCGAGCGTGCGGTCGACGACAGAAACACTCCGAGGCTGCCCGTTCAATTCAAAGAAAACAGTCCGCGTACCATCTTCATGGGCTTCTCCGACTGTCAGAAGACGGATCACAAGCGTTTTGCCAGGTTCAATATCAACAAAAAGCTCTTCACCAGGTTTCGGGCCCTCAAGGAAAGCCGGGGTGGGTAGGACAGCGACATCACCGTATTTCGCCCTGTGTTCAGCGAAATCTTGAAAGACTCGTGAATAGAGAAGCCATGATGAAACCTCACGCGGGGTTGCTTCGCGGCCAACAAGAGCGGTGACTTCAGCAGTTGCGTCTTCGATATTGGCCGGTGGAAGTGTGGCTCCCGGCCGGCCTTCGATAATGGTTTGATTGCGAACGACTCGTGCAACTACTTCAGTTGGGAATCCGCCCGGTGGCTGTCCCATACGGCCTGACAAAAGATCGACCACCGATTCGGGAAAAGCAATCTCACGGGTGCTCTCAAGAAGTTCACTTGCCTTCATTTCATTTGTAACGAGTAGAAGTGCAAGGTCGCCAACCGCTTTACTGGTAGGTGTCACCTTGACAATATCACCAAGAAGTTGATTGACCTCTGCATATGTTCGGCACACATCTTCCCAGCGGTCTGTAAGCCCAAGAGCCCGTGCCTGTTCAAGTAAGTTGGTGAATTGACCACCTGGCATCTCGTGAAGATAGAGATCTGCATCGGGTGCTTTCATTCCACACTCAAATGGAGAGTAGTGTTCGCGAACCGCTCCCCAGTAGTGGGTCAAGTGCCGGAGAGGCTCAGGGTCGAGGCCAGTGTCGAGATCAGTGTTTCGTGTTGCTTCAACGAGGGCATTGAGGTTTGGTTGACTTGTGAGACCAGCAAAGGGTGCCATGGATGCATCCACAATACTCGCTCCGTGTCGAGCGGCCTCCAGGCAACTGGCCAGCGCAGCACCTGATGTGTCGTGGGTGTGGAAATGGATCGGAAGACCAACTTCGTCGTGGAGTGCCTTTGCTAATCTGCCTGCAGCAAATGGCTTGCAGAGACCAGCCATATCCTTGATGGCCAGAAGATGAGCACCTCGTTTTTCAAGTTCTTTTGCAAGGTCTACGTAATACTTAAGTGTGTATTTGTCGCGTTTGGGGTCGAGTACATCGCCGGTGTAACAGACAGTGGCTTCGCATAGGGCTCCACTTTCCTGAACGGCTGTAATAGCTACCTCCATGTTGGGGACCCAGTTCAGTGGGTCAAAAACTCGGAATACATCGATTCCGGCCGACGCAGATTCCTTGACGAAGCCTTGGACAACGTTGTCGGGATAGTTGGTGTAGCCCACGGCATTACTGGCGCGAAGAAGCATTTGAAAAAGAATGTTTGGTACCTTCTCGCGGAGTCGCGTCAAACGCTCCCAAGGACACTCCTTCAGGAAACGCATTGCGGTATCAAAGGTTGCACCGCCCCACATCTCGAGTGAAAAGAGGCCATTCGCAAGCCTGGCGTAAGCGTCAGCAACGGCGATCATGTCATAGCTTCTCATTCGAGTTGCCAGGAGTGACTGATGTGCATCGCGCATTGTGGTGTCCGTCAGGTAGAGGCCCTTGTGCGATCGAAGGGTGGCAGAAAATTTCTCTGGTCCAAGTTCAAGAAGTTTTGTCCGGCTGCCGGCTGGTGGGGCTTGCTGAGAATCAAACTCTGGCACACGGGCTGGACTTCGACGGACGACTGGCTGACGGTTTTTCATCAGCGGATTGCCATTTACGATGGTTTCGGCAAGAAAACTGAGAAGGCGGGTGGCACGATCTTGACGAATCGGGAAGTCAAAAAGGCTCGGTGTTTCATCAATGAACCGCGTGGTGCAATTTCCTGCGAGAAACTCTGGGTGCGTTACAAGGTTGATAAGGAATGGAATATTGGTTTTGACTCCTCGGACACGAAACTCCTGAAGACACCGTTCAATATGACCGGCTGTTTCGACGTGAGAGAGCCCTCGAGCAGTTACTTTGACCAAGAGTGAGTCAAAGTATGGAGTTACAACGGCTCCAGAGAAGGCCGTGCCTGCATCGAGTCGAATGCCCATTCCGCTGGCTGAACGGTACGCCGTAATTCGACCATAATCTGGTAGGAAACGGTTTTCCGGATCTTCTGTTGTGACTCGACATTGGATGGCGGCCCCCATCGTGCGTATGGCGCTTTGGTCGCCTAGACCGATTTCTGGATCTGTCAATTTCTTGCCCGCAGCAATCTGTAACTGTCTGCGAACAATATCAACACCTGTGATCTCTTCGGTCACGGTGTGTTCAACCTGAATTCGTGGGTTGACTTCGATGAAATAAAATCTGTCTGCATCAGCATCGACAAGGAATTCAACCGTCCCAGCATTTTCGTAGTTGGCAGTTCGGCCTATGGCGATCGCTGCATCACATATCTGATCTCGTATCGTTGGAGAAATGTTTGGCGCTGGAGCTACTTCAACAACTTTTTGATGCCGGCGCTGTACAGAACAGTCTCGCTCATAAAGGTGTACGAGATTTCCGTGTGTGTCTCCGAGGAGTTGTACTTCAATATGCCTCGCACGTTCTATGAACTTTTCAATGAAGACGCTTGTACTGCCAAAGGCAGTTTTGCTTTCGCGCTGAGCGCTTTCCAATGCAGCGGGCAGGTCCTCTTTGCTTCGTACAATTCGCATGCCACGGCCACCACCACCATGAGCTGCCTTGAGCATGACAGGGAATCCAAGTTCCTCGGCGGTCTTGACTGCCTCTTCCAGGCTTTCAAGAGCACGTGACGATCCCGCCAGAATTGGGACACCAGCGCGTTCGGCTAGTTCACGAGCAGCGGTTTTATCTCCGAGGTTTTCTAAGAGTTCAACTCGTGGTCCAACAAAGATGATTCCAGCTTCGCCACAAGCCCGTGCGAATTGGGCATTTTCTGAAAGGAATCCGTAGCCCGGGTGGATCGCATCGACGTTGTGTTCTTTCGCAAGTGAAACAATTCCATCAATATCCAGATAGCTCCGTAAGGGTTCCCCAGGGCGTCCAACAAGATACGCTTCGTCTGCTTTGAACCTGTGTAATGAGAATCTGTCTTCATGTGCATAAATTGCGACGGTACGCATGCCGAGTTCATGTGCTGAACGAAAAACACGAATGGCAATTTCACTACGATTTGCAACAAGAAGTTTGCGGATTGGTTGCATGACAGTGGCTTCTTACTCAATGGAACGATTTGAAATCGTCGCCCAAGAACGACGGTTACGGCACAGGAAGATTTTCGGGTGACAAGAAGCCTATGTCAGGCGTGCTACACAAGCCATGCTGCCCAAAAATCCTGTGCAGTTTCTAATCGTACCGTGCGTCAGCAGTCGGTCATACAGGGGAGACGTGTCGCCGAGGAATAACGGCCTCTTGGAATTGACGGTGGGTATCGCTCACGTACGTGAGCGATCTTCAGCGTAGCTGGCTCGCAAATAGGTCGGTGCTAATTCAGCTGGCGGAGTTGTTATGCCTTTTTCAACTGCAGCCAGACCAATGCATGATAATGTTCGGACATATGGCTGCCATGCTGGTGCTGGTGGGAGTTTCAGTGTTCCAGGGTTGTCGTTGAGTTCGTGGATAACATCGTGTTGCATGGCAAGACCCGGACCGGTGACGAGAGAGCCTGGAGCCAACGTTTTGCGCCACTCAGCGGGTTTCCTTATCGTGCCCTTGCTGATCTGCCAAATGAGATTGTCTATCGGCTGAGATGCTGTCGCGACATAGAGCTCTCCGCGGCCAGCATCAAAGATGACTTCTACTTGGTCGCACGAACCGCATTCTGCAACTGCCTGAGTTGCCAGACAGGATGCAGTTGAAATACCCACAAGGGAGCAGCCATTTGTCCAGGCAAGTGCTTTTGCTGTTGTGACGCCTACTCTCAGGCCCGTAAAAGGGCCGGGGCCTGTTGCCACAACAACAAGATCAACCTTGTTGAGCGACCATCCTGCTGATTCAACAGTCGCAACAAGAGTTGGCATGAGGTTTCGTCCCTGACCACCCTCTTTAGGGAGCTGAGATTCCTGCACGAGGAAATTTTCGAAACGACGTGACTCAGGTTTTTCAGCGTGGTGTGACGGTAGAGTCCCGGCTGCCACGCTGCCCGGACTAGTGCTGGTCTCGATAGCTAGAAACTTATGAATTGAGGGCATGTGGAGAGTCTGCTTGACCGCGATCGAACAGTGAACAAAACTTAATGTAGTATTATGAAGTATGGTGATTCAGAGATCACACCAGCAAAATCGTACTCGACGGTTAATTTTGGTGTGTCAGAATTTTCTGGACTGTTTTCCGGCGTCTTAGCGTGTGCCCTGTTAGATCGCCACAACACTGATTACTTGAGGCTGATTCAGCGACAGGGAAGTATTTGTGAAGATTGCACTGATTAGTGACATTCATGGGAATCTTGAGGCTCTCACGGCAGTCCTCAAGGATATTGAAGAGCAGGGTGTTGATGCTCTCTACTGCCTTGGCGACATCGTTGGGTATGGCCCTAATCCATGCGAGTGTTTGGCAACAGTTCGTGATCGATGTCAGAAGATAATTCTCGGTAATCATGATCAGGCAGCCCTATTTGATCCCGATGGATTTAACGTAGGAGCAGAACGAGCGATTCGTTGGACCCGTGACCAACTCGAGTCTCATGATCAGCGGGTGCGTCGGCCAGAGGATAACCTCTTTGATTTCCTTGGTGAATTGCCAAGGAGTTTCAAGGAAGACGAGATGCTCTTTGTTCATGGTTCAGCACGACGGCCGCTCGATGAGTACGTGTTTCCTGAGGATGTATACAACCCACTGAAACTGAAGCACATTTTTGAACTGGTTTCTCGCCTCTGCTTTCAAGGACATACGCACATTCCAGGAGTCTTTACGATCGCACCGGAATTCGTGGCTGCGGCTGTTGGGCCGGGCACGACTGAGGTAAGAATGGTCCTGCCAGCCACCAAGGCCATGATCAACGTTGGATCCGTCGGACAGCCCAGAGATAATGATCCTCGATCCTGTTATGTCATTGTTGAAGATTTTGAAACCGTGCGTTATCGGCGGATAAAATACGATATGCAAGTAACCTGCGACAAAATTTATAATATCCCTGAACTGGACAACTTTCTCGGTGATCGGCTGCTCGTAGGGCGTTAACGAATACAAAAACAGAAGACGCCCCTCCTGATTGCATCGAAAACAGGCTACACTACTATTTTTCCCGCCGGATTCTTGCTGGGTTACCGTGGAACGACGCTACGCTGTTTTTATCGCTCTTTCATTGGCTGCCGTTCTCGGCAGCCAGGTGATGCGCTCAATTCTATTTCCACAGGCAGAAGAGCAGCCGCCTGTTGTCGAGCCGTTTGTGGACGGCGACGCCACAGGGCAGCAATCGTCTGTCAAACCGAAAGAGGAGCGTGAGCTCACGACTGAGGAACCAAATCGTTCCACTGGAGAACAGCCAACAAGTGGGTCTGGAAGTGACGTGACACCAGATTCGGATCCTTCGGTATCACAAACGGTACCGCGTCGTCACCTGTCGCTAGGGTCACTGAACCCCGACGCCCCGGTTGGCATGTTGGTGACGTTGTCGAGCCGTGGCGCGACTGTTGAGCGTATCGAATTAGCCGGAGAACAGTTTCACGATCAGGATGATCGTGGTGCTTACATTGGCCACTTTGCTGCAGATGTTGTTGCTGAGGGGTGTCGGCTCAATGTTGTTGGTGATGGAACTCCAGCAAAAGTTGGAGGACTTCAGGCTGGAGATGTCGTTGTTCGTGTAGCAGATTCAACCACCCCTGACCCGGAGAGCCTTGCTGCTGTTCTGTCTCGCTTGAAACCTCGCCAGACCGTTTCTGTTGTCTTCCGTCGGCCGCAAGGAGGGTCACTTGGTCGAGAACAAACTGTTGACATACCAACAACGCGGCGTCCACTCGAGGTGATACGCCCAGAGTTCAGCACTGTTCCAGTCGTCGATGTGGATGCGGGTTTTCACGATCCGCTCTCCTTCCGTTTATCGATCGCATCTCGTGACGGGCAAAAGCGTCCAGAAGAAGGCGAGATAGAGGGAAATCAACTCGAACAGAAGGACTGGGATGCAAGCATTTCAGATGACGGAATGTCTGTCGAGTTTCGTCGAACGCTCGATGGGGGTCTGACTGTGGTGAAGCAGTATCGCCTTGTTACAGCAGCAGACAACCCAGTCGGTCTTGTGGAGGACGCCCGCGCAGGACGGTATCGGCTGCAGCTTCGGGTCTCATTCAGGGCGTCGCAGAAGACGCAACTCGAATACGCCATAGATGGTCCAAACGGCCTTCCGACAGAAGGGTGGTGGTATGCAGCTCGAGTGTCACGTTCATGGGGTTCATTAGGCGTGCGAGATGTCGCAATGCGTTTTGTTGGCGAGCCGTCGACTCTTATCAGTGGCCTAACATTGACGGATGAAGATGCTGAACAATCGGCGAGTGCGATTCTTGATGAAAAGCCACTTTCATTTGCGGGGGTGGATGCACTGTATTTTGCGAGTGGGTTACTGCCAGCGGTTGAAGGCACAGAGATTCCGCAACTTGCAGAGGTTCAGTCAATCGTCGTTGGAGATGTGCCTGAGGCCGCTCGTCGGAAGTTAGTCAACGTGAGTTGTCGATTGCTGTCCCGTGAATTACAGCTCGAACCGGATGTGCCAGTGACACATCGATTCGACATATTTGCTGGGCCGAAGCGTCCAAGTCTACTAGCAACGTTTGGCCGTCCGCAGGCATCCATGAATGATCTGGTGTATTACGGGTGGTTTGGCTGGGTTGCGAGGCCAATGATCGCAATTCTTCATGTTCTTCATGCCATTATTCGGAACTATGGAATCGCGATTATTCTTCTGACGGTGATTGTTCGTGGGGCGATGTTTCCAATTAGTCGGAAGCAGGCCTTGTCCTCCCAGAAAATGCAGGTTCTTCAGCCTGAAATGAAGGCCATTGCAGAAAAATATAAGAATGATCCCCAGAAACGCACGATGGTTACCCAAGAGCTTTGGCGAAAACACAACTACAACCCAGCCGGTGGGTGCCTTCTGGTCTTCATTCAGATTCCTATCTTTATGGGACTCTATCGGTCGTTGGCGACGGATGTCGAACTCAGACAAGCTCCACTTTTTACATCGGCCATCCGCTGGTGCTCCAACCTTGCTGCACCAGACATGATGCTTGATTGGTCAGGCTTTATGCCAGGCTTTCTGGTCGCTCCTGAAGGGTGGCTCGGCCCCTATCTGAACCTCTTTCCGCTGCTTACGATTGGACTCTTCTTGTGGCAGCAGAAGCTTTTCATGCCACCTGCTGTTGACGAACAGGCGAAGATGCAGCAGCAGGTAATGAAGTACATGATGTTCTTTATGGCTCTTATGTTTTTTAAGGTTCCGTGTGGTTTGTGCCTCTACTTTATTGCATCAAGTCTCTGGGGCATTGCTGAACGACTGCTGCTCCCGACACCGAAACCTGGTGGTGCACTCGCTGGGGCGGGAGGGCCAACCATAGTAGATGCAGTCAGTAGTAAACCAGGCGATCGATCCTCAGGTGGGCGGAAACGTCGAAAACGCCGGTAGGCTACGGACTGCGGTCATACAGCTCATTCCTGTTCGGTAACTGCCTCTCGTAACTGTCTACTACAGCTTCCGTGTCATGGATTCCACGACTGATCTTATTGTTGCTCCAGCAACGGCTCCGCAGCCAGCTGCCAGGTCCATTGTGCGTTTGGCAGGTGACGGCCTCAGCGGCGTTCTGCGTCAGCTTTTCCTTTCTGCTGACGGATCACCACTCCAGTTGCCGGATCTGCAGCAGCCCGCACAGCTGATCAATGTGGCATTTCATCCTGAAGCACTCGGTTCTGTTTGGGGGAAACTTCCTGTTGCCGTACTGTTTTGGCCCGGCCCTGCTGGGCCACTAGGAGCCCCAGTCGCTGAGGTGCAACTCCCAGGATCGGCTCCCTTACAAGCAGCTTTTGTGCAGGAGACCTGTCGGCTTGGGGCTCGATTGGCACGTGGTGGAGAGTTTTCTCTGCGGAGTTTCCTTGCTGGAAAGATTGACTTGCTTCAGGCAGAGGCAGTTGTCGCAGTTATTGATGCGCGTACGCCACAAGAATTGTCTCAGGCACTCGACCGTATGGCAGGAGGCGTTGGTCGGTCCGTTGAGGAACTACGGGAATATCTGCTTGATCTTGTTGCAGATATTGAAGCAGCAATCGATTTTGCGGATGACCTCGCGCCTGATGCCGTTCCAGTCCCAGATACTACTCAAGACGCAATCACTCCGAAGATTCAGCACGTATGTCGACAGCTGGATCGTGTCACGCATCAATTAGCCGGTCGTGATAGTGGAGGGCAGGGTGGCCTGCCGAGGGTGGTTCTGGCCGGTGCACCAAATATCGGTAAGAGCGGTCTCTTTAATCATTTGGTTGGTCGTGATGCTGCTCTTGTAGAAAATGCATCGGGAACAACACGTGATTGGATTGCAGGAGAATTGCGTGACACTGCTGGAATCGTTTCATGTCTTCTGGTGGATCTTGCAGGCATCGGCGGGCTGTATGAATCCGGTGATTGGCTCGTGGCTGAGCGTGATGTGAGTGCTGCCGCTGATCGAGTTGCAAGGGAAGAGATTCAACGGGCAGATGTTATTGTCGCATGTCACGATAGTGACTCAGACCCTCTCATCACAGTAGTGGATTCTACGACAGCTGAATGTATTCATGTGATAACTCGTGCTGATCAGCAGCAGGCTGAAAAAAAGATGGCCGGCCCCCAGGAGTGGATCCTGACGAGTGTGAAAGCAGGTGTTGGGGTTGAAAAACTAAGACAACGGATTCTCGAAATTGTTTCTTCCCTTGATCGTGCGACTCCTGCCACGATTCGGCTTCGTGCGGGACTTGAGTCGGCACGAGAATCACTTGTTCAGGCTGAAAAAAGCATGACTGGTTGTGATGGTCTACCATCGGATGAGGCATTGCTTGCAGTCCTTCTCAGGCATGCTATTGATGCACTCGGCGAGGTAACAGGTGCGGTGGTAGGAACAGACATTCTCGACAGGGTCTTTTCACGGCATTGTATTGGGAAGTAGGGCTAAGAAGTTCACCAAGAATGTTCCGTATACTGAGGATCATTCAGCGCATACAGTTTTCTGATGGGTTGTGATTGAGTGGAAAGGTCGACTGTGTTTATTTTGTACAAATTCTTCAGTGAATCCTTGCCTGCTCGCCAAACGAATACTAAGAGGAATTTATGATGTCCCTCGAGCTTGATGTGGCTTCTGAATGTCAGCGATTATCACTCGCTGCAGATCGCTGGAGAGACGTTTCTCCTGATGAACGGGCAGAACTTGCAATGAGAACAGCCCAGTCAATTGGAGGCGAGGCAGGTGCTTGGGTCCGCGCTGCTGTTGCTATGAAATCAGTTGGTCCTGACGGTCAGGATGCATGCACTGACCGTCTTCGGCCAGTGCTTCAGGCGGAGGAATGCGCAACCGGCCCTATTGCAACGTTACGTCTTTTGTTTCTTACCGCCCAAGCTTTACGAAGTATTGGCAAAACCGGTGTGCCTGAAGTATCCGTTGGGCCTCGTATGACGCACGGACAGAATCAGATCCATGAGTCACCATTTGGTTCGCCATCGTCATTTGTAGCCGTGGACGTCCTGCCTGTGCGGAGACTTTATGACCCCACGATTTTTCGAGGCTATCGAGCAACTGTTCGTTGCGCGAATACGGGCAGTGTCGAAACATTCATGAAACTCTGGCAGGAGGAGTGTCAGCAGCGTCCTGTTTCGGAGGGTGTCGCTGTTGTTCTTGGTGCGGGTAATGTCACGGGCTTGGCCGCAGCCGATGCTGTGAGCCAGATCTTTGAACATGGCCGTGCTGTTTTGCTCAAGCTTCATCCGGTGCAGAGTTCTCTTGCGCCAGTTTTTCGAGCTGCATTGAAGCCGCTTGTAGAGGCTGGCCTGCTCAGTGTTGTTGTTGGTGGTGCGGCACTTGTGACTGATGCAATCAGCGCTCAGGAAGTTACAGCGATGCATCTTACAGGCGGTGAGGAGACATTTAGGAATGTTGTTTCAAGTAATAAAAAGAAGCTACTTACAAAGTCAATTACCTGTGAACTAGGCAATGTCACTCCGTGGGTTATTGTTCCTGGAAACTATTCTGAGAAAGACCTGTTTTTTCAGGCAGACCAGATTGCGGCATCGATCGCAAATAACTCATCCTTTAATTGCATTGCGACAAAGGTTGTCTTGACGAGTCGAAGCTGGCCTCAACGGCAACAGTTCCTTGGTCGTATTGAACAGCGGTTAGAGAGCCTGCCAGCTCGACCAGTATGGTATCCAGGTGCTGTAGATCTCCATCAAAATGCTACAGGTGATTCTGTTTCAAATGGGTGCTTGCAGCCGAAGCTTTTCCGAGATGTTCATCGAGAGTCACATCCCCATTGGTTTGCTCGTGAATGGTTCATTCCGAGTGCGGTTGAGACGACTGTGGAGGGGGAATCAATTGAGGACTTTTGTGTGGCGGTTTCTCAGATTGTGCATGATCTGCCCGGAAATCTCGCGGCAAGCGTGACACGCCCTGATGGGATGGCGACACATGATGAGTCTCGTGTCGAACTCTTGATAGAGCATATGCGGTATGGAGTCGTTGCCGTCAACACATGGTCGGCGCTTGCCTATGCTGTAGCCAATGTTCCCTGGGGTGGTTTTCCGGGAGGTACTATTGAGTCTCCTGAGAGTGGTTTGGGATATGTTCACAATCCATGCTTTTTGCCATTGGTCCATAACACGATTCTTCGATCGCCGCTGCGGGTCTGGCCAATGCCACCGTGGTTTCCCTGGCATGGTAAGGGAGGGCGGCTTACTGAAGGAGTTGCAGGGATGTATTCAGCGATCACAGCAGGAAAGAGCGGGATCTGGAACCTGGTTAGAATGTTGCCAGATGTTTTTCGAGGGTAAGCAAGATTTTTTGTCCATGCCTTTGTTGTAGGGGAGCGTGAACGGCGAGTAGGCCTCTATTGTCCGTCTTCAACGAGGTGCCCGACGTGTTCGTGGTTTTGCCCCAACCTTCTCTCGTGCCTTCGCGGGCCCCTCGGTGAATTTTTCCGATTGACCAGTGAGTTCGTAGAGGAAGCGGCTTGGTTTGCAGGGCTTGGCTTTCCCCCATTTCATTCGTGTCAGGGCGAGTGAAAGAACCAGTCGTTTTCGGGCACGAGTAACTCCCACGTAACAAAGTCGCCGTTCTTCATCGATTGCGGAGAGGCCCTCGTTCGCTGCACGGATATGCGGCAAAAGATTCTCTTCCAGGCCAACCATCCAGACGCAGTCAAACTCAAGCCCTTTTGCGGCATGCAGTGTCATGAGCTTAAGCGTATTTCCTTTCGGCTTGTCGTCCTCAAAACGCTCGGCCTCCTGAACCTCAAGAATGAGGTCGTCGAGATATCGTTGGACAACTGCTGCCGGGTCAGCGTCTCGGTGAGCTTTTTCATGTCGGGCGAGTCCGTTGACGATTTCCTCTACCGACTGCCAACGTGCTTCCTGCTCCCTCTGGTCCTCAAATTCTTTTTCAAGATACTGCTGGTAATTCGCTTGATTGAGAACATGTTGGAGCGCCTCTGAGGCGGTTGTCCCACCCTTGGTATTCGCGGGACCTAACGCAATCAATTGTTCAAGCCTGTCGACACCTGCCGATGCTGCAGAAGACAACTGTCCGGTGTTGCTGAGCTCAAGAAGTGTTGACCAGAGGCTTTCTCCTGATTCGGTTGCCTTTTTGCGAGCCTTCTCTACTGCGTTATATGAAAGACCACGTGGTGGTACGTTGGCTATTCTTGAAAGTGCAAGGTCGTCGGTTTGATCAATGAGAAGGCGAAGGAAGGACAGTACATCCTTGACCTCGCGTCGATCGAAAAAAGAACGACTTCCAATAAGTTCATACGGAATATTGCGGTGGCGTAATTCAGTCTCAAAAACACGAGTCTGTTCACCAGTTCGAACAAGAATAGCCATTTCGTTGTGTGGTGCGTACCGTTCTCTCAGTAGTCCTTCCACATCTGCAGTTACGCGACGGGCTTCATCAACTTCGTCTTGAGCTTGCACGATGTTTGGCTTGAGCCCTGATGGCGCTCTGGATACAAGAGTTTTGTCATGGCGACGCGAATTGCGCTCGATGAGCTTATTGGCAGCTTCAATAATCTCGGGTGTTGATCGATAGTTTTCCTCGAGTCGTACGACTGTGGCCCCTGGCCATCGCGTTGGGAAATCAAGAATATGAGAGATCTGTGCCCCCCTCCAAGCATAGATTGATTGGTCGTCATCACCAACGACGCAGAGACTTCTATGGTCACTCGCGAGGGCGGAAAGGATGCGTTCCTGAATGCCACTCGTATCCTGATACTCATCAACCAGAACATGATCGAAGCGTTGTGCTTCTTGTTGACGAATTGTTTCATGTTGATCAAAAAGTTGGTCAACAACGAGAAGCAAGTCATCAAAGTCAACGGCACCAACACCGTGCATGAGCCGTTGATATCGCTGATATCCTGCAGCCGCGAGATCCCACGAATCATCCGCATCAGTAGAAAGCGTGTCGAAAACCTCATTGGCTCGAACACCTCGGCTTTTCCAGTGACTGATTCGGGCAAGAAGGTCAGCCGGTCGCAAGGTAGCGTCGGCTACTTTTAGTTCTTTGAGTACACGTCGGGCAGTGGTTTCCTGTTCACTCCGATCAACAATGATAAACCGTGTTGGGTAGCCGGCATGTTCTGCGTGCCGACGAAGGATGCGGACGCAGAGTGAGTGTATTGTCGAAATCTCAGGTTTCTGAATAGGATCGTCTTGTGTCGATGCCTGTGATGTTCGCTTTTTCTTAAATTTTCCACCAATACGAAGCACCATCTCGCGGGCTGCTTTGTTGGTAAAGGTCACAGCAAGAATTCGCTCAGGTGGCGTTCCCTGTTGAACGAGGTGAAGTATGCGGGCGATGACGACACGTGTTTTCCCTGTTCCTGCACCAGCGAGGACAAGGAGAGGTCCTGTAGGGGCCTGAACAGCCTCTATTTGAGCGGGATTAAGGCCTTTATGAGGGTCTGGTCTGCGATTCACGTGTGTTTGTTTTGTGGGCAAGGTTGTCGGCATGGCAGGACTTTACCACACTGCGAGTGTCACCTTGACGCTCCGCCTCAAGAAGCGTCTATTTGGCGATAAATAATTGGTTTGCGTGAATACCGAGCGACGGTAGATGCAGTCAAGACTACATGAATGGAGTATGAAATGAAGTCGGAACGTCGGCACGAACTGCAGGACAATGACCTTGCCGATAGTGTTGAGCAGCTTTCTGAACGCCTACGTCCTTACGTAACACCGATTCTGTCTGTCGCGATCGGAGCACTTGTCCTTGTGCTAGTCGGTCTTTTCGTTTCGTCGCGATGGGAGGCGAATCGCTCTGAAAGCTGGGATACATGTCTGGCCGCACTCGTGACCGGTGATCCCGAAGGGTTTCGGGAGGTTATCCTCCGTTATCCTGGTACCCCTGCAGCACAGTGGGCGGAACTCATTTTAGCCGACAGAAATTTATCTGAGGCCACAGATCTACTTTTCGCAAAGATAGATCCTGCGAATGACGTTGCTCGAGAACGTCTTGAAGTGGCCGCTGCAGCCTATGCCGATGTTTTGTCACAGCGACCAACCGATATGGTTGCGGAGCGCGCAACAATGGGCTTGGCAAAAGCCCGAGAAAGCCTTGGAGAGCTCGATCAGGCTCGTCGTGGTTATGAGGCTGTCGCGAATGAATACCCTTCAAGTCCCATGGCAAATCTGGCTACAGAGCATGCGGTCGACCTCGCTCAAGATAAAACAAAAGCGTTTTACAACTGGTTTGCCGAACAACGACTAGCAAATGTGGCACCGGAAGAACCGAGTGCTCCGAAAGAAGACGCATCAAGTAGTGCGGGAGAGCAGCCGATCGAACCAGCCAAGGATACAGAGAACACTGATAAAAAATCTACGAAGAAAAAAGAAGTAGAGCCTGCATCTACTCCGGAAAGTGCACCAGAGGAGTGACCACTGGATACTGACCAGACAGACTCGATGCTCAATCCGGGCGATGAAGTATCTTTTTCTGCCGATCATGCAGTGGCCGGCGTTCGGCTTGATCAAGTGCTCAGTCAGCGATTTACTGCGTACAGTCGTTCGTACCTCTCACGAGCAATCGAACGCGGTGCGGTACGCGTCGATGGTGTGACAGCCAAAGCATCGCTGAAGCTAAAAGAAGGATCAGTCGTTTGCTTCACTGTCCCAGAACCTCCTCGCAGTGGACCTGAAGCAGAGGAGATGCCGCTTGAGTTTCTCTTTATTGATGAGGTAATGGCTGTTGTCGATAAACCACCAGGAATGGTGGTACATCCAGCCAAGGGAAACTGGAAAGGAACGCTCGCTGGTGGCTTAAAGTGGCATCTGGAACGTCGTGCTTCGGAAGTCGTAGACCGGGAAGGTCTTTCGCAGGCTGGAGGCCCAACGCGTCCTGGAATTGTCCATCGTCTTGACCGAGATACGAGTGGGGTCATTGTTGTTGCCCGAAATGATGTCTCACATCAAAAGCTTGCAAAACAGTTTGAAAAGCGGACGGTGCAAAAGACCTACCTTGCGATTACACAGGGCCAGCCAGAGTTTGACCAGGACGAAATCCGCTTATCTATCGGCTCGCATCCGTATCAGAGGGAAAAGATGGCTGTTCGAAGTGGTCATTCAACGAGTCGAGATGCAGTAACACGATTTGAGGTTCTCGAGCGATTCAAGGGCGCTGCACTTGTTAAGGTTCTTCCAAAGACCGGCCGAACACATCAGATCCGTGTGCACCTTGCGGCCATTGGGTGCCCGGTGCTTGCCGACGCACTCTATAGCGGACGGTCTTCGATCGAACCAAAATTTTTTGGTGGGCCAAAGAATAGTCCAGTTATCCTCAGTCGCCAGGCACTGCATGCTGCATCGATCACACTGAATCATCCTGCAACTGGTGAGCGAGTGACTTTCTCTTCGCCACTCCCATCGGACATTCAGGGTGTGCTGGATGGGCTCCGGAAGTACGCGTCGGTGCCTTGAAATCCGATATTGCTATAAGCTTTCAGGGCGTGATCGAAGCGTCAAAATCGGCGGGTAACTGCATGTCCGTGACCGTGCCCCGAGTGCCCGTAGTTGTTTGATCACTCAAGATGAGTGGGAAAGAAAGCGTGAAGCACGTCCCATGAGTGGCGTTACTTTCAACAGAGATATCACCGCCATGTTCTCGGAGAATCTTTTGGCTTACGGTGAGTCCTAGTCCGGTTCCTTTCGCGCCCTTTGTTGATACGAAAAGATTAAATATATCAGGAAGGGTTTCCGCTGGTATGCCTGGACCGTTGTCGGTGACACGAACGTGGACAACCTCACGTTTCTCATCGATTTCAGTTGTGATATTGACTGTTCCATCAGACAGCTCCTCAACAGCATCAATGGCATTGGTTACGACGTTTAGAATGGCTCGTGAGAGGGCTTCGGTGTCACAAAGAAGAACAGGAAAGTTATCAGGTGTTTTGCAGTGCACAGAGATAGCAGCGTCTTCTGCACGCTGCTTGACTGTTTCGATAATTTCAGCGAGAAGCGCAGGGATATCTGAAGGACTTGGCTCAGGTTTTCGATCCTTGCTGAATGAAAGCATGTCCATAACAAGAGAAGAAATCTTTTGTTGATTTCGGCGAACAATACCCCACCCTTTATCAGTTACACCGAGGTCATTTTTGTCGAGACCCATCTCGACAAGATAGCTTCCGCCGTGAATTCCTTGAAGAATATTCTTAATATGGTGAGAAAGTGTTGCAATCGTTTGTCCAACTGCGGCCAGTCGTTCCGACTGAACCATTGCCGAATAATATGTTGTGTCTTCAACGGCAAGCGCCGCCTGATGACCGATAGCAACCATGAGTTTCAGGTGTTCATCAGTAAAACGCTGACCGCCTGATGCCATCACCTCACCTAGTGGGGTAAGTGTGTCAACATAAAGAACACCGATTTGCCCGTACCGACCTTGCATCGGAACGCAGATGGCTTCGTGAACTCCAGTTCGCAAGACGCTTTGCCCGGAACGAAAGCGATCGTCTCCCTGGGCATTGCTTGTAAGGACGCCTTCGTGACGTTCGAGGACGTAGTCAAGAATTGTGCGGCTGATGGTCATCGATGATTTTGTACCAGCCTCACGATCTCGACGCGCTTTGGTGATGAGTTGGCCGGTTTCTTCTTCTCGCAACATAATGCAGCCTCGGTCGGCCTCTACCCAATCAAAAACAAGCTGGAGTATTCTGTCGAGGAGGTCATCAATATCAAGTGTGTGGCTCACTGCCAGTGCAGTGCGATACATCACATCAAGGTTGTTTTGAGCCTGAACAAGCCAGTGGTTTTGCGTGTCGTCTTGAGGAAGCGGTGGAAGATTTGGCCCCAATTTATCAGGAACCGCAGCAATGATTCGAGAGCCGTCATCACCAGATTCTGTTCCGACAATTTCAACGTTGGCAGGTGGAAGATGCCCACCCTCACCATGGGAATACAAGAAAAGCGTGCGTCCAATCTGGATGCGGTCTCCAGATTTTAGTTCTGCTTCGGCGATGCGGCAGTTATTCAGGAATGTTCCATTCGAGCTGTCGAGATCGGTGAGGGAATAAGTGTCGTTGTGTTTTCGGATTTCCGCATGCCTGCGAGAAGCTTCATGATCCTCGACGGTAATATCATTACCTTTTTCACGCCCGATTCCGATCACGCGATCGTCTCTACTGGAAACAAGTTCAGTAAGGTCAAAATGGCTCCCCTGGCCATTGCCTTGAATGACATACAGCGAGGGCACAAGTTGTCTCCGAGATTGTTCTATGTTCAAGGCCCTCAAAAATTCCATTCTACCATACGCACAAACAATAGGCTCAGTACGGACGAAGACTGCACAAAAAAAGACTCAACGCTATCTTTCCGGACTGCTAAAATACTTCGGTGTTTTTATGGATTACCTGAATTACTGCCACAATGGAGAATCACGATGAGCCTGCCACTGGTGCTGATGAGGGGTCTGCATACTTTAGTCCAAAAAAAGACGAAGCATTGCCGCGAGTTAGTTCCAATACGCTCTGAACGATCTGATGACGCTGATGCAATTCGATCGTCTCGTTTCGGAAAGGATCATCAGGGGTTAATGTTTGGTTTTTGTGAGCACAACGGTACTCGGCTAAATGGGTTCGCAATTGTGGTCTGTTTGCTGTCTGCAGGCTCCTTGGGTGCAGAATCGCCACAGAATCAGCCCGACAATGCTCTGCAAAAGCGGCTGCGGGATGACGTAACCTGGCTCGCTGCACCAGAGCGAGAAGGGCGTGGGCCCGGCACAAAAGGAATACGTGCTGCATCGGCTTGGATCGGTCAGCAGTTTGATGAGATAGGGCTTGAATCAATCAACGGTCTTCGGGAGCAGTCGTTTACGATGACACTCGAGGCAACCCTGCCAAAGAAGCAGGCAAACCACGCCGAGTTTGTGAAGATGGCATCGGATGGGTCTCAAGAGGCTTCTCTACCATTGAAGTTGGGGGAGACCTTTACGCCGCTGGCGGTTGGCGGGAGTGGAGTATTTGATTTGCCGTTGGTATTTGCGGGTTATGGAATAACAGCACCAAAACAAGAATACGACGACTATGAGCCGCTCGGTAAACGGGTCGCATCCAAAGCGGTGCTTGTCCTTCGGCAGGAGCCTCAGAAGGATAATCCCCATAGTGTTTTTAATGGGAATCAAGCCACACAGCACGCCGCCTTAGTGCGAAAGATTGCGAATGCGTCAGAGCATGAGGCGGGAGCAGTCGTATTTTGCAACGATGCGTCTGCCACTGAGCCGGATGCGCTGATGGACTTTCGTCGTGCTGGAGGTGGTGAGAACGGCCGTTCAATGCCAGTGCTTCAAGTAAGCCGAAGTGTTGTCACGGACGTGATTAAGCAGGCCACGGGTTCTTCGGTTGCAGCCCTTGAGGCTGAGATTGATCGTACGCTTGAGCCGCAGAGTCAGTTGCTTGACGGTTGGCGGCTAAGGGGTGAGGTAACAATTCAGCGGCAGCAGACAGATGCTGAAAATATTGTCGGCGTGATTCCGGGTATTGGTTTTGCAGGCGGTGAAACTGGTGGACGAGATGTAGTTGTTCTCGGCGCCCATTATGATCATTTGGGATATGGAGACAGTAATTCACTCGCACCGGGTACGCGGGCTATACATCACGGGGCTGACGATAACGCAAGTGGTACGGCGACTCTGTTGGAGGTGGCGAGACAACTGCAGGCAGAAGGTCCTTTCCCGCGAACAATTGTATTTATCGCGTTTGCTGGCGAAGAACGAGGCCTGCTCGGAAGCGGGTATTATGCTGCCAACCCTCTGCTGCCGCTGGAGCGAACTGCCGCGATGGTCAACCTCGACATGGTTGGACGGCTTGTTGATGACAAGGTGATTGTTCATGGAACAGGAACAGGTACAGGTTTTGATAAACTTGTAGATACGTTTACGTCTCAAGCAGGTTTCGGCGTCGCCAAAGAGCCGGGCGGTTTTGGCCCAAGTGATCACTCAAGCTTTTACGCCCGGAAGATTCCAGTCCTTCATCTCTTTACAGGTTCTCACACGGACTATCACCGTCCAACCGACACGGCTGATAAAGTCAATTACGCCGGGATGGCAAGAATCAGCCTTCTTGTGGCCAACGTGGTTCGCGAGTTGGCGACGGCGATCGAACCTCCTGCTTATCTTGAAGTCGCGAGCAAGCCTTTCATGGGAGGCGGTGGTGATCGTCCTTATTTTGGCAGCATTCCTGATTTTGCAAAGCCTGGTGGTGGCTATGCCATTACAGGGGTTTCAAAAAAGTCACCTGCTGCCGAAGCAGGCCTCGAAGGTGGTGATGTCATTGTGCGATTGGGCGAAAGCGCGATTGCGGGGCTCGAGGATTTTGACAGTGCTCTTCGTAAGCACAAGGCAGGAGAGACGGTTTCTGTGGTTGTTCTCCGAAACGGTAAAGAGGTGACGCTCCAGGTTACGCTCGGCGACCCTCGCTGACACCTTTTTTTTAGGCGTCGAATTGATCTTGAGCCGCATTGCCATGCCTGCCACTATCCCGACATCGTTCGACGATATTTGTTCTCGCGAACGTGCCGGAAAGGCGTCAGGTTAGGCGGTTTTCTCGTGACAATTACGCAAGGAGTGCATCTCGTGAAGCGACATTTGGCTATTCATGGAAGCTTAATCGGTCTGTTTGTCGGCATGATTATGAGTCTTCCCATACACACTGTTCAGGCCCAGGGCGCAGGTCGTCCCCCAGCTACTCATCAAGCCGTTATTGATGTTGGCTATATCTTCAAAAATCACACACGCTTCAAGTCCATGATGGATAAGATGCGGGATGAGGTTATGGCGGCTGAAAATGGTCTTAAAGCGGAACGGGACCGTATCAATGGGCTCGTTGAGCAGTTGAAGGGTTTCAATCCAGGGACACCCGAATATAAAAAACTTGAAGCAGAAGTGGCCAAGGCCCAGGGCGAATTCAACGTGAATGGTCAGCTTCAGAAGAAAGACTTCATGGACCGTGAGGCAGCTGTTTATCATGAGGTGTTTGGTGAAATTCAGCAGGCCGTGACGAAATTTTCTCAGGATCATGGGATTGCAGTAGTGCACCGGTTTGAAGGTGACGCCGTGGATTCAGGAAATCGGGAGCAGGTGCTTCGCGGGATTACCAAGCCGCTTGTCTACTATGACAAGACAATCGATATTACGCCGGATGTCTTGCGGATGTTGAATGCGGGCTCAGTGGCAAGTGCTCCTGGCCAACAGCCTGTGAGTCGTTAATGCTTTTTGTCGGTATGGAGAGCAGCGGTGGCTCCCAATGAGTCCCGCTGCTTCTCCTACTGAAATGCTCGATGGAAAGGCTTGTCCTTGGGGCATCAGGCTTGCCCCTGACGGTCAAGCTGGTTCATCTTTCGCGAAGAGCGGGTCAGGGTTTTGGAAGCTGCAATAGGGCCGCCCTCACGGGTAATCAAGCGGTGGAAAAGCAAGTGAACTGTCGACCGCAACAAACCCTTTGTCGTCCAGTGCAAGTAGTCGGAAGAGGCTACTGGAGCGGCGTCGAGAATCGCGTCGAATTACGACCCGGTTTAGCTGATTCAGGAATCCGTTTTGTCCGTGAAGATCTTGAGGGAGCCTGTGTTCCAGTTTCTCTCAGGAATCGTATTGAGGCAACAAAAAGAACAAATCTTCAGGCGGGTGGGGCGACAATTGAGATGGTTGAGCATGTGCTCAGCGCGCTTGCGGCTCTTGGTGTTGATTGCTGTGAAATCAGCCTGACCGCAGCAGAGTTGCCCGGTCTCGATGGATCTGCGAATGCGTATGTTGATGCCATTGATCGGGCAGGCATCGAAGCTCTCGATGGAACTGCAGCCAAACCGCTTGTCGTTCAGTCGCCAATTACAATTTCTGCTGCGGCTGGTGATGCGGTGATCGAGGTGGCTCCACCAACCACGACGGGCCTACGAGTGCACTACTCGGTGGAGTATCCCGGCTCACCAATCCCACCACAACAATATGGGGTGGCTGTAACACCACAACGCTATCGAGAAGAGGTTGCAGCCGCTCGAACATTTTTGCTGGAAGAAGAAGCCCGCAAGTTGCAGCAAGATGGCGTCGGGCTGACAGTGACCACTCAAGATCTCATAGTTTTTGGTGAGAATGGGCCGATCGAGAACGAATTGCGGTGGCCAAATGAATGCGCGCGACATAAGATCCTCGATATCATCGGTGACCTTTCCTTATCAGGCAGGCCGTTTCATGGCGACATTGTTGCGCATAGAAGCGGTCACGGTTTAAATGCAGAGGTTTTAACCGCAGTCTTGGAAGCAGAGACTCGGATGCCAGGAGTGCATTGAAAAGTACGATGAAAAATTTGTATTGGGTGGTACCACCACCACTGCAAGGAGGCAGGAAATGAGTTATGCACGAGTTGGTGTTGTTGGTTGTGGGCACTTAGGGAAAATCCATGCTCGGCTATTGGCCGGTCGAGATGATTGCACGTTAGTCGGCGTCGTCGACCCAATTTCTGATGTCGCTTCAGCGGTCGCTGAAATTCACAATTGTGAGTCGTACAGCGAACCTGAAGACCTCGTCGGTCGAGTTGATGCAGCAGTTGTGGCAGCTCCAACAGGGCTCCATGCGAAGGTTGCGATACCTCTCCTTGAGGCAGGGATCGATCTGCTTATTGAAAAGCCAATCGCTGCCAGTGTGGAAGACGCTCGAGCAATTGTTGTGACTGCTCGCCGGTATGGTCGTGTTGTTGCTGTCGGGCATGTTGAACGGTTTAATCCTGCGTGGGCTCTCGCCTGCCAGCAGCCAGGGAAACCACTTTTTATCGAGTCCGCCCGTTTGGCTCCATTTACATATCGTTCGCTTGATGTTGGTGTAGTTTTTGATTTAATGATTCACGATATCGACTTGGTTTTGTCCTTGCAGCCAGGGCGTCTAGAAAATATTGAATCAGATGGTATTGTCGCCACCGGCGGGCACGAAGATGTTGTAAAGGCAAGGCTCACCTTTGGTTCGGGGTTAGTCGCTGATCTCATGGCATCACGGATTAATCCGGTGTTGAGTCGGCAGCTTTCAATGTGGACAACCGAAACCATGGTTTCGGTTGACTTCAATGCAAAAACAGTAGGTGTTGTTGCAGCCTCTGAAGAAGTGGCAACAGGACGATTTGTTGCTGATTCGGTGCCGCTCGGGGAGCGTGTTGTCGCCAAAGATTCATTTTTTCAAGATGTTCTCCCCCATCAGACGTTGCCCGTTCCTGACTCCAATGCAATTGTATCAGAGCACGATGACTTTCTTCGAGCTCGTGCTGATGGAGTCGAGCCTCGTGTAAGTGCCTCTGCAGGGTCTGCTGCTCTTGAGGTCGCAACCCGTGTGCTTGATGTTCTTAAGTGCACGAAGCTTGGGGCACCACCGGCCATTATGGGAATCCGAAAAAGTGCTTAAACAATGTGTGGCTGGCGTCTTTGTTCGTGCTTCTAGGTCAGCCTGATTGATACAACCTGAACCGGGCAGCAGCAAGTTTAGATGGTGTGACGATGATTCATCAGAGTTGTTTTCGTGTTGCCGTCGCAGAAAGATTTAGAGTGAAAACGGATTCGCAGAAATTCCATTGGCTGCCCGTGGTGATTTATAGTGCCTTAGGCTTTCTTTGTATGGATGCTACGCGAGCAGATGATCTGCCATCGCAGATACCGAACAAACTATCCTTCGATGGCTTTGATATTGCCTCAGGCCAGGATCGGGTCGCGCATGCACTTGGTGAAATGCGGAGTCAGGGCGAGAAGGAGTCTGAAGAGACTCCACTTGAGTTTTCCGTGAAGGGGCCACCAAATAGTCGTGCTGGGTCTGGTGCTATGGCAGCTGAAGTAGGGCAAGAACTCGCTTTTTTCAATATTGCCGCAGGAGTCGTAGCGGATCGTAATTCAATTGTGGATGGTCCGTCAGGTTATACAAGTAGGCTTTCTATGGATTTTGAAAGCGAGTCTTTAGTTGGCGGGTTGGACCTCAAGACAAAAATGAGAAATTCTGAAAAGCACAGTACGGTCGGAATTGAGTTTGGGCCCCGTCTTGCACGAAGATTCCACAATGGTGTCGAGTTTTTCGTGAAGGGTTCCGCTGAAGCTGTTTCTCGGTACGAACGTAGTGGTGAGATAGCACCCACTGGAGGGCCCCTTCAGCGACCGGAGCAGGTCGGTGTCAGTGGTACTATTGGTCTTGCACGTTAATTGCAACTCAGCGCAACAAGAAAATAAAGAGCAACATCTTTGCTCAGGACTGCTCAGAGCCAGCTGTCTTCTCTCAAAAGAGATGCTCGTGTTGCGTGAACGGACCTATGCAAGATCTCGGTTTTGGAAAAGCACAAGGGCTATTAATAAAGCAATCGCGGAATACAAGCCTGCGTAGATGGCCGCCCATGCGAGGTATCCCCATGGTACTGGTACACCGCCGATCACGGCGGCTTCGATCGTAAAATGCTCAAGTACAGGGAGTATCGTTGCAAAGAGCCGGCCAACAAATCGTACGATTGCTAGTTTGCCAACACTTGACTGAACAATAAGCGGAACGAGGTGCCCTAGAACGTAAATGGTGAAGCAGATGATGAGATTTGGAATCATCCCAACTCGTGTTGATACTGCCAAACTGACTGCTGCCAACAGAATTGTTTCAAGAAGAGAAAGGACAAGGCCTGGGACAACAGTGACCATCTCTGTGGCGCATTCTGTCCAGATAGGAGCGGTCTTCGATGATTCTCGAGCGTCATAGACCACCTTCAGGCTCGTGGTTGACATCAGTACCGCGCCGAGGATCATGAAAATGAGGACCGCAACAAGCGCCAGGCCGATAAATTTACCAAGGACAAACTGTCTACGAGTAAGAGGTTTTGACAAAACAGTGAGTGCCGTTCGACCTTCGATCTCATCAGAAACGGTGACACTTGCTGTCCATATAACCACCAAGAGTGCAAGTACCTTTACGAGGGTAAGCCCGCTATCCTTCAGCATCTTCACGTCTTCACCAAACGTGTTGTATGGAATCACAATGAAGGACAGGAGAAGAACGATCCCAGCCACAATAGCCACAGCAAAGATAGGCTGGCCGATGGCTTCTTTCATTGTTGACGAGGTGACCGCAGCAACTCGTCGGATGGTCAGCCGGAATAAGGAGTAAAGAAAAACTGTGATCAGAAGGACTGCTGCTGAAATCGGAAGGATGACAACCTCGGGAAATTCGGGCACGAGTTTCCAATTGATCGTAAGGTGAGCCGGAGTGGCCTTCTTTCCGTCATTGATGCTGGTTACTTCAAGCTGTGCATTTTTTCCAAGAAACGGATTCTCTTTGCCGCTAGATTTCTCCCACGACCACGATTCCTCTCCGTCGAGATCAATATCAGGCACTTTGAGCAGCGCAAAGCCCTCGATTGGTTTCTGTGTTCGGATGGTGATTGGTTGATCTGTTGTAAAAGAAATATTTTCAAGTTCCTGTGGGCGAAGCGGTAGATCAATTTTGTCTTGCTCGCTCCCAGGGGCTATGGTCACGACCGTTGATGAGTTACTTACGGTGAGGAGTCTGCTCAGTGATTGGCCTATGCCACGGACTGGGACAAGAGGTGTCAGGGCAATCGCTATTCCAGATGCAGCCAGAAGGAGCCATGCAAGTGGGCCGAGAAAACCATCATGCAAACTGGCTTTGGCTTCAGCGGCTGCTCGCGGTGCGATCAGTCGAAGAAGACTCCAGAGGACTACAAGAACCAGCGATGCAGAAAGGGCTCCCATGCCGACGAGCCAGATCGGTGGAAGTGCAATGAGCCAGCGGTTTGCAAAAAGTGGCGTGATCATAGATGTGCTCAATATAAATGACATGGAAAAAATCAAAGAAACGGTCTCGTAATCATCGAGCCCCCTCGTCTTTTCTATTGTGGCATCGACGCCAGCTTTTCGAAAGATGGGCCGTTCAGCGACCGGTAGGCCCCGATTTTTTATGGTTGAAGCCGCCGTTAGGTGGTGGGCGAATCTTTCAAAAGAGGGCCAGCGAGGACTGTTGAGGAAGATGCTGTGAGTTGCCATTCAGCAAGAATTCGATGTAAATCATCTCGTGAAATACTATCGAGGGTTTCCAGGTCATCAGTAACCGATCGATACCGGCCAAGATGAGCCCATTCAAGGCCGAGGCTAAAAAGTCGTTGTCGAGGTCGTTCTCCCGCAAGGACAACACGGCTGAGGAGTTTGTTGCGCGCCTGGTCTACCTCGTTGTTGCTCAGTCCGTTTGCTGCTTCTTGATAGATCTCAATAATACGGTCAATGAGTGCGTAAGTGGTTTCTGGTTCACACGAAAGTTGGGTAACAAAAACACCAGCATCCAGAAAATCATGATGATGGCAGACAGCATGTTCTGCTTGGCCTGAATCAACTAGATCCCAGTAGAGCCGGCTGCCGGAATCATCTCCAAGTACCACTGCAAGAAGTTTTGCTGCAAAGCGGTCGTCGGTGTCTTCTGCAGGTCCTGGTGACATTCTGACGGCATATTCCAGAGCGGCTTGCTCCCGAGTTATGACGTCGGTAACTGTTCGGGAATGTGAGTTAGAAAACTCGACTTTTCGGTTGTTCTGTGGCGAGGGTTTCCATTCTCCACAGAGTTGTTGGGCGCTCGTGACAAGAGACTCGAAGTCAACTGCACCACTTGCTGCCAGAACAAGATTATCTGATGCATATCGCTGCTGATGGTATGCACGCATCGCATCAACCTGAAGTGCTTCAATTGACGAGGTGCTTCCGAGAACACTTCGTGCAAGTGGGTGGTCTTGAAAAAAAAGAGCCCGACATCGGTCGTCAGCACCGAAAGGTGGCTGGTCGTCATACATCTTAATTTCTTCAAGAATCACCTGTTTTTCTGTGACGAAGTCATCTTCTCGAAGAGCTGGTCGCATCATTGCTGAGAGAAGCTCTAGGGCGTCATGCTGTTTTTCAGGAAGAACAGCAGCATAGTAGACAGTGTCTTCTTCACTGGTGAATGCATTTGCACTTGCGCCCATGAAGTCAAAGCGGAGGTTAATGTCTTCTGCAGATAAGGTGTCTGTTCCCTTAAACACCATGTGCTCAAGAAAGTGGCTGGCACCAGAGATGGAATCGTGCTCGTCTCGTGCGCCTGTTTTTACAAAAAATCCAAGGCTTGCTGAGTGAGCGGCTTCGCTCACCTCGGCAATGATATCGAGACCATTTGGAAGTTGCTCATGGCGAAACTGCATCAGGTACCTCCAATGGGTCGCGGCCCAAGGAAACAGTAGTTATTTCCGTGAGAGGATTCTTGGCGAGCCAATTCTCGATGCTTTCGACGGTAAGATTATCGAGTCGCTCGAGATCCTCAGCAAGAGTGCGGATGCGTCCAAGGTGAAACCATTGTCTGGCCATTGCACCTGCTCGGGCTGCTGTTGATTCCTGCTGCATAACCAGCCCGCTTTTCGCACGAGCCTTCACTCGGTCGAGTTCATCATTTGTGATAGTCCCTGGAAGAGCCTTAATTTCATGAAGCATGACGTCTAACGTTTCCTGGGCTCGATCCGCTGTGGTGCCAGAGTAAGCCATTGCCACGGCGAGATCTCGCTGGGTTTGGTAGCCCGCAGAGACGCTGTAGCACAACCCCCTTTTTTCGCGAACCTCTGTAAAGAGCCTTGAGCTGGAACCTCCACCAAGTACTGCGAGGGCCGCCGTTGCCTGAAGTGAATCTGGGTCACGGTAGGGTGGGACGTCCCAGGCGAGTGCGATATGTGTCTGTTGTGAATCGTAAGGGACATGACATATCTTCTCACCTCGCTCACCAGCAGATATCGGTTCAGTCGGCTGACCTTGCCAGTCACTAAAAAGAGCTTCGATCTGTTTGACGAATTCAGGCCAGTCCAGTCGTCCGGCTACAGAGACGATCATGTCCTGTGGCTGAATGAAGGTGTCAACAAAGTTTTTGACATCGGTGTGGCTCAGTTTGGTGACATCAGCCGACGTCCCCTCGCTTGGAAGACCCCATGGAGATGGGTAGTGTGCTTTCCGTAGCGCGAGCATCGTGCGATGCGTTGGGTCATCTTCGGTTCCAGCGAGATTCTGCAGAACTACCTGACGGGCTGGATCAAACTGGCTTTGGTCCAAAAGTGGACGGCGAAGTATGTCGGCATAAATTTTCAGTGAATCTGGTAATTGTCGAGAGACCATTGCTCCGGCAAAACTGCCATGGCTCATTGAAACTGACTGTGACCACTGAACGCCGGCGTTGTCGAGTGCAGCAATAAGTTGTTTGCTATCACGATCGCCAGCCCCCCGGAGCATGAGTTCACCGGCAAGGGTTGCAAGGCCACAGCATGAACGATCAGTTTCACGGGTGCTAAGAGCATCGCAGAGACTGCCAGCAGCGACGTGGAAAGACACGGAGACAGATTCAACACCCGGCAAGAACTCGCCGAGTAAAATGATTCCGTTGTCGAGAGTAGCCGTCTGAAGAGTCTGCTTCACGAATCTTTGCTTATGCCATACGGACAAGTGATCACACAGGTGACGAAGTGATCAGCGGTTTTGATGCACGAACTGGCACCATGTGAAGATCCTCGTCGTTTGATGATTCTGCCACATCTTGTGGTGTTTCCGCCACTGCTAACTCTCCAACCACGGAGGAAACCATTGTTGCGATCACGTTCTCCTTACTGTTCTTCAATGAATCAAGTTGTGTGTTTTCCTGATTGAGGCGGCTCGCAGGAAATCCTAGCGGGAGAGAATCAATAGACGAATCGGCCCTATCTCGAAAGAGTGTGGAGTCGACTGGTTTGTAGACTGTTTTCGATCTTCGGAAGCCAAGACGCTGATAGAGCCTGATTGCAGCGATGTTTTCTGCAGTCACCTCAAGAGTTACTTGGTGGGCGCCTGCGGCTTCAAAACCGGACAGTGACTGTTCTATCAAGACGCTCCCCAGCCCGCCGCCTCGTTGAGAAGGCACAATGCCAATATTCTGAATTGATCCGATTCCGGAGCGATCGAGAACACCTTGGATTGTTCCACACCATTCAAGGGGTGCAAACCGGGTTTCTTCAAGCCCCCTGAAGCGATCAATCTGTCGGGCAATCAGCCAGGTAGCATCTGGTAGGAATCCAGGTTTTCTGCGAATTTCCTGCATCAACCTCCGGCAGCCTGAAAGTTCACCAAGGCAAGGGAAAACCTGCGCATCGATCTCCTGACGGAAGGCCTGATACTTGGTGCGGGCGTGAACATCAAGAAGAGCCTCGTTCCATGGGACGAGTTGGTACCCAAACGGCAGTGATGCCAAGGGCACACGCGATCTGGGAAGATCGATGTCCATTCGGAATCGTTTGCAGTAACCCGAGTCCATGAGGAATAACCTCTCCCTGAAGAATCGCAAAATACGCTGTCTATGAACCTAAGACTGCATGATCTTTCCGTCAACGTGCTGGTTTTGACAAATCAATTTTTCGCGTAAAACAGCGCCGTGGGGCAAATTGCGGTGATCAGGCGGGTTATTCCGGTGTTCCCGTCTGGTTTTGAACGAAGCGCAGCCGTCCCTGAAGTAGGATACACTTTTTTGAGTACCCAAAAACTGTTTTTTGAGAGGTCGAAAAAGAAATGCCGCGAATCGCCGCCACCGTTCTGGTTCTTTCGTTGCTCTTTACGTCATTGACGAACTCAAAGGCAGCATCGCCCGTCCGTGTTATTGCTACAACGACAGTTGTTGCTGATTTGGTGGAGCAGGTGGGGGGGGAGTTGGTCGTAGTTGAAAGTCTCATGGCAGATGGGGTGGACCCACATTCCTATCGAGCGACGCCGCGAGACATCGACAGGCTTGTTCGTGCTGACCTAATTGTTGCCAATGGACTTCATCTGGAAGGAAAGTTGGCAGAACTCCTGCAGCGAATTGGCCGGAAGCGTCCTTTTGTAGCTGTTGGCAATGCGGTGCCAAAAGATGAATTACTTTCCATTGGAAATGATCTGTTTGATCCACACATCTGGTTTGATGCAAAACTCTGGAGTTACTGCCCGTCTACGGTTGCAGATGCGTTGTCTCAGCTGGATTCCAAGTCTGCTGCCACATACCGGCAGCGTGCTAACAAGTATTCCAAAGATCTTTTGGAGCTCGATAAGAATGTCAGGAAAAAGTTCAAAGAGATTCCTCAGCAGCGCCGAGTTCTAATCACTGCCCACGATGCATTTCGCTACTTCGGTCGAGCATACGGGCTTGAAGTCATTGGAGTTCAGGGAACAAGCACGGAAAGTGAAGCCGGTCTCGCTGATATGAATCAATTAGTTGAATTGGTTGTCCAGCGTCACATACCAGCAGTGTTTGTTGAGACGAGTGTGTCTGATCGAAATGTTACTGCATTAATCGAAGGTGCTGCCGCTCGCGGGCACGTTGTCAGGCTTGGAGGACGGCTCTATTCCGATGCATTGGGCCCTGCTGGAGGAGGCGGTGATACGCTTGAGCGTGCATTGCTTTCAAACGTCGACACAATTATCGGGGCACTCCGTGTAACGAGTGCTTCGCAGAGCATTGTGGAGTAGCTACCTTTTATTTTGATACAAGTTCGCTACGAAAGAGATGAACCTGAATGACTGGAAATAACTCTGCTCCAGAGGTGCATGCCGACAATCCAATGTTGGAGTGGCACGATCTCACGGTTGCGTACGGGCGTCGTCCAGTCTTGTGGAATGTTGACTTTGAAATACAAGACCCATGCCTCTTCGGGATTATTGGCCCGAATGGTGCAGGAAAGAGCACGCTGCTTAAGGCAAGTCTGGATCTTGTGCAAAGAGCTGGTGGAACCGTGCGATTCTGGGGTCAACGGCTCGCTGAGGTGCGTTCAAAAATCGCGTATGTTCCTCAGCGGGAAACAGTTGATTGGGACTTTCCCGTCAGCGTCATGGATGTAGTTCGTATGGGTGCAACTTCAAGGCTTGGCTGGTTTCGACGAGGTGGAAAACGTGAGCGTGAGTTGGCTCTTGCAAGTCTTGATCACGTTGGGCTTGCGGATTTTGCAAAGCGACAAATAGGGAAGCTCTCAGGAGGGCAGCAGCAGCGGGTCTTTCTAGCACGAGCGCTTGCTCGCGAGGCTGAGATCTATCTCCTCGACGAGCCCATGGCAGGTGTCGACGCTGGATCACAGGAGCAGATATTCAGCATCCTTGCCGAACTGCGGGATCAGGGCAAATTAGTTGTTGCAGTGCATCACGATATACGTACGGCTGCCCAATGGTTTGATGCAATTGCTCTTGTTGACATGCGGCTTGTTGCAGCCGGTCCAACGGCTGAGGTGCTTACACCAGAAAATCTAACCATGACATATTCTGGTCGCCTCGGCATTCTGGATGAAATTGGGGAGGCAGTGGAGCGGAGAGGAAGGACATCATGATCCACCTGGCCTTTGTGATGGCGTTCCTTCCATATAACACCCTTGTTGTTGCTTCTGGTGTCGCAGCAGTTGGTTGTGCCGCTGGCGTAATTGGTACATTTGGCGTCCTGCGAAAGAGAGCCCTCGTCGGTGACGCTGCAGCGCATGCAACGCTTGTGGGAGTCGCATTAGCCTTGCTCGTTACTGGGCAGCGTAATCTCGCTGTGCTTCTTGTTGGTGGTCTGGTCTCAGCCATGGTTGCTATTGTTCTTTTGGTTCTTATCCGAAAGTTCACCCGCACACGTGATGATGCAGCGACTGCGATTGTCTTGAGTGTGTCATTCGGCCTAGGGATTACCTTGATTTCTGGAATGGTGAGTCGTGGAATTCCTGGAAGTGGTGGCTTGGAGCGGTTCCTGCTTGGGCACACGGCATCGCTGACAGCCAATGATGCACTCTTGCTCGGAACTGTTTCGGTTGTCGGTGTTTTGTGCATCGTGGTCGGTTTAAAGGAAGCGACAATGGTTGCATTCGATCCGGATTTTGCCGCGGCATCTGGATGGCCTGCAGCGACACTAGATCTTGTGCTGATTGCTCTTATTGCGGTGATGGTTGTTGTTGGACTGCCAGCAGCTGGGGCTGTCTTGGTCACGGCGCTTGTAGTTATTCCGCCAGCCGTTGCCCGGCAATGGACGGAACGGCTCATTCCGATGCTTGTTATCGCTGGGCTGGTTGGATTCCTGAGTGCTCTGTCGGGAGTTGTGATTAGTAGTCTCGCTGTGCAGGTGCCGACAGGTCCGGTTGTCGTTCTCGTAGCGACAGCCTTTCTCGTCCTTTCTATTTTTGGAGCACCATGTCGAGGGATACTGTGGCGGACGCGAGCAGTGAGTAGCTTGTCCTCTGAATTCCTCACGAAAACAGAAGTCGGCGTGGCCACTCCTACGGGAACGGAGCGAAGGCCGTGATTGCTTTGACTGCTGACACGACGTTCATGTCCTGGCTCGATTCCATCGGGCCGTTGCATGGCTGGGCGATTGCGACAGCAGTAGTTGTTTCTGCGTGCTGTGCAATTGTTGGCACACCGTTGGTGGTCCGTCGCATGAGCTTGCTGGGTGATGCAATCAGCCATGCCGTCCTCCCTGGACTTGTCGTGGCGGTACTCCTAGGAGCTCAGCCTGGTGGCATCGGTGTACTGGTTGGGGCAACGGCAGCAGCAATGGTGACGGTCTGGTTTACTCGATTTCTATATCGCCAGGCTGGGCTGTGGGAGGATGCAAGTGTTGGGGTTTCCTTTACAACGTTATTCGCTGCTGGAGTGCTTCTTGTAACGATATCTGGATCGCGGGTTGATCTTGACCCAGGCTGTGTGCTTTACGGCATTCTCGAACTCGTGCCTTTTGATACGGTGGATTTATATGGGTGGGATATTCCGAGAGCTTTCTTATCAGCATCATTCGTGTTGCTGCTCGTGAGTTGTGGCATGTGGTGCACATGGCGGTGGCAACTCTTCACCGCGTTTGATTGTGATGCAGCCAAAGCTGCTGGTGTGCCAACCGTTGCAGTGACAGTGGGCTTATTAGTGGGTGTGTCATTGGCCACAGTTGCCGGCTTTGTGGCAGTGGGAGCAATTCTTGTTGTTGCCATGCTTGTGGTACCTGCTGCAGCTGCGGAGCGATTGGTTCACAGACTTCATCATGCAGTATGGTTGGCAGTCATGATTGCTGTGGTCGGTGCTATTGGGGGCTATCTTCTTGCATGGAGGTTCGGTACATCTGCTGCTGGCATGATGGCGGTTGTGTTGGGAGTCGAATATGTCATTGCCATTCTTGTTGCTCCGGATGATGGAGTCGTCGCTCGCCTGGTGTCTAAGCTGGTCTATCTCTGGCGGGTGCAATGCGAAGATCGGTTGGCCTCATTTTGGAGGGCTGAAGAATCAGGGTACGCGAGGCACGAAAGCACGGTTGGTGGTTTGGTGGATCGATGGTTACGTGTGAACGGGCAGGTACAAAAACAGGAGAATGCTCTTGTCTTGACGCCACAGGGACGAGTGAACGCGGAAGTTATTGTTCGGTCCCATCGATTGTGGGAAACGTGGCTTGGCAGGCACGTAGATTTACCAGTCGACCACCTTCACCCACCAGCAGAGTGGATCGAACATCATCTTGGAGAACAAGTACGGAAGCGCATTGAGAATGAACTTGGAAACGAAGATGTCGACCCGCACGGAAGCGTTATCCCGCGGGAAAAAAGGTAACTCACGTTGTATTTCCATTGTTTGGGTTTCAGCTGAGTCGCTGAAGATCACCAGGTAGTTCTGGTTCGTAAACCCGGTCCGGTTGGAATGGATTCGCCAGCGTATTATCACGAGTCATGAACGGCATATTTCCTACAAACGGTACGTTGAGGCTGGCGAAGCGACCTCTTCTTGAGTCAAAGGCTCGCGAGTTGACGAGTTTATTTGCTTCCGAGGTCCAACGAGGGTATGCCAAGTAGTAGTGCGTGCTGTTTAGTACGACGAGAAAGAAGGGTTTGGATACCTCGTTTCGATAGCTCTGGCTACATGGTAAGTGGTAGGCAGGCTGCCGGAATTACCTTTTTTGGACAAATGCAGTGCAAGGAAAAAAGACGCAACTTGTGAAGGTACGTTCTTCGCGAAGCCCAGTGCTTATTGCACTGATCACAATGTCATTGATACCGCTGGGGATTCTTGGTGTGGCGATGTATCAGTCTGCGCTGGCCGCAATACAGGCAGCGGCATTTCAGCGGGTTGAGCTGGCATCTGATTTGGTGGCAAATACGGTTAGTTTGGCCTATGAGGAGCTCGCGGCTGAACTTCAATTGACTGCGTCTCTGCCTCGTGTTGGGAGAAGTTCTGCTGGTTTGATCAAAGGGTTTCGTGATTTTGAAACAAATCCATTAAACGAAGACCGTGTTCGTAAAGAGCTTCTCACTTATTACGCAACGACTTTAGGTGTACAAAAAGATGGCCAGCAGAAGGAATCTCCGAAGGCCGATGCGATTGTTGAGCGGTTGGAGGGCTCTGGACTAGTTCTTCACGATCTTTACGTGCGTAGCAATCCAAATGAAACAGGCAAGAAAAGTCTGTTAGACGACGCTGGCGACGGTTCTTCATATTCCGCGGGTCACGCTACACTCCATCCCATCATGCGAGAAGTCAAGACAAGATTTCAGCTCTATGATATTTTGCTCATCGATGCCGATACACGAGATGTCGTTTATAGTGTTACCAAAGGGCATGATTTTGGTGTGAATTTTGCATCCAGGACCTTACAGAAAAATGGTCCTGTTGATGCAGTAGACATAGTGCTTGATGATTCTGTGGGGGATGGGTTTGCCTGTGTCGACTACGGGTTGTACGGGCCCGCTGAAGTCCCTGTTCTCAGCCTCGCTACCCTCGTTCGGAATGAAGGCGATGTGTCTGGCGTTCTGCTTTTTCTTGTTTCATTGGAGGAGCTTGATCGAGTCATTTCAAATAGGAATACTGCTTCGGGCAGTGTTTCGTATGAGGTGTATGGAGGCAAGTGGTCGCGGGCAACTGATGGTGGTTTTCCGAATACCAGGCACCACCTTTTTGCATCTGATGAAGCTCAGCGAAGGTTCAGTGCATTCACAAATGCCGAGAGCGACTCAGTTGGCAGTGGGGCGGGGGTACGATCTCAGTTGTGTTCGCCATCTGTAAGGCGAATTTGTCCGGAATCGATGGAGTCAGATGTTGTTTGGATGTTCGTTGCGACAACACCTGTAGCAGATGTTATGGCAGCTGCCTTCTCCGTTAAATTATTTGGCCAAACTGTTTTTGGAATAACTGCAGTTGCAATACTATTGTCAGCATTTGTTTTGGCCCGAATACTTACGAAGCGGCATGCAGAACAGGTCCGGCTGGCTGAAATGGTGACAAATACGTCGGTCAAGTTAGTTCAGGCCGACCCTGATCTTCGGGTTGAATATATGAATCCAGCTACAGAGCAGGCGCTTCAGTTGCACCCCGGTATAGGCGTTGAGGGTGTTGGTATTACGCTCTCAGAACTATTTGGACAACAGCCTGAAGATTTTGAGTTTATGAAAGACTCAGGAAGTCTTCCTCAGGCAGTGCAGGTTCACTCTGGTGGTGAAAAGTTAGAGCTTCATGTGTCGGCAATCGAAGGCCGTCACCGTGAATTTGTTGGCCCGATGGTTACCTGGAGCATTGTGACAGACAAGGCTCGTGCAGAAGAACGAGAGCGAAAACTTTCTCAAGAGATAATGGCTTCAAAAGATTCTCTCGAGAAGTCACAGCGTATTTTGCAGCACGGTGTCGATTCACTTTCCAATCTTTTTGAAGCTGCTTCAGCCGGGGACCTTACCAGAGAGGTTGCTCTTGAGGGAAGTGACCAGCTTGCTGCGTTGGGTCGGAATGCTGGTGATATGCTTAAGAATCTTCGAGAAGTCATTTCCAAAATTGCAGCAGCCGCGGAGCAGCATGGTGAGGGATCGCGGATGATAGCAGACAGCGCGGCCAGTCTGAGTGAGGGAGCGCAGAATCAGGCGGCTAGCATTGAAGAGATTAGTTCTGCGATGGACGAGCTGGCGACTTCGATTGTCGATGTCTCAGGGAATGCTGCCAATTGTCAGAAGGAAGCAAATAAAACAGTGAGTCTTGCGCAGGCCGGCAGCCAGGCTGTTCGCGATGCAGTCGACTCCATGAAGGCGATTCACAGTTCTTCTGAACAGATTCGTGACATTATCACCATCATCAGTGACATCACGTCACAAACAAATTTACTTGCTTTGAATGCAGCGATTGAAGCTGCACGGGCGGGTGAACACGGCCTTGGATTTGCCGTTGTTGCTGAGGAAGTTCGCAAGCTTGCCAATCGTACCAGTGAAGCGACTACAGATATTACGCAGCTTATTAATGAATCGTCTGCAAGGATCCAAAAAGGTGCTTCACTTTCTGAGATTGTTGGCGGGTCGCTTGAGTCAATTGTCACAGCCGCTGATTCGACAGCGAATGCGGTTGGTGAAATCGCGTTGTCGAGTGAATCGCAGGCAAGGAACGCCGCGGAGGTTAAGCGGACAGTTTCATCGGTGTCACAGACGATAGAAAGTAACGCAGCAGCATCAGAAGAACTCGCCGCAAGTTCAGAAGAACTTGGGGCACAGGCGCAGGGGCTGTGGGAACTGGTCCGGCAGTTTAGACTCTAGCAGTCTTCTTGAAGAACGAACTTTTTGGTCGTTTCACCACAGATCGAAACTGTTCTTAGTCACGGCTGAAGTTGCTTTCTAAGCCGAAAATGAAACTTTCGGGTTCTCAGTTCGCCAAGAACGGCATCGTTTTTACGGAATGTCTTCTGTACAGTCCGATAGATTGTTTTTCGCCCCAAAGCACATATGTAAAAGATCTTATGTCTGACTACGCTCATCTTGACTTTACGACGTGGTCTTCGAAAGCTGAGCTCGTGGGTGACGTTGCTGATGTGCTACCACCTCAGTTGCTGAAACAGTATTCCGATACGTCACTCCAGCGACCGGGCTATGTTTTTCGTGACGGCATCGACAACTCGTACCGCTCGTTCATTATCTCAGATGATGATCGGAAGTGGTGGAGTATCCTTTGGACAGGGGATCGAGTACAGGCCGACAATCTACTCGACGTCGCTATTGATGTTTGGCAGTCACGCCTTCGTAACGTACTAGATGAATCGTGATACTCTGCGGTAACAGGCTCGTGTGGCACTCAGCTCTCGAGGCGACGAAGTAGTTTGATGTTCCGAATATCATTCTTTGGGTCAGGCTTGCCGTCGGCGCCCTCTTTTGGAGTCTCAAGAATAAAGGGAACTTTTTTGAGTTTCGAGTGAGTCACAAGCAGCTTGAAGGCGGCACGTCCGATGGCACCCTCACCGATACCCTCGTGGCGATCGACGTGTGAACCCAGTTCGCGCTTGGAATCATTAGCGTGAATAACCTTGAGGCGGGAAAGGCCGATTGTGTTGTCGAATTGCCGAATAGTTTCGTCAAGAGATTTCTTTGGTTGGAGTGGATAGCCAGCTGCAAAAACATGGCATGTGTCAAGGCAGACGGCAACACGTTTCTGGAGCGATTTGATTTTGTCGATGCGATGAAGCATGGCAGCGATTTCTTCAAACGTATCACCAAGGCAGGTGCCTTGGCCGGCTGTGGTTTCGATGAGAATACCACTGCTAAGTTTCTTGGTTCTGCGCAATGATTCTATAATTCCATCAGCTGCACGGTTCACAGCGACCGTGCGGTCTTGGTTCCCAGCGGCTCCTGGATGTGCCACAACCCATGGAATTGCAAGAAGGTCTGCTCGTTCTAATTCCGTTACGAGTCCTTGTATTGATTTCTCGCGGAGCGTGTCGTCTCCGGACGCTGGATTGATGAGATATGAATCATGAGCAATTACGAGTTTCAGATTGGCCGTCTTCACTGCTTCTCGGAAGGCTGCTGCAATCTCTTGATCAATAGGCTTCACCGCCCACTGATTTACGTTTCGGGTAAAGATTTGCATGCAGTCACAGCCGGTTTCGGTTGCTCGCTCGACAGCTTTGGGCAGCCCTCCAGATATTGATTGATGTGCCCCAAAGGGGCGGGCCGAACGTTTGCCCGCGGACGACGTACGGGTCGAAGAGGGCTTTTTCTTGGCTGCTTTTGGCATCATGTTTCTCGGGGCGAGGAAAAGAGGGGGGTGCTCGTTGACGACATTTATCTTTTGCCCATTGATCCAAGGAAGTTTACACTGTGAGCAGAGCGGTTGCGTTACAGGGCCCTGTTCCAGCACGAAGGGAAAATACAATGGTCCCAGTTCTATCATTTCTTGTCATTGTGCTCGGTCTTGCAACAGGGCTTATGCTTACTGTTATGGTTGTTCGTCCTGTTCAAGCAGCGAGACGAGCAGAGAGGCTTGCGCGTATTCAAAGGGACTTTCGTCGCCAAAGAGAACAGCTTGAGGCGAAGTTCATTGATGAAGCAGCAGCGAGTGGAAAGCCTCGTGGTCTGAGGTGGTCGGATGTGGCTTTCGACGATGACGTTATCTATGCCCGTGATCGAAAAACGAGTGGGCTGAAAGCTCTTGTCGCTATAGAAGTTTGTTTTGAGGCGATTGAGGGCGGTGGCATGGAGGAGGTTGAGGCAGTGTCGAACGTTCGAGCTGCAACAGCTGAGTTCCTTCATGATGGTGAGCGTTGGTTTACCAAGGGACGAGTGTTCTTCAATCTTGGGCCAAAAGGACTTATTCGGTACCTGCATGCTGATCTTGAATCCGTTGAGTGCGGAGCAACAGTAGGAACGAATCCATCAGCGACTAAACCATCTGCTATCTAGGTCAGGTGCAAGACGTTTTATTCGGTAGCAGAAGATAGGCGAACGGCGTGGACTTTGCGTTCCCATCGTATGAAATGCCCCCACGACGTCCAGTTTTATGAAGCTGTAGTTTGCCATTATTGCTCAGCATTGTGTTCAGACTGTGATTCGCTGATGCTGCACGCCGATACATTTAGAGGATCGAGTCTAGGGTCGTTCGCTGACATGTGGTGGGGATATGGGCAGGCTGGTATTCAGTGTGTTTGGTTGGATTTGGTGCCTCCTTGTGCTGGCGTCAATGATATCTTTGCCGTGTTCCTTTGCGGCGCAACCTGCGGCTACGATTCGGGAGCCTGCAAAATCGCAGAAAGAACGGTGTGCGGCGGCGGATGGGTATCTGTCTGACAGTTGCGAATATTGGCAAGCTGCCAATCGCATGAGAACGGACTGCTCGCATCTTACTGTTGAAGCCTATTACGCTGCTGCGGAGGCTGCCTGGAATGCTATTTGGTCTGCACCAGAGTCACCAGCTGTGGTCGAAGATGCCACAAATGCGTACGGCGATGCACTTGTCGGTCTTCTGCAAACAGCACGAGAGCAGGGGCGGCTCCAGCCCGAAGGCCTCTGGATCGGGTCACGATATAGACCAATCCGAATCCCAATTGTTCTCAAAGGGTTACCGATTTCTGCAAGTACAATTGAAAGTATTGAGCCATTTCAACCACCCAAAGACAAACGACTTTCGCGCAGGCACTATCGGCCGGGTTTTGGTTTGCCGGTCACTATTCGTGTGAAACCTGGCCCTGAAGGAACCATTCGTGGTGACTTTGATCCACCACGGCTTTCTCTTGTGGCGACAGCAGTCCTTCGATTCCAAGTTCCTGGGAATGAAAAACCAATACGAAAGTTTGTCGGTCCGTTAACAAGAGAACGCGCTCCTGCGGTGCTTGACCTGGTTGAGCCTTTGTCGGTGTCGGGTGTTCACATTGGTGTTGCTCATCCTCCGGTGGCCGCCGATCTCAGTATGCCCATGCTTGACATGCTTGAGGGCATGCCGAAGTCCGGACTTGAAGGTTTCATTATGCCGTTTGAAGGCGGAGTGACGGAGCCGCGGCTGGAATTTCTACAGCCCCACGTCAAGGGTCGGATACCCGTGGTATTCATTCATGGACTCGCCAGTGATGAAGGCACCTGGTTTGACTTGATCAATGATTTGCGTGCGTGTCCGTTCTTTCAGCGGTACTACGAGCCGTGGGTGTATCACTATCCAACAGGGGCTTCGTTTCTCCCCGCCTCAGCAATATTACGGCAGAGTTTGCGTCGAATAGTAAAAGAACTTGATCCTGATGGTGAGGAGAAGCAGTTACAAAACCTTGTGCTTATTGGGCATAGCATGGGTGGGCTGCATGCAAAACTTCAGGTCGTGGCATCAGGAGATCATATGTGGAATGCCATGGCGACTGTGCCATTTGATACAGTCCGAATGCCTCGATCCGTACGGGCCAAAATTGAGCCATCGCTCTTTTTCGAACCGGTCACAAACATCAAACGAGTGGTATTCATAGCGACACCGCATCAGGGATCATCACTGGCTTCATTGGCTCTTGGGAAAATAGCATCGCTTACCGTTGAGCGGCCACCAGAACTCACTGCGATTCACGATCAATTGGTTGCAGAGAACCCTGGCGTCTTACGGCCGGAGTTTGAAGAGGCGCTACCGACAACAATCCAATTGCTTGCACCAAACTCACCATTACTTGAAGCGTTGTACCACCTTCGGCCTCCCTGCTGGGTTACAATTCACAACATTATTGGTGTGGCCCATCATACGCTGCGTGGTGAGCGGACTGATTGCGTTGTCTCAGAATCGAGTGCGCGGCATCCAGGGGCAATAAGTGAACTTGATGTGAAGGCAACACACACAGGTGTTCACCATAAATTGACGACAATCGCTGAGATTGAACGAATTTTACGGCTCCACCTCGTAGAGTCTGGGCTTCGTACAGTCAGCAGATAATGTTGTTCGACAGGCATGTGCTCAAAGTTACATGCTGACCAGCAAGAAAACGCCTTTGGCTGCTGCTGTACGTGCAGATGAGAATTCGATCGACTTTGATCTGTCCAAGTAAAGGTTGTTTCCAAAACTACCGCAGGCTGGTGAGCTACGCTTGAGGAATTAGTTTTTCGTACTCATCAACAGTGACATTGTCACGGCATGCCTGAATAATCTGTCTTCCCAGCGGATTAAGCTCATCGTGGTCGAAATAGTCAAGATGTGTCAGGAAGAACGTTCGGAGAATGTCCGCGCCTTTGTCGTAGGCTTCGACACCGACTTCTGGTTGTTTTGAAACATCGAAGAACAGTGTGCCGATTGTCTGGCCCTCAACTTGCATGGACTCTCGGTGATGGCCGAGAAGCGAACATCGAGCCGGTTTCAATTCGGTTGGGCGAAATGTTGCTGACCCTCGTCGAGCAAGATATTCACGAGCCACCCATTGTGGTGCGAAGCCAGTTTTCCAGCAGCCAATGTGTTGGTTCGGAATCAGAACAAACAGCGTGTTGGCAGTCTCCCGAATCTGGTTCAAAAGTATATTCGCCTGATCAACCCGTCTGCCTGTTGCAAATGGCCAGTAGGAGCCGACGCCTTCACTCTGCATTCCACCCTCGTCCACAATTGATGGATTGCCATGGCCGCGTGGTGCCACAAGCCTCCAAAGCCATGCCAGTGCGGGCGGAAGGACATGGAACAGTCCGATGATGCCGTATGTTGGGTTTTCGCTTGTGCATGGAGGGCAGCGAACGCCGAAGCTTCTGATATCAACAGAAACGGGTTCGTCCACAACATCACTGACGTACTCGCGAGGCATTACGACTCGTGGGTTCGGGCAGCGTATGCCCGGTTCGTCTTCTGTGTGCTCCCAGATAAGTGTGGTGGCGTTTGGTTGAGCCTTGAGGTTGAGGAACAGGAGAGGCCCGGGAGGTGAAATTGTCAGTTTTTCAAGTTGTGGATCGATGCCGTAGTCTTCGATGTGATTGACACGAATAAACCAGGCGCTTTCTGCATCCATAAGGGCAAGTGAGCCAGGGCGAGATTCTTCGCCCTTTAGTGTTGGGTGACACAGAGCCATATCGTCAGTGACCGGGTGCAGTTCACAGCCCCGAGGGAGAGCCAGCGACCGAGAGTCATTGGTGACGGTGTTACTTGCAAGTTTGAGTTGGCCATCGGCTTCACGGTGCATGTGTTCGAGCATCTCGCTTTTACCACCACCGCTTGCTCCTTCATGCATGATTGTCGTGACGTTTTCGTACGGAGTCACGACTTGCACTGTTGAGCAATGAGCTGTCGTCCATGGTGTTTCGGCTCGTTCGCCCATGGTCAGCAGCATCCCATACACACCTTTTTTCGCAGATGGACCGGGGTACAGGTTGTAGCTGAACAGTTCGTGAAGGCTTGTGCTGTCATCAAAGCGACGATTGTGAACGACTACCTGTTTGCCATCGAAGTGTGTGTGCCGAAATGGTGGGGCGACATAGACAACAGCCTCGTGGTAATAGCTATCAGCCTGGTCCAGCACTTTCTGGACGGGGGTGATGCCCTGCAGCAAGGCGAGGCCAAGAGCAAAGAACCCAGCATTTGCCGGACAGATCGCAACTGCGTCGAGAGGCTTGTCCGGCACACCGGACTTAAAGAAAAAGCAACCGATGGGCTGTGTTTTGAGCCACTGGATGGTTTCGTTTCGAAGACCATCAAACTCATGTCCGAACCGGTTTGAGAAAGTAGGCTTGTCGGTATTCTGGTCGTCAGCAATGACCATGCAGTCTGGGTCACGACGACGCATGTATGCATCAAGATAGTTTGCTGCGATGCCATTCGTGGCACGGCAGACCTTTGCTTCAGGTACAAAGCCACGGTCTGGCACATCATAGCCAACCGTGTAAAAGCCATCTTCACTGCACTCCTCTGGTGGGGCTGCTGCTGCTACAAGCTCATCAACAGAGTTGAAAAGAGTGAGTTGTCCGGCGGCATCAGCAGCTTCCAGAATTGACATTGTTGTCGAGGAAAGAGTGAGGCCAGGGAGTCGTGAAATAGGCATAGGTCTTGTGGTGGTTTCTGGTCAGTCGAGTGGTGGAAAGCGATGCCGCCTGTCTCATCGCAGAAGTTTCTAAAGTATAAGCCTTTTTTTCTTGCGTGATGAGTCTCTTCCGTAGAAGGCCGGAATGACGGCGTTGTTTGCAAATTTTGGGACAAAAAAGATAAAAAAGGAAAACAGTACAATCCACCATCCCAAGCTTGTTTCGGCTGAGAAAAGGTTGTGATCCGCTTCGCTCGTGGTGCTGAAAGTGATCTCTGCAATGGAAGTGTCTCCTCGATTACTTGTTGTGCGACGTGGGCAAGAGGAAGAATCGTTTCATCGTGGCCGAGCTGTTGTCGCGACTGCAGCCGGTGAAAAAGTGCTTACTCTTGGTGCTGTTGATGCACCTGTCTTTCCGCGATCGTCCATCAAACCGATTCAGGCGATTCCACTTGTTACCAGTGGGGCTGCTGATAAATACGGTTTTTCGGGTGCTGAGATTGCACTCGCATGTGGATCGCATGGAGGATCACCACTTCACGTGGCCACAGCAAAGTCAATTCTCAAAAAGATTGGTTCATCTCATGACGCACTAGAGTGTGGTGTGCACTGGCCGCTTGATTCTGGTGAGTCTCGAGCCCTTGCTGCACGAGGAGAAAAACCAACTACTCTGCATAACAACTGTTCCGGAAAGCACTGTGGGTTTCTTGCAGTTGGTGCAGTTCGTGGTCTTGATACGGTCGGGTATACGGATGCAAGTCATCCAATCATGCGTGAAGTGACCAATGCAATCTCTCTCATGACAGGTGCAGAACTCGTTGAATCACAGGCGTGTGTCGATGGGTGTGCGATCCCTGCGTTTTCAATGCCTCTTGTTTCAGTTGCTGCAGGTTTTGCTCGTTTGGGTGCCGGAGAAGGCTTGTCTCCGTCGCTCGCGTGCTCAGCTAAACGCATTCGGACAGCCATCGTGCAAAACCCAATCATGCTTTCTGGAAAAGGGCGGGTCGATACCAGCATCACAGCGGAGTGTCACGGTGAAGTCTTCGTGAAGTCTGGAGCAGAGGGTGTCATGGCTGCATCGATACCCGCACTTGGTTATGGCTTGGCTGTCAAAATTGATGACGGTGCCCAGCGTGCTGCAACGGCGGTCATGGCGAATCTTCTTTTGCAGGTACTTCAAAAGCACAGTTTAGTGACGACCAAAGCCAAGTCGGTGCTTGAAGGGCACGCACGTTTTCGACTGAAGAATTGGAATGGTGCAGATGTTGGCTCCGTAGAGCCGGTGTCACT
>ERZ802830.318-NODE-318-length-47584-cov-8.73519_pt1 | contig 47584 bp, 46 predicted proteins | sample MGYA00345654_ERZ802830 | MGnify/ENA primary metagenome ERZ802830 (study PRJEB30503, sample SAMEA104212375) | marine metagenome | biome: Westerlies Biome; feature: [SRF] surface water layer (ENVO:00010504) within the epipelagic zone...; material: water...
TTTCAACTTCAACATCGGGAAAATGTCTTCTAAAATAATTGAGCATTGGCGGCTGTGATCGCGTATCCAAAATCTTAAAATCTAACCCATTAGCGACCATATATTTGGCAACTGACAGCCCTGTTTTGCCAAGCCCTACAATTATACTTTTCCCTTGTACATTGGTTTCTTTCAATTTCCTTTCCAAGTTTTATCTACCTAAGCTTTAATGTTGCTAGACCGAAAAGCACAAGCATTACGGTTATTATCCAGAACCGGACAATAACTCTCGGCTCCGGCCAGCCCTTCAATTCAAAGTGATGATGTAACGGAGCCATCCTAAAAATTCGCTTTCCTGTCAATTTAAATGAGCCAACCTGAAGTATTACTGAAGCCGTCTCGACAACGAAGCCCCCCCCCATAATGAAAAGAATAATTTCATGGCGAGAAACGATTGCCATTACACCAAGAGCTGCGCCAAGTGCAAGCGCCCCCACATCTCCCATAAATATTTGCGCGGGGTAAGTGTTAAACCAGAGAAACCCCATGCCTGCTCCCACCAAGGCGCCCGCAAATATTACAATTTCACCGGAGCCCAAAACATTTGGAATATTTAAGTAAGCAGAGAACTCACTATGACCAGAGAGATAAGCGATAACACCTAAAGCTCCTCCAACCATTACCGTAGGTAAGATCGCCAATCCATCTAACCCGTCAGTCAAATTTACCGCATTGCTAAAACCAACTATTACAAAATAGCTTATTACGACATAAAGGAACCCTAGATCTAGGGCGACATCTTTAAAGAAAGGAACAATATAAGACGTTTCGATGGGCCCCGCAGCGGTCGAATATAAAAACAACGCTGCTGCAAGCCCAATTATTGACTGCCAAAAATATTTCCATTTGGCAGGCAGTCCTGCTGAGTTTCCTTCAAAAACTTTTCTATAATCATCAACCCATCCGATCGCGCCAAAAAGGAGTGTTACCAGCAAAACACTCCAAACATAATGATTTTTTAGATCAGACCAAAGAAGTGTACTAATCGCTATACTCACTAGAATGAGCGCGCCACCCATTGTTGGAGTGCCAGCTTTACTGAAATGCGTTGCGGGCCCGTCATCTCTTACCACCTGACCTATTTGGTGATACTGCAACTTCTCAATTAAATAAGGGCCTATGATCAGAGATACAAAGAGCGCTGTTAAAACACTAAAAATGCCTCTGACTGTAATATACTGAAGCACGCGAAAATCGCCGTTAAATTGGATTAGATAATCAGACAACCAAACCAGCATTACTCCTCCTTGCCGTACTAAGTTCGTTAGCTACGATCTCCATCCGACTTCCTCTAGAGCCTTTGATCAAAAACACGAGATTAGGCCTGGCGGTTAAACGGCATTCATTGACAAGTTCATCCATACTTGCAAAGTGTTTTGCTTGAGGACCAAAAGCTTTCGCCATATGCTGAGAGAGATCACCAACTGCCCAAAGTTTTTCAATCCCGGACCTAGCTGCATACTCACCAACCGCTTTGTGAAATTTTTTTGATTCTGAACCAAGCTCCCTCATGTCACCCGCTACCAATATTTTCTCTCCAGGAAAAAACCTAAAAGCATCGATTGCTGCCTTAAAAGAGGACGGGCTTGCATTATATGTATCATCAATTACCCGACACTCGTTAATTCCCTCTAACGGGAAAAGGCGGCCAGAGACAGGTCTCACTTTCTCTAAACCAGCTTTAATTTGCTGAAGATCAGCCCCTGCTTCCATAGCTGCTGCCGACGCTGCCACCGCGTTTATCACATTATGGTTACCTAATAATTTAAGCATAATTAACCGAGAACCAACGGGCGTGTTTAGTCTAAATGTGACAGGCCCGTCCGAACCTGCTTGGACATTTGACGCAAAGTAATTCGCATCTGGATTGCGCCCACTGAATTTTATGACCTTTCGTTTTGCACATCTCTCTATCCAAGAACCTATATGAGGGTCATCATTGTTCAATATCACTGACCCGCCAGGAGAAGTAGCATCTATTATCTCTCCTTTTGCCTCAACGATTCCTTGCAAGCTACCAAACCCCTCAACATGAGCATCATTTGCATTGGTTATCACTGCAATTTCAGGCTTAACTGCATCGGCACTAAACTTTATTTCTCCACGGCGGTCTGCACCCATCTCTATGACAGCAAACTCATGTCTTTTATCCAGATTGAAAAGAGTTAACGGAACACCGATTGTATTATTGCGATTTTCTGAAGTGATCAAAGTTTGTCCTTTCTCACTCAATATGGACCCTGTCATCTCTTTGACTGTAGTTTTACCTTGACTACCAGTGATCCCAATTATTTTGGCTTCACTTCGCTCACGCGTAATCAAGGCTATCGCAGCAAGCGCTTGCAGTGAATCTTCAACGTATAGTAGAGGCAATTTACAACTCAATTTCTTTGATACAACTAACGCGACGGCACCCTTACCAATTGCATCGTCAATCAAATCGTTACCGTCAAAGTTTTTCCCTTTTAGTGCTATGAACGCATCTCCGAAAGTTAGCGATCGGGTATCACTAGAAAAGCATGAAACCTCAACGTTATCACCAAAGATTTGACCTTTACATCTTTCAGCAATTTCTGAAAGACTGTAACTTCCTATCACAGAGAGCTCCTCCTATCTTTGAGAGCTATTTTCGCGTGAGTCCTGTCATTAAAATTAGTCTTATTCCCGGAAATATCTTGATAAGTTTCATGGCCCTTTCCTGCGATAAGCACAACATCTGTTGAGGCTGCATTGGAAATCGCATATTCGATTGCACTTGCTCGATCTCGTATGACGGAAACTTTTGAAGGGTCTTTTACGCCACTAAGGATTTGGGAAACAATTCGATCACCAGCCTCATCCCGCGGATTATCATCAGTCAATACAAGGTGATCCGCGTTGGCCTCTGCAATTTCCCCCATTATCGGACGCTTACCTTCATCCCGATTGCCACCGCAACCGAAGACACACCAAATTTTCCCTTTAAAATGGTCTTTCAGTGTGGTCAAGGCACATCGAAGACTGGCCGGTGTATGAGCATAATCAACGATAGCAATGACTTCATGACTTTTATCAACAATTTCCATACGTCCATCAACCGGCGCTAATAAAGACACCTGTTCTAATATTTTATCGAGCTCAAGATTTCCAGTATTTCTTCTGCGTAAGGTAGAGATCAAGACAGCGATCACAGCTAAAATATTACTAAAGTTGAAGTAACCTATGAGTTTTCCCGATATCCGCTTTACTCCGATTGGAGTATGAATATCTGCAGAATATCCAGAATTAGTGAAAGTTAATTTTTTGGAAAAGATAGCCGCGTTGTCGTTAGCTATGCTATAGGTTAGGATTTCAACTTCCTCTGGAATACTGTTTATAATTGATAAAGCAAAATCATCATCCAAATTCAAAATTGCCGATTTCAGCCCCGACATCTTGAACAGTTTTTTCTTACTCTCTCCATAGTCGGACATTGTTCTGTGATAATCTAAATGATCGCGAGTAAGATTAGTAAAAATAGCCGTATCAAATTTAATCGCTTCAACTCGCTTTTGATGAAGCCCAACCGATGACGCTTCCATTGCTACATATTCAACATTTTGGCTAGCCATCTCAGCGAGCTTTTTCTGAGAGTAAACGGCATCTGGCGTGGTCAGCTGCGTCTCTTCAAGACAATCCGGTAATCCAGCACCTAAAGTCCCAATCATTCCGCATTTGTATCCTAGATTCTGAAAAGTGTTGGCAATAAACTGACTGCAACTCGTTTTACCATTCGTGCCAGTTATACCAATAACACCTAACTTTGAACTCGGGAACTGAAAAAATCGACTCGCTATCTCACTAACCTTGGAAGGAAGATTATCAATACCAATAACAGGCACATTAGACCTCATGTCCAGTCTCCGCATACCAACAGTAAACTCTGCTAAAACTGCAGCGCAGCCGCTTTCGATTGCTAGATCAATGTAATTTCGAGCATCGTGATTACGTCCAAAGCACGCTATAAACAAATCGCTTTTCCTCACAAATCGACTGTCTATTTGAATCCCAGTGATCAGCTTATCCATAACAGAATAATCAGAATCTGAGAGCTCAACTAGCCCTCTAACAAGGTCATACAACCTGGCCTCAGTCGTTGTTTTTTTCACTGCACTCATATGAATTTCATTATTTAAATTCTAGGTTTTGACCCTCTCGCGTGACATCTGGCGATATATTTAAAATCCTCATTGCACCTGCTGCGACTCGTGAAAATACGGGTGCTGCAACTTGTCCGCCGTAATGTTCATCTCCTTTCGGTTCATTAATAACTACGACGATGACAATCCTTGGGTCCGACGCCGGTAGCATGCCTACAAACAGTGAATTGTGAAGATTCTCCTCGTAACCGGCTTCCCCCACAACATGAGCAGTTCCTGTTTTGCCCGCAACAGAGTAAAATGGCACATTTGCTTCTAGAGCAGACCCACCGCTACTCGCGTCAACTACTGTGCGCAACATCTTTCTCACTTCACTTGTAATTTCTGCCTCTATGACTTTCTCCCTCCTTACATCTTTTATAGCCTGGTCTGATAATTTTAATAGTGAGGCTGGTTTACGAATGCCATTATCGGCTAACACAGAATAAGCATTGGCAAGCTGGAGAGCGGTAGCTGACAGCCCATAGCCAAAAGAAAAAGTCGCAGTTACATGGCGCCCCCATTTCCTTGGGTTTGGAAGGACACCGGATCGTTCGCCAGGGAAACCCGTCCCCAGAACCTCTCCAAAGCCTACTCGAGCCATCACATCACGAATTGGTTCAGCACCAATATCAAGCGCAATTTTACTAGACCCAACATTGCTCGATTTCGTGATAACGCCAGCTGTCGTTAGCGTCCCATAATCAAATAAGTCCTTTACTTCATTACCACTCACCATCATCCATCCTGGACTTGTCTCGATTATGGTGCCAGGGGAATAAAGTCCAGTTTCTAATGCTGCCGCGATAGTAAAAGCCTTAATTGTGGAACCTGGCTCAAAAACATCAGTTATAGCTCGATTTCTCAAGACACTGAAGTCTGTCATTCCTGATTTGTTATGCGGGTTGTAGGATGGCTGGTTCGCCATAGCCAAGACTTCGCCCGAGACAACATCCAACACCACTATGGAAGCGCCTTTCGCTCTCCGAGTTATAAATTCTTCTTTAAGTTCACGATAGGCTATGTTTTGGATTCGAAAGTCGATACTTAACTCTAGGCTCTTTCCAGGCTGCGCGGTCTGAATCGTATTTAATTCCTCGATTATGTTCCCTCTGCGATCCTTCATTACCTGCCTCTTCCCTGGCACACCCCTCAACCACTCGTCATACGTTAACTCCAACCCCTCTTGTCCAATATCATCGACATTGCTGAAGCCGATCAAATGAGCAGTAACCTCACCTTGCGGATAAAACCTCTGATATTCTTGCTGAGAATAGACGCCCTCAAGGTTTAAATTTAATACTCTTTTAGCCTCAGCAGGAGAAAGTCTGCGCTTCAAATAGAGGAACTCTAGATTTGATTTACTGTTTATATTTTGCTCTAGGACACTCTCGTTCAGTTCGAGTTGTCTAGCTAAAATCCGAATAGTTTCAGAATCTCTTGCGATTTTTCTAGGGTCCACCCAAATAGACTGAACTGGAGTGCTAACAGCTAAAGGCTCTCCATTTCTATCTGTTATCAAACCTCTATTCGCTACTAAAGGCACAGTTCTGATCGTCCTAGCATCGCCTTGATCTTGCAAAAAGTCTCTCTCTGCAATATGCAACATACCAACTTTCCAAGCTATTACTAATACGCACGCAAACATAGCGAATAAGATCAAATGGACGCGCCAGTAAAAGAAATATGTCTTTAAGGATGAATCACTCATAGCTCACCATTATGATCTCTGACAATTCAGGTAGCTGCATCTTTAGATCGTCAACTGCTTTCTGCTCTACTCTACCCTCCACTCCAAAAGTACTTTGTTCTATTAGCAACTGTCCCCACTTCATCTCCAACTCATTCGATTGGTCCTTAAGTTCTTGTAGCTCATGAAATACTGTCCGATTTTGATGCTCCTTGAGAACAACTGCCAAACCCGAAGTTACTATTAAAATTAGCAAAGTAATAAGTGTTAGTGCTGACCTAGTCTTCACGCCCAACCACTCAAAGATTGAAGATTCTTGAGCAATTGATTTTCCTGAACTAGATTGATTGTTTGACTTAGGCATTAAATTTTGACTTCAGTAGTTTTATTAAATTAGGTCAGTTTTTGGGCAACTCTCATAATCGCGCTCCTTGCTCTTGGATTATCACGGACTTCTTTATAATTTGCCTTTGCTGGCTTTTTAATTTTCTTTAGTTGTGGTTTCAAAAAACCGGAAGTGACAGGTAGACGGCGAGGAAAGCTATCGCCTTTGACATGATCCGAAATGAACCGTTTGACTATTCGGTCCTCAAGGGAATGAAAACTGATCACCACAAGCCGACCTCCCTTCGCCAGTAATTGAAAAGCTCCATCTAAGCCTCTCCTCAGTTCGTCGAGTTCATTATTGATCAAAATCCTAATAGCCTGAAATGCGCGGGTAGCAGGATGTTTTTCTTTTTCCCAGGCCGGATTAGCTTGCTTAATTATTTCGGCAAGCTGACCCGTTGTGGAAATATCACTGAACTCCCTAGCCAAACTAATATCCCTGGCTATTTTTCGGGAAAACCTTTCCTCTCCGTACTTATAAAGCGTATCGGCTATTTCGGCCTCCGTTGCAGAATTGAGCCATTCTCTGGCTGTTATCCCGCTTGTAGGGTTCATCCGCATATCTAAAGGCCCATCTCGCAAAAAACTGAATCCCCTATTTGAATCACTCAACTGAGGGGATGAAACGCCTAAATCAAACAAAATGCCGTCTGTCGAATTCAATAGATCTGCTGTCTGGGGAATCTTGTTGATCTGGCCGAAATTAGTATGCGCAACCAACAATCTCGAATCACAATCTTGCAGTTTCACTGCATAAGCAAAGGCTTCGGGATCCCTATCGAGTGCTACCAATCTTCCGTCAAACCCCAGCGAGTTCAAAATGGATTTTGTGTGTCCGCCCCTCCCAAACGTAGCATCGATATAAGTTCCACCAGCTTTAATAGATAAAGCTTCTATTACTTCACTCTTTAGTACGGGTTCGTGGAGCTGCGGGACCGACATATTCGTTATACCTATAGAACTAATGTCTTCAGCATTTCTGGTAAATCACCATCAATCGCGTTCTCTGTAAGCCATTTTTCCCTCTGCCTATTCCAAGCCTCTTGCTCCCAAATTTCTAACTTTTTCCCTTGGCCAATCAAACACACATGTTTTTCAAGCGCAGCATAGAGACGCAATTCTTGTGGCAATAGAACCCGACCACTATTATCTAATTCCAAGTCGTTCGCATGACCTATCAACAGATGCTTAACTCGCTCAGAATTAGCATCAAGACTTGGCAAAGATTCAATCTTACGCTCGATTAGCTCCCATTCTGCTCTAGGATAGAGCAGTAAACATCTGTGATTAATGTCAATTGTAACTACTAGTAAGCCCGCGCAGCTTTTTAGTAATTGGTCTCGGTAGCGTGAAGGGAGAGCTATTCTGCCTTTCGCATCCAAGTTCACGGAATTTATGCCTCGAAACATTCACCGCCTCGCTAGTAATCAATATTGAGATCAAGCAAAGTCCCACTATTACACATATAATGACAAAACTACCCACTTTTTACCACTAATGTACACTATATTCAGACATCCTAATCTGTGCAAGCAATATTTGGCTAAACATTTGAATAAAAAGCAAAACCTTGCGGTCCTCGCCAAGACAGATGAGATCAAACCATAAGGAAGAAAATAAAGATTAGTTTTCTATTACAGATATTTAAAATTGAAAACTAAAGTGATCTATTAGCTTTCGAGGCCAAGATAGCTAGCGAAAAAAGTCAGCCTGTAAGCCGGGTTCTGTCAAGGACAATTATTCATCTACGGACTGCGTCACCGCAGACCTTTAGCGGCCTACCCGAACCCAATGCGAGCAACATTATTAGATTCCTATTTGGCCTTACTCCGAGTGGGGTTTACCTAGCCACAATCCGTTACCGGCTGCGCGGTGCGCTCTTACCGCACCATTTCACCCTTACCCATTACAAATTAAAAATTCGTTAAAGGCGGTATACTTTCTGTTGCACTTGCCGTAGGTTCTCACCTCCCAGGCGTTACCTGGCACCCTGCTCTGCGGAGCCCGGACTTTCCTCCCCTCATCTCAATAACATTTAGCTATAGAGTATTAAGCGGCAATTGCCCAGCTGACTCTTCTGAAAGACTAAATTAGAAGACAATTTAAAACAAGACCCAGAAGAGAGTTCCTTTCATGAGTTGTCATGATCTAAAGCCTTTTCGTAAATAGCGTTTTTTTGCGCACCAGAAATTTCGCTAGCGATTCTTACAGCATCACTAAGTGATACCTTATCTTTCAGTAAATCGAGGATCTCCAACGCCCTAAGAGTATTCTGTTCGGTCAATACAGAATCGTCACAGCCTCCAATCACTAAAACAAACTCACCTTTCCCTTGATCACAATCCGAGTTCAACCAATCCAAGCACTGTTTCGCGGTTCCATTAAAGTGACTTTCAAACCTTTTAGTGATTTCCCTTGCTATAAAAATTTTTCTATCACATTGAAGCACCTCTGATAGCACAATCAAAGAATTTCCAATTCGGTGTTTTGACTCAAAAACGATTATTGTACGCTCCTGAAACAGAATAGATTTGAAATAGCTCAACCTAGCTGAAGATTTGCTAGGAATAAAACCATCAAACTGAAAGCTATCTGTTGGCAAACCAGACACGCAAAGCGCCGCAATAACCGAACATGCCCCAGGGATTGGTGTAACTAAAACTTTTTCCTTTCTAGCAAGCTCAACTAGTTTAAATCCAGGATCAGAGATTAAAGGCGTACCGGCATCTGATACCAACCCAACGGATTTTCCTTCTATTAAGGAGAGAACAATCCGCTCACGGGCTTTTTCATCACTGAAATCATGGTAAGGAACAATAGGGGTAGAAATATTGAACCTTTGAAGGATTACCCCAGTGACCCGAGCATTCTCCGCAGCAATAAAATCCACTGACTTAAGCACATCAACTGCTCGCTTGGTTATGTCATCTAAATTGCCTATCGGCGTCGCTATGACGAATAATTGTCCGACTTTTGTCATCTCTTGGCCCCGGTATCCAATTGTTTACTCTCTGCTGTATTGCGAAATTTATGCCAATAGAAATTGCTCATTTGCAAATCTTGTAATAATCTTTTCCGACAATGCAATTATATGAATGTACGACGGTTCTCATGAAGAAATTAATGCCCGTTATAATAATTTTTTCTCTGCTTGCTTGCGCAACTACTCCATCAAAAATCGAGGAGATACTGCCAACGCACCAGTCTACAACAGAGTCAATTAATGAGCTATTAAGCCGGGCGGCACTGCTTTCAGGAAATCAGGCTTTTCTGCTCCAACTTCAAGCTCTATCGGAGTTAATTGAAAATGGCTTATATGAACGCGCCTCCAACGAAGCTAATAGTATTACCGACTCTGACTCTTTTGAAATCAAGTCTAGATTACATTTGCTTCTTCTTAAAGCGCAGATTGCCAAAGCTAGAGGTGAGAAAGATCTCGCTCTAAGCTTTTTAACAGATCCGTTAATATCAACGATAGATGCAGATACAAAAGTTGGTAGAGAAATTTTGCAATTAAGAGGGCGAATGTACTTGACTCAAAACCAACCAGAATCAGCGATATTCGACTTCGCAGAAATTTCAGGGTCTTGGCCAGAAGAAGTTGAAACTCCCCTTTATGAAGACTTTTGGAGTTCTCTACAACAAATTGAAGCGACACGCCTATCTCGAATCGCCCAGGACTCTTCGAGTTATGAGCTAAGAGGGTGGATAGAATTAGCGAGAACCTTCGAAGTTGAAGAAACCAGCATGAGTAGGCAATTGGATGCGATCGCTCAGTGGCGCCGAACTTGGGTTAGGCATTCAGCGATAACTCGACCCCCGGCTGCCCTAAGAAACCTACAAGATGCCTGGGAGCGACGCCCTCAACAGATTGCCCTGATACTACCTATACTTGAACCTGCGGGAAATGCAATTTATGAAGGCTTTCTTAGTGCGTACTATCAGGAGCTAATCGTTTCTAAGGAGGTCCCAAGTATTTCAATTTATGATAGCTCTGGGCTATCGGATGTTTGGGAGATTTATGACCAGGCCGTTGCGCAAGGAGCGGACCTGATTATTGGCCCTCTTAACAAAAATTTAGTGAGTCAATTGCAAGAGAGAGAGGCATTACCAATAAATACACTCGCTTTAAACTATGCTGACAGTCCGAAAACTGACAAGAATTTCTTTCAGTTCGGCTTAGCCCCAGAGGACGAGGTGTTAGAAATAATGGAACTCGCTTGGAGTAGAGGGCATAGGAATGCCGCTGTTTTGATGCCAGAGAACCAAGATTATCGTGAGCTCCAAGAATTTTTTGAAAAATCTTGGAGGCAAAGAGGTGGCAATATTGTTTCGCAAGTAAACTTCTATGGAGATTCCAATTATGCATCAGTTGTAAAAGAACTTATGGCTATTGATACAAGCGAGGCTCGAGCCGAAAAGCTCTTAAGTATATTACCACGCAGAAATATGGAGTTCACACCACGAAGAAGAAACGACATTGATTTTATTTTTCTGGTTGCAAATCCTAATGAGGGTCGGCAAATTAAGCCAACCCTGGCGTTTTATTTTGCTCAAAATATTCCCGTATACTCTATCCCTTCAATTTACGAGGGACTCGATAACTCAACTGAAAATAGAGATCTTGACGGCATCATCTTCGCCGATGCGCCTTGGATTCTAGAATCTAGTGATGAACTTAATAAGTCTATAAACGAAAATCTGCGCCAAGCATCTGGAACACTGCGAAGACTCCGTGCTATGGGGATAGATAGTTTTAGGTTATACCCGAGGCTCACACAATTTCTAGACAATAACTCAACAGTAATCCAAGGTGTCACCGGTGAGCTTTCTATTACTGACAATCAGAAAATTCGACGCAATTTAGAGGTGGCACAGATTGTAGACGGCATTGCCACACAGATAGAATGATCACTCTCTCATCCCAGCGAATATTAACTCATACCGAAACTTTTCTTAGTATCTGAGGGTCTAAGTCGCTTAAAGAGCGAAGAAGTTGCTTAAAAATATCACACTAGACATTATCCTGCCGATAAAAGGTTGTTACCTTTGATAAGTCTTTAAAGGTTGAAAATGGATACAGAACTCAGAATAAAGAATCATTTCCTAGATAGCATACAAGCTAAGCAGCAAGCATTAGAAGAGTTGGTTGTGCCTATTCAACATGCCGGGAATTGCATGGTTCACAGCTTACTGGGGGAAGGGAAAATTCTAACTTGCGGTAACGGTGGCTCAGCCGGAGATGCGCAGCACTTTTCGGCGGAACTATTAAATCGCTTTGAAAAAGAACGACCCGGCCTACCGGCTATTGCCTTGACAACTGATAGCTCAACAATCACCGCAATAGCGAATGACTACCAATATGATGAGATCTTTTCTAAACAAATACTTGCACTTGGCACTGCCCGCGATGTTTTGTTAGCTATTTCCACAAGCGGAAATTCAGCAAATATTATAAAAGCAGTCCACGCTGCCCATGAACGAGGCATGAATGTGGTTAGCCTAACAGGAAAAGATGGTGGTAACTTAGCGAGCCTTTTATGTGGAGAGGACATCGAAATCCGAGTACCATCCATCCGAACAGCCCGCATTCAAGAAGTTCACCTTCTAATCATTCATTGTCTCTGTGACTTTATTGACACCCTATTATTTGGAGGAGTTGAAAAATGAAAAAACTTAAATCTTTTGCTTTCCTTTCGATGGTTATTTTATCTTCATGCTCTACCATCCTTGTCAATACGACAAATAGAGGAGGTATTCAAGAGGATCCAGCACAGAGAACTTCCGGTGCCATCGTCGAAGATCAATCAATAGAAACCAAAGTGGCGGTTAATTTAAAAGCCGACAGCTTAGCGTTTCGTGAAAATCATTTTAATGTCGTTAGCCACAATGGTGTGGTTTTATTAGTAGGGCAAATTGAAAATGAGACTATGAAACAAAAAGCGACGGAGATTACCGCTAAGGCAAGCTCTAAAATAAAGCGCATTCATAACGAGCTAGAAATTACCCAAAGAAGAGGAATTTTATCTCGAGGAAACGATACTTGGATTGCAACCAAGGTTAGAACTCTGATGTTCGCAAATGACGAAATTGCTGCCAACCAAGTTAAGGTAGTAGTTGAAAATGGGGTTGTCTATTTAATGGGCATCGTCACAGAGACAGAGGGAGACACAGCGGCTAATGTTGCCAGGAATGTGGTCGGCGTGACTAAAGTGATCAAGGTTTTTGAGTACTTGACTTAAAGTCATCGCTTAAGTCACTTTACGATTTTTAGCGACGGCTTTTTCACCTGTTGGCCCGAGTTGCTTTCCTTTTTAACCGTTCCGGGTTCATGTGGAGGATCTGGAGGTCCACTTTGGTCGTCTGACTCAAAAACCATCCCTTGCCCGTTTTCGTTAGCATATATTGCCATAACAGCCTGGATCGGAACGCGGACTGTTTTAGGTATTCCACCAAATCTTCCTTCAAATTCCATATCTTCATCATTTATAGAAATTGCTTGCACTGCGGCGGGTGAAATATTTAAGACAATCTGACCATCTTTGACATGTTCTTGCGGCACCTCTACGCCCGTTTCGAATGCGTCGACCAAAACATAAGGGGTACACTCATTCTTTAAGATCCATTCGTACAACGCACGAATAATGTATGGTCTACTTGAAGTCATTGTCATAACAAGGACCTGTAAAAGTCGGCGAAGAAACTAAACCATATCCTTTTCTTGCTCTGAAAGACTTTGCATAACCGACTCTCTCTCGAAGAGGCGATCTCGATACCCTAACAAAGGCTTAGTACTTTTGTTGTTTGGTAGCTCAATGCCCATCAAAGACATTCGCCATAGAATTGGACAGACGCAGCAATCCACAATGGTAAAATCATCACTCATAAAGAAAGGCTTTTCGCCAAATATTGGGGCGATAGAGACAATGCTCTCACGCAACTCTTTACGCATTTTATCTAGTTGAGAAGGCGTGCCCTTGTTACTTAAAATTGCGTCCACCATGGAACACCAGTCCCGCCTAATACGATAAATCCAGAGCCTACTCTGAGCTCTGGCAACAGGGTACACAGGGAAAAGTGGGGGGTGTGGGAAGCGTTCATCAAGATACTCCATCATGATATCGGCCTCGTAGAGAACCAGATCACGATCAATCAGGGTTGGTAATGTGTTGTACGGATTTAAACTCGTAATATCTTCTGGAGTATTGTCGGGATCGACATCTATTGTTTCTACAGTAACACCTTTTTCAGCTAAGACTATTCTTACTCGATGGCTATAATGACTGGTGCCATCAGAATAGAAAGTCATGGAAGATCGTTTGGCTACAACGCCCATAATTTACCCTTATTAAATTCTTGTTATTTATATTTGAAAAGCTTTTCTTAATGGTAATCTTTCGAAAATTCTCTTCCCATTAAAAACACAAGCACGTAAAGAATACCGAGGAAGGCTAAAACCCACAGACCAATACCTTGTCTTCGGTCTCTAACAGGCTCCCCAACATAATATAGAAAATTTGTCAGATCTGAGATTGCAGTATCAAATTCGTCTTCCGACATAACTCCATTGTCCTCTCGGTGCAACTCGCAGTGCTCCCCATCTTCGTCGCACTGCCTGACGACATCACCCTGAAGCTCGTACAATACGTTGGGCATTCCCACATTCTCGTATATGGTGTTATTTGTGCCCAAGGGTCTCGTATCATCATTGTAAAAAGATCTTAGATAAGTGTACAGCCAATCAGGAGAGTGAACCCGTCCCGCCAGAGTCAGATCAGGCGGTGAAGCGCCGAACCAAGTTTCAGCGTCACTCGTTGACATAGAATTCTCAATTAAATCACCAATTAAAGCATCCCCGAAAATTAAATTGGTTGACACTAAATCATGAGGGATTCCTATATCATCAGCCGTCCTTTCATAGCGCGCATATCCCAGTTCATGACAACTCACACAATAATTGATGTAGTATTTAAAACCTCGCTGCAACGAATCTTTATCGTTAAAATCAGTTTCAACATGATCAAGGTCCAGGTTTCCGGCAGATGCGGCTTCTACTTCTGTCGACACTAGCATTAGTGGAACTACCACGAGGAATGTTATCAAAAGCAGGCTCGCTACTAATTGAGGTATAGATATAAACCGTCCGGTTAATCTCTCTGGAGGCTCGGTGGTTTTCTCAAAAGTCGTGTACCATGGCATAGCGAAAAAATACGCAAAGTATATTAACGTCATTATTTGCGCTAACAAAGTTTTGCCCGGACTTACTGATTGTGTCCCGAGATACCCCAGAGAAATGAACGCAACAATAAACATGAGAAGCGCAAAACGGCTCAATCGTCCCTTGTAGCGCATAGATTTGACGGGACTTTTATCTAGCCAGGGCAGGGTAAAGAGGATCCCTATAGCACCGAACATTACTAACATTCCCCAAAACTTGGCGTCGATTCCGAGCAATGGCACAGTGACTGCTCTCAACATCGAGTAAAAGGGTGTGTAATACCAAACGGGAGGAACATGCTCGGGGGTTTTTAAAGAGTTGGCTTCCTGAAAGTTGGCAAGCTCCAGAAAGTAACCTCCCATTTCGGGAGCAAAAAATACAACAGCACAAAAGGCGAGCAAGAATAGCACCACCCCTGCAAGATCATGATAGAGGGTGTAATACGGATGGAAAGGTACGCTATCTAAAGGAATGCCGTCTGGTCCCTTATTTGCCTTTATTTCTACTCCATCTGGATTATTTGACCCTACTTCATGGAGCGCCAGAATATGTACTACCACCAATCCAATCAAAACCATTGGTAAGGCAACCACATGCAAAGCGAAAAAGCGATTAAGAGTTGCTCCTGAAATAAGATAATCACCTCTAATCCAAACCAATAGATCTTCACCAATTATTGGAATCGCTCCAAAAAGAGAAACAATCACGTTCGCACCCCAATAAGACATTTGACCCCATGGTAGAACGTAGCCCATAAATCCTTCGGCCATCAGCACAAGATAGATAGCCATGCCGATGACCCAAATCAGTTCGCGTGGCCTTTTATAGGAACCGTACATTAACCCGCGAAACATATGGAGGTATACAACAATAAAAAAAGCCGATGCGCCGGTTGAATGGAGGTAACGCAGCAACCAGCCATACTCTACATCACGCATGATGTATTCGACAGAGGCAAAGGCACTTTCAGCACTAGGCGTGTAATTCATTGTGAGAAAAATCCCAGTCACTAACTGAATGACTAGTACCAATAACGAGAGGACACCGAAGAAATACCAGAAGTTAAAGTTATTTGGTGCATAATACTGGCTCATATGCTTCTTCCAAGCCGCTACAATAGGCAGCCTAGCGTCAGTCCAATCCCTAAGCCCAATTAAAATCGCTAATAGCCGGTTTGATTTTCGGACAGGATTATCAGTATTGATAGACTCATTCATGCTGTTGTCTCCTCATCTACTCCTATAACAAGTACGTCATCACCCTCAAATGAATGAGGAGGAACCTGCATATTTCGAGAAGCGGGAGATCCACTGTAAACCCGGCCCGCCAAGTCAAACCTTGAGCCGTGACATGGGCAGAAGAACCCACCCCGCCAATCAGTATCAAAGGGTTCCGGCTTTAGCTCAATGTGTGGTGTGGGAGAACAGAACAGGTGGGGGCAGAGGCCCACCAAAACCATGACGTCGGGTCTGCGAGATCGGAACTCATTTTGGGCATACGTGGGTTGCTCGAGTTCCTCTGAATTTGGATCGGTTAGTCTGCCCGGGCTTTCGTTTAAGGCATTCAAAGCGTCCTCACTACGCTTAATTACAAAAATAGGACGACCTCGCCAAGCAGGGATCGGTCCAAGCATTTCCCCGCCTTGAAGTCCGCCAATATCAATGCGAACTGGAGCTCCTGCGGCCCTAGCTTTAGCGCTCGGGTTCCAAGACCCGACAAATGGAACTGAGACTCCAGCAACTCCAGCAACTCCAGCGACTGATGTCGATCCCACAAGAAATTTCCTACGGCCAGCATTAGTACTGTCGTTAGTCACCGTAACGTTCTCCCAGAGAATACATTGAAACAAAATCGAGCTACTATAAAAAGTAGGGCTTTAGAGTGCCGCTCAGCGAGTCGGAGAGACAACACCACCCGTAGCTACCTTAAACACGAAGTCTACTAAAATCTTGATTTTTTTTCAAGAGGCTCAGAGGTGTTCATCTCTCGTATCTTATTGATATTAAAAGAAAATAAATAATTTGCGAAGCAAAAAAAAACGCCAATCCCTTGTCGAAATGTGGCGTCGTCGCGTAGTTCTGCTCGCTCTATCGTTTTGAAAACTGCGGTTTCTTCCTGGCTTTGCGCAAGCCTACCTTCTTTCTTTCAACTTCTCGTGCATCTCTCGATACAAAGCCTGCTTCACGCAATGTAGGTCTTAATTCAGCGTCATATTCCATCAAAGCTCTTGTTATACCATGCCTTATAGCTCCCGCCTGGCCAAAACTGCCACCTCCTTTTACGGTAACGTTGACGCTAAATTTCTTGGTTAGTTCTACTAACTCAAGTGGCTGCTTTACGATCATCCTAGCCACTTCTCTGCCGAAGTAATTCTCTAACGGTCGCCGATTAACAGTAATGTCCCCATTTCCGTCAGTAAGAAACACGCGCGCAGTCGAGGTTTTGCGTCGACCAGTTCCGTAGTACTGAGTAGCTGTCATAATTGTCTGATACCTATAATGTAATGGCTTCTGGTTGCTGAGCCCCGTGTGGGTGCTCTGTACCGGCATACACCTTCAATTTTTTCATCATAATTCTACCCAGAGGGGTCCTAGGCAACATACCCTTGACTGCAAGTCTAATAACTCTCTCTGGCGCCTTATCCAACAATTTCTCAAAGGTAATGGACTTTAATCCCCCAGGGTATCCAGAGTGCGCATGATACTTCTTGTCTTTTGCCTTATTTCCCGTAACAGTCACTTTGTCGGCATTAATCACTACAACATAATCCCCAGTATCCACATGCGGGGTAAATTCTGCTTTATGCTTCCCACGCAACCTTGACGCGATCTCGGTTGCCATACGCCCCAAGGTTAGACCTTTAGCATCAACTAAAAGCCAATTTTGGGTAACTTCTTTAGACTTGGCACTGAAAGTTTTCATCTTCAATTTGCACTAGGAGTACGGAGCGCGAATACTACCCAAGGTAAGCTCATTATTCAAGGGAAATTCTGGGGTAGAACTACTAGTTCTTCAAGGAAAATAGATGAATTAAAGGGAGTGGGGTTATGTTAATCAGTATTTACCGTTAGCAAACTATATGAGGGCTCGCTAAGTACCTGTGTGACTGCATTTCAGCCAAACGTGAGCTCGTTCTCCTGAATTCAAACTTTAATTTCGTGTCAGAATACACATTTGCGATATCGACATGTGCCGAAATTATAAGCTTAACCTTCCGATCATAAAACTCATCAATTAAATTAACAAAACGTCTCACCTTATCTTCACTGCCATCATTGAGCTGCGGAACTCCGCTCAATAAGACTGCGTGGTAGGTCCTCGCAATTTCAATATAGTCAAGGGCCCCACGAGGAGCACTGCACAGGACGGCAAAATCAAACCAAATCACATCTTCAGTAAGATAGCGAGTTAATATCTCTCGCCCTAGAATATTAATGTTTCGCCCTTTTTGAATATCTGAAGGATTCGGAACAAGGTCTAAAAAGCTAGTAAACAATTTCTTTTCACTTTCTTCGTTGTCCGGGGAATGATACAGCGTCGATGTACTTAAAGTACGTAAACGGTAATCCAAGCCAGATTCTAGTTCGATGATACTCGTATATTTCTTGATCATTTCGATAGCCGGTAAGAAATTATCTCTTTGCAATCCGTCCTTATACAGTTCATCCGGATGAAGGTTGGAGGTAGCAACTAGCACCACACCTCTCTCAAATAAAGCCTCTAATAACCGGCTAAGCAACATGGCATCACCAATGTCTAGCACAAAGAACTCGTCAACGCATAAAAGTCTTGTTTGGTTAGCAATTTTCTTTGCGATCAAGCTAAGAGGATTTTTTTTTCCCTGAAGAGCTTTCAGTTCAGTATGAATTGAGAACATAAATCGGTGAAAATGAGTTCTTTGTTTTTGCGGGATTTGGACACAATCGAAAAATAAGTCCATTAAATATGTTTTCCCTCTCCCCACTCCACCCCATAAATAAATACCCTGTGTCAGCTTTTCTTCAACCCACCATTTTCGAAACAGGTTAATTTTCTTCCTTTCGCTCTCATCAGCGGGTGATAGTTCGAGAAACAGCACTTGGAGTGCTTCGATCGCGCGTATTTGACCAATGTCGGGAGACACTAATTTCTGAGAAATATCTTGCTCATAGCGTTGAACAGGCGTCATATCAAAGCACCCTTCGGAGAAGCTTTTGGGTCATTTGAAATACCTGAAACACTATTAAACCACGCAAATCAAAGCATTAGAGTAGCCCAATGATACCTTCAAACTAAAGTAATTTCAGCGGACCTACCAATTTGAGGTATACTTCATCATGGTATTTAATTTTTGACCATTACTGGTTGAGAGGAAGCGAAATCGTATGTCGATATGGCTCATAGCGATCGGATGTCTTGCTATTGGTCTCGTAGCAGGGATTGCGCTATCCAGTCTTTTTGGGTCAAATTCCTCACGCATCAAGGAATTAGAGGGTAGGGTTAAGAGCGCAATGGAATTTCACGAAGAATATCAAGACAGTGTGAGTGACCACTTTGAGGTGACCTCTAAATTAATCGACCAAATGACCAAAAAGTATAAAGAGGTATATGAGCATCTCGCTATTGGTGCACAAGATCTTTGCTCTACTGAGGTGGCAAAGAAATTACTGCCTACAGAATCGGACGCGGTTTTTGAGCAAGATCACTCTGATAAGGACACAACTCCGTTAAACGTACCAAAGGATTATGTAGCCAAATCAGATCCTGACCAAGCTGGCGCGCTATCAGAAAGCTTTAGTTTAAAAAAGACAAAAGCAAAAAACAAAAATTCCAACTATTAGTCCAATTCTTCATATTCTATCTTTTTTACTATTCAAATTAGCCTCCTAATATTATGACGGATTACAACCTGACGCATTTAAAGCAACTTGAAGCTGAAAGCATTCATATCATGCGAGAAGTAGCAGCCGAATTTGATAACCCAGTTATGCTGTACTCTATTGGGAAGGACTCGGCAGTAATGTTGCATCTCGCTATAAAAGCTTTCTTTCCAGGCAAACCTCCTTTTCCTTTAATGCACGTAGATACAACCTGGAAATTTAAAGAAATGATTGAGTTTAGGGAGAAACAAAGGAAAGAGATGGGCCTAGACATGATTGTTCACATTAACCAGGAAGGCGTGAAACAGGGTGTCGGCCCATTTACTCATGGCAGTGAAAAACACACCGACATAATGAAGACCCAAGCTCTCAAGCAAGCCCTTACTAAATACAAGTTTGATGCGGCATTTGGAGGTGCCAGGCGAGACGAGGAGAAATCTCGAGCCAAGGAAAGGGTTTTTTCATTTCGCGACAAAAACCATATCTGGGATCCCAAGAACCAGCGTCCCGAACTCTGGAATATATGCAATGGTAAAGTAAACCAGGGAGAGAGCATAAGAGTATTCCCGCTGTCAAACTGGACCGAACTTGATATTTGGCAGTACATTCATATCAGCAAGATTGATATTGTCCCTCTCTATTTTGCCAAAAAGCGTCCCATAGTTAATATTGATGGTACTAATATTTTGGTCGATGATGACCGTATACCAATACAAAATAATCAAAAAATAGAATGGAAGAGTGTTCGGTTCAGAACGTTGGGATGTTATCCCTTGACAGGAGCAATCGAGTCTGACGCAACCACGCTCCCAGAAATTATTCAAGAAATGCTCTTAACTAAAAGTAGCGAAAGACAGGGCCGTTTGATTGATTCTGATCAAATTGGATCAATGGAAGAAAAGAAAAGAAAGGGATATTTTTAGCGAGCATGTCACACCAATCAGATCTCATCGCCAATGATATAAACGCATACTTAGCGCAGCATGAGCGTAAGCAACTACTTCGCTTGCTCACTTGCGGTAGCGTAGATGATGGCAAGAGCACCCTTATTGGTCGCTTATTGCATGACTCAAAAATGATTTATGAAGATCATCTCGCCTCTATCGCGGCTGAGAGTGCGAAGTCTGGATCAGCTGGTGGCGAATTAGATTTAGCACTTCTAGTCGATGGTCTACAAGCGGAAAGAGAACAAGGGATAACAATTGATGTAGCGTATCGTTATTTTTCAACCGCGAAGAGAAAATTTATTATTGCCGATACTCCAGGCCATGAACAGTATACAAGAAATATGGCTACGGGAGCATCAACTTGTGATTTAGCTATTATTCTCATCGATGCAAGACATGGCGTTCAAGTGCAGACAAGAAGGCACAGCTTTATTGCTTCGCTCCTCGGAATCCAACACATTATCGTCGCTATTAACAAAATGGATCTCGTTGATTATAGCGAATCAACTTTTAATGACATAAAGGATGACTATCTGCAATTCTCAGCAAAACTCAGGCCGGCTGAATTTCATTTTATTCCACTTTCAGCCCTCACTGGAGATAACGTCGTTGAGACAAGTGATTTAATGCCTTGGTATCAGGGAAGTCAGCTAATGCAAATCCTTGAAAGCGTCGAAATTGAAGCTGACCGAAATTACTCTGATTTTCGCTTTCCCGTTCAATACGTCAATCGGCCTAATTTAAATTTTAGAGGCTACTGTGGAACGATAGCTTCAGGAGTAATTCGAAAAGGCGACAAAATTACCGTACTACCATCAATGAGAACCAGTAACATAAAGTCTATCGTTACTTACGATGAAGAAATTGAACTAGCTCATGCGGAGATGGCCATCACGCTGACTCTGGAAGACGAAATAGATGTAAGTCGTGGGGACGTCATAGTCCACCCCGGCAATATTCCTACAACTAAAAATAGTTTCGGCGCAAAGGTTGTATGGATGACAGAAAAACCAATGCTACCAGGGAACGAGTATGATTTGAAATTAGGCACAAAAACCGTTTCTGCTAAAGTCAAAACACTAGTCTATAAAGTAGATGTAAATACGCTCAATGAACAACCCGCCCCAAGTCTAGATCTAAACGAAATAGGTTTAGCAGAATTAGTATTAGACCAGGAAGTAAGCTTTGATTCTTATAATCAGAATCGCGCGACTGGCAACTTTATATTAATAGATAAATTGAGTAACGTGACCGTTGGCGCAGGCATGATTAGTTTGCCTCAACCAGTCGCGACACACAGTGAGCTGATTCATAACTCTCATGTTTCAAAGGAAGAACGTATTGCGAGGTACGGCCAGAGACCAGCTACTATTATGTTTATAGGAGTATCAGGGTCTGGTAAGTCTACCTTAGCTCACGGATTAGAAAGGAGATTATTTGACCGGGGACGGGTTATTGCAGTGCTTGACGGGAAGACCATGCGACTTGGCATCTCTAAGGACCTAGATCATGACACCCAAGGACGCGCAGAAAATCTGAGAAGAAGTGCACATATTGCCCGATTCTTGAATGACTCCGGAGTTATATGTTGCGCGTCTTTTGTGGCTCCAAATCAAGATTCGAGAGATCATGCTATCAACGTTATTGGGCGAAGCAACTGTTTTATTGTTTACTGCAATCCACCGATCGAAATTTGCGTCAAAAGGGACCCTTCAGGGCTTTACGCCTCCTCAGAGAGTGAACCCTCCGATTCCGTACCAGGTGTATCTTCCACGTACGAAAACCCAGAATACTCGCACCTTGAACTAGATACAGATGCGTTAAATGTTCAGGAGTGTCTCGACAAAATCGTGACCTTACTTGAAGAGAACAAGATTCTCTAAGGCATCAAAACTTATCGCAGGTCTATACCCATAAAAAAGTGCTCTAGGCCGGATTAGGGATGTCGATGAAGGTATGAGATAGGGAATGTTTCCGCGCTAAATAGTCACCTAAAGCTTGCACACCATAACGCTCTGTAGCATGGTGCCCCGCCGCAAAAAAATGTAAGCCGGACTCTCTCGCAACATGAACCGTTTGCTCAGAAACTTCACCAGTCAGGTATGCGTCCACACCAGCATCTACCGCCAAATCTATAAAGTTTTGTGCGGCGCCGGTGCACCATGCTAGCGATTTAATTTTCTTGCTACGTCCTTCAATTGAAAAAGGCTCGCGCCTTAATTCAGATTCTACGCGTGATTGAAATTCATGAAACGATTGAGGGATTGCTAATTCACCTGAGAATACGATTGGGTGCTTTTTGGCTATGTCCAGTGGGTTCTGCTGATTAATTCCCAACACTATTGCCAACTGAGCGTTATTTCCTAGTTCTGGGTGAGCATCCAAAGGCAGATGATATGCGCATAAACTAATGTCATTTCTAAGTAACAATTGAATTCTAGCCTTTTTTAATCCGGTAATGGCTTTATCCTCCCCCTTCCAAAAATAACCATGATGTACAAGTATCAGGTCAGCCTTATCCTTGATGGCCGCCTCCACAAGTGCCCTACTTGCGGTCACGCCAGTCACAATTCTCTCAATTTCATCCTTCCCTTCAATTTGAATGCCATTCGGACAGAAATCAACGAAATCCTCTGGCTTTAGCAATTCTTTCAAGGTTTTATCTATATCTCTAAGACTAACTGGCATTGGAATGAACCCTCGCTACCTGTATATTAGTTTGATGGCAAGAACATAGGATAGAGCCTAAAAACGAGATCCGTCATGAGCTTATTTATCCAAATTTTAAGATTTATCAGCTGGCCTTCACTATGCGGGCTACTCATAGGCATAGTAGTTCTCCAGTACCAACAGCTCGAGCGCCTCGATAAGAATATAAGAGGTAATTCCCAAGAAACGAGAGCAGCAAGCAACCTCTCCTTCGTTAATAGTATCAAAAAGGCTTCACCGTCTGTAGTAGGAATAACCGCGACGCGTTTTGATGTTGAATCCGTGGAAAGAGCATCCGACGACCAATTAAATCTTTATCTCGAAGAACAAGACAGTTTGGGTTCTGGAGTAATCGTCAGCGACGATGGATTTATTCTAACGAATTTGCATGTAGTTGATAACTTATTTGACCTATTTGATACAGAGGTAACTCTTAATGATGGCAGAAGAACGCCTGCAACCGTAATTGCATGGGATAAAGCCAACGATTTAGCAGTCTTACACATCAATATGGACAACTTGACCCCCATAGAGATTGGTGATCCCGAGAAAAGTCGAGTGGGAGACTTTGTTTTCGCAATAGGCTATCCGAGAAATATTGGACAGTCCGCATCGCTCGGAATAGTGAGCGCAATCACAAATAACACAGATTCTACTGTTTCTATTATTCAAACAGACGCGGCAATAAACCCAGGCAATTCGGGCGGCGCGCTCATTGATTCCAATGGCAGCCTGATAGGCATAAACTCGTCTATTTTTTCCGAATCAGGAAAATTTGAAGGTATTGGATTTGCGACCCCTTCAACTATCGCTATTAAATCAATGAAAGAGCTTGTTTCCCGAGCCATTGAGGCTAATTCTGGTTATTTAGGTGTGATAACTGGTGAGGCTCTAACCTCAGAGTCCAGTCAGATTTTCTTTGGCATAGATAACATTCGCGGAATGTTAGTTGAAAGTGTAGACCGTGGGGGGGCTGCAAAACGGGCAGGCATCAAACCAGGAGATGTCATAACTAGAGTCGAGAAAACTGACGTAGTCAATGCTGAACATATTCTTAAGGAAATTAGAAATAAGAAACCCGGCGAAGAAATTACTGTTCAAATATTCCGTGACGGAAAAACCCTAACCTTGTTAACAAATTTAGGGTTTGGAGAAGCACGAATAATTGATCCAACCGCAAAAAACTAATCGCCCGTTTCATCAAACCTATACTCTGCAGAAAGCGCATGAGCTTGCAAAGATTCGTTACGAGCAAGCTCTGCAGCTGTCCTAGCTAACTTAGATGCGCCGCTAGGAGAACAACTTATTATTGAGCTCCTCTTTTGAAAATCATAAACCCCAAGTGCCGAAAAAAACCTTGACGTTCCAGAAGTTGGCAATACGTGACTAGGACCCGCACAGTAATCTCCCAAAGCCTCAGCACTGTACTTCCCCATAAAAATTGCACCCGCATTTTTTATCTTAGGCAACACAAACTCAGGATTTTCCAACGAAATCTCTAAGTGCTCAGGAGCAATTAAATTGCTGACTTCAGCTGCTTGATCAATGTTCTCAGCGTAAATAAAGACTCCACGATTTTTCAATGAAGCAAGGATGATTTCGCGCCTTTCCATTTTCGGCAATAAGTGTCTTACGGCCTTTTCAACTTCATCAAAAAATTGAGCGTTCGTGGATATTAGTATTGATTGGGCGAACTCATCATGCTCAGCTTGGGAAAACAGATCTGCCGCTATCCATTCCGGAGCCGTAGTTCCATCACAAATGATGGTTAGCTCCGATGGGCCAGCGACCATGTCAATCCCAACTTCACCGAATACTATTCTCTTGGCGGCGTTAACATAAATGTTACCCGGCCCAGCAATCTTATCTACTCTCGGCAGTGTCTTGGTCCCGTAAGCAAGAGCACCGATCGCCTGGGCACCGCCTATAGTATATACTTTGCTAACACCGGCTAATTTTGCCGCGGCAAATATGAGGTCATTTTTCGGACTGTAACGTGTTGGTACAACGGCGATTATTTCTTTTACACCGGCAACTCGAGCGGGTATTGCTAGCATTAACACTGAAGAGGGGTATTTAGCTTTGCCTCCTGGCACATAAACTCCAACCCTTTCAAGAGGTGTAACTTTCTGCCCATACACCGACCCATCTTTTTCCTCATACTGCCAAGAGGAGCTAACCTGCTGTTCATGGTACTTTTGTATTCTCTCTGCTGCATGCTCCAGGGCCTGACGCTGCTTAGACGGCAGTCTCTCCAACGATTCCTTTAGTTGCTCAGAAGAAACCGTCAGTTCCTCCATAGAATTTACTAAAAAATTATCAAACTTGTTTGTATAATCTATTACAGCCTCGTCTCGCTTAAGCCTCACATCATCGAGAATTTTGCTAACTTGCTTAACGATGCTATCGTTTGTCAACATTTCACGCCGCAGATGCGCGTTCAACTGATTCTCGAAAGATGGATCTTTCGCTGAGAGTCGAGCTATCGTTAAGTCATCTTCAACCATGTTATTTTCTTTCAAAACTTTATCTGCCGCTTTTAACGATCACGCTTAACTTTCCAAGAATATCGTTAATGACTTCATGTTTAATCTTCAACGAAGCTTTATTCACTATAACCCTCGAAGATACTTCGGCGATAAGGTTTTGAGGTTTCAGCCCATTCGCCGCCAATGTTTTACCTGTATCAACAATATCAACGATTGCGTCGGCCAGCCCAAGAGTCGGCGCTAATTCCAGAGCCCCATTCAATTTAATTAGGTCTACCTGCCGCCTCTGTTCAGCAAAATACCCCTTAGCTATATTAGTAAATTTGGTTGCAACTGTTATACGGTCTGGTTTTATTTCGCGATTAATAGGCACTGCGGTCATAAGACGGCATTTAGCGATCTCCAAGTCTAAGGGCTCATAAAAACCAGTACAACCATATTCCAAAATCAAGTCTTTACCAACCACACCCATGTCAGCAGCACCAAATTCTACATAGGTAGGAACATCTGAGCCTCTGATTAGCATAAGCTGAACATCAACGATGTTCGTTTCAAAAAGAAGCTTTCGACTCTTTTTTATGTTTTCTTTAGGAACAATACCAGCCTCTTTAAACAAAGGTAGAGTTTCTTCCAGTATACGCCCCTTAGTCAGAGCTATAATTAATTTTGAACTATTCATAAGTTAAAATTTCAATCAATTTATGAGGGGACCCTTCTAATTCTCGCACCCAAAAGTTGTAATTTCTCTTCGATACATTCATATCCGCGATCAATATGATAGATTCTGTCAACGCTAGTTTCGTTAGCAGAAACTAAGCCAGCTATAATTAACGAAGCCGAAGCACGCAAGTCTGTAGCCATAACCGGCGCCCCTTTTAATGAATCAACACCATTTACAATCACGGTATTACCCTCAACACGAATTGAAGCGCCCATCCTGTTCATTTCATGCACATGCATGAATCGATTCTCGAAGACGGTTTCTGTAATCGATCCGGTTCCCTGAGCAACTGAATTAAGCGCGGTAAACTGAGCCTGCATATCGGTTGGAAATGCTGGGTACGGGGCAGTTCTCAGTGACACAGCTTTAGGTCGCCGACCCTGCATGTCTAATTCTATAGAACTTTTATCAACTTTAATTTGCGCTCCAGCTTGCTCCAACTTTCTCAAAACGGATTCCAAAATATCTGGTCTGGTATCTTTAACTTTTATACATCCCCTGGTTGCTGCTGCCGCAATTAGATACGTACCCGTCTCAATACGATCCGGCATCACTGAATAGCTACAACCGCTCAAGTTAGCAACACCATTGATAACAATTGTATCGGTTCCTTGTCCTTCTATGTTAGCTCCCATTTTCACGAGGCAATCAGCTAAATCAACCACCTCAGGTTCACGCGCGGCATTCTCGATTACGGTCCGACCGTCGGCTAAAGTCGCAGCCATCATTACGTTTTCAGTTCCGGTAACTGTAACCAAATCCATAAAAACGTTGGCACCTTTCAATTTTCCGTCAACCGAAGCCTTTATATAACCATCTTCGACAACAATATCAGCTCCCATTGCCTTTAGTGCGCTTATGTGTAGATTCACAGGACGGCTGCCAATAGCGCAGCCGCCCGGTAATGCAACTTCTGCTTTTCCATAACGCGTCAGTAATGGTCCTAAAACCAGAATCGATGCACGCATAGTCTTAACAAGCTCGTACGGAGCACTAAAATGTTCTATTGAGCTGCTATTTACCTCGACATTGAGTTTCTCGTCGACAATCGGCTGCACTCCCATACATCCGAGAAGCTCCAGCATAGTCGTAATATCATAAAGGTGAGGGAGGTTACAGATTTGAACTGTTTCTTGAGTTAGAAGTGTCGCAGCCATTATAGGCAAAGCGGAATTTTTTGCACCAGCTATTCGGATTTCCCCTTCTAGGCGCTTACCGCCATTGATTATCAATCTATCCATAGGGATAGATGTCGGGGGGATGAAATATCATTAAGACCCACTTTCAGTGACGGTTTGTAATTGCATAGTAACCGCATGAATCACTCCACTTGTTATGTGGTCATTCAACACCTTATATACAACTTGCTGCCGTTTAACAGAGTTTAGACCATCAAAAATATCACCGACAATGGATACATGATACTTACCCTCTCCACCCTGAACATGTATTTCGCATTCTGATATTTGAGATGCTATTAGTTTTTCTAGATCGCCTGGACTCAAACCCTTACTCCTTTCATTGCCAATTATCGAGCACCAAGTCTATATTCTGATCATGCTGACTCATCAGAGCAGAGAATTGGGTGAAATATTGTCGACCCAGATTTATGCCAGCAAGGCTTACATTTTTTAATTTCCACTCATCGTTCTCATTTATGAACATCTGATATTGTAATCGAAGATTGTTGTCGCTTCCCCTTAACTCCATTCCAACGATAGTGTCTGCACGTGAATCTGAATTAGGGTCAGCGGTGGGCAGAAATGCTAATTCTTCACCATCATAATTAATTAATGAAGCGCCATAAAAACGCGTTAGTGTGCTTCTTAATATTACTGCAAACCTTTGCTTTTGAGCTTCTGTTGCTGCGTCGGCATAACGATTCATTACCACTTCTACAACCGCGTCAAAATCAACAAACGAATCAAGCACCCCCTCAATTGCCGAGAAGTATCTTTCTCTATCACTCAAAAAGTAATCTTTAGATTCCTGGACAGTTTGTAGAAGAGCCTCTACACCTCGCTCCGCGGTTTCGGTTGCAGAAAACTGCTGAGCGAAACTCACAGTTGCCAAAACAGTCACCGCGCTTATAGCTATAAAAATTATATTTCTTAACAATTTCATAAATTTACCACCTATTTAAACTTGCAGCCGATGCGATGAGCGTCCTTAAAAATATAATGTTCGCATAACTAGTTGTCCTTAAAACGCTCTGAAGAATCTACCATGTACCCTCATCGACACTTAACGCCTTTAAGTCTACATGAATTGCTTAACTCAATAAATTATTACTTGCAAACGGCTTCAAAGACCCTTCTAATTGGCGAATTTACGAAAGGTAGCCTCCCTCTGAACTTATGCTCATCGCCTCAGTCATAATCGTGCTTGGATTCCTCGGGCTAATCTGGGGGGCAGATAAATTTGTTTCAGGCGCGTCTGGCTTAGCAAGAAATCTTGGAGTTTCCCCGCTACTGATCGGCCTAACAATTGTCGCCTTCGGCACCTCTGCTCCAGAAATTTTTTCCTCTGCAGTCGCAGCAATGCAGAAAAAGCCGGAACTCGCCATTGGAAATGCATTTGGTTCTAATCTATTTAACGTAGGGATAGCATTAGGCATTGCGGCTTTGATAAAACCGTTGAAAGCACCGGAATCAATGCTTAATAGAGAGCTACCTGCACTTTTACTAGTCACCGTCATCACCGGAATACTTATTGCTGATTTACAGCTAGATCTCCTTGATGCAATTCTGCTAATCATGATCACTGTTTTTTTCATATATCGATTGTTAAAACAACAAATAAAATCAACCAAAGCCTCATTAGAAACACCAGAACAAGAATCAACCAGAATGAAAAGTCTTAAAGCAGTCGCGTATCTCACGATTGGACTATTGATTCTTGTGATAAGCGCTGAAGCGCTCGTTCAAGCTGCGTCTAACATCGCTGAAGCACTGGGAGTTTCAGCGTCAATCATTGGTCTGACCATAGTAGCTCTAGGAACTAGCCTCCCAGAACTTGCGGCCTCTGTCACTTGCGTCTTGAAAAATCAGGATGAGCTCGCGATAGGCAATATCGTTGGCTCCAATATTCTAAATCTACTCGCTGTGCTTCCATTCCCCGGAATCTTCGCTCCTGGTCTTATTGAAGCTAACCTCTTTTATCGAGATTTTTCTATTGTCACATTTTTAACCATCTTACTTTGCTTTTTTTGCTATAGGAGTATCAAAAAAGAGATACACATTGGAAGAGCGAGTGGCATCATTTTCTTGTTAATTTACTGTGGCTGGTTTACGGTGATGCTGAATGGTATATAAATTGAAATAAATTTACTATCTGAGAAAAAACTGAATCATGACTTCGAAAACTACCCCCATTGAGTCCGCACTCCGTACTATTGAAATCGAAAAACGTGCGATTGACGCTTTAAAGAGCCGAATTGGTGGTGACTTTGAATACTCCTGTCAGTTAATTCTGAATTGTTCAGGAAGAGTAGTAGTCGTTGGAATAGGCAAATCAGGGCATATAGCAAGGAAAGTCGCGGCTACGCTCGCGAGCACGGGGACCCCAGCTATTTACGTTCATGCCGGAGAGGCAAATCATGGCGATATCGGTATGATTACTAAAAATGATGTCGTTATGGCTATTTCTAATTCTGGTAAAACTGAAGAGATAATTAATTTACTCCCGTTTCTGAAACGCAACGCTATTCCGGTCATTAGCTTGACTGGGGACACTGACTCTGAGTTGGGACTTGCTTCTACCGTAAATTTGGATGCACATGTTGCGGAGGAAGCATGTCCTCTAGGTCTCGCTCCAACATCCAGCACTACTGCCGCTTTGGTGATGGGGGACGCTTTGGCAATGGCACTGCTGGAGGCTCGTGGTTTCACTCAAGATGATTTTGCTTCCTCCCACCCTGGAGGTAACTTAGGTAGGAGACTCCTAGTAAGAGTCAAAGATATTATGCACTCAGGCGAAAAGATTCCGATGGTAAAAACTGGGACACCTTTAACCGAAGCCCTTCTTGAGATGAGTAAAAAAGGTTTTGGGCTAACTACGATTGTTGATTCAGATGAACGATTAAAAGGAGTCTTCACGGACGGAGACTTGCGCAGAGCCATAGACTCCGAGAAGGATCTTCAAACGATATTAATCGATACAGTAATGTCGAAAAACTATAAGTTCATTTCTAGCAATTCGCTCGCTACAGAAGCGGCGCTTTCGATGCAGAACTCAAATATCTATGTGCTTATTAGTGAAAACGATGAAGGCTTTGTCGAAGGTATTGTAAAAATGCATGATCTTCTTGAGGCTAATGTAGTTTAATCAAGTGATATTTAATACAGATAAAGAAAAAGCCAGTCGCGCGGCTTCAAAGATAAGACTCCTCGCTCTGGATGTAGACGGGATATTGACAGATGGTCGTCTCTTCTTTTCTGAACATGGGGAAGAATTGAAGGCATTTCATACTTTGGATGGACACGGAATCAAGATGCTACAAGAGAATAATATTGAAGTAGCCATTATAACTGGACGACGCTCCGCCATTCTTGAAAAAAGGGCTGCAGACCTAAATATAAGTCTCCTTTGTCAAGGTCGCGAGGATAAACTCGTGGCACTCAACGAAATCATATCAAATAAACCGTATCAAATTAGTGAAGTAGCCTATGCCGGAGACGATCTTCCAGATAAAAGCGCGTTGCTAGCTGCTGCGCTAAGCTTTTCAGCACCAAATGCCCACCCAGAAATCAAAGCTGTAGTTGATGTAATAACAAACCTCCGCGGTGGTTGGGGTGCAGTGAGAGAAATGAGTGATTTTATTTTAAAATCGCAAAATAAACATACGCCGCTAACCAACTGAGCTGGTCAGAAATAGTTTGCATTCGCTTCTTTCCTGAAATATTCGCCAAACAATAATTCACTTAGTTGGAAAAAAGAATTAATCATTGGATAATAGGGAAGTCTAATTCCTAAAGACTATGCCTTTCGTGATAGGCTGTTGGAAAATAAGCCATGAGATTTTTAATGCCAAAAACAACAATAGTGCCGATCGTTTGTTTCGTAACGCTAACGATTGGGCTGACTCTCTTTGGGAAAAGAAAATCGGACTATCCGGAATCTGAAAAAGAGTTAAAACCTAACACTGTTGATATTGATACTTATGCAGAGGGAATTAACAGCATCTTCTATGACCAAAATGGAGTTGTCAGTTATACCTTAAGGGCAGAAAATCAAATACACTTTAAGAGCGGATATACAAAAATAGAAAAACCTCTAATCAGACTATTCCAAAATGAGATGCCGCGCTGGAATATAGAGGCTAACCAAGGTCACATATCGAACTCTGAGAACGATTCCACTTCAGGCTTCGAAAGAAAGAACCTAGAATTATCTGGCAGTGTCGAAATTTTAGGTTTGGACGAGTTTGGAAATAGGATGTTGATATCTACCGAATTTTTAGAAGTTGACCCGATGAACGAGATACTAAAAACGGACCAGCGAGTTGAGTATAAAATGGCAAATATTCAACATTCAGCAGCGGGAATGATTGCCAATTTACAAGACGAAGAAATAATTTTTCGTGAGGATGTTAGGGGCTCCTATGAGAAAACTAATAACTAAGTTAGCTATTGGTGTTGTCATGGTTAGTTTATCAAATAACTTTAAACTCAAGGCTCTAGAGTCAGATAAAGATCAGCAAGTAATCTGGAGTGCTGACGGTAATTCTGCCATGCGTATTACAGAAGATCGCAGAATCCTTGAGATGAGCAACAATGTGATTGTGAACCAAGGCACGCTTGAGATACGAGGTGACCGAGCTATATTTGAGTATGAGGCTTCAACCAATGTATTGAAACAAGTGCAAGTATTTGGACAACCTGTGCGCTATCAACAGCAGCTCGATGGTGATGAAAGCTCCGTATCTGGTGTTAGTGACTCTTTAATTCTTTCTATTAATGACTTCGATGAAACGATTCTCGAACTGATCGGCAATGCCCAAATTGAATCACCGAGCTCCACGATTAAATGCAACTCCATAATTTATCTGGTGAATAGAGATTTGATAAGAGAGGCAGCAGGGCCATGCGAGGGAGCGCTGGGCGCTCAGCAAAACTGAAACATGTTAAATGCTATAAACCTCAAGAAAAGCTTTAAGGGTCGGAAAGTTGTCAGGAAAGTCACAATAAGCATCAATCAGGGTGAGATAGTGGGGCTATTAGGCCCAAATGGTGCCGGAAAAACGACATGCTTCTACATGATCGTGGGTTTAATTCGAGCAGACTCGGGACAAGTAAAATTAAATAACCTTTCGTTGACTAATTTAACCATAGACAAGAGAGCAGCATTTGGCCTTGCCTATCTCCCTCAAGACTCTTCAATCTTCAAAAAGTTATCTGTAGAACAAAACTTACTAGCTATACTCCAGACAAGAAGTGATCTCTCTAATCGCGAGAGAAAACTGAAACTCGAGCACCTGTTAGACGAATTCAATCTTAGTCATCTACGCCGAAATCACGGTATTAGCCTCTCTGGTGGAGAGAGAAGGCGCACAGAGATCGCAAGAACTCTAGCGACCGACCCTAAATTTATATTACTGGATGAGCCATTCGCTGGCGTCGACCCCATCTCAGTCAGTGATATAAAACAAGTAATCTTGCAATTGAAAGCAAAGAACATTGGCATTCTTTTGACGGATCATAACGTCAGAGAGACACTCGATATTTGTGAAAAAGCATATATTGTTAGTGAAGGGCTGATAATTGCCAAAGGATCAACCGAAGAAATATTGAGCAATCAGAAGGTTCGAGAAGTCTATTTAGGTGAACAATTTAAAGCTTGAGAAAAGTTGAATCCTTTGATCAGGCCTCCAATAAGCAGTGAATACAATATAGGTGAAAGTACCCCAAAAGGGTATAGATCTTGCTATACTCTCTGTGGGTGACATGATGATCGCAAAATAAACTTAAATCTCGCTCAAAATTAATTACTAAATCAATTAGACGTAAAGCAGATGAAACTTTCGCTCCAGCTCAAGCTTGGTCAGCAATTGACCATGACACCGCAGCTCCAGCAAGCGATTAAGTTACTCCAACTATCAACCCTAGATTTGCGGCAAGAAATTCATCAGGCGATTGAGTCTAATCCAATGTTAGAGTTTATCGAGGATTCTGTCGAAGAAGATTCATCACATGAAGAAACAGAAATTGCCCCTTTAGATCAGTCGGATAGAAATGAGGGTCTTGGAAACTCGCAAGAGAATTTACCAGATATTGAGGATAGTACCTGGCAAGAGAAAATACCAAATGACCTGGAGGTCGATAGTCATTGGGATGACATCTATCAAAATACTCCAACGATTAAAAGCCCTCAAGAAACTGAAATCATTGACTTTGAAACAAAGAGCACAATCACCGACACTCTGCAAGATCACCTATTATGGCAACTAAACCTAACCCCGTTTTCTGAACTCGATATTTCAATCGCGTATGCCATCATCGACGCGATAGATGCAAACGGAGCACTTACCAGCGAAATTGATACAATACATGCGGATTTAAGTACCGAACTAGACGTAGAATTAGATGAAGTAATTGCCGTACTGCATAGAATTCAGCAATTCGACCCCGTAGGGGTGGGTTATAAAGATCTCTCAGAGTGTTTGTTAATTCAGCTCAATCAGTACCAGGATATTGAGCAAGTGGCCGGGGTAGAAAATGCCAAAAGGATTGTTAAGGAGCACATGGATTTGTTAGCCAGCCAAGATTACGCTGAGTTAATGAGAAAAACCAAACTCAAACAGCAGGACATCAAGGAAGCAGAGACAATTATAAAAAGTCTAGACCCTCGACCAGGCTCGAATATTTCCCCCCCCTCTACTGCCTATGTAGTTCCAGACGTAGTTGTGAGCAAGCAGACAGATACTGGGAATTGGAAAGTTGAGCTGAACCCAGATACAACGCCAAAAATTCGGATTAATGATGGTTATGCATCCCTAGTAAAGAGAGCGGACTCGAGTGAGGATAACAGTTACCTGCGCAACAATTTACAAGAGGCTCGTTGGTTTATAAAGAGTCTTCAAAGCAGGAACGAAACACTGATGAAAGTTGCATCTAGGATAGTCGATCATCAAAAAGATTTCTTGGAGCATGGCGAAGAAGCGATGAAGCCTTTAGTTCTTCATAACATTGCCGAAGCTGTAAGTATGCATGAATCGACAATCTCGCGCGTAACGACTCAAAAATATATGCATACTCCGCGCGGAATATTTGAACTTAAATACTTTTTTTCAAGTCACGTATCAACTCAGGACGGCGGGGAGTTCTCATCCACTGCAATCCGGGCAATCATCAAAAGGATTGTAGCGGAAGAAAATATCCGCAAACCCCTCAGTGATAACAAAATTACACAAATTTTAGAGGCAAAGGGAATTAATGTGGCCCGAAGAACAATCGCAAAATACCGCGAATCACTTTCGATTCCTCCATCTAACGAAAGAAAGCGACTAAACTGATAATTGAATAATCTAGTTCTACTTCAAAATTGAGATACTGTTTTATATGGAATTAATAGATATCCTTACGCCAGATAGGTGCTTTTGCAAAATTCAAGGAGTCAGCAAGAAAAGAGTTTTAAAAACTTTGAGCACAACTCTTGGTAAGTCCTTCCGAAACCTCGATGAAACGCAAGTCTTTGATTCAGTAATGGCTCGCGAACAACTCGGGAGCACCGGGATTGGGAATGGAATTGCTATACCGCACTGTCGAGTTCCTAACTGCAATGAGATTATTGGCTCACTGATTACATTAGAAGGCTTTGTCGATTATGATTCTGTCGATGGAAAACCAGTTGATTTAATATTTGTGTTGATCGTTCCAGAAGAAAAAAAAGAGGACCATATAAGAACCCTCTCTGTAATTGCAGAAAGATTTAACAACGTAAACTTTTGCGATACATTACGGCGAGCTCAAAATAGCCTTGAACTGTATAAAAATGCCATTGCTTTTTAACGAGAGCCTTAACGAAACTGAAATCGAGTCGTCTCATTCTCAAATCTAAAACTAATGAAGCTAGCAATAATAAGTGGTCGATCTGGCTCAGCTAAGCACATAGTTCTCCGTCTCTTGGAGAATCAAGGTTACTATTTTATCGACAAATTACCCGCCAGTTTGCTGCAATCATTGGTGCATCAGGCTTTTGTTAAAACACAAACAGCCAGACATTATAAATCGATTTAGTGAGAGTCGGCGCAAGCACTCGTTATAAAATGCTCAACCCGCCTTAGACGATGCAACTAGCAAAGAGTCTGGTTGACTTGAGCCAAGCGCATTTATAGCAAATCTGCCAGTAGATACGAGGGTAATGTCTTTAAAATAGGCTTCAGGAAGCCCAAGAGAGTAAAGTAAGCTATATTACTGTTGCATTAGAGTACACCGGCGAACAGCGCCGATCAGATTATTTATGCGAAAGGTAAGTCGCTTCTTTGAACAAATAACTGAGAAAGTGCAGATCCGTCATCAAGAATTAACCATTTAAAGAATAATCTTCATGAGAACAGCTACATTTAAAGTGACGAACTCAGCTGGACTTCACACACGACCTGCGGCCAAATTAGTGGAAGTCGCATCGAAATATGAGTCGACAGTAAGAATCGGAAGCCAAAAAATGGTAGACGGCAAGAGCATTCTCTCGCTGATGATGCTTGCAGCGATTAAAGGCACGCAACTGAAGATAGAAGTAAAAGGGCCCGACGAAGACCAAGCAATTGATGCGCTTCTTAATCTTATAAATGATGATTTTGGAGAAACCGCCTAGACGGCACCTATACTGTTGTTTCTTAAAAAAAAAGGTTAGAATTATCTGAGAGTTTACTGGGGATCCCTCGTTAAATCTCAGTTCCCCAACTCAAGAAAATCTGAAATGACTCACTTGTTTTTGGTGAATAGCGGGTTATCAATAATGCCTTTGGTCACGGATTCAAAATTCCATAAAGATCATGCCCTAGAAGTGAGTCAGGCTATCGACCGCGGTTCACTCTCCCAAGTAAGACAAATGATCAAGACGCTACCGAACCCCGGTATAGCTCATCTACTAGAATCATCTCCCCCCAAATCTCGGACAGTTCTTTGGCAACTTATTGACAAGGAGTTGGAAGGCGAAATTATTCAGTATCTAAATGAAGATTTACAGAGTGAGATTTTGAGCGAGCTGGACGCTGAGGAAGTTGCCGAGCTAACAGAGGGACTCGAAACTGACGATCTAGCAGACATATTACAACAACTACCTCATCAAATCGCCAAAGAAGTATTAGAGGCGATGGATAAACAAGACCGACAACGAGTGGAGAAAATTTTATCCTATGATGAAGACACTGCTGGCGGATTAATGAACACTGATTCAATTACAGTAAGAAGAAACCACACGGTGGAACTGGTCCTCAGATATTTGAGAAGGCATGAAGCTTTACCCGACATGACTGATAACATTCTTGTCGTAAACCGCGATGATGAATTACTTGGTATATTACCCCTTAAAGAAGTGCTTGTGTCTGACCCGAACACGTCAGTGCGCGAAGTAATGAGTAAAGATATAAATGCTATTCCTGTCAACATGGAAGCTATAAAAGTAGCTCAATTGTTCGAACAACATGATTGGGTTTCCGCACCAGTGGTAGATAACCATGGAAAACTTCTAGGGCGAATAACCATCGACGATATCGTAGATGTCATCCGCGATACCGCTGAGCATTCTTTAATGAGTATGGCCGGGCTAGATGAAGAAGACGACACCTTCGCTCCAGTGGTGAAAACTGCTAGAAGGCGAGCGTTATGGCTTGGGGTAAATCTTTTTACTGCGATACTCGCATCATCGGTCATTTATCTTTTTCAAGAAACTATTGACGAGGTGGTTTATTTAGCAGTTTTGATGCCTATCGTTGCCAATATGGGTGGCGTAGCCGGCACACAGACTCTAACTCTTGTAATTCGGAGTATGGCATTAGGGCATATTAGCCCCTCGAATAGTCGTTGGTTGCTTTTGCGAGAGCTAGGTGTCGCGGCAATTAATGGGATCATTTGGGCATCATTAATTTCAATTATTGCCTTTCTCTGGTACCAAGACTTGAAAATGAGCTACATTATCGCCGGAGCAATGATGATCAATTTGATTACAGCGGCGCTTGCTGGCGCATATCTTCCGATATTTTTAAAAAGAATAGCCATAGACCCCGCTCTCGCTGGGTCAGTAGTCCTTACAACAGTAACAGATTCCGTAGGCTTTTTTGCTTTTCTAGGTTTAGCTCAAATTTTTTACGTTTGAAATACGATTTACACTAAGATGCATGACGAACCTGAATCAATAAAAATTATCAGCAAAACTCAGTTGAAAAAAGAAGCCACCGCGCTTCAAGAACTCGGTAGAGAACTGACTGACTTCAAGGCTGATGACCTTGACAAGCTCGAGTTAAGCACGAGATTGCGGGCGGCTATAGATGAATTTAAAAAATTACCCAACGCACATGGCGCAAAGAGACGACATTTACAGTACATTGGACGACTCATGCGTGAAAGCGATGGGGAAGACCTCAAGAGAAAGATTCGTCATCTTGACACATCACCGCAAATATCTCCTAAAGTGAAATTTGAAAATGAAATTTTCGAACAAATAATGACCACTGGAGATGTGGCTATAAATGAAATAGTTATCCAGCAGCAGCGATTTGATCGTCAGCAACTACGGCAATTAAAAAACAACATAGTTAAAGCAGCTCCTGGAAAACGCAGCTCCTTAGAAAATAAACTTCGAAAATACATAAGACTTAATATTAGCTCATAAAAAAGCGAAAAGGTTTAAATAAAAATTAGATACCCGCTCTTAAATTAGAGCGGCTATACCCGATGTTAATTAAATGATATTATCCAGCCGCTGCAAACGTAGAGTTGCAGACCATAAGTTTCTCAAAACGCAGATACATTGCTCATTGCTTAGAACTAAAATAATTAATAAATAAAGAGGTATCTATGAGTGGTAATGCTGACACTTACTGGAAGTCGAATTTAAAAATCGTTTCCGCTCTCCTATCAGTCTGGTTTTTTATCTCTTTTGGTTGCGGAATACTATTCGTCGATTATTTAGATCAGTTTCGCTTCGGAGGCTTTAAACTGGGGTTTTGGATCGCGCAGCAAGGAGCGATTCTTGTCTTCGTCGCACTAATATATATTTATATCTACTTGATGGATAAGTTAGATGATAAATATAATCTAGAGTCGACTAAAAAAGATGGTGCCGACCTTATTAATCAAAAGGGAGCATCCGAGTGAGTGTTCAAACCTGGACGTTTATTTTTGTTTTTTTAACCTTTGGGCTCTACATTGGAATAGCGGTTTGGTCGCGAGCACGCTCAACAAGTGACTTCTACGTTGCAGGAAGCGATGTGCCACCGCTTGCAAATGGAATGGCTACTGCCGCAGATTGGATGTCTGCCGCATCGTTTATTTCAATGGCCGGATTAATTTCCTTTCTTGGGAGGGATGGCACCTTTTATCTCATGGGGTGGACTGGCGGCTATGTTTTGTTAGCTTTGCTATTAGCTCCCTATCTAAGAAAATTTGGAAAATTCACCGTGCCGGATTTCATTGGGGATCGATACTACTCGAAACTTGCTAGATTAATCGCGGTTTTCTGCGCCATAACAATTTCTTTCGTATACGTCTGCGGTCAAATGCAAGGTGCGGGCATAGTATTTTCGCGCTTCTTGGAAGTGGATATAACCACTGGAGTCATTATAGGAATGGCTATTGTTTTCTTTTATGCCGTCATGGGTGGCATGAAGGGCATTACATATACGCAGGTAGCACAATACTGTGTGCTAATTTTTGCTTTCATGGTTCCTGCGATTTTTATCTCGATCCTTATGACAGGGGTCGCAATACCGCAAGTCGGATTTGGCTCTGAGTTAACCGAAAGTTTTGGTGGAGGCTACCTGCTTGATCGATTGGATGGAATGAGTGAAGAACTCGGTTTTGCGACTTACACAGAGGGTCAGCGATCAACTCAAGACGTCTTTTTTATAACAGCTGCGCTCATGTTTGGTACAGCTGGATTACCTCATGTGATCATAAGGTTTTTTACTGTCCCTAATGTCAGAGATGCTCGCCGTTCCGCCGGATACGCTTTGATTTTCATTGCGATCCTATATACAACTGCACCCGCTGTTGCAGCATTCGCTAAAACAAATCTAATAAATACTGTTGATAACGTTGAATATAATCAAGTTCCCGAATGGTTTACCAAATGGGAAGCAACAAATCTGATTAGTTTTAACGATAAGAATAGTGATGGGCGAATTCAATACGTGGGCGATCCTGAGAAAAATGAACTGGAAGTAAATAGAGATATCATGGTTCTGGCAAACCCAGAAATCGCAGGGCTTCCAAACTGGGTCGTTGCTCTCGTTGCCGCGGGAGCTCTCGCTGCAGCCCTTTCCACAGCCGCGGGCTTACTGCTGGTTATCTCAACGGCGGTTGCCCACGACCTCATGAAAAGAAGTTTTTCACCATCAATGACAGAACGTCAAGAATTACTTTATGCCAGAATAGCGATTTTTGTTGCTGTAATCATCGCAGGCTATGTCGGCATAAATCCTCCAGCTTATGTGGCACAGGTAGTAGCCTATGCTTTTGGTTTAGCTGCAGCATCATTTTTTCCAGCAATAGTTTTAGGTATTTTTCAAAAAAGGATGAACAAGCACGGAGCGATAGCCGGTATGCTGACAGGGTTTTTGTTTACTGCAGGCTACATAATCTTCTTTAAAACACTGAATCCATCGTTAGATAACCCTGAAGGATGGTGGCTTGGCATATCTCCAGAAGGGGTTGGTACTTTAGGCACCATTGTAAACCTAATCGCCGCTTATACGGTCTCTAAGTTCACGCCTGAGCCTCCAATTGAAGTTCAAGAAATTGTACAAAACATTAGGTTACCTGGGGAGACGGTTTCACGTTAGCGTCTGAGATGGATGCTATGCCACTTTCCTAGGCGATAGCTACCGACAACGAATTAGCTATCAAATTTATTCCAGTAATCGTTGATAGTTTTCTTTACCTCTTTGTGCATACACAGAATTCCCAAAAGATTGGGAACGGTCATAAAAACTATAGTAATCAGGGAAATATTCCAAATTAAAGTCGTATCAGCTAGTGCTGCGTAGAAAAAGCCAATCACAAAAAATACCCTGTAGGGAAGTACAGATCTTGAGCCAAATAAGTAAGTCATGGCTCTGTCTCCATAATAAGACCATGCAATTACTGTGGAAAACGCAAAAAGAACAAGGCCAACAGATACGATGTACTGACCGTACTCACCAAACAAGCCCTTTGTGAAGGCCCGAGTTGTTAGAGGCACCGAATGTAGAAGTGACTCTCCTCTTACAGATATGCTTTGGTCGACTAATGAGCCGTCCACAACCTCAATAGAACCTGTAAGTACCCCTCCCGTGTCACTAAACACAATATTCTCTGCAATCGACCGAGAGTTAATTAAGGTAAACATATTCTGGTCTTGAGCCCTTCCCTCTATTACATTAATTGAACCGTTAAAGCTTACTACACTGGACTCGTTACCATTCAAATAAGCAAATAATTTTCGTTCATCCCCATCATTTACCTCTGCGTAGACCCCTTCAACAAATATCATATCTGCTCGTTGAAATTCGTTATCGAATTTCTCAATCCAAACCCCAGATGACAGAATTACTAGACCGGTAATAGTGCAAACAATAATTGTGTCAATAAACGGTTCGAGTATCGAGACCATACCCTCTTCTGCTGGCTCATCAGTTCTTGCTGCTGCATGTGCTATTGGCGCCGAACCCTGTCCCGCTTCATTTGAGTAAAGACCTCGATTCACGCCACGGTCAAATGCGTACGCGAAAGTAGCACCTAAAAACCCCCCCGTAGCCGCGGATCCAGTAAACGCATCTGAGAATATTGCTAAGAAGGATGGAGTAACGTTACTTAAGTTTGGAATTATTACCGCAAAAGCCCCAATCAAATAGATAATTGCCATCGTGGGAACAATGGCTGCGGCTACTCTCGCTATTCTCGTTATACCTCCAATTATCACCAACGCTAGTAAGACTGAGAGCACACACGCAGTTATTAGCGGTTCCAGATTAAACGTAGTTTCTAGGCCGGAAGCAATGGCATTTATCTGTGGTAGATTTCCAGTTCCAAACGAGCTAAGAACAGTTGCAAACGCAAATATTACCGCTAACCATTTCGCGTTTAAACCCTTCTCCATGTAATACATCGGCCCACCTGAAACGGTTCCATCATCGGAAACGCTGCGATACTTATGAGAGAGAGTTACCTCAACGAACTTACTTGTCATACCAAAAAATGCCGTCATCCACATCCAGAATAACGCAGCTGGTCCCCCTAGATGCAAGGCAAGAGCCACCCCTCCAATATTGCCAGTGCCTATTGTTCCAGAAAGTGCGGTAGAAAGCGCTTGAAAGTGTGTTGTTTCACCTTTTGCCCCTTCCTTGTCGAACTTCCCCGCTGTGGCCGATACCGCATGTCGAAAATAGCGAATCTGAGGAAAACCGAGATAGAGCGTAAAAAACATACCAGTGAACAACAAAAGTGTTGGAAACCAAACTGCGGAACCTAAGAATCCATCCAAGTAAATCAGGAAATCATTTACCACGTCCAAAGTTCTTCTCCTCTTTGTAGTAAAGCTAGGCGTGGAAACAAACTAGCTTTTGGCAGAAAAGCATTCATTCACTACTTCAAGAAATTCAATCATCAGTTATCGATATTTTCGGCTCTTTAACATTATGAACTAAGTCATGCGAAATCCTCTCGTCCATATTAGTGGCTAGCTGCAGATAAGCCTCGGCTGAAGAACCTTCCGATGAACCAATGATTGGTGCGCCGGCATCAGCTCGCTCTCTTATGTCTATATCTAATGGCAAGCGCCCGATTACCTCGGTTTGGTACTGCGAAGCTAGTTTCTCCCCACCACCACACCCAAAAATCTCCTCTTCATGACCACAATTAGCGCAAATATGTATGCTCATATTTTCGACTATACCCAGAATAGGTACCTCAACTTTATTAAACATCTCAATCGCTCTTCGTGCGTCTAATAACGCCACATCCTGAGGTGTCGTGACGATTAAAGCACCCGTAATTTTGACAGCTTGACTCAAACTAAGTTGTATATCTCCGGTCCCTGGCGGCATATCGACGATCAAATAATCTCTATCCTCCCAAACCGTATCGTTTAAGATCTGATTAAAAGCCGAAATAATCATTGGAGCACGCCAAGCCATGGCTGTTTTTTCGTCAACAAGTAATCCCATTGAATTAACTTTAATACCATGCGTTGAAATCGGAATCATATATTTTTTATCGCGAATTTCGGGCTTCGTGCCAGACTCGATACCCATCATTAATGGGATGCTCGGCCCGTAAATATCTGCGTCTAAAAGTCCTACCCTCTTCCCAAGATGGGAAAGAGATAGAGCCAAATTAACCGCCGTAGTCGATTTTCCAACCCCTCCTTTTCCGGAGGCAACGCACACTAAGTGCTTGTATCCACGCATTTGATTCAATTAATCACTTCCAAAATAAACGACCCAATACTTTAACCTTCCTCAACATGCCACTGGAATCATTATCTGGCATCCGGCTTCAAAAGAAAATAGGAATGGCACAAGAGATGTAAGACCGCTAGAATTAAGCTATGCATTCGATCATAGAGCACATGGCTTTCTCTGCTAAACTGAACTGTATACCAATAACTCTATTTCTCCTACTCGCGGGCGGATCTTTCGCCCAATCCGAAGAAATCACGAGAAGTCCTGACGTTAAATTTGCTTTTTATTCATCTGCTTGGACAGCTGATTCCGATGATGGAATGAGACTAGTACTTTTTAATAAAAATAACGTTGCTATTAATCTTACCGCAATTGTTTTTCAAAAGATTGACCAAAGCTCAAAAACTATAAAGATAGAGCTAAATAAAGAAATTCCACCTCAAGGCTACGCAACCGCAGAATTAGAATATATTGACTTGTTGCAAGGGAACGATTGTATTGCAAGAACCTTAACTGACGGTTGGAAACTTACTGAGATATCAAACCATACGCTTAATCCATCCGTACGAAACCTAATAATTGAAGACACTGATTCATTTAGGATCTATCAGTGTATAGAAAATGTACGAATATTTTGGTCGGATCCCGTTTCAAATGAGCGAAAAGAGTCCTTTGAATGGGCAATTTTTCACTTCGAAACTATATGATTTACTTGAAGTGAGGTTAAGGGGCTTGACGCCCCTTAATCGAGGAGAAGTTTTAAAGCAATACACCCCCGTATTGAACGAAGAAGGGAGCAAAGACCAAACTTAAAATTGCTGAGAGTTTAATCAGTATATTTAAAGAAGGTCCGGAAGTATCTTTTAAGGGGTCTCCGACGGTATCTCCTACCACTGCTGCTTTGTGTTCTTCAGAGCCCTTACCTCCAAGATTTCCAGCTTCTATGTATTTTTTTGCATTATCCCAAGCACCACCACTATTAGAGGAAGCTATTGCGAGAACTCCGCCAGTAACAAGCGAACCGGCCAATAAACCAGCGACAGCTTCTACCCCGAACAGGAAGCCAGCGACCAATGGCGCACCCATGATTAGAACACCGGGTGCAATCATTTCTCTTAAAGCTGCTTTCGTGGAAATAGCTACACACTCGGCGTAGTCCGGCTCCCCTGTACCCTCCATAATGCCTGGTATTTCTTTAAATTGACGACGCACCTCTTCAATCATGTCAAAAGCTGCTTTACCAACCGATTTCATCGTCATAGCGGAAAACAAAAATGGTAAAACGGCTCCGATAAACAAGCTAGTATATACGAGCGGATCCAATAGGCTCATCGTGATAGGTTCACCCTCGAGTGTAGAAGCAGCAGTAATAAAAGCAGCAAACAACGCTAAAGAAGTTAAAATCGCGGCCCCTATAGCAAACCCCTTACCGATTGCGGCCGTAGTATTGCCTGCTGAATCTAGTATGTCTGTGCGGCGCCTAACTTCCTTCTCCAAACCCACCATCTCTGCAATTCCACCAGCATTATCCGCAACGGGGCCGTAGGCATCAATCATCAAAGCGATTACTAGCGTGCCGAGCATTCCAAGCGAGGCAATGGCAACCCCATACATTCCCGCAAGATCCCAGGAAACAAAAATACTGACGGCTATAGCTAAATAGGGAAGTACCGTAGATTTGTAACCAAGAGCAAGACCGTAAATTATATTTGTTGCGACACCAGTTTCACAGGACTTGGCTACTTCTTTGACTGGCCCATAATTTTCAGAGGTATAGTATCCAGTCAGAAGCCCAACTGCTAACCCCGCAATTAGACCAGACAAAAAGCACCAGTAAACTCCCATGCTAGTGTAACGCTCACCGTTAAGCTCGAAGAATTCAGGTATTAGCGCAGACGTAAAGAAAAACATTACCACAGCCATCAACGCACTAGAAATTATCAATAATTTCATTAAAGCTGGCGCCACGTCGTCCTCTGTTGATACACCGACTAGTAGTTTAGTTATCAGGCTAATTGGTATACCTACGGCACTTATTAGTATTGGATACAGCAAAGCATTGGGATCTGCAGCAAAAACCACGGCACTGATAACCATTGCCGCACACGTGCTCTCGGCACAAGAGCCAAACAAATCAGCGCCCATGCCCGCCACATCACCCACATTATCCCCAACATTGTCAGCAATAACTGCAGGATTTCTAGGGTCGTCTTCAGGTATGCCCTGCTCAACTTTACCAACTAAATCAGCACCTACGTCGGCTGCCTTGGTAAAAATACCGCCACCAACTCTCGCAAATAAAGCAATTGTAGATCCGCCCAACCCAAACCCAGCAATGACCTCCATCAAAATATGATTATTTTCTTCTCCCAGATCTGCGAGCAGGAATTTCATCATTACATATACGAGAACGAGGCCGAGTGTAGCAAGTCCAACCAATGCAAAGCCCATTACTGCGCCGGAATCAATTGCGACATTAAATGCTTGAGATATATCTTTTTTCGCAGATACGGTAGTCCTTGCGTTTCCCTGCGTCGCCACCTTCATCCCAATATAACCAGACGCGATTGAAATCGCACCACCGAACAAGAATGCGAGTGCCGTATATATACCCTCTCGAATGTCTGGCGTATGGGTGTCATCAATAAGGATTGCTATTATTGCGGCAAAAACAACCATAAAGATCGTGAGAAATTTGTATTCTTGTGCAAGGAAAGCCATCGCACCATCGGCTATTGCACCATGTATGAACTTGAGTCTAGATGCTTCTTTTTCCTCTAACCCCATATCTAAGGGCACACCGATTACTCTCTTCATGTAGAAATAAGCAATGCCCAAGCCAAGTAATGCTAATACTGTTGTTATCGAAATTGTTACCGACATCTACGCGTGTCTCCCCAAAATGGTAAGTTGATTTCAAAGCCGCGCACTGTAACATAATGGGGCATACAAACAAAGAGTATCAATGGGCTTGAAAGTCAGTAGAGCAGAGGCATAACGATTAGATTTTATGGTAATTCAATACGATGGCTTAACTGATAAATCACATGCTTAGATTAGCTGCCGTCTTCCAAACAAAGGCGGCAAATATTGATTACGAGCTCCTCTTTACTTAACACCGTCCCAATGCAAAGACTCTTAACTTTAGGCTAATCTATCGCGCAGCTGCCTGGCCGGCTAGCTCCTCTTTGCGAGACTCTAATTCTAAAATTAACTCCTTAGCGAGAGGTTCGCGGGTAAAGCCGGATTCATCGATCTCCTCGTATTTAGCTTGCTCACTTGTTAAGACAGTCAATAACTCCTCAGCCGCTGCGATCGCAGCACTTAAGGCTAAAATTGTGCTCTCACTATTACTAGCCTCCAACTGAATCTCGTCGAGCTGACTCTGTAGCTCTGCGATTTTAGCTATTTTACCATCTCGCTCAGCCTGAGCTGAAGCTATCGCTTCCGCATCTTGCTGTCTTTGTTGCTCCTCTGCCTCTGCGGCTAGCTGTCGTTCCCGTATTTCAAGCTGACGTTGCTCCTCCGCAACTAAGCGCTGACTCTCGGCTTCCGCTGCATTCTTTCTCTCCTGCTCTGCTTGGCGCACCCTCTCAGCAGCTACTTCAATTTCTCTAGCCTCCTGCTCCAGGGCTCTTTGTCGTTCTTTTTCTAGCGCAGCTCTCGCGAGGTCTTGCTGAGTAGCAATCCGATCAGCTTCTTGCACAGCCAGTTCAACGTCTTGGGCAATTTGCGAGCTACAAGCCGTAAAACTCAAGGCCATAACCGTCAGTAGTCCTAAATTTCCAGCAAATCTGGGACGCAGAACTGTAAAATTTCTCGTAAGACTGTTTCGCATATTGTTTACACCATAAATTATTCATGTGATTTTCGTAGACAACACGTGTTAGCGTCAAGGATTAGTTGAATGCACTCTTTGCGCTGATTAAGATAGATAACAAAAATACATCATTTTTGTAGCGATAAAGAAGGAGTTTCAAAGTAAAATCAGGCGGGAGGACCTATAAGATAAGTCTGAATTTAACGCAGCAAATAAGGAGTGGGAGTTGATTTAAAGCATTACTCTCGAGAGGAAAACCAGTTGAAAAAGTCCCTATCAAGCCTCATGCGCTATTTTTTGCAATCTTTGCTGGTTCTCTCTCTTAGCGCCCCTTTAATAATTCTATTGACAGCTTTACAAACGGCGCCAACAATTTTAGAGAATGAGCCCATAACCATGAGGGAAGTGTCTACAGTAGAAAGTCTCATTCTCAACATGGCACCTGAAGCACTTGGCGAGTCAAGTGTTATGGGCCTATCACTGGATATATCAGAAATTAACCTTCTAATCCGATATTCACTGAGACTAACTGGCTTATCAGAAAAGTGGAACGCTCGGCTAGCAGTTAAGGAAAACTCGGTAATTTCTACTATAAATTGGAATTTGTTATCGGAGTGGCTTCCGGTGTATATGAATTTAAATGGTACTTTCTTAAACGAAGATGGCCAGCTGCATCTAAGCCAACTCACTATTGGAAAAATTAAAGTGCCCGAGAACTGGATAGCTTGGTTTGAAGAGGTCGTTAGAACTAACCTCCTGACCTCTTCCTCAGCTTATCAAATGTTTGGACAAATCCGTGAAAAAGTGTCAGTCAAGTCTATCACTGACTCAAAAGTACAGATAGAAATGCAATGGGAGCCAGAATTGGTTCTTCAAATTAGTGATCAAGTCCAGCGCCTGTTGATTTCTTCAGAAGATCAAGAACGGGTTATCAAATACTATTTATTG
>ERZ802830.319-NODE-319-length-47552-cov-13.0785_pt1 | contig 47552 bp, 38 predicted proteins | sample MGYA00345654_ERZ802830 | MGnify/ENA primary metagenome ERZ802830 (study PRJEB30503, sample SAMEA104212375) | marine metagenome | biome: Westerlies Biome; feature: [SRF] surface water layer (ENVO:00010504) within the epipelagic zone...; material: water...
TTTCGACTTTTCTGATCAATTCAGCATCGTGGGCACGATTTGCGTCGAGCCAAAATACAATCGGCGTCTCGGTAATCCGGGCGCGCGTAACCGCAAGCTTCACCCAATCGCTGACCGCTTCATCCTTGACTCTGCACAAACGCCAGATGTCGCCTTCTGCAACCGTGTGTTCAACTAAAACCTCCCCGCCGCTCCCTTGTACGGAAATGTTTCCGGCATCTGGCGCCTCAAACGTAGTGTCATGAGAGCCATACTCCTCGGCTTTTTGCGCCATCAAACCCACATTAGGTACAGACCCTAAAGTAGTCGGGTCAAACGCACCAAAGCGCCGACAATCGTCTATTACAGCGGCATAGACCCCTGCGTAACAACGATCTGGAATCACCGCTTTCATATCATGCAGACCACCGTCGGGCCCCCACATCTTCCCTGACTCCCGAATGGCCGCAGGCATCGACGCATCGATGATGATGTCGCTAGGAATATGCAGATTGGTAATGCCTTTATCCGAATTAACCATAGCCATATCTGGCCCATTCACCAGACAGGCGTCTAGATCAGCGCGTATTTGCTCGCGCTGTTCTGCGGGCAGACTTTGAATTTTTTCGTACGCATCACCAATGCCGTTATTTGCATCAACGCCTAAATCGGTAAACACGTCTTTGTGCGCAGCAAAGGCCGCTTGGTAATAAGCCTTTACGGCATGCCCAAATATAATGGGGTCGGAGACCTTCATCATCGTCGCCTTGAGGTGCAAAGAAAAAAGAACGCCGTCCTCTGTAGCAGCGATTTGCTGATCAAAAAACTCACACAGTTTTTGCTTACTCAGGGTAGCCGCATCAACCAATTCCCCTGCACTCACCGCGATACCATCGGCCAGCGTCTTCGTCTCACCATCTGCCGCCCGAAAAATAACACTCAATGTGTCGTCGGCTGGCATTGTTGTAGATTTTTCCGAGCTGTAGAAGTCGCCATCCTGCATATGCGCAACATGAGATTTGGAGTCGCTCGCCCAAGCTCCCATTGAGTGAGGATGTTTTTTGGCAAACATTTTCACCGAAGCGGGTGCTCGTCGATCCGAATTGCCCTCGCGCAAAACAGGGTTTACGGCACTGCCCTTGACGCCGTCGTAGCGCGCCTTTGTATCAACTTCTTCAGCGTTAGCGGGTTCCTCTGGATAATCCGGGAGCTCGTACCCTTGGCTCTGCAGCTCTTTGATCGCAGCATGCATCTGGGGATTCGACGCACTAATGTTGGGTAACTTAATGATATTTGCGCCGGGGTCCTGAGTCAGTCGGCCCAACTCAGCCAAATCATCAGGAATTCGCTGAGCATCTGAAAGGCGCTCCGGAAACGCCGCTAGAATTCGTCCAGCAAGGGAAATATCGCGAGTTTCTACCTGCACACCGGCCGCATCTGTAAACGCCTTAATAATTGGCAACAGGGAAAAGGTTGCTAAACGAGGGGCCTCGTCCGTCTCCGTATAGATGATCTTTTGCTGATCGCTCATAAATAAGCTGTCCTTGTAATGGAATTGCCCGACAAATATGCCGCCCACTCGTCATCGCGGTGAGTGTTTGGACTTAACAATCGGCGAAAGCCCCCCTTCCGCAGAAGCCGTGAAATATAATGCTCGCGCCTCCGCTCTGCAACTTTCAGCACCAAAAGAGATAGCGTCGACGCCGCATTATCGGTCAGGTTGGCGCCATTTGTCTGATCGAGCAGCGTCTTGCGCGGTTGATCTAAGCCAAGTCTGTCCTAGACGTGTGCGTTCGCTTTTCCACAAAACCGCATCGGTCTTGAGATAATCCATAATAAATTCTGCGGCGGCAAAGGCCGCATCTCTATGCGCTGAGGCCGTCATTACCAAGACAATCTGCTCGTTTGGCAACAGCTCTCCAACCCGGTGCACGACGCGAATCCAAGGTACCGGCCAACGAGTTTGCGCCTGCTCTAAGATCACGGAAATGCTGCGCTCGGTCATACCAGGATAATGCTCTAGCGTCAGCGTATCGACCTGCGCACCATCACCTGCAATTTCGTTCCGGTCTCGCACTAGCCCAACGAAAGAAACAATAGCGCCGGCCTGGCCTGCAGATGCATCACGCAGCTCCTGATAAATGCGCGCAACATCAAACTCTGTAGACTGAATCTGTACTTTTGAATCCATCTCAGCCTCCAGTCACCGGCGGTAGCAGCGCAACTTCGTCTCCGGCGGCAAGCGCTCGATTTCCGTTTACTAATTCTTGGTTGATCGCAATGCGCACATTGTCGCCGCGCAACTGCGCAAATACTTCGGCTGGATATCGGTCAGCGAGTACCTGATACACACCCTCTAGATCCAGCGCGTCTATCTCGAAGCCCTCGGTTCCCGTTACTTCCCGTAACTGGGCAAAAAATTTAACGCTGATCATGACTACGTTACCAAGGCTCCCGCAACATCTGTGTTTTGTTGATCGCGGGACCAATCACCGCTCTTGCCTCCGGTTTTTTCGAGCAGCCGAATATTGCCAATAAGCATGCCTTTATCGATCGCTTTGCACATATCATAAACCGTAAGAGCAGCAACGCTCACCGCACTCAACGCTTCCATCTCCACCCCGGTTTGACCTGTAACCTTACACGTAGCGCGCACCTCTAGTTGCGTATCGGATAATTCAAAAAACTCAACCTGCACCTTGGTGAGAGCCAAGGGATGACATAGTGGAATCAAATCCGAGCAACGCTTCGCAGCCTGAATGCCTGCGATACGAGCCACGGCAAGCACCTCGCCCTTGGCAAGTTGATTGTTCTTAATCGAGTCCAAGGTTGCCGCTTGCATGGATAACGTTCCTGCTGCGACGGCAATACGATGACTGAGTTCTTTACTGCCTACATCCACCATATTGGCTTCGCCAGCAGCGTTAATATGACTTAATTGTGTGGTCATGATTGATTCCCAATTTGCTGCACTGTATCACGCGCTCTAATCTTAGACTGACCCGGCCGACCGAGTAATGTAAAATTGCAGCCTTGTTAACGCCGGTTCAACATTGCCGATATGCACAGCGCTGCGAATCATCAAAGTGACCTCTCCAATATATCAGTCATCGTCGGGATGTCCGGCGGCGTCGACTCTTCTGTGGCCGCCTATCTTTTGAAACAACAAGGCTACGCTGTTGCTGGCTTGTTCATGAAAAATTGGGACGAAGACGACGGTACCGAATATTGTACGGCAATTGACGATCTAGCCGATGCTCAAGCAACCTGTGATGCGCTGAACATCAAGTTGCATTGCGCTAACTTCGCCGCGGAATATTGGGACAACGTTTTCGAACATTTCCTAATTGAGTATCGCCAACTGCGAACGCCAAACCCCGACATTCTGTGTAATCGCGAGATAAAATTTCGACAGTTTGTCGATTATGCGCAAACACTTGGCGCGGATTACATCGCGACAGGCCACTATGTGAAGCGCACGGAAGTCCACGATACCGTTCTTATTGAAAAAGGTGCCGATGGCAATAAGGATCAAACCTACTTCATTCAGGCTGTGCCGAAGCAACAATTACAAAAATGCCTTTTCCCTCTCGGTGATTGGCTAAAATCCGATGTCCGTAAGCTGGCCACGGAGCTGGGCTTACAGAATCATCGTAAAAAAGACAGCACAGGCATCTGTTTTATCGGAGAGCGTCGCTTCGCAGACTTCCTGCGGACTTATATAAACGATCAGCCGGGCCCTATTACCGACCTTGAGGGGCGGGTTTTAGGCACACACCGCGGCCTCCATTACTACACCATCGGCCAACGTCAGGGCATCAATGTCGGCGGTAAATCTGGAAGACTGGAGTCGCCTTGGTATGTCGCCGCGAAATGCCAAACTGATAATCGACTTGAGATCACACAAGACGAACGCATGCTGCAAAGCTCGTGGTTACACGCGGTGGACGTCAATTGGCTAACCGACGTTGAGCTGCCATTGCGCTGCCAAGCCAAGGTTCGGTATCGACAGCAAGATCAGCAGTGTCGGGTGCAACGGGCCTGCAATAATCGTTTGCTCGTCCGCTTCGATGAACCGCAACGCGCGGTAGCCGAGGGGCAATACATCGCCTTCTATGACAATACGCAACTGTTGGGCGGAGGATGTATAGACGTTTGCCCACGCTCACCGAACCACTAACGCCTTTCGGAGTCTATGGTCTATGTCTGAACCAAGTCACATTAACGCCATTTCTGCAATTGATGGGCGATATCGCAGCAAAGTCGAGCCGCTAGCTGATATCTGCAGCGAGCTTGGGCTTATGAAATTTCGAACCCAGGTCGAGTGCCGTTGGGTGCAATTTCTCAGCGATTTGTCCGGGGTTCCTGAACTCCAGAGCCTCAGTCCAGAAGATCGCGTCTTCATAGACGAGGTTGCGAACAAGTTTGACAACGCAGCTGCACAACGGATTAAACACTTCGAGGCAACGACCAATCATGACGTCAAAGCCGTAGAGTACTACGTGAAAGAGCGCTTCAGCGAGCGCGCCTCACTGCAGCCAATTAGCGAGTGGATCCATTTCGCCTGCACCTCTGAGGACATCAATAACACCGCTTACGGTCTGATGATTAAAACAGCGATCAACGCTGTGTTGTTGCCGCAAATGGACAAACTCATCGGTGCGATTGATGATCTAGCGGTCAGCCAAGCAGAAACACCCATGCTGTCGCGCACCCATGGCCAAACGGCATCACCAACCACCCTTGGCAAAGAAATGAAGAATGTCGTTGTGCGCCTGCAGCGTCAGCGCAAACAATTCGCTGCAGTTGAGATCTTGGGCAAGTTCAACGGCGCCGTGGGCAACTTCAACGCTCATTTAACGGCTTACCCGAATGTCGACTGGTCTGCTGTATCGGGAGATTTCGTTTCCTCTCTTGGGCTGACAAACAATCCTTGGACCACCCAAATAGAGCCCCACGACTACATCGCTGAGCTGTTTCACTGCCTCATGCGTTTTAATCAGGTATTGCTCGATTTTAACCGTGACATATGGGCCTATATTTCCAACGATTACTTCAAACAGCGAAAAGTTGAAGGCGAAACCGGATCCTCGACGATGCCCCATAAAATCAACCCAATCGACTTTGAAAACTCCGAGGGTAATGTCGGCATGGCGAATGCCATGCTCGCACATATGGCTGACAAACTACCCGTTTCACGCTGGCAGCGCGACCTATCGGACTCCACCGTTCTGCGCAATATCGGCACTTGCTTGGGGCATTGCAGCATCGCCTATCAAGCGACGGTTAAGGGCCTGTCAAGGCTTGAGGTCAACACCGAGGTGATCGCCGAAGATCTGGCCCAAAGCTGGGAGGTGCTCGCAGAGCCTGTGCAAACCGTCATGCGCAAACATGGGATCGCCGAGCCTTACGAAAAGTTAAAAGCAGCCACTCGTGGCAGACGCCTATCCGCGGGGTTGTTTGCCCAGCTACTTACCGAACTGGAACTGCCTGAATCTGCAGTCGAGGAATTATGCCATCTGACACCAGAGCTCTATATTGGAATGGCTGCCGATCTTGCGCGCAAGCCAACCAGTTAGCGATGGACGCAGAATATTCGGTAGCAGAGGTCTCTTGGAAGACGCATCACGAGTCATTGATGGAGCTAAGATTTGAAGTCTTTATCGGCGAACAAGGCATAGCAGCAGAAGAGGAACTGGACCCAAATGACCCCCACTGCCGACACTTTATCGCGCTGAATAATGCAGGCATTGTTCTTGGGTGTGGCCGCTTAACCCCAGAGGGGCAGATCGGTCGAATGGCGGTTCGAGCAACACTGCGTCAATCTGGCATCGGGTCAGCGATACTGAAACATATTCTAGAAAGCGCGCGACGCAGCGGCCGCAAAGACCTTTTTCTGCATGCACAAAAAGATGCACAGCAGTTTTACACGAAACACGGATTCACGATCGACGGCGAGACGTTTATCGAGGCCGGCATACCCCACATAGGCATGCAATACCAACTCGCTTAATCAGAGACTAGGAACAACCATGAATACAGATTATCGCAAACCACTCGGTCACAGTGGGTTAGATTACTTCGCCGCTGAAGAAGCGGTTAATGCTTTAGAAGATGGCGCCTATGCTGGCCTGCCCTATACCTCAAAGGTATTCGCAGAAAACTTAGTTCGGCGCTGCGCACCAGAGCAACTTGATGCAGCTCTAATGCAGATTATCGAGCGTAAGCGAGATATTGATTTTCCTTGGTACCCAGCTCGCGTGGTTTGTCATGACATTCTTGGTCAGACGGCGCTTGTTGACCTAGCAGGCCTACGCGACGCTATAGCGGCAAAAGGCGGCGACCCGGCAAAGGTAAATCCAGTTGTACCCACCCAATTGATTGTTGACCATTCCTTAGCTGTCGAGCATGCCGGCTTCGAAAAAGACGCCTTCGAGAAAAACAGGGCCATCGAAGATCGCCGCAACGACGACCGCTTCCATTTCATTAATTGGACCAAAACAGCGTTCGAGAACGTTGACGTCATTCCGCCGGGCAACGGCATCATGCACCAGATCAATCTGGAACGAATGTCTCCCGTTGTACATGCACAAAACGGTGTCGCCTTTCCTGACACCCTTGTGGGAACAGATAGCCATACCCCACATGTTGATGCCTTGGGCGTAATAGCCATCGGCGTGGGCGGATTGGAGGCCGAGAGCGTGATGTTAGGCAGGGCCTCCTACATGCGACTACCCGATATCGTCGGCGTCGAACTGACCGGAGAGCGGCAGCCTGGCATCACCGCTACCGACATCGTCCTCGCCATAACAGAGTTTCTGCGGGCAGAGCGCGTGGTCTCTACCTATTTAGAATTTTTCGGCCCGGGAGCAGCGGCACTGACCCTTGGGGATCGCGCCACTATTTCCAATATGACCCCAGAATTTGGCGCTACGGCCGCAATGTTTTACATCGACCAGCATACCTTGGACTACCTGCGATTGACTGGGCGCAAGGAGCAGCAAGTTGAGTTGGTCGAGCACTATGCGAAAAAAACAGGCCTCTGGGCTGACGCTATGATCGGCGCGGACTACGAGCGCGTTTTGCAATTTGATCTTTCGACGGTTTGTCGCAACATTGCCGGTCCTTCGAACCCTCACCGTCGGGTGGCAACGAGCGACCTGTCCGCCGAGGGCATCAGTGGCACTGTAGATACTCAAGATGGTCAAATGCCTGACGGCGCGGTGATCATTGCCGCAATCACCAGTTGCACTAATACCAGCAACCCGCGCAATGTCATCGCCGCCGCGTTACTGGCACGCAACGCCAATGCGCGGGGACTGACTCGTAAACCATGGGTCAAGTCTTCTCTCGCACCCGGCTCCAAAGCTGTGCAACTGTACCTCGAGGAAGCTGATTTACTCAGCGAGTTAGAGCAACTTGGTTTCGGCATCGTCGGCTTCGCCTGTACTACCTGTAATGGCATGAGCGGCGCGCTCGATCCTACGATACAAGACGAAATAATCGACCGCGATCTGTATGCCACAGCCGTGCTTTCCGGCAATAGAAATTTTGACGGGCGAATCCATCCCTATGCCAAGCAAGCATTCCTCGCCTCACCTCCTTTAGTTGTTGCCTACGCCATCGCTGGCACTATTCGTTTTGATATTGAACAGGACGTGCTCGGTTTGGATCCCGCAGGACAGCCAGTTCGCCTCGCCGACATTTGGCCCACCGATTCAGAGATCGATGCCATTGTTAAACAGGCGGTTAAACCAGAGCAGTTCAGCGCGGTTTATGACCCAATGTTCGTTTCACTTAAAGACGTCACGGAGCAGGCGGATCCGCTTTACCAATGGCGGGAGCAAAGTACCTATATCCGCCGCCCACCCTATTGGGAAGGCGCCTTAGCTGGCGAGCGCAGCCTCAGCGGCATGCGACCACTTGCCGTGTTAGGTGACAACATCACCACTGACCATTTATCACCATCCAACGCAATATTGCGCGACAGTGCTGCAGGCGAATACCTTCATAAAATGGGTTTACCAGAGGAAGACTTCAACTCTTATGCAACCCACCGCGGAGATCATCTCACGGCCCAACGCGCTACATTTGCAAATCCCAAACTACTCAACGAGATGGTTCAACAAAGCGGTCAATTACAACAAGGATCGCTGACGCGACTAGAACCCGAGGGCCAGGTTTTGCGTATGTGGGAGGCCATCGAGACTTATATGCAAAGGAGTCAGCCACTGATCATTATCGCCGGTAAGGATTACGGCCAAGGCTCGTCTCGAGACTGGGCTGCTAAAGGCGTCAGACTGGCAGGTGTAGAGGCAATCGTCGCCGAGGGGTTTGAGCGTATACATCGAACTAATTTAGTGGGCATGGGTGTTTTGCCACTTGAATTCATGTCAGGTGAGGATCGCAAAACTTACGCCATAGAAGGCAGCGAGCGCTTTGATGTTTTAGGCGCCGTGAGCCCAGGCGCGAAACTCAAACTGATACTGACCCGAAGCGACGACAGCACCATAACTATTCCAGTACGCTGTCGCCTGGATACCGCCGAAGAAGTATCCATTTATAGCGCCGGCGGTGTTCTACAACGTTTTGCTGAAGATTTTTTGCAAGCTGAAACAGCCTGAGGCAGGCGCCTAGAGAGGAAAAATTTTAGTCATGAATGAAGCGCAGATGTTCGCACCCCAAATTTCCGTGCCAGCCACCTACATGCGTGGCGGCACCAGTAAAGGCATTTTTTTTAATCACGCCGATCTACCGGATACCGCAAAGCAACCGGGAATTGCTCGAGATGCGCTTCTGCAACGCATTATTGGTAGCCCCGACCCCTACGAAAAACAAATCGATGGGATGGGTGGTGCCACTTCCAGCACCAGTAAAGCCGTTATCGTTCAAGCCAGCGACAAGCCTGATCATGATATTGATTATCTGTTTGGGCAGATCGCGATCGATCAGGATTTTGTCGACTGGAGTGGCAACTGCGGCAACTTGTCCGCGGCTGTGGGTCCTTTCGCGATAGAGCAGGGATTAATAAGTTCTACTCGCATACCTAGTGACGGCATAGCCGAAATCCGCATATGGCAGGCCAACATCCATAAAACCATCATTGCTCATGTGCCAATCAGCAATGGCCGCGTGCAGGAAACAGGCGATTTCGAACTGGACGGCGTGACCTTCCCAGCGGCTGAGGTGCGGTTGGACTTTATGCAGCCTGTCGACACTCAAAGCGAAGCTCTTTTCCCGACCGGCAACTTGGTCGACACGCTGCACGTTCCAGACGTCGGTGAACTCGATGCAAGTATGATTAATGCAGGCATTCCGACCATTTTCATCAATGCTGCAGCAGTGGGTTATAGCGGCACCGAATTACAGGTGGACATCAACGCAGATGCCAAGGCGTTAGCGCTGTTTGAGAAAATTAGAACCGCAGGGGCTCTTGCTATGGGTTTAATCAATTCGCCCGAAGATGCCGCGGCCCGCCAACATACGCCCAAAGTGGCCTTCGTGAGCGCGGCTAAAACCTATACAGCGTCAAGTGGCAAACCGGTTAACGACAACGAGGTTGATTTACTCGTGCGCGCGTTGTCGATGGGTAAGTTACATCATGCAATGATGGGAACCGCGGCAGTAGCAATCGGCGCCGCAGCGGCCATTCCAGGCACATTAGTCAACCTGGCAGCCGGCGGCGGCAATCGCGACCATGTCGTTTTTGGACATCCGTCCGGAACCCTAGGTGTCGGCGCGATTGCCGAGCAGCGCAACGAAGGCTGGACCATTCGTCAGGCGAGCATGAGCCGCAGTGCAAGAATCATTATGGAAGGCGCTGTGCGGGTGCCTGATATACCCTAGCGCTCAGCAATCGGCACAACCTTGCGCGGCTCGGCCCCAACATAGTCAGCACTCGGACGAATGATCCGATTATTTTCGCGCTGCTCCATGACATGGGCAGTCCAACCAGAAACCCTCGAACAGACAAATATCGGCGTAAACAATTTTGTCGGAATCCCCATGGCGTTGTATGCGGAGGCATGGAAAAAGTCTGCATTAGCAAACAGTTCTTTTTCGTCCCACATCAATTTTTCAATCGCACAAGACACCGGGTACAACACCTTGTCGCCTACATCATCAGCGAGTTTTTCTGCCCATTGCTTAATAATTACATTGCGCGGATCGCTAGTGCGGTAGATCGCATGCCCAAAGCCCATGATCTTATCTTTACGCTCCAACATGCCGCGCACACCTTCGGTGGCTGCCTCCGGGGTCGAGAATTTTTCAATCAGCTCCATCGCCGCCTCGTTTGCGCCCCCGTGCAGTGGCCCCCGCAGCGAACCAATCGCACCAGTAACGCAAGAATGCATATCGGAGAGCGTCGACGCACACACTCGGGCGGTAAACGTCGAAGCGTTAAATTCATGCTCAGCATAAAGAATCAATGACGTATCCATAACCTGCTGATGTAACTCATTGGGCGACTCGTCACTGAGCGTACGCAAAAAGTGCCCCGCTAAAGACGGTTCGTCGGTCGCCGTCTCTATGCGGACACCATCATGACTAAACCGATACCAATAATTGATAATCCCAGGCAACGCCCCTAGTAATCGATCTGCGGTACATTGCTGATTCTCGAAGTCGCCTTCAGGCTCTAAGTTCCCTAACATCGAGCAACCGGTACGCATAACATCCATTGGGTGGGCGCTCGCAGGAATCCGTTCAAGCACCTCTAATAAGGTCGACGGCAGCTCTCTATTGGTGATAAGCAGATTGCGATAGGCGTCTAACTCTTGCTGATTCGGCAAATGGCCATGGAAAATCAAATACGCCACTTCCTCAAAGCAAGCATTTTCGGCCAAGTCTGTGATGTCATAACCGCGATAGGTAAGCCCCGTGCCCGACACACCCACAGTGCACAGTGCAGTGCTCCCCGCACTTTGGCCCCGTAAGCCCGCGCCACTAAGTTTTTTATCAACCATCACTTTCTCCCTATCCCTCAGCACCGCGGCCGAGTTTAACTATATTTATCAGTAAGCGGTCTTAACCAGCCTGTTCAGCAAACAACTGATCCAGCTTTTTCTCATATTCGTGGTACCCAAGGAAGTCATACAGTTCCATACGAGTTTGCATGGTGTCCACAACCGCAGCCTGAGTACCTTGCTCGCGAATTTCCGTATAAACATTCAGTGCCGCTTTATTCATAGCGCGAAATGCCGACAACGGATAGAGCGCCATCGAAATCCCCACTCCAGCCAGCTCCGCAGTCGTATAGAGAGGTGTTTGTCCAAACTCCGTGAGATTAGCTAACACTGGTATGCCCGCCGCTCCAACGATGGTTTGATACATCTCAATCTCCGTCATGGCCTCAGCAAAAATTGCATCAGCACCAGCCTCTGCAAAGGCTCCAGCCCGATCCACTGCTGCATTGAAACCATCGACGGACAGCGCGTCGGTCCGAGCCATCACCACAAAATCCGCATCAGTCTTCGCATCCACCGCGGCCTTAATGCGGTCAACCATTTCTGCAATCGAAACAATCGCCTTATTAGGCCGATGGCCACAACGTTTTTGCGCCACCTGGTCTTCAATGTGCACCGCCGCAGCGCCGGCAGCTGTCATATCGCGGATTGTCCGCGCGATATTAAACGCACCACCCCAACCCGTGTCGATGTCCACCAATAGCGGCACGCCAGTGGCTGCAGTAATGCGGCGAACATCTTCCAGTACATCATTCAGCGAAGTCATTCCCAAATCAGGCAGCCCATAGGACGCATTCGCGACGCCTCCTCCTGACAAGTAGATCGCTTTATAGCCCACCTGCTCCGCCATAAGCGCGGTGTACGCGTTAATCGTTCCCGGAATCTGCAATGGCGATTCGTCGGCATAGGCCGCGCGAAATTTCGCTCCCTGACTCATAGTTTCTTCCTATATCAAAATGCCACGGCGGCTATTCTACCTTGAACCCGTGGTCGCAGAGCCAAACGCTCAGCAAAATAAATTTTGTAGATTACTGCGCTGTAAGCAGCGTCTTTAATGCCTCATAGCTATTCGCCAACGGGTACTGAGGATAAATTTCTCGCACATTGTCTGGCGCTTGAAAAAATATGCCCCGATCAGCCTCTTCTAACATTGACACGTCATTGAAAGAATCCCCGGCCGCAAGGACACGAAGATCCAAGGACTTGAACGCTCTCACCGAGCATCGCTTTGGGTCCGTTTGGCGTAATTTGAAACCAACGATGCGGTCCTGCTCCACCACGAGCTTATGGCAGAGCAAAAATGGTTGCTGTAATTGCGCCATCAGTGGCGCGGCGAATTCGTAAAAAGTGTCGGAAATAATGGCAACTTGATAATGCAAGCGCGCCCACTGCAAAAATTCAAAAGCTCCAGGCAGCGGCTGCAGCTTTGCTATCTGAGCCTGCACATCCGACAACGTGATGTCATGTTCTTCAAGCAATTTGAGGCGATAGTTCATAAGGTCTTCGTAGACTGGAATATCCCGGGTGGTTTTCATTAGTCCTTCGACTTGCGTCGCGCCGGCAACCGCTTGCCAAACTTCGGGCACCAATACCCCTTCAAGGTCCAAACACAATACGTCCACAATTATCCTCACGCGCTATCCAAGGCATAAGCATATAGCAACAGATTCTTTTTTATTCAATAAAACCATCGATCGCTTCCGCGCAAATGACTTCTGAGGCATGGGCCGTCATGCTATGAACATCCTTGCTCGCAACAGCGACCGCGCAACAATAGCTCTACAATCATCCATCAGCATTCAAGCGTCATCAGTCCAGCAGACTCGCGCGCTCTCTAGGCGGCACCTAAGACGTCATCTGATGGATCGGCTACAGCAGCTGCGACGGCGCGCGAGGTCTTTAGTCTGGACACCGCACCGCTACAACGACAAGCCTAGCTCGCCATCACCACCGTCCGCGAGCAAAACCAATGACCCGTCACAGTCTTTATGCCGGATCCCGCCGAGCTCGCGGAACTTGTAAAACATGTAGGCCCGTTCAGCTTTAAGAGCGCTTCCCAAAACTGATGCGGTTCAATCAACCAACTCTGCTCGTATACGGTTCGTTATTTCTGCGGCAAAGACACCTTGGCGAACAGGTCTTCTCGCTCCTGCCGGGTTTTGCACGCCAACGCCTCTCGCACCATCCATTCGTCAAGATGCGGCGCGAAAAGCTTGATAAAACTGAGCATGTAACGCCGCAAAAATGTACCACGCCGAAAGCCAATATAGGCCACACTCGACTCAAACAAATGGCTGGCGTCGATGCGCACGAGATCTTTGTCGAGGCCTTCGTCGAACGCCATGCTTGCGATGATCCCTACCCCTAGCCCAAGCCGAACGTAGGTTTTAATAACGTCGGTATCGGTTGCAGTGAACACCACATTGGGCGTGATATTCGCCGCACCAAAGGCCTCGTCGAGTTTAGAGCGGCCCGTAAAACCAAAAACATAGGTCACGATCGGCAGGTCGGCCAAATCCTCTAAACTCAAACTTGAGGTCCTCGCTAGCGGATGATCCTTTGGCACGACCACACAGCGGTTCCAACGATAACAAGGCATCATGACCAGATCGTGGAACAGCTCCATACCTTCGGTGGCAATCGCAAAATCTGCGGTGCCCGCATCGGCAAGTTGTGAAATTTGTTCTGGCGAACCTTGATTCATGTGCAGACTCACGTCTGGATAAGCTTGGCGAAAGGATTGAATCACCTGCGGCAGCGCGTATCGCGCCTGCGTATGAGTGGTCGCAATACTCAGAGCGCCCTGAGTTTCATCCGAGCATTCTTGAGCCATTTGTTTGATCGTTTGAGTCTGGCGTAGGATTTCCCCCGCCATAGCAATGATTTGCTGCCCTACCGCAGTCACTTCTGATAGGTGTTTGCCATTTCGGGCAAAAATCTCGACACCTAGTTCGTGCTCTAGAAGCCGAATCTGTTTGCTAACTCCAGGTTGAGAGGTGAACAAGGACTCTGCAGCCGCAGAGACGTTCAGCCCGTTATTAGCAACCTCCCAAATGTATCGAAGCTGCTGCAATTTCATGACTACGACCTCTGCTGTCGATTAGAAGCCACCAATTTTAATATGCATTTGAGGAATTAAAAATATATTTTATATCAGCAACGGTTAGAAATTGTTGATCTGACTTATTCTCTGCGATTGACGACGCCATGAGGTACATGGCCGGTCGCCAAATGACCGGCCGCCCGGTTGCAGTGTAATTCATGATCATCAAAAAAAATGTCTGCAGCGAAGCCTCGCAAGAATTCGGTCTTGTCCATTCCGCCCAAGAACAGAGACTCATCAAGTCTTATGTCCCATTCGCGCAGAGTTCGAATCACCCGTTCATGCGCAGGCGCACCGCGCGCGGTAACCAGTGCGGTGCGAATGGGACTTTGGCCATCAGGGAACTCTTGCTGCAGGCTCTGCAGCGCCGCCAAGAATGCCTTGAAAGGACCGCCGCCTAATACATCGGCTGCTTTCGCTTGTTCATGCTCGCTAAATGCATCCAACCCATGGCGCTGGTAAATCTGCTCGGCCTCATCGGAAAACAGTACAGAGTCCCCATCAAAGGCAAGGCGGAGTATTGAGTTGTCTGCATCTCCAGCGCCACCGCCACCGCCAAGCAAGGTAGCCGCAGCAACCTTTTCCTCGAGGGCCAAGCGCACATCATCGCCATGAGTCGACAAAAATAAGTCGCAACCGAAGGCATTGATATAGCGGTAGGGCGACGCACCAGAACAGAAAGCGGCTCGGGTAATGCCTAATTCGTGAGCTCTTATTGAGTTGAAAACCCGCAGCCCAGTATCTGCCGAGTTGCGCGAAAGCAATATTACTTCGACTCTAGGTTTATCTAGCAACTTATTGATACTAAGTACTTTTTTTACTAAATGGTAGCCGTCTCCAGGCTCAAGAACAACGTCTTCCTGATCGATTTGATAGCGCCTATATGCCTCTAGTCCTTGGCTTTCGTAAATTTTGTTCGAGGTGGACAGATCAAATAAAGCGGTCGACGAAATCGCCACTGTTAACGGCTTAACGGTTACAGGTTCAGGCATCGAGATCAGGTATCAGTTCGCTTTCAAGGCGGTAGATCATATCTTTGATTTTGAGCTTGCGGCGCTTTAGACGCTGAATACGCATGCTGTCGTGATGTCGCGCTTCAAGAAGATGGTTAATGACTGCATCAAGGTCGCTGTGCTCAACCCGTAAGCCCTCTAACCACTCTAAAATCTTCGTTTGTTCGTCTGCCTGAGTCAAATGTGCCTCGCCGCGAGCGGTCCCTGGCTTGCAAAGCGAGCATGCTCGCCTAAGTTATTGTCAATTGAAGAATGCTTCGGCCTCTTCCTCTAGTGCAGACAATCTGCGCACCCAATTATCAAGTAGCAAAAAATCGTTTTCCGCGACGTCAAAGGCCCGAGCAATCTGCTTAACCAAGCATTCCTCTTCAATCTCAAACGCACCATCAACATAACTTAATTTAATTAAGTTAATCAGCACGATGATGCGTGAGCGTTGATCCTCGAAAACGTCCTGGATGCCTTCGACCTCTAGGTATTCCAACTCATCGATTTCGCTAAGACCCATTTCCTGTTTGAGCTCAACCAACATCCCTTCTTCGTTGGGATCCAGCAACCCATCAGACACAATGACGTTATGCGCCAGACGCAGCATAGTATGGCGCTGAGTAGTCCCCAGCGTGGATAACCACATAACTATTTATTCCCTAAACCAAACTCTAAGAAAGCAGCTGCTGGCCGAGACTAAAGATCATGATGATCACTGCCAACCACCCAACGCCTATCAAACCTTTCATTACCAAACCTTGGTCAAAAAAGTCTTCGATCAAATGCCACATTGTGGAGTCCAAAAAGTTTCGTTGCGGTTATTTTAGCTGTTCTCACCCCTCACTTGGTAGCAAAACTGCAAAGTCTTTATATTTTTTGCGCTTTTACCATTACCCAGCCCGCGTTCGAACATTAAGTGCGGCCAAGCAACAGGGCGAGGTTAGTGGACGAGGCTCTTTCCTTTGCCGCTTGCGTTACACTTTGGCCGTGGTTAACGCGTTCGTACAAATTTCTGATTCACTACTCGAAGCAAGCAACGATTTCACGATCGTTACGCCAAACGAGCGTCTTGCGCGTGAATTGCGCAGAGGTCTCAATCAGGCACACCAAGCACGGGGCCTGAAAGCTTGGCCAAGTCCCCATTGTTTGAGTTTGAACCAATTTCTCCAAGAGCACTTTGCCGCTTGGCAAGACCAAGCTGAAGAGGCTATGCGCCTGTTACCCAATAGCCAACTGCTGTCGCGATTTTATCAATGTGCCGAACCAACTAACAGGCACCTGAGCCCTAGCGCGGCCCAAGCTCAGGAATTACTCTATCGATACGATATTGAGATCGATGCCATCGCAGATGGCAGTGAGGGCAGCGACCTCTTTGTACCTTGGGCCCAAGCTGTCCGAGACCTTTCGCAGGCTGACGAGATCTATACCAGCCAACTGGCCAAAACATTGTTAGATCAAGCAAGCCCGCTTGATAAACCCATTTTATTATTAGCGTTTGACCACCTAAGCGTGACCGAACAGCGATATCTCGAAGCATGGGATCGTGCGCGCGGCGTAAAGTGGCTCAAAGACGCTCAACATATTGTAAGTTTCGATGCTATTGAGCCCGGCAAACAATTACCCTCGACCCTCACACCGGCCAAACAGCCCTGCCTTTTCGCTTTCGATTCGGTTGCGACTGAGCTGGCAGCAGCAGCCCAGTGGTCTGCGGACATATGTCGTGAGCAACCAGATGCTCGAGTCGCTATTGTGGTGCCCAAACTGGCTCAGATGTATCACCGGGTACAAAGGCAATTTTCGGTAACTTTCGATCCAGAGTTTGGCAGTGCCACCCGCTGTTTCGATTTATCCGGCGGCAGCCCACTCGTTGATCAGCCCGCGTGGATTCACGCTAACCTATTTCTCAATTGGTGCCATTCGCCGCTCACTAAAGACATTCTTGAGACCTTGGCCTTTTCGCCATTCCTATCGGCGCCGTGGTGCACCACTGCACTGCATACCTGGCCACTTGGGCAGCGTCTGTTAGATATCAGCTATGCTGCCCACGACAGCTCGGCAGCTGCGCTGCTGCAGCACTTAGAGCAAGCCCCGGCAACCGAACGCTTCACCTATTGGCTAGGTTTTATCAGTGAGCTTTTGCGCCATGTAAACTGGCCAAATTTGAGCGAGCTCAAGTCAGCTCAGTTTCAAGCCGTTGCGCAGATTCACCAGTCCATGACAGAACTTGCTCGTGAGCAAATGGCGGATCTTCAGCACATGTCGTTCGAAGCAGCGCTAGAGCTGTTGACCCTGCACCTGCACACGCAAATGTTCGCGCCACAGCGACCTGCTTCTCAGGTCCAAGTGCTCGGCTTACTTGAGACCACTGGACTTGATTACTCACACCTTTGGGTTTGTGGCATGGACGCCAACAGTTTTCCACAAACCGCTTCGCTAAATCCCTTCATCCCCACTGCTCTTGCCCAGCGGCATAGACTTCCAAGGGTTAGCGCAGATCAGGAATTAGAATTTGCACAACGCACGCTTAACCAGTGGATCGGCAGCAACGCCGCATTGAATTTCAGTTACGTGAGCCAACTCGATGGTTATGAGCTGCTACCTAGCAGAGCCATTGCAGATATGGCTCAGCCAGTAACTTTTGCACTGCCGGCCGAAGCGAAAATATTTCACCCCTACTACCAACGCGAACCGGTGCAGCTGATCAGAGCTCCAGATTTCAAAGGCCGGCCCGTAAAAGACAAGCGCATGCTTGGCGGCTCTAGTGCGCTGCAAGACCAGTTGGAATGTCCATTTCGCGCCTATGCCCAGCAGCGCCTCGGGCTCAGACAAGAGCGGAACCCAAGCGAATTCCCAGATGCGCTGGAGCGCGGTTTAACCCTGCATGCAGTAATGCAGTATCTGGCCGAGCATTGCGAAACCAGCGAACAATTCGTCGAGTTAACCGATTCGAAGATTTACCAAGCGTGCGCTAAGGTACTTGGAGGTCGCGCGCCGCTACCCCAAGAATTCTTCAATAATGAGTGTGCGCGACTCGCAGATCTGGTTAGACGCTGGCTAGAGCTTGAAATCCAACGTCAGCCCTTTGCGATTCAGGCCGTTGAGCGGGAGTTTCAACTGGAGCTCGCTGGTTTGACCTTTGCATTGCGTGTCGATCGCATAGACCAGGTGAATAATCGCTGGGTAGTTATTGACTACAAATCATCGAACAAAACCGCAAGCGGCGCGACAAAATCACCCCCTACTGATCTGCAATTACCGATCTATAGCCTTCTCGATGAGCACATTACGAGCGTCGTGTACGCCTGCATAAGCGACAAAGACGTTAAAGCAGTAGGCATCGGCGAGCAGCCATTGACCGATACCAAGTCGAGCGCATTGCTGGTCAAGCCGCCCCCTCAACCATGGGCTGAACAACGTAATCAATGGCAGGCTACTCTGACCGAATTGGCCCAAGCACTGCATGACGGTGCTGCAACAGTTACCCCACGCAAAGGCGCTTGTCGCTACTGCCATCTCCAAGGCTTATGTCGAATCAACACACCCAGCGATGAGGATTCGGACTATGAATACGACTGATCCATCGCTACCTATCGATCAATCCGCTCGCGAAAAAGCTGTGGACCCCAGTCGATCGTGCATCGTTCAAGCGCCGGCTGGGTCAGGCAAAACTACCCTATTAGTCGAGCGTTATTTAAATCTTCTAGAACGAGTTAATCGCCCAGAAGAGATCCTTGCTATCACCTTCACCCGCAAGGCCGCAACCGAAATGAAGCAGCGCATTCTCAGCGCGTTAGAAAAAGAGAACCCACTGGCCCAACGCATTCGCCAACGTGATGCTGACGCAGGCTGGGGGCTGCGACTCAACCCTAATCGGTTAAAAGTGCAAACCATCGACAGTTTCGCAATGGAATTAGCAACCCGAATCCCCAAGCAGAGCAGCGTTGCGGGCTTAAAATTATTGGAATCAGCCGATCACCTTTACCAACAGGCATGCGAGTCGTTGCTGCAACAACTGACCAAAGCCGCCCCCACAGCGCCCGTTATCGCCGATTTCTTAGCGTTTCTGAGCAACGACGCTACCAGCGCCATTGCCCTACTCAAGAACATGCTGGCACGACGTGACCAGTGGCTCGACATCAACAACCACTTGGCACTGCAGACCGCTGGTGCACCAGAGAAAATGCAAAGTCTGTTGCAGCACGCTTTGGTCGAGTTACGTCATCAGGTTCTGCACGCCGCCCGGGAGAGCTTTACAAGTGCGCATCAACAGAAGCTCAAGTCCATTTATGCGAGCCTCTATCCAGATGCCGATCACTCGGACTTTGATGCCGCTCTGAGTGCGGTCGCACCGCTATTGTTGACCGGTAAAGGCGAGCTTCGTAAAAGCATTGATCGTCGCGCCCACTCCGGTTTTGCCGACAAAAGTCTCCGCGACGAAGTCAAGGCTTGGTTGCCTGACTTAGCAACAGCATCAGTCGTTGAGCACCTTAAACATGTAAAGCACTTGCCGCCCGCACAGGCGACGCAGCCGCAGGCACAGGTCCTTACAACAATGAGCATTTGCTTATCACTCAGCGCCATAGCGCTTAACAATGTGTTTTTGCGCGAGCGCGCCATCGATTTCACCGAATTACAGCTTCGCGCTAGCGCAGGGCTGCGGGATGAATCTGGCCCCACTGACCTTGCTCTGTACTTCGACTATAAAATTCGCCATTTGCTCGTCGACGAATTTCAGGACACCTCTCACAGCCAAATGCATTTTTTTCAGCTCCTCACTGAAGGCTGGCAAATGGACGACAGCAACACGTTTTTTGCGGTTGGTGATCCTATGCAGTCCATTTATCGCTTTCGCGATGCCGATGTGGCGCTATTTGCCCGATGTCGCGAGCAAGGCTTGGCTGGCTTACCCCTTGAGCCCTTAGATCTAGTCGCAAACTTCCGCTCAACACCTGAGTTAGTAAATTGGTGTAACGATCTATTCGGCAGTCTGCTGCCACCGCATGGCAATCCACGCCTTGGTGCTGTGGACTTTGCGGCATCACATGCAGCGAGTGCATCCGGCACCGTCTCAGCTGCCGTCACCTGCAACGCCTATGTCGATGCGAAACAAGAGGTCAGCGATATTGTCACTCACCTGCGTAGCATCGGTGACGGCAGCGTTGGCATCTTATGTCGATCGCGCAACCATCTTCTGCCATTAGTCAGCGCTATGAGCGCCGCTGGTATTTCGTGGCGCTCAACAGATATCGACCTGCTTGCCGAGGTTCCGGTAATCCAAGACCTTATGAACGCCCACCGAATACTCCAAAATCCTGAAAACAAACTAGCATGGCTGAGTATTTTACGCAGTCCACTCATAGGCTTAACGCTCGACGAGTTGCAGCAATTGAGCGAGCTAGAAAATTTCGTCACTGAATTGCCCGCAGTAAGCAACAACCACCCTGCCTTAGATCGTTTGAGCAGCGGGCTAGATTGGGCGCAACGCCATCTCTATGAATTTCCTTTACGGGAAATTATTGAAGGTCTATGGCTGCGCCTTGGCGGCATGAATGCCTATGATGAGGTGGCATGCGAACACGCTTTGCACTGGTTCGAGCTTGTTGAGGAACTCGGCCGCGACGCCTATCACCTACCCACCTTAGAGCGCGGCGTGGCGCGCCTATTTGCCAATCGCGCCAGTGCAGAACAAATCGAGGTGATGACCATTCACAAAGCTAAAGGTTTGGAATTTGATCATGTCATTGTGCCATTCCTGCAAAGAGGCACTCGTCATGATCAAGCACCACTCATGCTTTGGCAGCGCGGCGACAGCAGCCTACTCATCGGCGCCAAGCAGGATCCAATCCATGCCTGGCTCGACTATGAAGAAAAAATTCGCGCCACGAACGAGCGCAAGCGATTACTATATGTTGCATGCACTCGCGCCCGCAGCAGCCTGTGGCTAAGCTATCAGACAGAAGACCTAGACAAAGCAAGAGATATGGCAGAGTGGATCCGCGAACAATCTTCACCTATAGATTCGCAGCTCACGACCCCACCGACCCATAGCGCCCAGCCACCGCTACTGACTGCCCTACCCAGCGACTACCGTTGGCAGCCGCCACAACTCGAAACAACCGTGACTGCCACGACACTAATCCCAAGCGAGGATCTAATCGGTGGCCGCCTCGAGGTGGCAATAGGCCATCTCGTTCACAAAGCACTGGCATGGTTGGGCAACACCCAGGCCCCTAGCACAGAATCACTCGCCGACCGTTTAAGTCACTGGGCAACAGCACAGGATATAGAACCTGACCGCCTACCCGCACTCATCGACGTTGCTCACCAACACATAACTAAGGTTCTTGATAGTAGCGAGGGTCAATGGATTCTGACTAACCACACAAACGCGCGATGCGAGTGGGCGATAAGCGGCGTGGATGCCGGTGGGCAGATCCGCAACGCAGTGCTTGATCGTTATTTCGAAAGCGCGGGGCAGCGTTGGATTATTGACTACAAAACCGCCATACCTGTAACAACAGGCAAAACTGCTGATCCGGAGCAATTTTTGCAAGAGCAATTCTTGCAAGAGCAAAAGGATCGGTATCGGCCACAACTAGACCGCTATCGTGACTTGGTCGAGCGTCTGTTTGCCGATGACCCCAAGCCCATCCGCATTGCCCTGTACTTTACCGGACTGGGTGAACTGCACGAGCTTTGATTCGACTCAGCGAATTGCTTTTTGGCAACAGTGGTTTAGTATTTCGCGCTATGTGTGAAATTACCCACTCATTCAGAGGATCTCAGCCCAGCAGCAAACCTGTTGGTGTCGTTAATTTTTGGCAGGGCTATCGCTTTTTTGTGAGCGACTAGCTGGCCTTCCTATATACGAAGGCAAACCACTGCCTTCGCTTAGCCCCGCAAGGCAGCCGCCGAACGGGGTTTTTTATGCACAGAACTATTGCTTACGTGTTGCTTGGCAGGAGCAAAAAAGATGACCGTGCAGTTAGAAAATTTAAACGTCGAGTCCCATGAAGTGCTTGTTACACCTGAACAATTGAAAAGGCGATTGCCGATTCCAGAATCTATTCGAGAAAAAGTGAACGCACATCGAGACAGTGTTCGCAAAATCGTTAAAAAGAGTGACGAGCGCCTGCTCGTCGTCGTTGGACCATGTTCAATTCACGACCCTAAAAGCGCCTTGGAATATGCAGAGCGACTAAGCGCGCTAGCCAGAGAACTGGATGATCGACTGTTTCTCGTCATGCGCAGCTATTTCGAGAAACCACGCAGCACAGTTGGGTGGAAGGGTTTGATTAACGACCCCTTTCTCGATGATAGCTTTAACGTCAGCGAAGGCTTACATATCGCTCGACAGCTATTGCTGGATATTTCCGAATTAGGGCTGCCTCTGGCAACTGAAGCATTAGATCCAATAACACCGCAATACTTACAAGAATTATTTTCCTGGAGCGCTATTGGTGCCCGCACAACAGAATCACAGACCCATCGAGAAATGGCTTCGGGATTGAGTTGTGCGGTCGGTTTCAAGAATGGCACCGATGGCTCATTAGACGTTGCGATCAACGCTTTGCAATCAGTAGCTCAGCCGCATCGTTTTCTCGGCATTAGCACTGATGGGAAAGTAAGTGTGGTTCGCACTCGCGGCAATGCCTGCGCCCACATTGTGCTGCGCGGCGGTTCTAACGGGCCAAATTACGACGCTACCCAAATCGACGAATGCGAGCGCCAACTGACCTCTAGCGGCCTAAATCCGTCAATTATGGTGGATTGCTCCCACGCGAACTCAAAAAAGGACTACAGAAATCAGCGCGGCGTCTTGGACTCAATCGCTGGACAGATTGCTTGCGGTAATACAACCATCACCGGAGTGATGATTGAAAGCCACCTACACGCTGGCAGTCAAAATATAGGTGCAGGCAATGGATTAGCCTACGGTGTATCTATTACCGATGCCTGCGTGGACTGGATTGAAACGGAGGCTATGCTGCGCGATTTGCACCGTCACCTTGGGACGCGCTTTACCGCATCCAGCGCCTAGCTGTAGTAGGCGTTTTCGGTGAAGGAGTGGTCTGTATGGTCCACAACACCTGCAAGTTCCGGGACTTGCTCCAAGAGCGTCCCCTGAACGCTACTTTTAAGCGTAATGTCCACCGCTGAGCAGCCCTGGCAACCACCACCGAACTGCAAGACCGCCTGCTTGTCTGCAGTGACTTCAACCAAAGAAACCACACCGCCGTGAGCTGCCAGACCCGGGTTAATTTCATTGTAGAGAACATAGTTAATACGATCCTCTATGGGTGCATCCGGACCCACCTTCGGCACCCGTGCATTTGGTGCCTTGATCGTTAGTTGCCCGCCCATTTGATCTTCCTGATAGTCCACCTCAGCGTCTTCGAGATAAGGTTCACTACGACCCTCAAACCAAGCCCTAAATCCTTCATATTCGACCGCAATATCGCCTTCCTGTTCTTCGCCCGGCCTACAGTAAGCAATGCATGTCTCGGCCTGAGGCGTACCTGGTTGGGCAACAAAAATGCGGATCGCGACATCGGCGTCTTCTTGCTTAGTCAGCAGTCCTTGCAGATAAATTTGGGCAGCGGACGATATGTTGATCATTGTTATTACATTTACTCTGAAAAATTGGACGCGCTATCCGCGTTACTCGGTACGCAGTATATACCGTAGCTCCTTGAACAGGTAAACGACTATTAGTTTTACTCAAAGAAGCGCCCAACTCCTTCAATTGTTGATAGCAGTGGCCTTCGTTAGGCTGCACATTCAGTATCAACGAGACTTCTTATGCTCGGCGTCACCGCCAGTGCAGGCCCGCCTGCAGCCACCTCACGTGCAAAATTGACCGAACTGCAAAAGCTCATGAAGCAGAGAATATTACTGCTCGACGGCGCCTACGGCACGGCCTTTCAAGACTACAAGCTCGAAGAGGATGCCTACCGAGGCGAGCGTTTCATTAACCATAACCTGCCATTGCAGGGCAATCACGACATCCTGTGCCTAACCCGCCCAGATATCGTCGAAGAGGTACACCGCAACTACCTTCTGGCGGGCAGCGACATTATTTGCACCAATACATTTAACGCAACCACGATTGCCCAAGCTGACTTCGGCACCGAGCACATCTGCTTCGAAATTAACAAAGCGGCGGCTGAAATCGCCAAAAATGTTGCCAATGAATACACCACCGACGCGAAACCCCGCTATGTGGCAGGCAGCGTTGGCCCGACCAATCGGACCGCAAGCTTGTCTCCGGATGTAAATCAACCGGGTTATCGAAACGTCAATTTCGATGAACTGGTGAGCGCGTATACCGAGGCCATGCAGGGTCTAATTGCTGGCGGTGCGGACATCTTACTGATTGAAACAGTATTCGATACGTTAAACGCCAAAGCTGCGATCTATGCCGCAAATCAAGTCAACAAAACACTCGAAGACGAATTACCCCTAATAATCTCGGGTACCATAACCGACGCCAGCGGACGCACGTTGTCCGGTCAAACCTGTGAAGCCTTTCTCTACTCCATTGAACACGCGAATCCACTTGCCGTAGGGCTAAATTGTGCGCTTGGCGCCGAGCAGCTCCGACCCTATGTGGCTGAGCTATCGAAATTATGTTCAACCGCAGTTAGCGTGCATCCAAATGCAGGACTACCTGACGCTTTTGGTGAATACACACAAACGCCCGAGCAAATGACCGATATCGTTCGAGAATTTGCCGAATCAGGGTGGTTGAACCTCATCGGCGGCTGCTGTGGCACAACACCTGAACATATCAGTGCGATTGCTGAAGCAATGGCCGAGTTTCCTCCAAGGACACTTCCAGAGCGACAAAGCAGCAATACGGAAGCTACGACCGAGTTATTAAAGCTCTCGGGACTCGAGCCCCTAAAATTGCAGTCTGATAGCTTATTCGTAAACGTTGGTGAACGGACTAACGTCACTGGATCCGCACGCTTTGCACGGCTTATTCGCGAAAATAAATTCGACGAAGCACTGAACGTTGCGCGCCAACAAGTTGAAAACGGCGCTCAAATTATCGACATCAATATGGATGAGGGCATGCTGGATGGCGAACAAGCCATGGTGCATTTCCTAAACCTCATTGCATCAGAGCCAGATATATCTCGCGTGCCAATCATGCTTGATTCGAGCAAATGGGACATCATTGAAGCGGGACTAAAGTGTGTCCAGGGCAAAGCGATCGTTAATTCAATAAGCCTTAAGGAAGGCGAAGAAGCTTTTATTGCAGCTGCCCAGAAATGCCTCGAGTACGGCGCCGCGATGGTTGTCATGGCGTTTGATGAAAACGGCCAAGCTGACACCCAGACTCGCAAAGTCGAAATCTGCGAACGCAGCTATCGCATCCTCACCGAGCACGTTGGGGTGCCACCCGAGGATATTATTTTTGATGCCAATATTTTTGCCATCGGTACCGGTATAGATGAACACCGGAACTACGCCGTTGACTTTATCGAGGCTGTCCGCTGGATTCACCAGAATTTACCTGGTGCGAGCACGTCAGGAGGCTTGAGTAACGTATCTTTTGCATTTCGCGGCAATAATCTGGTCCGCGAGGCAATTCATACGGTCTTCCTCTACCACGCAGTCCAAGCCGGTTTAACTATGGGCATCGTCAATGCCGGGCAGTTGGGCATTTACGAAGAACTCCCAGGCTCGTTGCGCGAGGCAGTCGAGGACCTAGTATTAAATCGGCGCGAGGACGCGACCGAGCGTCTACTGGAAATGGCTCAGAGGCTTACCGATACAACAGATGCAAAATCTAGCGAACAAACACAAGAAGCTTGGCGCGAGCTCGAGGTTCACCAACGACTAAGCCACGCGCTAGTCAAAGGCATTGCGGATTATGTTGTTGACGACACTGAAGAGGCGAGACAGCTCGCCAGCCATCCGCTGGAAGTAATCGAAGGGCCGCTCATGGACGGCATGGGCATCGTTGGGGATTTATTCGGCAGTGGCAAAATGTTCTTACCCCAAGTCGTCAAGAGTGCCCGCGTCATGAAGCAGGCAGTGGGTCACTTAGTGCCCTTTATCGAAGAAGAGAAACAACGTAGCCCAGATCGCAAGCGATCCGCAAAAGGCAAAATTGTCTTGGCTACCGTAAAAGGCGACGTACACGATATCGGCAAAAACATCGTCGGAGTGGTTTTGCAATGTAACAACTATGAAGTCATCGACCTTGGCGTCATGGTGCCCGCGGACAAAATTATCCAAACGGCGATCGATTGCGGCGCTAACGTAATTGGCCTATCCGGATTGATTACGCCGTCACTGGACGAAATGGTACATATCGCAAGCGAAATGCAGCGACGCAGCTTAACAATACCACTACTTATCGGGGGGGCTACAACCAGCAAGGCACATACCGCCGCTAAAATCGCGCCAGAGTATGACAACCGGGCAACCGTTTACGTCTCCGACGCGTCGCGCGCGGTGAATGTCACCGCCAAACTACTCGCCGAAGAGCAACAGTACGAGGCCTACGCCGCAGAAATTAGCAACGAATATGCGCTGATTAAAAATCGTGTGGAGGCTCGCCGTGAAAAACGTGCGTTCCTCGCACTGAGCGATGCCCGAGCGAATGCTACGCCAATCGATTGGTCCAGCTATCAGCCACCCATCCCGCGAGATTTAGGTGTGCAAGGTATTACGCCGACCCTCGCAGAGTTGGTGCCGTATATCGATTGGACACCATTCTTTATGACCTGGGAACTCGCGGGACGCTACCCAGCAATTCTCGAAGACGAGGTCGTTGGTGAAGCTGCCACACAGTTGTTTGAAGACGCGGAGTCGCGATTACGGTGGTTAATTGAGGACGGACGTTTGGGCGCCTCTGGCGTTTACGGGTTTTGGCCCGCAAACAGATCCAGCGACGATGATATCACTCTATTCACTGACGAATCTCGCACACAAGCGCTAGCGCAACTCCACCATTTACGCCAACAAGCGCCTAAGCCTGATGACCTAAGCCCAAATTATTGTCTGGCCGATTTTATCGCACCCTCAGGGACTGCAGATTACATCGGCGGCTTTGCCGTGACTGCCGGTAAAAATATCGAAGATATTCTCGCTGAGTTCAGCGATGACGATTACACGCAGATCATGATTAAAGCGCTCGCCGATCGCTTAGCTGAGGCCTTCGCCGAATTTCTCCACGCAAAAGTTAGGCGGCACTATTGGTGCTACGCTGAAGACGAAAATCTTGATTCTGAGGAGCTAATTAAAGAACGCTATCGAGGCATACGGCCAGCGCCCGGTTACCCGGCCTGCCCTGAACACAGCGAAAAAGTAACCCTGTTCGAATTATTGGATGCGACCGCGAGAACCGATATCGCGTTAACAGAAAGTTACGCGATGCTACCAGCTGCTGCGGTAAGCGGGTGGTACTTTTCTCACCCGGACAGCCGGTACTTTGGCGTTGGGAAAATTGACGAAGATCAACTGCAGAGTTATGCAGAGCGCAAGCAAGTAACAGCAGATGAAGCGCGTCGCCTGCTGACCCCAAACCTAGTCAGCTAGCCCGACCTACATCGACCCCATTCTGCAACCACAGAATAACAGCGTCCTTTACAGATCGATGGTGAACCCTGAAATCAGGTGGGCTGCCATCAGTACCGCAGCGCTAAAAATCACAGCGATTGCCGTGGCATCAACCTTGCTGTCGCTGTCATTGGCTTGCTCTTCGATTTCGTTTTCTGCAGTCGGCTCGGTCATGGTAGCTCCGTAAGAAAGTTGCGGAAGCATTATAGACCGACGTTCTTCGATCTCAACCTTGGCGTGCCAGAATCGCAGCCTAGAAACACCCTAGATAATCGCAACCGTTCGTTGAAGACATGCCCTTTCATGGCAATTCTCACTGTCGAATACACATCTAAACTTAGCTCAGTTGCGGTTAAAAACGCCGCTGCTAAGAATCCCACGCTGTGCTGCTTTGATAACACATCGGTTACACGAGCAATCTTCACGCTGTTGGTGCTCTGCATGGGGTCTGTACATAAAACGCGTAAAAAGTAGGCACATCGAATCAACTTTACGCTGTTCTTAAGTACTCACACTACGAGACGAGGAATTCACTTTCCACAATATAAATATTTGAACTGCCACCACTACAGAGTAAATAAGAACATCATCCCATCCTCCAATAAATCCCCCCATCATAGATCCCATACCAGATGATACAGACCAAGCGATTGGGGTTAGTAAGAAAATATTTCTAGTGATGCCAAACGCTACGCCAAAAACAAGACCTACAAAAATAGAGGAAGAATTTCTGCTGGGGCAAAAGAACCCACATGATAAAAGCAAAAACATAGCGCAGATAAAATAGGAGCCAAAATATACCCAAAGGCTTTTTCAAACCTTAGTTGTAACCAACCATATACAAACAGAACTTCCCAAAGAACCAATCCATTGAAAATCAAATGCGGCAAGAGATCAACATCACCGAAGTCTTTAGCAACATCCATGAGTTGATAAGAACCAATGACAGCGAGGATTATAGAAATAACAATTGATTTGATTAAATTGTGAGTTGTAATGCCAAGGCCAGATAATCCCTCACCTCCCATGTGGATCACTACATAAGCAGGTATTAATGTATTTAGGAATAAGTGTCCTACGACGATGAAAACAATGAAAAAGACAGCCACACTGTCCATCCCATAGTGTGTATTTACGTAATAAACCGGGAGCATTAAAAATGCTGTTATGGTCGCCAAAAGAGTATCTTTTCTATACGTAAAGTTAAAAGCCTTTCTTTTTTCAATCATATTAATTCACGTCATCTCTAGATTGTTTTTGTTTTGGTGTAACTAGCCGAGAGGTAACTTGTCGCCAAGGAGGTCGCTGATAACATTCAGGTATTTAATCCAGGCTGCTCGACCTTACTGGCGATGTTCGTTACAAACTATTTCCTTTTAGGTCTTTCTTTTAGGTCTTTCTTTCAGTTCTCCTCCGCAGTTTTTACAGACGTGCTTATGATCTTCTGCACACGACTGACAATACGTGCACTCATAAGAACAAATATATGCCAAGGAATCGTTTAACAACTTAACAGCACAAGCCAAACATTCTGCTTTCATTTCAAGCATTTTCTAACCATCTGATTCGCTGTTCAAACTTACTCCACTGTCATCGAGCTCCTAGAGCAACCCTATGACAACCTAAACATTAATTCGTAGATCCAGCCGACGTTGGGCAGTAGAAAAACTGCAAAAACAAACCTCACCAGGCACCGGACGAACAAATATATTTCTACCAAGCCTTAGGCTAAACTTGAAAAGGCCAGAGGTGCTAACCGTTTATCTTAAGAAAAATACCGTACATCGGCCTGCAGCAATCGTTATCGATGTTCGGCGATTGCACCAATTTCAGCGCGCTTAAGATGATGTAAAAGCCACTCGCGCTCTGCAAATCTAGGGATGCTATGCTACCGCTATGACGCACCCTAACCTTATTGATTCGTTTTTTATTATTTTTAGCGGCGCGGCGCTACTTGCGACGCTCACCCTGTACACAAGACAGCCAATGTTAGTTGCGTACATAATTTTGGGGTGTTTAATCGGCCCTCACGGACTGGCATTGATTGACGATGCCAAACATCTAAGTGAAATCGCCGAAATAGGCATCATGTTCTTACTGTTCCTGGTCGGCCTCGATCTTCAGCCCAGCAAATTGCGTAACATGGTTGGAGAATCCATGCTCACAGCGCTTGGCACTACTTTAGTGTTTTTTGTTCTTGGCGCGGGCACGATGTTGCTCTTCGGCTTTGCCATCAGCGAAGCTATTGTGATCGGTTTGGCGCTGACTTTTTCAAGCACTATTCTTGGTTTAAAACTGCTACCTACCACGGCATTACACCACCGGCATGTTGGCCAACTGGTCATTAGCCTGCTCTTAATCCAAGACTTATTAGCGATCATAGCGATTGTCGTTGTCGGCGAATTTACGCCGGAACTAAGCAATCTCATGCAAAATCTCGGAGTGATATTACTCGCACTACCCCTCCTTGGGCTCTGCGCATTCGCAGGAGTCCGCCTCGTTTTATTACCCCTGATAAAACGCTTTGATGCCTTTCATGAATATATTTTTTTGGTGGCCATCGCCTGGTGCTTAGGGCTGGCAAGTCTGTCTCACAACCTGAACCTGTCATTCGAAATCGGCGCCTTTACCGCGGGCGTGAGCCTAGCAACCAGTCCAATCGCTAAATACATCGCAGAAAATCTGCGTCCTTTACGTGACTTTTTCCTCATTATGTTTTTCTTTTGTGTTGGCGCAGGCCTAGACGCCAGCCTAATTAGTGGCCTATGGCTGCCGATCTTAGCGACCACGGTCATCGTGGTAATATCAAAACCGCTGGTATTTAGCGCGTTGTTAAGGATCCAGGGCGAGCCGACGAGCACGGCCCAAGAAGTTGCTGCTCGGCTTGGTCAAGGTTCAGAATTTGCCTTGCTATTAAGTTATATCGCCGTAGGCAATGCCCTCCTAGGTGAAGCCGCAGCAGCTGTATTACAAACCGCTACGGTGCTTACCATGATCATCAGCAGTTATTGGGTAGTGTCTCGATACCCTAGTCCAATCGCTGCAAAGGAGAGTCTGCGCCGGGATTAATCCTCCGCGTATAGATCAACCACGCCTCGACCGACCATCTGCCCTGCCAAGATGCGATCAATAGCACCAGACAAGTTATGCAAAGTGAGCGGCTCCTCGAGGTCCGCTAAATCCATCTGCCAATCCGTCGCCAAACGCGACCATATGGCGGCCTTTTCCGCTATCGGCAGTTGCACAGAATCAATACCGAGCAAGTTAACGTGACGTAGAATAAAGGGCAGCACCGAGGCAGAGAAATTGGGTGCCGCCACCAGCCCACACGCCGCAGCGCTGCAACCGTAGCGAAGACTTTTCACCGCGTTAAATAAGATATCACCACCAACAGTGTCGACCACACCGCCCCAACGTTCAGCCAACAACGGCTTGTCAGCGCCCTCCGCAGCTTCCTCACGGGTCATAAACTCGACGGCGCCCAAACTACGCAAGAAATCTTGCTTATCTGCTTTGCCCGTTACTGCAACCACTTCATAGCCCAAACCCGCCAGTAGTTTTACAGCCACCGACCCAACACCCCCTGTCGCGCCAGTAACCAATACCGGGCCTGACGCCGGTGTCAGGCCACTTTGCTCAAGTTTTTGTACGCACTCTGCAGCCGTAAAGCCAGCAGTACCGATGCGCATGCTAGCGCGCGCATCGAGACCCTCAGGCATTTTTACCGCCCAGCCAGAAGGCACACGAATTCTTTGAGCAAAACCGCCAGCAGTGCCCATTCCTAGATCAAAGCCAATAACAATAACTCTATCGCCCTCTGCAAAAGCAGTGTCATTACTCGCAAGCACCTGCCCAGCTGCGTCGATACCAGGCGTATGCGGAAATACGCGGGTAACCCCAGGATTCCCGGTAGCCGACAACGCGTCTTTGTAATTCAGTGAGGAATAGTGAACATCTATAAGTAGCTCACCCTCAGGTAGATCATCGACATCACGATCTATGACACTGCGGACAAATCCAGCATCGGTCTTCTCTACTTGAAACGCTCTAAATGACATGGGCTAATGCTCCTCGATTTTGACTAATACAACTATGGGCATGCGTACGCTACGGGCGACGCGTAAACTCTAACAATTGGGTAACTCGATCTAAGATGCCACTGGCCTTACCCAGAAGTCGTTCAAGAGGCTTGCTGCTCTGTTTCCACTCCACCTGAAAAACATCTTTGTCTTCACAAGCCACCATCAGATACTCATCACTCGTCGCTAAACGATCTACCAGATTCAATTCCAACGCTCTCGACCCATACCAAGCTTCGCCAGTGGCTACCGTCGCAATGTCCATTTCAGGTCGATTCTCAACGACAAATTCCTGAAATAGCGTATGTACGTCCTCAAGTTCCTGTTGGAATTTTTCGCGCCCTTCCTCGGTGTTCTCGCCCAGCAAAGTTAATGTGCGCTTATACTTGCCCGCAGTAAGTACCTCAACATCAACATCGTTTTTCTTCAATAAACGATGCACGTTTGGTACCTGAGCAACCACCCCAATCGATCCCACTACCGCAAACGGTGCAGCCACAATCTTGTTGGCAACCGCGGCCATGAGATAGCCTCCACTTGCCGCTACTTTATCTACGACCGCCGTTAAAGGAATACCCTGATTACGCACACGCATCATTTGTGAGGCCGCCAAACCATAGCTATGAACCATGCCTCCAGGGCTCTCTAAACAGACGACAACCTCGTCATTATTGCCGGCCATAGTGAGTATTGCGCTAATTTCGAGCCGGAAGTTATCAACATCTGTCGCCGCAACATCGCCTTCAAAACGAACCACAAAAACTCGACCAGGGCTGTCGCTTTCCAACGTCTCCTGGGCCGAATGTTTGGCGGCCTTTTTAGCCTTAGCGGCGGTCTCTTTATCCGTCGCTTTTTGCGACTTTTGCTCGCTTTTATGCCGACGTTTCGCTTCTTGAGGAGTTAATAACGCTTCCTCCATCACATATCGAAGATCCCGCAGTCGCTCATTCAATTTAGTCACAGCCAAATAGCCTTGATTGCCACCTTGTTGCCGCACCTTGATACCCGCAGCAAAGGACACAACGACAACAATCGCCACCACGACCGTGACCGCTTGAGCCAAAAACATCAAATAGTCGAAAACATAGTCCATAGCGCTTTCCAAAATGGCATCGAGTTAAGGTCGCGTACTTTATAGAGTGCAGGGTTCTGCCGTCCAGCCTTGAAAGATGAGACTCGCATACATGGTAGGTTCCAGTACAATCGCCGCTCCAAAGTATAAGCTCCGTTATGCAAGATTTTCTCGCACAGCGCTTTAACCCAAATCACAACACCGGTTTAGATGCCTGCATTCGCGTTGATTGGGGCGATGGCGGGATTCAGTTTGCTGTGCGCGAAACCCAACTGGATCTTGAATGCAGCGACCGACCGGAGATGACCCTCTACTTCGAAAGCGAGTCTCTAGCACGGCGGCTCTTGAGCGGTGAGTCCGACCTCATCAGCGCCTTTATGCAGAATAAATTTCGTGCAAGCGGCCACTTAATTTGGGTTTTTCATACCATGACCGCGTTCCGCCCAACGCAGACCTAAACCGCGAGCTTTTGAATGAATTCTTCGATCAACCAGCCAGATATTGCTGTCTTCGGCGGTGTTTGAGGCAATGAGTCTTTAGTAAACCACTGCGCATCTGCAATCTCTTCCGGCTGACACACAATGTCCCCCGACTTGTATTCGGCATGAAATCCAAGCATCAGCGAATTAGGGAACGGCCAGCTTTGAGAGCCAAAATATCGTAGATTTTGTACCCGTAGACCCACTTCCTCGAACACTTCCCTATGCACTGTTTGCTCGATGGATTCTCCAGCTTCGACAAATCCAGCCAGCGTGCTGTACATGCCGTTTGGCCAGTTGGCATTGCGTGCAAGGAGCATTTCATCTTCGCGCGTCACCAATACGATAATACTTGGCGACAACCTCGGGTAGCTGATTAGTCCACAACTGCCTACTTTAGCGCGATCAGCTTTATGGTCTTGCGTGGGGCTGCCGCAGCGGCCACAGAACTGATGAGTTTCCGACCAATCGACAATTTGCAGCGCGCGCCCAGCCAAATAAAACAAGGATTGCGCCGTTCGGCCCAATAGACCGCGCAAACCCACGGCCACAAACCCTTCAGGCACCCGCCCCTTGACACGCAATGCGAAGCAAGGACGGTTCGCGTAATGACCCAAAAAGTGCTTACTGCCGACTTCTAGATCCAACCAGCGAAAGTCGTCCGCAGTAATCGGTTCGGGCGCACCCCCGCCGGTCTTGCATACTAACTCTGTTCCAAGAAACGCGAAGTACCACGCATCACCGCTGTCGTCCGCTGCTGACATCTCATGGTTGGGAACAAATTCATCCGGTTCGTTTGGCCACATCTGCGTGTTCACTTTTTGTTGTCGAAGAATAAAAACATAGCACACTTCTTCATCCAAACCAGAAGCGCGAACCATGCGTGTTACGGTTGAAGCATGACCGCAATGCACGCTATCTTTAGCATCTATACAGTTTATGACAAACGGCGGTAAGGACAGGCCCTTACGCCAGGCGAAAAACGCGACTGGGATAAAATCCCGAGTCGACTCGGAATTCCATCAATTTACGATAACTAAGGTGCGTATATGCAAGGCCTTTCCCTAAGTTCTTTTACCCAGAATTTCCTTGGCCATGCGCCCAACTGGTACAAAATAACGATCGTCGCATTTTTACTGCTTAATCCGATCTTGCTCCTTATTGCAGGCCCCTACATCGCTGGATGGGCGTTGGTGCTGGAATTCATCTTTACCCTAGCAATGGCATTGAAATGCTATCCCCTGCAGCCCGGCGGTTTGATCGCATTTGAGGGCATCGTCTTGGGCATGACCAATCCCACAACGGTCCTACATGAGGTAGAGGCGGCATTTCCAGTAATCTTATTGCTCATCTTTATGGTCGCTGGCATATATTTTATGAAGGAATTGCTGCTATTTACCTTCACGAAAATTTTGCTCTCCGTTCGCTCAAAGACACTTATTTCCTTTCTTTTTTGTCTTATCTCTGCCGTTTTATCTGCATTTTTAGATGCACTGACCGTAACCGCAGTGGTAATCAGTGTTGCTGTGGGCTTCTACTCGGTATATCACCGCGTCGCTTCGGGTAAACACTTTAATGATGAACATACCCATTCTGAGGACAGTAGCATCCTCGAAGAACGGCAAGAGGAACTAGAAAAATTCAGGAGATTTCTACGTAACTTACTGATGCACGCGGCGATCGGTACTGCGCTGGGTGGGGTCTGTACCACGGTAGGCGAACCGCAAAATTTGCTCATCGCCAGTTATACAGGCTGGGAGTTCATGGAATTTTTCTGGCGCATGTCACCCGTAACGATGCCGGTATTGGTGGCTGGTCTGACTACTTGCATTTTACTCGAACAAATTAAAATCTTTGACTACGGCGCTCAACTGCCAGAGCGGGTGCGCGAAACCCTTATGGAATTCGACGCACACGAGGCATCAATAAGAACCGCGCAAGACAACGCCAGGCTTGTCGTACAGGCAATAGCCGCACTATTTCTAGTCTTTGCGCTAGCCTTTCATGTTGCGGAGGTAGGACTTATCGGGCTGACAATCATCGTCTTGCAAACCGCGTTCAACGGGGTAATCCAGGAACATCAGCTGGGGCACGCTTTTGAGGAAGCATTACCCTTCACCGCGTTGCTGGTCGTTTTCTTTGGCGTAGTAGGTGTCATTCACGATCAGCACTTATTTTCGCCTGTCATCGGTTACGTCCTATCGCTGCCAGAGGCCGAGCAGCCCAGCATGTTCTATATCGCCAACGGCGTACTATCTGCCATCAGCGACAACGTTTTCGTCGCAACAGTCTACATCGGCGAAGTAAAAGCGGCGTTCGACAACGGCATATTGAGCCGCGAACAATTCGATCTATTGGCAGTAGCCATCAATACAGGGACTAACATTCCCAGCGTCGCGACACCAAACGGTCAAGCCGCGTTCTTATTCCTTTTGACCTCGTCAATCGCGCCACTGATTAGACTCAGTTACATGCGAATGGTGACAATGGCGCTTCCTTACACAATCGTAATGGGCATTACTGGATGGGTTTGCGTGCGCTACCTCCTCTAGCCAAGGGCCAGTTATTCCTCATCGCTACGAGAGACTCCGTGCGAGCCAATTTGCTGCCAGATTGGCGTCGCACCACTCTTTTCTGCAAGTAGAGCAACAAACTCGGCATGCGCCTCGAGTTCCCCTGCATCGGCATAAATTACGCGCAGCTTTGCTCCGTCAACCGCTTTTAGCGCTTGCTCCCCTGCCCCAATTTCTGAACTTTTGTCTTGATCATTCGCAGACTCAAATAGCTGGGTTTGGCCGCCGGTCATCAGTAAAAATACGTCCGCAAGGATTTCTGCGTCAAGAAGGGCCCCATGCAGTTGGCGTTGGGAATTATCGACCATGTAGCGGCGACACAACGCATCGAGATTGTTTTTCTGACCCGGATGTTTATGCCGCGCTAAGGCGAGTGAGTCGGTTATTTGGCAAATTTGTTCTATGCTAGTGGGTGTCTCCACCCCCTCTGCCAACACGTGGCGAATTTCAGCATTCAGAAAACCAACATCAAAAGGCGCGTTATGAATCACCAATTCCGCATCATTGACAAAGTCTAGGAACTCCGGCCACACATCCGCAATACGAGGTTTATCCTCAAGGAATTCGGCACTGATCCCGTGGACCTCCTGCGCGCCCTCGTCGATGTCTCTCTGAGGATTGATGTACTTATGAAAGTGTCTACCTGTAAGGCGACGATCGAGCAATTCCACAGCGCCAATTTCGATAATCCGATGGCCATGCGCAGTTTCTAGCCCGGTCGTTTCAGTATCCAGCACGACCTGTCTCATGTCTGGGCCTGCATCACATCAATCGCGTCATTTGCCGCCATATCGACACGCTCATTTTCCTCATGCCCGCTGTGACCTTTCACCCAGTGCCATTCAACCGTATGCTTCTCAACTGCATCGTCAAGCCTTTGCCACAACGTCTTGTTCTTTACCGGTTGCTTCTGCGACGTTTTCCAGCCGTTACGTTTCCATCCATGGATCCATTGTGTGATGCCTTGGCGCACATATTGTGAGTCTGTGGTCAGTACAACTATAGACGCCCGGTTCAGCGCCTCCAGCCCTTGAATTGCGGCCATGAGTTCCATCTGGTTGTTCGTCGTTTCCAGCTCGGCTCCAGAGAGCATCTTTTCAACCCCCTGACTGCGCAACAATGCCGCCCAGCCTCCTGGCCCTGGATTGCCACGACAAGCACCGTCAGTGAATATTTCTACCTCGGGCATCAATGCTTATCCTTAGCCGCCAAACGAAAATCTATAACTTTAGAGTATCCAGCGGGCGCCAAATCGCGACGCGAGTGACGCGTCAAGCGCGACAGCGTTAGCGGCAGCGTCCGTTTTGTTGCACTCACGATTAACACACCTCCCACGGGAAACCGCTTAATCCATTGCATCCACGCCCATCGATGGCTGCGACTCTGAAGCCATGCAGATGCTATTTGCAAACCTTCAGGGGGTACAAAAGGCACCCTGTAGTCTAAGTAGATGGGTTTCGCATCTAAAATAAAACCCAAAAGTTCAAGCCAGTCGAACAAACGCAGCGGATTTACCAGTCGCCGTCCACTCAGGCAGTCCGAGTTCCATTTGGCGTACCCCGAGCGGAGTCCAAATAAGCTGAATGGATTGAACCCTACAATGACGATACGGCCCCCCGGCGCGATTACACGTGCTGCTTCGCGTAACCCTGCTCGAGGATCCACTGAGCACTCTAGGGCATGATGCAAAACTAGACCGTTAAACTGATTTTTGGCAAACGGCAGCCCCTCAAGTTGTCCATTCAGACTGGGCATTGCCAAAGAACTTGGAGCGCCTAGCGCGCTGTCCGGGAGCGCCGTACTGAGATAAACCGTGTCGCGAACCATGCATTGCTGCAGGAGCTGCGCCGAGTCCGGGGTCTCACCCACCCACAGTACCGAGTTGCCGTGCAATCGCCGCACCTGATTCATTAAGATCGAGTATTGCGCTTGGAGCACTCGATCACCAAGAGCGCTTTGCCAAAAATCTTTTGAGCGTTCAGATGATGCTCGGCGCGTATTCAAAAAAGCTGTACTCCTGAAAAGTTGCTTGGCGACGCGTAAGCGTTTAAGTTTACGGGCTTTGTCGCCACGCCAACAAGTCTTTAACCCTTATGCGCTTATATCAATCACCAGCATTCGTTCTGGGTGCCGTATTTTTATTGCTTAGTGGTTGCCAAAGTCGTCATCTAGTAAGCATCCCTGAGGCCATCGATAACGTTAATGCGACTCCGATAAATGTTGCTGCTGATATACCCCCTACGGAAAAGGTAGCACTAGCAGTTGACGACCCAGCGCCCACCATAACCACGGAAAATACGCTCGTTAACACTATGTTCGCGGAACCTGACAGCAGTATTTGGCCCAGCTTGCGCAGCGCGATGGGTTTTGACCATCAATTGCAGCAAAAGCGCGTGCGGCAAGAAATAGCGTGGTTGCGTAACAATCCCAGGTACCTAGAACGTTTACAGCCGCGACTGCAAAAATATCTGCCCTACATACTGGAACGAACTATCGAGCGGGGCTTGCCCAGCGAATTAGCACTGATTCCTATTGTTGAAAGCGCGCTCGACCCATATGCGTTCTCGCCAGGTGGTGCCACTGGTCCATGGCAATTCATGCGGCCAACCGCTTTAGAGTATGGACTGTCCATCGATCGCTGGTACGACGGCCGTCGTGACATCATTGCAGCCACAGAAGCCGCGCTCGACTACTTAGAAGTTTTACGCCGACGTTTAGACCATTGGCCACTGGCGATCGCTGCTTATAACGCTGGCGGTGCGAGAGTGCAGCGCGCAGTTAAGCGCGCCAGCAGCACCGATTTTTTTGCCCTACAACTGCCGCGCGAGACTCAGTACTACTTACCCAAGATCCTAGCTTTAGCAGCGGTTATATCTGCGCCTGAGGACTATTCTATTTCTCTTCCCGACGTCATCAATGAGCAAAGCTTCACGACGTTGGTACTTCCTAGCCAATTTGATCTGCAGGTGGTGAGCCAGCTCACAAAAATGCCACTCACGGAATTAAAGGATTGGAACCCAGCGCTAAAACGCTGGGCAACCGCCGCCAAGGACGAGCATCATATTATTGTTCCACTCAAGCAGAGCGAGCAAAAACATAGCTTGCTGGACATCACCACGTTGCAGGATCTCGTGCAAACAATTAGCCCAAATGAGCGAATGCATTGGCAGGAAATCACGGTGCGCCCTGGGGATTCACTGAGCGTTCTCGCCCAGCGTTATAACACTGACATCACGACACTGAGGTTTGCAAATAAACTTCGCGGCACCACGATACGTGCGGGGCATTCGTTACTTGTACCCGTGCACAGCAAAACCCAGTCCCCAAACAATGACCCGAGCGCGAATCATCTTTCCTATACGGTACAGTCTGGCGATTCGCTTTGGTCCATCGCGAAAAAACATAACACCAGCATTGCAAACCTAGTAAAAACCAATCGAATTGCTCCTCGAGATATCTTACGCATTGGTCGCACACTTACGGTCTCCACAGCGGCTCCAGTAAACTTGCCGGCGCTGCTGGCTGACCCACCGGAGATAACGCGAAAGATCGCCTATACGGTTCGGGTAGGCGATTCTCTTGCACGTATAGCTAAACGCTTCGGCGTGGGTATTACCGACCTCGCCAAATGGAACAGATTGAAAGTGCAAGAGTATCTGCAGCCCGGCCAGCGGCTGACGGTCTACGTAGACGCAATCAATACCTGACTGAGGCGCTTAGAATTCCACTCTTCGGGTAACACCAACAGCCTCTTCTGCGCCTTGATAGAACGCGGCGAACTCCGCTTGGCTATTTCGTTGCGCTAAAGCTTCGCGCAATTGTTCACGTTGCTCATCTGAGGCTGAACTTATATCCCCCATGACCACTCGGGTTACCGCAACCACTGCGCTGCTCCCGTCAGCAAGCGACACCGAGCTCACGGAACGCCCGGCATCAGCTGGTCTTGGCAGCGTAAACGCGTGGTTGATTACTTCACGTGCCATATCATCTTCTGCCGCAGATCTATTCACTAACTCCAAAGTCGTCCAACGTTTACCCAAATCCGACGCTACGCTACTGACGCCCTCGCCTTGCTCTAACCTGTCCAGAGCGCCCGCTGCGGCTTCATCAATTAAACTAAGGGCCTTTTCGCGCCGAACCTCCGCACTGATCTGGACACGCACCTCCTCCAGCGGAATTAGCTCAGGGGCGTAGTTTTGAACAATTCGCACCATGACACTGGTTTCATCGTCTACATTGATGACCGAGCTGTTCTCGCCTTCGATCAATTCTGGCGAGAATAAGGTTGTTTTAACAAGGTCAGCATTCAGGACTTGGGCGACTTCGCCAACTTCAGAGCTCTGAGCAATACCATCAACGCGTTTAAGCTCCAGCGCAAAAGCAGCCGCCGTTTCCGACAGCGCATAACGCTCATCGTAGGCACTGCGCTCGACCTCTTCCTGTAACTCAGCAAACGCATCAAGAGCCAATTCGCGGCGCACACGTTGTACCAGCGTCTCGCGCTGTTCAGCGAAACTTGGATACGTCGTCTGCGAAATGCCTAGCAGTTTTATGACGTGATAGCCAAATTCAGTCCGCACTGGCGCAGATATATCGCCTGTATTTGCCAACGCCCACAGCGCTTGCTCAAACGTCGGATCAAAAACCCCTTTGCCAGCTAATCCTAAGGCCCCGCCTAAAGACGCCGAACCCACATCATCCGACAAATCTTTAGCAAGCATGGCGAAATCTTCGCCTTCATTAATTCTGGCGATGACGGAGCGCGCAAGGTTCAGGGTCGCGGCATCGTCACGACTGTCCGTCACCTCAAACAGGATATGCGCGCTGTCCCTCTCGCTAGACTCCATCGCCGCATCACGGTCACTGGCATAAATTTCGCGCAGTTCATCTTCATTGACCTCCACACTGCTAGCAGCCGCAACCGAGGCCACAGAGAACTCCAAATACTCAACATCCACTTTACGCTCAGTCATATAGGCGCCCTGCGCAGCCTCGTAGCGATCGGCGACTTCAGCATCGCTAACCTCCACAGCAGCGGCGTAATCAGTTACCAATAAGGGCAAATAGGCGACATCTCGGCGCTGTTCTAGCACGCTATACACTTCTGCCACCTCCCAGTCGGCCAGAAGTGAACTGCCCTGGACCCCCTGCCTGAGTTGGTTGGAACCCATCGCATTTGCGTATTCCCGCATAAACTCTTCGGGTTGGTAACCCAACATTTGTACTTGCTGTAAATACAAGGCCTCGTCAAAGTCGCCATCACGTTGGTAGGCGGGACTTTGCCGGAGCTCTTGACTAAGCGAATCCGCTGAAACTTTGATATCCAGATTCGCTGCAGCTTGATATAAGACTTGCCTGTTGATCAGTTGCGAGAGCGCGAATTCCTGTAATTGCAGACGATCGATATCATTTGGATCGAAGTCCGGGCCCATTTGCCCGAGTATCCGGCGACGTTCACGCTCAGTCTCCACACCCAGCACGTTTTCTGTGATCGTAAAACCGCCCACCTCAGCAACCTCTGGATCGCCTACGGAAAAGACATTGGTAGCACCAAATCCAAAAAATACTAAAACTGTGATTATGGCGATAACCAACACCTTGAAGCCGGTGCTTTGAGTCTGATCGCGAAGCTGTTGCAACATCTATCTATATCCGTGTCTCTATTAATCTTGTGCGCCACTAATCCTATGCGTCATCGCAGAGGGCCATCATTCTTTAGCCCTGCGCAAAGTCGCAAAATTATACCGTTCCCCAAAAAAAAAGGGCGCTGATCTCGCGCCCTTTCCACGTGACCGCGGATCCTAGTTTAAAGCGTCTTTTAGCGCCTTGCCCGGCTTGAAAGCAGGCACTTTGGCCGCAGCAATTTGTATCGTTTCACCGGTTTTCGGGTTACGCCCAGAGCGCGCTGCGCGCTCACGCACTAAAAAAGTCCCGAAACCCACTAAGGCAACGGACTCGGCATTTTTAAGTGAACTAGTCACCGCCTCGATAGTCGCATCCAAAGCTCTGGCCGCTGCTGTTTTAGAAATGTCCGCTGACTCCGCAATTTGATCGATTAGTTCGCTTTTATTCACTTTCGCCCCTTAACTGATGTGCCAGCCCGTCTTAATGAATCCCGCCCCAAGACTGTGACTACGCATATTGAAGAATTTCCCTTTTCGGGACTTCGATTTTATACCAACACCCCTATACCGACGCAAGGTATTCCATCCCTGATTAGCTAAGTATTAATGAGGGTTTAAAGGCTGACCCTTGCTCTTCCGGCGAGGCTTCGGGGTAATTTCCGATTCTTCCACGATTTTATCGGCTTTCTTCACTGACGGTTTTGGTACTTCCTCGAGCGCGATATGCAACACCTCTTCAATCCACTTAACTGGGTGGATCGTCAATTTGGATTTTACGTTGTCCGGAATCTCTTTCAAATCCTTTTCATTCTCAACTGGAATGATGACCTGCTTAACCCCACCTCGATGAGCGGCCAAAAGCTTTTCCTTTAATCCACCTATGGGCAAAACCTGCCCCCTTAGATTGATCTCCCCCGTCATAGCCACCTCGGCTTTAACGGGAATCCCAGTGATAACCGAAACCATCGCCGTACACATACCAATACCCGCGCTGGGACCGTCTTTAGGGGTCGCGCCCTCTGGGACATGGATATGCAGATCTGACGTTTCAAAAAAACCGCTATCGATGCCGAGGGACTCACTACGGCTTCGAACAACGGTAAGTGCAGCTTGAATAGATTCCTGCATCACGTCCCCTAAGGAACCTGTTTTAATCTGCTGACCTTTGCCAGGCATAGCGACCGCTTCAATATTCAATAACTCGCCGCCTACCTGAGTCCATGCCAGCCCCGTAACGATGCCAATTTTGTTATCTTCCTCCGCTAAACCATAGGTAAACTTAGCGACGCCGTTATATTCTTCGAGATCTGCCAGGTTGAGCGTAACCGTTTTGGGTTTGGCGCTTTTTGCGCGCTTGCCAGCCTTTTCCTCAGGCCCTTTTGCTACCGCACTTAATGCTTGTTCCTTAACCACCTTACGTGCCAGTTTGGCAATTTCGCGCTCCAACCCGCGAACCCCGGCTTCCTTGGTGTAATAACGAATAAGGCCAACGATCGCATCGTCGGAGATTTCTAATTCATCTTTACCAAGGCCATTATTCGTCAATTGCTTCGGCACAAGATAGCGACGAGCAATATTCAGTTTCTCGTCTTCGGTATAGCCAGGCAGACGGATAATCTCCATCCGATCCAACAATGGCGCCGGGATATTCATGGAATTTGATGTGCAGATAAAGAACACATTCGAAAGATCGTAGTCCACTTCAAGATAGTGGTCGTTGAACGAATTGTTCTGTTCTGGGTCCAGAACTTCTAAAAGGGCGCTCGCTGGATCGCCCCGCATGTCCATCCCCATCTTGTCAATTTCGTCCAACAAAAATAGCGGGTTAACCACCGCTGTCTTGGCCATCTTTTGCATGATTTTTCCGGGCATCGAGCCAATGTAGGTCCTCCTGTGACCACGGATTTCCGCCTCATCGCGAACACCGCCGAGGGCCATACGTACAAATTTTCGATTCGTTGCCCGCGCTATGCTCTCGCCCAAACTGGTCTTACCTACGCCAGGAGGGCCAACCAAGCATAGAACCGGCCCCTTCGAGCGTTTCACCCGGTTTTGCACCGCCAAATATTCAATAATGCGATCTTTTACTTCTTCCAGCCCATAATGATCTTCATCAAGAATACGCTGAGCCGCAGCTAAGTCCTTGCGAACACGGCTTTTTTTGCTCCATGGAATATTAAGCATCCAATCTATAAAACTTCGAACGACGGTCGCCTCTGCAGACATTGGCGCCATATTTTTTAACTTATTGAGTTCTCCCTCAGCTTTTTCCTTGGCCTCTACCGGCATTCCAAGCTCATCTATGCGCTGTTGCAGTTCATCTGCTTCGCTTTGAGAATCGTCACCCATCTCTTTTTGAATGGCCTTCATCTGCTCATTCAAATAGTAATCGCGCTGACTTTGCTCCATCTGTTTCTTAACTCGACCACGAATGCGCTTTTCCATTTCTTGGACATCGATTTCAGCGTCCATCAGGCTCAGCAGCAACTCCATGCGCTTATTCAGTTCTAACGTTTCAAGAATGCGCTGACGATCCTCCAATTCCAGCGGAATCTGCGCCGCAACGGTGTCCATCAAACGCGATGGGTCATCGATGCCAGACAGCGAGGCTAAGACCTCTTGGGGAATTTTCTTATTGCTCTGCGCGAATTGCTCAAACTGGGATAGCAGTGTGCGCACTAAAGCCTCGGCTTCACGACCCTCGATGGGTTCCTCTTCACAGGGCTTTACCTCCGAGCGAATGTATTCCTCAGAGAAGTCTACGGATACCGTTTCGGCACGCTGACCCCCTTCAACGAGCACCTTCACAGTGCCGTCAGGTAACTTTAGCAACTGTAAAATTGTTGCGACAGTACCTAGTGAATACAGATCTTCAACCGCCAGATCGGTCTTATCCGACTCTTTTTTCGCAATCAAGAAAATTTTCTTGCTGTCCGCCATCGCGGCTTCTAAAGCTCGAATAGAGCTTTCGGTACCCACAAAAAGAGGGTGCACACCATGTGGAAAAACCACCATGTCGCGGAGGGGTAATACCGGAAGCTCTTCTAAAGGAGTTTTGGCCATATTTGCTCTCGTTTGAGTGACACCATACTAGACGACGAATCGTCTCATTCGCGTCGTGGATAAGCCGTGAAGGCCCTTCACTTGGACAATCGCGCCCGAAGAGCGCTGAGAGCTATTCTTCAGGTGCAGCTTTGGCCTTGTCTAGGTTTTCATAGATGAGCATTGGTTCGCTGTCGCCTTTGATAGCGCTTTCATCAATCACCACTTTGCTCACCGACTCCGACGACGGTAATTCATACATGGTGTCTAAAAGCACAGCTTCAAGTATGGAGCGCAATCCACGTGCACCGGTCTTGCGTTCGGTCGCTTTTTCCGCAACAGCGCGGAGTGCGTCTTCACGAAAATCTACCTCAACGCCTTCCATTTCGAACAGTTTGGTGTACTGCTTGGTTAGCGAGTTCTTAGGTTCTGTGAGAATCCGAATCAACGCGTCGTTATCGAGTTCACTCAGGGTCGCCACTACTGGCAAACGACCAACAAATTCAGGAATAAGGCCATATCGAACGAGATCTTCTGGCTCTACAGAGCGTAGCGTTTCGCCAATGGTACCGCGGTCTGCGTCGCTTTTAACCTCAGCACCAAAACCGATGCCAGACTTATCTGAGCGATCAAGGATTACCCGATCAAGTCCAGCGAATGCTCCGCCGCAAATGAACAGAATTTTTGAGGTATCAACTTGCAAAAATTCTTGTTGTGGGTGCTTGCGCCCGCCCTGCGGGGGCACCGACGCAACAGTGCCTTCAATGAGCTTGAGCAATGCCTGCTGCACGCCTTCACCCGATACATCTCGGGTAATAGACGGGTTGTCTGACTTACGCGAAATCTTGTCGATTTCGTCTATGTAAACAATTCCGACTTGTGCACGGTCGACGTCGTAATCACATTTTTGAAGAAGCTTTTGGATGATGTTTTCAACGTCTTCACCGACATAGCCTGCTTCCGTTAGCGTGGTTGCGTCCGCAATTGTGAATGGCACATCCAACAGCCGCGCCAAAGTCTCCGCAAGCAACGTCTTACCGCAGCCGGTGGGACCAATCAGCAGAATATTCGACTTGGACAATTCTACATCGTCCTTTTTCGCGCCGTAATTGAGGCGCTTGTAGTGGTTATAGACCGCCACAGAGAGCACTTTCTTGGCATGGGCCTGGCCGATGACGTACTCGTCTAAAATTTTGTTAATTTCTGTAGGAACAGGGAGTTTACTGGACTCCGACGACTCTGCCGCTTCAGCCACTTCCTCACGGATAATGTCGTTACACAACTCGACGCATTCATCGCAAATGAAGACCGAGGGGCCGGCGATTAACTTACGTACTTCATGTTGGCTTTTGCCACAAAAAGAACAATACAGCAGCTTACCGGAGTCGTCGCTTTTGCCACTATCATCGGACATATGTTTTTCTACCTATAAATCTTTCGCTGATCGTCATGATGTAGATTGCGTAACCTCTACTTGGATTGCAAGTCACTGTGCAGCGACCGCTAGTCGCCTTTAGTCGCTATCTCGCTCCGCGTCTTTTGAACCTTATCGACTAAGCCGTACTCGAGAGCCGCATCGGGACTCATCCAAAAATCACGGTCGGTGTCCTTGGCCACGGTAGCCTCGTCTTTGCCAGTATGTTCAGCAATAAGCTTGTTCAAGCGTTCCCGCATGAGCAGTATTTCCTGAGCCTGAATCTCGATGTCTGCTGCGACCCCTCGGGACCCACCCGATGGCTGATGCAACATCATGCGCGAGTTAGGCAAAGCGTAACGCTTCCCTGCAGTGCCCGCAGCCAACAAAAACGCGCCCATGCTGGCCGCTTGACCCACACACAGAGTGCTCACATCGGGCCGAATAAACTGCATCGTGTCGTAAATGGACATGCCCGCAGTCACCGAACCGCCGGGCGAATTGATGTAAAGATGAATGTCTTTGTCTGGGTTTTCTGACTCGAGAAACAACATCTGGGCAACGACTAAATTGGCCATATGGTCCTCTACCGGGCCAACTAGAAAAATAATTCGATCTTTCAGCAACCGCGAGTATATGTCGTAGGCGCGCTCTCCCCGCGCGGTTTGCTCAACTACCATCGGCACCATGCCAAGGTTTTGCACTGGCTGTGCCAATCGATCGTGATCGTAAGACATTCTTTTACCTCATTGTGGCGATATCTAATCGCTGCATCATAATTGCCTTATCGGCCATATAAAGTCAGTCGGCAGATTCGGTCTTTTCTTGTGTTTCACTCGCGTCGATCTCGGATCGATCTGTCTCTGCATCCGCTTCCGCCTCTGGGTCTGCAGTTGCAGCCCCACTCAACACGTCCGCATAGCTCGCGACAACTTCTTCAATCGTCGACTGCTCTAATATAAGGTTAACAACCTGATCTTCAAGTACGCCCATTTCAACATTCTGCATCTGTTCAGGGTTACTTCGGTACCACTCGATCACTTGATCCGGCTCGTCATAGGGCTCTGCGATGCTCTTCAGCTGTTCATCAACCGCTGCCTCGTCTGCTTTAACTTCGTGTTTAACAATAATCTCGTTAACCACTAGTCCAACTTTAACCCGCTGCTCTGCTTGGTCTTGAAACAACGCATCGGGCAAATCCAGTTGTGGCGCCTGGCCCTGCGGCATCTGGAACTGGCTCAGCATCTGATTCTTCAGCGCACTGATTTCTCTTTGCACTACGTCAAACGGCAATGTGAAGTTATGTATTTTCGCTAAGCCGTCCATAACCTGCTGTTTAGTTTGATTTTTTACAGCCGAATCAAGCTCCCGCTCCATATTCTTTTGCACTTCTTCTCGAAAGCTCGCTTCACCACCTTCCGATACCCCAAATTTTTCAAAAAACTCATCATTAAGTTCAGGCACGACAGCCTCGCTGACTTCGTGAACAGTCACCGAAAACTGCAACGTCTTGTTTTGCAATTCTTCTGCCCGATAGTCTTCAGGGAACGTGGCGTCGAATGATTTTTCTTCGCCAACGGCCATCCCCAATATCGCCTGATCAAAGTCTTCAATCATTTGCCCCTCACCTACTTTAAAGGTGA
>ERZ802830.320-NODE-320-length-47456-cov-15.9546_pt1 | contig 47456 bp, 69 predicted proteins | sample MGYA00345654_ERZ802830 | MGnify/ENA primary metagenome ERZ802830 (study PRJEB30503, sample SAMEA104212375) | marine metagenome | biome: Westerlies Biome; feature: [SRF] surface water layer (ENVO:00010504) within the epipelagic zone...; material: water...
GTTTGTGAACGCGTACGATGGTGGGACTAAAAAGGAATTTGATTTGTAAATAATAATTGTATTTAGAAAAATAGGACTATTTTAAGTTATGTGGTAATGACAAAAAAAGTAACCACTGAAGATTTTATACGTAGAGCTAAACAGAAACACGGTAATAGATACGATTATTCATTGGTTAATTATACAAAAGCTAAAGAATATGTTACAATAATATGTTCTACACATAGAGAATTTCCACAAACCCCGGATAGTCATTTACATGGGGCCGGGTGTCCAGGTTGCGCTCGCGATATTTTAGGTTTTTCAAAAAGATTAACACTAGATGAATTTAAAGAAAGATCTAAAAAAATACACGGTGATATATATGATTATTCAAATATAACAGAATATAATGGACAGATAAACTCTGTTACTATAAAATGTAAAGTACACGATACATTTTTTACTCAAACATTTAAAGAACATTTGAGAGGTAAAACTGGGTGTGAAAAGTGTATAAATGATAAGAAAAAACAAACGTCCATAGAAAGATACGGAGTTGATAATCCGTTAAAATCTAAAGAAATTCAAGATAAGATTAAACAAACGTCCATAGAAAGATACGGAGTTGATAATCCGTTAAAATCTAAAGAAATTCAAGATAAGATTAAACAAACGTCCATAGAAAGATACGGAGTTGATAATCCGTTAAAATCTAAAGAAATTCAAGATAAGGCTAAACAAACGTTGAATGAAAGATACGGAGTTGATAATCCGTTAAAATCTAAAGAAATTCGAGAAAAGGTAGAGGATACAAATTTAAAAAGATTAGGTTTCAGAAACGCTTTAAGTTCTCCGGAAGTTCAAAAGAAAAGAAAAGAAACGATTATTAAAAATTTTGGATATGACCATCAGATGAAAAACCCCGATTTTTTTCGAAAACATTGCAATACAATTTTTAAATATAGAACATACATTTCTCCAAGTGGTAAAGAGTATAAACTTCAGAGTTTGGGCGAAGAAAAATGTTTTATTGAATTAATTATAAAATTTGGTGAAGATGATATTGTTCAAAATCAAACGGAAGTTCCGAAAATAAACTGGTTTGATAATGAAGGTATAGCACATAGGTACTATTGTGATTTTTATATAAAAAGTATAAAAACAATAGTTGAAGTCAAAAGTCCATGGACAGAAGAAAAAGATATAGAAAAAATAATTAAAACAAGAGAAGAAGCCCTTAGAAATGGTTTTAATTATCTATTTATGTCATATAAGGGTGTTAAAGCTAATAAAATTAAAAATGAATTATATACGTGTAAAGGACCTATCCATTTTATTAGTTATTCTATTAAAGAATAAAAACATAAACTTTATATAACAATGACAACAACGTACAACCAACCCCCGTGTGAATTCAAATACAAAATCGACTCGTGTTCGAAAGTCGTCGATGGTGATACCGTCGATGTTCTTATCGATTTGGGGTTCGACGTACTCATTCGCCAACGCGTGAGATTGCTCGGTATCGATACTGAAGAATCTCGAACACGTGATTTGACCGAAAAGATTTACGGGAAACACGCCAAGAAGAAACTTGCCGGATGGGTAACGAAAGCCGTCGAGTGTGATAAGGACGATATCGAGATCGAATTGAGATGTCCCGAACGTGATTCGGTCGGTAAGTACGGGCGCGCACTCGGCGAACTTTGGGTTCACGAGGACGGGGTTTGGACGAACGTAAATAAGTGGATGTGCGAACAAGGCTACGCCGTTCCGTACGTCGGACAAAACAAAGACGATGTTCGAGAACACCACATGTTACACAGGAAAATGTTAGCTGATCGTGGCGAACTCGTTATCGATGAAAATGGAACCTTTTTAACATCGAAGTAAAATTAAAATTTTTTCCCAAATTGGGACTTTCGAAGATTTATACCATTACCGCACCCTCGACCTAAAAAGCGGAGTTGTTGTTTTCGAAATTCCTTATCAATATTTTCTTTTATTTTACTTACTGTTTTTTTACCAAGTTGATCAATAAATGATTTTTTGTCTAACCCATTACATATTTTATTTTTAGAGTTTATATAGTCTTCTAAATTTTTACGATTTCTTTCCGTGTTATTATTTACCATTTTTATATACGGAGATTTAAATTATTTTCTTCTTTTATATAAATGAATAATAATAAATTTATAAATAAAGCCAATGAGTTAAAAAAACGTTACAAAACTAGACTCACGACACCATGGGCTAAAAATAATGTTATTGAATTTCATAATTCACAATTATTTAAAAATAATATTAAACTTAGAAATAGGTATAATGTGTTAGAAAAACGTATTAAATTTATAAAAGAAACTATAAATCAAACCAATAATCAAAAAAAGAAATTACAAAAGGAATTACAAAAGGCTTTAAAAAATGCAGAAAAAAATTTAAAAAATCACAAGGCGGCACTGAATTTCAGAAAAAATATTTTTAATAACTTCAATCATAAAAATTTGAACAGGTACGAGCATGAATTCGGTACGATAAAGAGACCTCCCACTAAAAAAAAGAAACTTTTAACTAATGCTCAAAAAAAAGAAAAGGCGAGGGGATATGATAAGAAACGCATACTTACCGAATATCAAAAACAGGTGAAAAGGGAAAGGGAGAAGAAAAGAAGGGAAAACATGACTGAAGAAGATAAGATTAAAAGAAGAGCATATTTTAGGGAATATTATAGGTTACACGGAAAATAGATAATATATAATTAATTATATTTCACATACGGAACATGTTCTATATAATTAAGTTTAAGGCATTATATTTTTTAAATCTTTTTTAGCCTTATTAAGCTTCAATCGATATTTTCGTTTATTTCTATTAAAAATTTCTTTTCTGTTTTTAATATTTGCATTTGATGCCCCATTATTTTTCATTTGCTTGATAGCCTTTTTCTCCTTATTGTCTAGAATACTTATATTCCCTTCATACCTGAATATCTCGCGTTTTAAATAATCAATTTCCCACTTGTTTTCTTGGGTTAAATTTCTTGGTTTATTTTCTACAGTTTTAAAATTCTGTAAAAGTCTTTTTGGTTTAACACGCTTTTTGCGTTCGTTAAGAAAATTGTTTAAAGCATTTGAATGTCGAATTTCACTATGAGTTAAATTGTTCGCCAAGAGTACTTTTATTTTTTCAGTTAGAGGATCTATTTTTTCAATCTTATTTCTGTATAGGTCTTTAAAGGTTTTTTTAATATATTTTTTATGGTTTTCAATTTCGCGGTTGGACATGATACGCGGACGAAGTCCTTTCTTTTTTGAAGCGAGACCCTTGTTGTGTAAAGTGATTAGTCTTTTCCTTTGTTTTAAGTTGTTTAGTCCGATTTGAGTTCTTTTAGTAATTTTTGATCGTTCTTTTTTTAAACTGTTAATATCCCAATTACTCATTAATATAAATGAATATTTTAATTAGAAAATTCGTATTTTCTAATCCATAAATTACACACCCATTTTTCACCTGACTCTACCGGCTTACCACCGTGTAAAGCTTTTTTTGTCATACACTCATAATTATTCAACGTATGAAAAAAAAGTGCATCACCTTTTTTAAGTTTATATTCCTTATTCAAATTTGGAAATTCAGTTCTACCACCTTCATAATCATCGTTCAAAGCAATTATAAACGTATACATACGTATATTATCGTCATCCTTGAACGTATCTTGGTGTGGTTTATAAAACCCACCGGGTTTGTACTTTAAAACCTGTAAATCTTCACAATTTCCTAAAGGACGATCTGTCATAGATACACATTTACGAACAAGTTTATCCACGGTAGGATCATCAGATCTGGCTAACCACGCAGTTTCACTTTTTCGAACAGTCTTATCTATATCTCTATCTTTAGAAACAGTTGATGTTTGAAGTTTTTTTGTTGTAAGATTCTTAATACGTTCGCACTCTTCATTTGTTAAAACGTTACGGACAACAACGGGTTTATTATACCTCGGTAAAAGGTATAAAAATACTAAGACTATACTCACGAATAAAAGTATTCGACGTATATTCATTTAACTATTACTAAGAATATTATTTTTAACCGACCATAATAATCCATAATATGCTGGTAATACGTATAGATTAACCTTACTTTTATTAAAATCATCTGTAAAACCATCGACGTAATGAAGTGCAGAAAACGATGCAAAAAATAGGGAACCCATATATACGAAATTGTTTATTTCAGACATGTAATATGTACTCTTAAGAACACCTAATACGGTATAAAGGTGAATCCTTTGCCTATGGTGTTCGAATTCCAAAGGCCTACTTTGTAAAGTAAATAAAATAGACATCATATAAAATAAAATTTCAATAATATTAAATTTGTATTCCCATTGATACCCGATCATAAATAAACTCAAATACGAAGTTATAACAGACGCTTTGTATATTTGTTGTTCTATAAATATGTTATCACAAAATGCATTATATAAGTGATATATTGCTCTAGAAAGACAATACAGATTAACTGCTACAGTTGTACAATTCACAGTGAATAAGTAATATATGAGTGTTGTTGGAATCATGCATGTATATGCATCGACAAGTTCTATAGGTTTTAAAATTTGAATGTTCATATATACTTTATAAAGCACGTATTCTTTAAGATAACGGAACAATTATATTATTCGGAACAGATGCATTATACCGATTTCGTATTTTTGTAATTGTTGAATTTGAATACAATGTAAGTTCTCGTATTGTAGTCATGATATCTAAAGATGTATCTAACATCCATTGTCGCATAAGATCACCACACGCGTTAGTATACATTTCGTAAATGTTCCTTATATCTAAGTGTTTATCACTTTGTTTATCCCTTCTTTGTAATTCGATTTTAAAATCTTCTTCGGAAACACGATTTAACATATAAGATATTCTCAAATGCGTATTATCTTCGTCGTATATATCACCGTACTTATACATAATATCTCGATCCAATTTATGTAATACTGCACACATATCTAATATGTTATCAGGTGCACCAACCGAAGATAATTCACTATACGTAGGTCTTCCTCCACATGGAATATCACCGTGTTCTCTAGAACGTTGTTTAAACTCAAAAAAATGTGGATTATGTATTCTACCAACAACAATAGTACCCGAACGCCAATCAAAAGCTGTATTACAATTAGTACACCACATCTGCGCACACCCGTCTATTTTATGAATCATCGTACTACATTTAGGACACGGTCGTGTATCTTTGTTAATAAGTTTCATGGTTTTTACTAATTCCGGATTACACTTATGATTTTCTTCAATAGGCTCAAAACACTTATCACAAAAAGTCTTTTTACATAAACCACACTTCCAATTCTCATCAATGAACCCTCTACAATCTTCGGTAGGACACATCCGAACAAATTTTCTAGATGTATCTTCATCTACATTCATATACCGTAATCGATCCATCTCGTCCGTTGTATTTTCTAAACGCACGCGTACATCCCTTTCCCAACTATCGTAATACCGACCATCTTGACCTCCTATGTGTGCATCTTGTCGTCCTATCTCTATATGTGCAAGAAGATTAAGTAATTCGTAATATAAGTGTCTAAGATCGCGCAATTTAATAATACGTTCAACTTGTGGCTGTGTTTCTGGCATACGAACCTTTTCCCTTTCAAAAAGAACATTTTCCCTATGTTTCTTATAATCAGTATTCCTAAATCGTTTAGTACAAAATGAATCTACAAATTCTCTATTCAATTCGTGTTTGCATTTCATACAATGTGGATCTTCTATTGACGATAGCATGTATGTCTGAACACACTTTCTACATGATTCGAAATCACAAAAAGGACACGTTACCTTTTTGTGATTTGTTTTATTAAAACTATCACAACACACGGAACACGATCCCATTATTATATGAGATACGTTTTTTATCTTTAATTACTGTTTGACTTTAAAAGGACCTACGTGGTTCAATGAAAATGCGGTAATAATAGCAAATATAACGAGTGGTAAATCATACGCAGGTTCGGATTTCGATGTCCATCGTGTTGTAAAAAACACGGATATGAAGACACCAGTTGCTCTTATAATAGCTTCTAAGTTTGGATTCATTGTAATTTATATATACTTACATTTTTTTCTCATCAAAAAAAGGGTTCTTATCGAGTTTCCCGTCGTGAAACAAAACGGGGTTATAACTCGTTCCGTCTGCATAATACACTTTCGTATAAAACGATTTTGAGTTTTGATCCCAAACACTTTTTGGTTTTAAACCACACTTGTACAAAAGTTTTTCATGCATATCATCACGACTTCCCACAAATTCATTCGACTTATTACCCTTAACGATAGTTTTTGCTTTCTTCTCATCACTAATAGAGCGCGCGTAGTGTGCCATCACGGATGATAGACCTCTGTGCATGTTTTATTATTGATTAGAATATAATTTTTAAGTATGTTTTATTATTTTGACGGTGGTTGTTTCATCGCCATTTTCACTACAAAGAATATACTACAGAAAAAAAGACAACACGACGAACAGTACGAAAGTATAGGTAAAAATGCAAACATCAACGCTGGACCACTACCACCGTTAGTACTCGAAACACCTTTAGCGACTTTTTTACCTGATTTAGGTTGTGGTGTTGGGGCAGGGAAATCGGCCGGTGGTGGATCTATACCGAATATATTATATGCACTATTACATTTTTCTACAGTTGCTTGTTCATTATTGAGTCTTCGCGTACAATCATTATGCTTCGTACATGGATAACATATCCTCTTAATTTTTTCTAAATCAGCTTGAGCTGGTTGAATTCTTTTTATCGCGCCTTGTATCGCCATTTAAATTTATGTAATATTTTTATTTCTGATACTTCGTCCGTTTGTTTAATTGTGCGAGTCGCGTCTTTACTGCCATTTCAGATACACCTTCGTTAATATTTTTCTTGAGACGACTTACATTTTTAGCCGCACGCTTGCCCATGGTATTATTAACCAACTTCTTAAGGTTTGCCTTTTTGTTTTTTGGTGGAGGCGGTGGTTTATTTTTCATTGCGTTTATTAATTTTGCTTGAACTTGTTTTCTTTTAAGATTTGCTTCCTTCGCCTTACGGTTCGCTTCTTCTTTCGCTTTATTATTAGCAGCTTTCTTCGCTTCCATATTTCTTTCTATGTTTCCTATAATTCTTTTATACGCTTGATTTGCACCCATTCCCTGAGTTCCTCTAAAAATTCCCTTTCTCCATTCTTTCAAATTTGCTCTATCAATGTATTTTTTACGATCGGCTTTCGACATATTCTTATGCTTGTTAGCAAGATACTTCGCAATGTTTTTCTTAACTTCTTGGCGTTTCTTTTTATTTTCCGCTTCGTTAAAATTACCGTTTAACTTTTCGGATTTGATTGTTTGCTCAATACCCGGTGCAATATTTCGAATTTGAACACTGTAATTTTTGAGTTGGTTCAATAATTTATTTTTAATTTTTTGGTTCATTTGTGTTTCCTTAACTTTCTTTGTAAGAGATACACGCATTTGTGTATTTTGTGAAGCTTTCTTTTTATTTTCAGCCTCTTTTTTCTTCTTTTCTTCGTCTTCCTTTTTCTTTTTTGCGAGTGCCTCTTCCTTCTTTTTTGCGATCATTTCTTCCTTCGCCTTTCGATTCGCTTCTTCTTTTTCTTCCTTCTCCTTTCTTTGTTTTGCAAGTTCTTTTGCTTTACCAATAGCATTGGACTTTATGGTATTAAAATTTTCACCCTTTTCGAATCGTTTAAGAAACGCCATTTTATTTGTATTTGGCAGGTTTTTAGAATTGTTTAGGATTTTACTCAGAAGTTTTTGTTTCTTTTCTTTCTCTTTTGCCAAACGGTTCGCTTCTTCCTTCGCTTTCTTATTAGCAGCTTCCTTTGCCTTACGGTTCGCTTCTTCCTTCGCTTTCTTATTAGCAGCTTCCTTTTCAGCTTTTTCGAAATTTGCCAACGCTTTATTTGCCGCTGCTTTCTTATTAGCAGCTTCCTTCGCTTTACGGTTCGATTCTTCCCGTTTTTTCTTCTTTTCTGCGGCCTCCGCTTTCGCCGCCTCCGCTTCTTTCTTCATTTTATTTACTTCAATTTGTTTTTGTGCCAATTTCTTAGCCACGTTATTATTAGAAGGTTGTTTTTTCTTTATTTCCTTATTTACTTCAAGTATCGCTTTATTATAATTTGTTATAGAACCCGCGATTATTTTCTCAACGATTCGATTTGTTTCCAAAGTTTTAACATTATTATTTTGAATATATTTCTTGACTTTATTCGCCAATTCTATTCTTTTCACGGAATTGACCTTATTGTTAGCCACATTTTTATTTATTGGACCAGATCTACCAAGTGTTGGTCTATTTGGTTTGTTTTTCCATTCGTTATTTTCTTTCTTTTCTTGTTCTTTCTTTTCGGCCTCCTTTTCTCTTTTTTCTAATGCCAATTCACGATATTTAGTTATTTGGGTTTCAACCGCCTCCTTTGTTTTTGCAGCAAACCATCCACCTTTTTCGAACTTGTTAATATGTTTTTTAATGGCGTTATAGTTTTCGTTTTTACCATACTTGTTTCTCAAATTTTGAACATTTTTTCTTTTAACTGCATTAGCTGCATTATTATTTACAGATGTAGATTTAGTAAGCTTTGGTTTGTTATTATTGTTATTGTTATTTTTATTGTTATTGTTTTTCTTGTTATTTTCTTTTTCTTTTTCTTCCAAGTTCTTTTCAAATTGATTTGCAGCCCTTTTCTTCTCGAGAGTTTCAATATTTGTTTTTAATGCATTAATGGAATTGTAATACAAATTACCTTTACCAAACCAGCCATTCTTCTGTGCTGTTCTGTACCTTTCAATCTTTTCCATCATTTCCTTATTACCCGCGTGTAAACCTTTCAAATTTTGAACGTTCAAGTTTCTTTGGTTTTGTTCCGCTTTTCTATTCTTAGCCTCTTTTTTGATTTGCGCTTCCTTTTTTGATTTTTCAATTTGTTTCTTGAGATCAGCAATTATCGACTCGACGGATTTTTTAGGTTCTTTATTCGTGCGATTCAAAACTGTATTCTTATTATTGATATGATTTCGAGCATTATTCGTATTCAAAAAGTTAGAAAGTTGTTGTTTTCTATTTACCTTAATTTGATTCGACAATTTAGTAATCATATTCTTTGCAACATTCGTATTCTTTTGTTGGTTTATTATATTTTTAACATTTTGACTTTTCTTATTCAAAAATGGGTTATTTGCTGCGAATTTCTCGAGGGTTTTGATTTGTTCTTGACGCGCCTTTTTACGTTCATCTTCAACTCGTTTATTGTTTGCCGCTTTTAATTCATTCAACTTTTTATTCGCATTATTAACGTTTGGATAAATACGCTTTCCTTCTCCACCAAACATCGTTTTATGGCGCTTACCCGATTCAAAATTAGATATAACGGCATTTTTCTTTGCATTACCAACTCCCCACTTTTGTCTCAAATTCGCCGCACCAGCTTGTCTTTTTGCCTTATTTTCTGCATTTTTTCTTTCTTTTTCTTTTTGTTCTTGTAAATTTTTATTGTTTTTATTATTCGGTTTAACATTTGGTACGTTTGGTTGTGGTTGTGGTTGTGGTTGTGGTTGTGGTTGTGGTTGTGGTTGTGGTTGTGGGTTGTTGTTTTTATTGTTTTTATTGGTGTTGTTGTTTTTATTGGTGTTGTTGTTTTTATTGGTATTATTATTAGAATTAGAATTGTTATTTGGTCTCTTTTTTATAGGAGATGGATTCTCATCAATTGAACTGTTATTCTTTGAATTGTTATTATTATTTGAATTGTTATTACTGTTATTATTGCTAGTTATCGGTGATATAATTTCACCATGTACTCGAACTTTCGCTAATTTTTCTAATTTGTTCTTCTTATTCTCATTGCTTATATTTGAAGAATTAAGTATATTTTTAACATTTTGACGATTTAAATTTAATCCTAAAGTATTTTTTGCATAAGACACTAAATTTTGTTTATTATTACCACTTTGAATCGTCACATTTAGTGGATTATTATTCGTTTTAACATTTGGTTGTGGTTGTGGTTGCGGCTTTACATTACCTTGTTGAACAGTAGGTTCTTGCTGCACAGTTGATTGTGGAATATTAGTCGAACCAGTCGAACCTTCACTATTAGATCCACCACTCTTTGTATTTACTGTTCCAGTTACTTGAGTCTTAGCACCTTTTCGAAAGTTTGTAGGTGACGCAAAATGTACCTTTCTTTCCTTACCGAGGGTTTTGTTGTGTGTTTCGCGTCTATGTTCTTTTAACCAATTCTTAAAACTATTATTCGACATATTAAACAGACCTTTATTCCACAAAGTCTTCTTAATCTGTTCATCTGTCTGTTGAAAGAATAACCGTTTTTTAGCTAAACGTGCAATTTCCGCATTTTTATTATTTATCTTTGGTCTTCCAAACAGGAATTCAGATAAACGATCTCCTCCTTTCTTTGCAGAATTCACTCTATTCAGGGCTTCTTTAGCCTTATATGCTTCCATGGGTTCTTTACGTAAAAATCCACCTGGTGCTCTCCCAAACGCAACTTTACGTTTATTATTGTTATTCTTGTTATTCTTGTTATTATTAACTGATATAGAAGAATTGTTCTTATTATTCCTATTACTATTCACGATGTTAGTCCTATTAGAATTATTACCTCTATTAATTCCTTTAGTATTAGTATTAAGGTTATTCCTATTCGGTATGTTACCATTATTTGTAGTATTACTGATCGAATTATTCGTTTTTATGGTATTGTTATTAGGCATTACCGCATTCGTGTTATCCGGTAAAGATGATTGAATAATCTTCGTTCTTTGAACTGAACGAAGTTTAACAGGTTCGTATATATTTAACGAACGAAGGCGCCTACCTATAATACCCTTTAAATCAGATTTAGTAAGGTTTTTATCAGCGTGTCTAGAAACACCTACCTTCTTAGCAATACGTCGTAAAGTAGTGGCCTTTACATCCGAACTAAAAAGTTTTTGAAAATCACTCTGTGTTAATGGTGACTTCCTATCTAATAAATATGACCTATCTTTACTCAAAACTAATGGAGGAAACGGTAATTTACCGTCCTGGATAGATGAGTATACGTCGCATATTTGACTTCGTGTTAATTTTAAATCTCCACCTGTATTTTTCTTAATGAGTGTCTTGAGATTTCTTATATCTATTCCTGGATCGCACGCGTCCATATTGTTATAAACCAACAAAAAAAGTTTATAACAATATTTATCATTTACTTTCAAGCCCTGTCAAATACAATTTCATCTTTTCTTCGTAAGACATGTTAAAATTAAACACATCGACTTGACCTATATCTATATCAACTACCTTACTATTTTTCAATTCACACGTCTGTCGATTATTTAACGTAGAAGAAATCAAGGCCTCTGCAAACTGTTTAGGACTTTTTATATCTTCTATAAATTCAGTTTCCATTTTCATACGAATACAGAGTACTTTATCTGGTCTCTTATCAAGAAAAGGTGCAGTTGGTAACGTTTCTAAAGTACCTCCATCCACATATACCATACCATCATACCTATACGACGAAAATATAAAAGGTATAGCTATGCTCATACAAAGCGCATCTATAACTTTCATATCTGGATGTGTATCTTTAGAAAAATACACGGTTTTAGATGTATTAACGCAAAATGCAGATATGTATATCTTCTTCTCTATATCCGAAAACGTTAAATCTGATTCAAATAATTCTACAAATTTCTCACGTATAGGTTTCAAATCAACTAAACCATACTTATTCATGAAACACTTCAAATTAAGTTTAACCAATTTATTACCTTCGAGATCCGCCAATTTTTTCACTATCTGATCTATATCAAATCCAAGTGCTAAAAATAAAATTAATATAGCACCTGCTGATGCACCCGAATACTCTTTTACATTAACTAGAGATGGTTCTATTGTTTTTAGATAGCCTAACATGGAAAAACCACCCATAGCACCTGGACCAATAACAAGATATTCCATCTCGTCGGTATCACTTAATAATATTGAGGAAATTGCTTTCTTAAAAGAGCGAACACGACCGCAAATACCACCGCGTGAATAATTGCTGCATTTAAGCTTGTTTGTCCCGATGCCCAGACACCCTTTGTTCCTGGTGGAATGGTCAAAAGAATACCTGGACTGAGAAGAATAAAGAGTACAGTCGTAACAATAAGATCGTTCTTCGTAAGAACAAGACCCATAGCCTTTGACACGAGAGAGAAGGCTAGAAAGAATACGAGTGCATGGAACAAAACGGCGGTTCTTCCTGTGAATCCATCCTTGAAAGAAATTTTGGACCCGTCTGTTCTGAGAAGAATACCTGGACTGAGCGCTAAAAAAAGAGATGCTGGTATAGTTATTTTTTTCGATGTAATATCTGGTAACATGTTTGTATATATATTCATTACATAATTATCTAATGTTTCGAATTATTATAACAAAACTCGACAAATTCGTCATAATTTGTATAATTTAGTATGCGATGTGACATAGCCGCATCGTATAGATACTGTTGTAGTATCCCCCACATATAACGAAGATCGTCTTGGTTTTGCATTTCCCAATCGTTTATATGAAGAGGTTCGTCTTGGTTATATTCGTCTTCAATATCACTATTTTCAGCTTCATTACCGTTCATAGCCTCATAGACGTACTGATTCCAAACCATTTTTATTTATTCTTGTTTTTTATCTTTTATACCCGTAAGAGAAAGTGAAGTAGATTCTTTTGTTGGTAAGTTTTCGAGTATAACCTTTAAGCAACTTTCTGCCTGGGATTCGTTTCCGTTAAAATAAGTTGTAAGTCCTTCCTTCACTGAGGCTTTATTTAAACCTTGTTTTCTTGAACTTCTCCTTACCGAAATTTTTCCCTTTTTAAGATTAACTACATCGAGTCCATTATCCATCATAAGTTTCTTAACTTGTAATTTAAGAGCTTTTTCGGCCTGGCGTAAAACCTTTATATCTTCATTGGCTTCTGTAATTTGCTTGTTAAGTTCAACCAATTTAGAGACGCTGTTAGAAAGTTCGTCTGAAGGAGCTTGAGACATGTTTATTAAATTATATCTAGATTCTTTAAATTATTTTTTAACACAATGGTCTGCGCATAGTATCTGGTGCAATAGTAGAGTTATTCCACACAAATGGCTCCTTACCATTTGGTGGATCGGCACGAACTTGTTGATTAGCATTTCTCAAAGCGCCACCAACAGTTTCTGGGAAACCGATTTGGGCACGTGGTTCGAGGAAGTTTTGTCCTTCAAGAACGTCTTCTGGTGCAAATTCACCAAAATCTTCTTGGGACGCAACCTCGCGTGGGAGAAGTGACGAAGCGAGACCTGTACCCGCCTTCATTTGGCATGCAGGTGGCGCTGCCGCACCTTCGGTAGATGGACCTGGAGCCGCACCAGTTGGCGCAAAAACGCTTTCCTGAACAGAATAATTTGATGTGGTATTGAACATGAGGTAGATCACCGCCGCGATCGCGAGGGCAATGAGGACCTGTCTAGGGGAAACTTTTCTCATCTTCATTGTATCTTTATATATACTAAATAAATTTTTTTATTTGGAAACTTCATCCTCAAACATGCATTCGTCTGGGTATGTTTCTACAACTTCTTCTGGTTCCGGAATTTTTTCTTCTTCGTGAATTTTCATCTGAACAATATTCCAAGATGGTCCAAAGTGCGATCTTGCAAACCACAATCCCGAAAATTCTATAAAAACGGAACACTTTACACCTGGAGAAACATTATCGAAATCAAATGATTCTCTCTTAGAATCAAAAACTCTAGTCGCTTCAATTCTTTCTGCTGTAATAACATCATCTTTTATGTATGCCTTTGCAATCGTTTTTTCAGACACTTCTTTACCAAACCATTCTTGGCTATTCTGAAGCGCCGACTGAACATTTTCTGCGTGAACAGCTTCAACTTTGGCCTGATTATCATCTCCTGAAATATCAAAAGATATTTCACCTGTATTTTTGTCGATATCCAAAACATCAACACCAATTAACTGAACAAAGCACTTTTTCTTGTCTTCTGTAAAAACCTTAACATGTCGCATACCATCGTCTGCTTTTGCTGGAGTATCGTATATCATTTTTATATACTACAATGGTTTCATTTCTTTAAACCAATAAATGGTATCATTGCTGATTTTTCGAGTACTGGTTTAGGAACCCACTGATCTCGAATTGGTTTGAAACCGTATAGGGTTTCTGTCATATTTACATTGTTTATTTTTGAAGGCAAAGGTCTTGGTTTAGATGGTCTAAAATTCATTTCATTACGTACATACGATTGATTTGGATTTGGTTTCCAGGCCATTTTTTCAAGGTTGAATATTTGATTCGATTGTGTTCGTAAGTAATTTGGTGGTGTTCTCATATTTACATGATTAGCTTTTAAACCGTAAAATATGTCTTTACTAAGTTTTGGTTTAGATGGTGTAGTTGTAGATAAACGGTACTTTTTAGGATTAACTTTCGAGGCTTTTTTAATTAAACCCGGACCGACCTTTGTATAAGTTCGGAATTTGTGTGCAGGTTTTCCATATTTTATACCGACCTTCTTTGCGATAGTATCTATAGAATCCGTACTTAAAAGTTTCTTTTTCGTCATTAATCTACCCAATGCAAGCATACGTTTGCGGTCCTTTTCCTTTTTACCTGGTCTAAGACCCATCTTTTGCATGGTGTATATGTCTTCGATAAGATAATGCTTTGTCGGTATGCTAAGATATTTATACCTTTTTAAATAAGAGAGGTTCTTATTTTGATTTGCAAATGTCATGTTAGTACCACCACTAAAATTTGCCTTTGCAACGTTATAACCAAGTTGGTTTGGGCGCATGAACGCAATATCAAGAATACCACCAAAATTTTTATCTTCAAGCTTACCAGTTTTCGTATTAACCAAACGAAACTTCATATCTAACGTAAATAATTCAACATCAATAAGTACATTTGCATTACCCTTAACATTTTTACGTTTAGGCATTAATGAATACCTTCGTGTAACATGATACCCCTTAGACCCTTTATCAGTTGCAGTTGCTAAACCGATATACCTTGCAATTCTATACCCCCAATTTGTTCTATATACAGCATTAGCATTATTACTATAATTAAATTTGTCTTCGTTAAAATATTGTTCTGTTTCTGTAATAACTTTATTTATAATTTTATAATTATCACGTTGTGCTATTTCACCCAATTTATTCCAAAGTAAAAGTTTAACGGCTTGTAATTTACCAAAATACTTATTATCGGGTTTCATTTTAGGTACAAATTTCGTATCAATATCCGATGTTATTACTCTATCATTTCCAGTTAAATAAAAATTTACAGCTTCACCACCACTAATGATCAAATCACCCATTGGTTTCAAAAACTTCGTTAAATCGTCTATTATATCATACATAAGTGGGCGTATTGATTCTGTGACGAGTACCTTAGCAGCTTCATCAAACGTTTCGTTTGGGTAAAGTCTTTGTACGCGAACTCTAAACTTTTTTATATTTTCTTTACTATACTCTGAAATGTATTTATACAGGGCTTTATCACCAAAACACACTTTCTTCTTTACCCAATCTTCAATAGTTTTTTCAGTAAATTCGTTAAATAAATAAAAGAAATTTTTAGGTAAATTCTTTACCTTCTTTACTGGTAAATTTCTACCAGGTGTTAAAGGTTTAGATTTTGATTTAGTAACCATTATTATATTGCGTATATAATAATATGGATTGTCAGAAGGACGAACATAAATGCGATGAAATCTGGGGTGAATGTAGATGCTATGCTGACTCACAAAACTATTACTACTTAGAAGATCAAGTATGTGGAATTAGAAGAAACGGGTACATCGTTCCCTGTAAAGCCGGTTGTTGTGCAGGTGGATGTCCTGGACAGTGTAAAGGAGTAAAACCAAGACAACCATACGCGTTTGGTTACCTTTACCCGTTTGAAATAAAAGGTATTTTTACAACGTCTATATCCTGTACTCTTGCATTGATTGGTTTGAGTACTTATTTACTACATTGGAAAAGAACTTAAAGATAGACCTCATATTCTATATATAAAAATGTCCATTGAAACTGTTCTCGAAGAAATTGCTGCACTCCGCTCAGATGTCAAATCACTTTCTAAAATTGTTAGAAAAATTAAGGCGAAACAAGACGACCCAACTGGTGAAAAGGCAGCTTCTCGCGCAATGAATAATGGTTTCAATAGAAAACAAGCTATCTCCGAAAAACTCAGAGCATTCCTTGATCTTCCACAAGGAGAACTTGTTTCTAGAAGTACCGTAACGAAAGCTATCAACAAGTATGTCACCGATAATGGTCTCAAAAATCCGGATAATGGTCGCATTTTGATTCTCGACGATAAGCTCAGGAATCTCCTCCAACCACCGGCAGATGTTGAAATTACATTCTTGAATTTGCAAAGGTATTTAAGTCCGCATTATACCAAAGTTGAATAAATTACCTACCTAAGTAAAAAAATAACTTAAAAAATATTTACATATTATAATAAACAACAATGATTATCGATAGAAAATCTATCGAAAACCTTGTTGGTACAAAAATATCAAATATAGATTTGTACCAAAAAGCATTTAGACATAAATCCGTTTTAAAAGAAAATGAAAATGTAGATGGTTCTTTCGAAACACTCGAATTTATAGGTGATTCCGTTTTAGGGTTTGTTATTACAAAATTTCTATTTGATAGATACGAAAATAAACAAGAAGGATTTCTTACAAAAGCTCGAACAAAACTTGTTAGAGGAGAAACACTCGCAAATATTGCTACAAAACTCGAACTTTATAAATGGGTTCAAATGGATGAGAAGGGTATGCGTAATGAATGGAATAAAAATCCAAAAATACTCGAAGACGTATTCGAATCACTCGTTGGTGCAATATATATGGATCTCGGATTACTTCATGTAAAGCAATTCATACTTAACATATACAATAACCCAAATTTCGTTAATATGAATTGTATAATGATAGACGATAACTTTAAAGATCATCTCATGCGTTATTGTCAAACAAACAGTCTCAACCTACCAGAGTATAGAGTTGCATCTCACGAAAATGGAATATTTTATATTGACGTATATGTCGATAATGTATTCCTAGGAAGAGGATGGGCAAAGAATAAGAAACAGGCGGAGCAGTTTGCTGCAAGAAGTTTCTTCTACCCACCTCACTTAAACAGTACTTAAACAATAAAAGCTCTATATGATCATAAAATGTATAAAATGTTAAAACCCTGTCTGTATATTGCTGGTGGTATAGTTGGTATTATCACTGGTATAAAACTACTTTTTTTATGGGATAGAAGTAGTTATTCACCACCTAACTCTCCCACACATGGCAAAGTAAAAGATGACGATGAATATGATATGAATTCTTCTTCGTCCGAGGAGATTATAGTTGTTGAAAAGGATTTGTCGTCTCGAAGTGGTCATACCATAAAATCAAAATTTGAACATAAAATTATGAAATTGTCACATATGAAAAAGCAGGATCTTATTGATGAATGTATTCGTAGAAATATTAAATGTGTTGGTACTGTACGTGTTTTACGCGAAAGATTACGTATTGCGCGCGAAGAGGAACGAGCTTAAAAGTTATAAAAGTGATTAATTTAACATGCATCCGAATGTTAAAAAGTGGTTAGAATTCGAATACGCACCACAGAAGTCACAGGAATGGCTCGATCTTAGAAAGGGAATGCTTACAGCAAGTGATGCAGCATCAGCTATAGGAGTAAATAAATATGAAACACCAAACCAACTTTTACTAAGAAAGTGTGGTAAAGGTCCAGTATTCACAGGTAACGAAGCAACACGACACGGTGAAAAATACGAAGATGAAGCACGCATACTTTATGAACAACGTCATAATGAAGTTGTTCATGAACTAGGCTTATGCCCCCACCCTAAATACCCATTTTTAGGTGGTAGCCCCGATGGTGTAAGTGAATCCGGAAAACTTGTAGAAATAAAGTGTCCCATGATGCGTGAAATTAAACCAGAAGTACCAGAACACTACATGCCACAACTTCAATTATGTATGGATATATTAGAACTCGAAGAAGCTGATTTCATTCAATATAAACCAGGTGATTTTAATTGGCCCAAACCCGAGGAATTTGTTGTCGTTAACGTAAAACGTGATAGATCGTGGTTTGAAAAGTACCTACCCGTAATGGATGAATTTTGGAAAAAGGTACTATACCACAGGGAACATGGTATAGAAGAACCCAAGCCAAGGAAACCAAGGAAAAAGAAAGAACTTATCAGACCAGAGTGTCCTATACAAACAGATGAAGATGAAGATTATTATGATGACTAATAATAAACAATGTTAAACAAGTCTGCATTTGCTAGTACAGTTTCCATTACGATCGCAATTACATTATTATATGGATACATATACAGTCAAACAACAAGCGACGATTTCGATTTCAAGGATCCACTTGACCCATACTACTTTTCCCTCATGACCATGAGCACAGTTGGTTACGGAGACTTCTCACCAAAATCCCGACGCGCAAAACTTCTCGTCATGTCACAACAAACTATCATATTAGCTGAAATAACAGCTATGGTAAGTAAAATCCTATCTGCTAAAATTTAAATACTACCACTTTTAAACAGTTTCCATGTTCAAATTTAAAAGAATTTGAAGATGAAAAAAATGTCAGGGTATTATAAATGGAAAAAACATTTGGTTCAAGAGCTGAAGTATGGCACGGCGTTGCCCTTAAAACTACAGGTGGTCTCGAAAAGAAAGATCTCACTCAAGATAAATACGGTAAAATCGTGAGTAAGGCTGCACGTAAAGCGGCACTTGCGAGATTAAAAGATGAAGGTAAAAAACATTTAGTTAAAGTGTTTAAACCAAAAAAGACAGGTTTCAAACTCCAGCCCAAGGAAGGTACAAAAACATATGAAAAGAAAATTAAGAAAATGTTGTAATATACTAAATAATGACACTTACTAAGTGGAATGAATCCGTTCGCATAGCTAAAGTTAAACTAGGTTTAGACCCCAATTCTTATACTGTTATAAGAGGCAAACTTCTCAAGGAAGCCCAAGCCATTTATCAAATACTTATATTAAACCAAAAATCTACAAAATAAACTGAAATCCCTTAAGTCTCTGTGGTTCATACACAACCAGCGAGTTAAGCTTCCAACTTACCCCAAACTTTTTATTCAAAAAATACACGCTATTCATTTCAGCAATAGCCGTTCCGGAATTTCTCGAATACAGACCATTCTTAATATCATCGTTTAAAGGTTTCTTTTCCTCATCGTAAACGTGAGGTTTTACCTTATCATCCATAGTTGAATCAACCTTAACACGAAACTTAGGTTCTCTATCAGGTGATTCCTTAATATTTGAATAAAACATGGGTTTGAGTTCCTCGACACTCATAATTTTACCAAAAATTTCTTGACTTTGTTCCGAAACGGCCGTAATTATCTTATATTCAAGTTCGCGAATAGATTTATAAAACTTTTGAACAAAGTTCCCGTCTTCGTCCCACCCTTTCATAGCAAAATCAATATTATATTTTGTCGGTCCCACTTCAGGTGTAAAACCAGATATACCAAAAGGCATATACATACGCGGAAAAATAATTTTCATTACTTTATCGTCCGTCGTACAAAGTGATATCTTTCGACCATCGTAGTTGGCAATTTTCAACGTATCTTTAGCATTTATAAACTTTGCCATTTTATAGCGAACTTTATAAATGTATATACTTTATAAACTTTAAGCATCTAACGATTTTTCCATCCTCCATTTGCACATTCGATATGAGGTCGAGTATTATAGCAATCCTGTTCCCTTTTTAAATCTCGGTCATATATTTTTTGTTGTGCATGTTCTTGTATTTTTTTAGCATTTGCATTTCGCATATCTAAAATTTCCTTTAGTGTCAGTGTATGATAAGGAAAATAACAAAGTTTTGCATCTCTTGGGTTTGACGGATTAGGGCATATATTACCCCTACTTTTATTTAAATAGTCCGTATCCAACCATTTTATTATATGCGACTCATCGACTTCACCGGGGCTGTCCTTGAAATTTTTCCATGTATTATTGCTTCTATGATGAAATTGAAAACTATAGTGGTGGTCAGGTAAAAAGGAAAATATTTCTTTTTTCTTTAACAAGTCAATTTTTTGTTTTTGAAACTTACGTTTAAATCTATCGGGGTGATCATTTTTATCATACGTACCACCAAAATTCTTATGCCTCCAAGCTTCATTATATTTTATATATTCTTCGTCTGTTAATTCATTTACACTTTTCTCTCCTTTAGAATTCATAGGTGGTCGAGGCAACGTCCCAGGTTTTGGTCCTTTAGGTGGTGGAGGTGGAGGTGGAGGTGGTAAGGTTTTAGATGGTAACGGTGGAGGTTCTGATTTTTTCTCCTTTTTCGGTTTTGGTTTTAGTTTTGGTTTCTCCTTTTCTGACCTGGGTTCTGATTCGGATTCCAAAGATTGTTTTTTACCTGATCTCGAAGTTAAGAATATAACTGATACTATCAATATAACCAAACAAACAACTATACCAATAATCATCGGAGTTTTACTAGAAGTATTTTTAGGTACATTCATACTTACTTATATACTACTAATTTTTTATATTAATCAAATGTAAATTCTTGAACATCAATTAAACTCGCATCAACTTTATCAGATGATATTGTTTCTTTTGATTTCTTAACTAAATTACCATAATTATCCAATAACTTAACATACGAACCCGCCCATCTATTTTTACAACAATCTTTTCTATTTGTTACTACAACTTTTTCTATTACTGAGTAATCTTTTCCCAAATCGATTTTAAAATAATTTGTTTTCGCATCATCATTTGTATGTCCAAAATTATGTGTATCCTCACTTCCGTCAAATAATTGTTCTGGTGGAAAACTTTTCATATCTTGATAAAATCCAGATCCCGACTCAACCGCCTCATTACCGAAACCTTTCACAATATTTACACCCCCTGAATATACTTCAATCTCACGTATATTCAAGGGTCTTGTCCAATCAGATTCTTCGTACCCAAACCATACGTATCGCATAGCAACCTTGGATGGTGGAGGTGGAGGAGGTGGAGGAGGTGGAGGAGGTATTAATTCTTCTTCATCGAATTCTTCATCGAATTCTTCATCGAATTCTTCATCGAATTCTTCATCGAATTCTTCCTCTGATTCTACATCAATTTCTTCACTGGATTCTTTACTGGATTCTTCAGGGATTGATTCCATGGAAGGTTCCGTTGGTTTTTCTTCCTCCATCCTCACCGCTAAAAATAACAAAATGATCGACATAACCAAACAACAAACAACTATACCAATTATCATTGGATTTTTACTAGAAGATTTATTAGCAACCTGAGACGCATTCATCTTTATATATTAACAAACTATTTTTTATCTCTCTTTTATCGATGGATCACCTGGTCTTCTTTTTACCCATTCATCATAATACTGACAAGTATCTCCAATCCAAGCTTTATTTTCGTGGTCCTGCACTAAACCTGTACATGTCCAACTTCTCTTCTTACCTTCAATAGCACATGAACGCTTACCATGGTCATTAGCAACACACTCGTTAAAATCTTTACATTTTCTCGCGTGGTCTTTACATGTCTTATCTTCACGACGCTTCTTATAATAATCCTTATTATCCGATGAGTGATCACCAACTATTAAAAATCTCTGAGGAGTTCCCATTTGACTAAGGTAATCAGTTTTTTGCCATAATTCATCTATCTTAGCAGCTGGACAATTAATATCAAGTTTATCTGGATATTCTGACCAGTAACCCCATGAATCAGTATCTTTCCTACCTATGATATATGGACTTGAACATATCTTACCACACCCCGGAACATCTTGTAATATATAACCACCGCGTTTATTAGTACATAACCAATTAAATCTACCTTCATCTAAACCCGTTTGGTAAGGTATTTTAAATGTAGTACTTTTCTTATTAGCGATATCGTACGTATAAGTCACGTTTTGTCGCTTACTTCTACCTCTATTTTGTTTTTCATGTATCTTTGTCACGCCATCTTCTTTTATTTTCCAACCAGGTGCATGGTGTCTAAATCTATACGTTATTTCAAACTTTTTTATCTTCGTAAGAGATTCAATAGTAAAAATAGATTTACCCTCTTCAGCTTTAAACGTTTCGTCTGAACTATCTAAAAGCCAATTCAGAATAGGAGCAGCACTCGCACAAGTCTTCGTCTTCTCGTCTTCCCTTTGAGATTCGTTTTGTCTTTGTGGATACGTTTTAAAACGAATACACTGAGGACTTGTAAGATCTTTAACAGAACATTCGGTAAATGATTTCTGACTTAAGTTTAACTCTTTACCATCGTGTAAAATTCTGTTAATTGAAATCCAATTACGATCATAATACCCCCCACTGTGACCAGTTCCCTGTGGAACTTTGGTGAGTATAAATTCATACAAATAAATTTTTACTGGTGGTGGAGGTGGAGGTGGAGCTTTCCACGCGTCAGGTCTTTTTGAAGAATCACTTCTTAATATCAATATAGCTGCAGTTATTATTACAACTGCAACCATAGAAATTGAAATAATTATAGCTAATTTTTTCTTCATACTATATTAAAAGTACATTTTTATTTATCGTTCTAAATACCATAAATAAAAATCTTTTATTTCTTTATTATTTTTTTTCCAGCCTTATTTACAGCTTTTCTCTTATTTTTTTTCGATGGTGAAGGTGGTAATGAAAAGTTTTTAAGACTTTCATAAAGATTTTTTGGTACCTTTTGTAATACTTTAGTAGCAAATCCTGGAGAAGGGAAATTATTTATTGCACTGGATTTTTTTGGTGACTTTTTTGGTGACTTTTTTGGTGTTGTTGCCATTTATATAGATTTATAATTTAATTTGAATTTGAATTTGAATTTGAATTTATTCTTTTTACATTTCTCATAATACTGAGTGTTTCCTTTCTAATTTCTTTATAAAATTCCTGTTGTTTTTCTATTTTATTTAACATATTCTGTGCATTGTTATATCTTTTCTTTCGTTCTTGCGGTGTCATTTTATTGAAACCGGTATGATTTACGCGTATAGATCGGTGTAAATCTTTCAATCTTTTTAGCATTACATTTGTTCTATCCAAAGCTTTCTCCAATCTAGATAATAAGTTTTTTTGTTGATTTGTGGCAAGAGGGTAATTCACAGTTTTATTTGAATTCGAATTTGAACCTATCCTTAATTGTGATAAACGACGCTTTATATTTTCACGTTTTCGTTTCGACATTTATATACCCTGATATTTTATGCTGAACACATAGCACACTCCGCTTCTAAACTAAACTGGATCGGTCGCGCCTTTGCCTTACTTCTAAGGTAATACATACCCGTTTTAAGACCTGTTTTCCATGCGTACATGTGCATAGACGAAAGTTTTGAAATTGTCGGACTCTCGACGAACAAATTCATGCTTTGACTTTGGTCTATATATACACCCCTATCGGCCGCCATATCAATGATCGTTTTTTGACTCATTTCCCATACCGTCTTATACAATTCCTTGAGATCATCTGGAATATCTATAATATTTTGAACGGACCCGTTCGCCTTAACCATAAGATCCTTCATTTCTTTCGACCAAAGCCCGATCTTTTTCAAGTCCTCGACTAAGTGTTTATTTACGACGACAAACTCACCGGCAAGTGTTCGTCTCAAGTATATATTGGTCGTATATGGTTCAAAACACTCATTATTTCCTAGAATCTGAGATGTACTTGCCGTAGGCATGGGTGCAAGGAGAAGACTGTTTCGCGTACCTTCCTTTACACGTTCGCGCATAACATCCCAATCGTACCGCCCACTAAACTGCGGGTCTCGATCCCACATATCGAATTGGAGAATACCTTTACTAAACGGTGACCCTTTAAACGTTTCGTAAGTTCCGTACATTTCTGCAAGTTCGCACGATGACTCGAGTGATGCGTGGTATATTGTTTCAAATATATCGCGATTAAGTTTTCGTGATTCTTCAGAACCAAATACCATTCTACACATTATAAAAACGTCCGCGAGACCCTGAACACCTATACCTATAGGTCTGTGTCTCATATTTGAGTTTTTACCAGCCTCTGTCGGGTAAAAGTTCTTATCGATAACCCTATTTAAATTACGCGTTACCATCTTAGTTACTCTATGTAACTCTTCGTGATCAAATTCCTTCGTTTCGGGATTAACGTATTTTGGTAACGCAATGGATGATAAATTACACACAGCCGTTTCATCTTTATCAGTATATTCCAAAATTTCGGTACATAAATTCGACGATTTTATCGTACCGACATGTTTATGGTTCGATTTTTCATTACACGCGTCCTTATAAAGCATATACGGTGTTCCCGTTTCACTTTGTGATTTAATAATAGATTTCCATATATCCGTCGCAGGAACAACCTTCGACGCCAAACCCTCACTCTCGTACTTTTCGTAAAGGTCCTCAAACTCTTTACCATATACATCAGAAAGACCACGCGCCTTATCTGGACAAAATAAGGACCAGTTTTCCCCACGTTCAACACGTTTCATGAATAAATCCGGAATCCACATTGCCGTAAAAAGGTCTCTACACCGCGCTTCCTCGTCACCCTGATTCAAACGAATCTCAAGAAAATCAAGAATATCGGCGTGCCATGGTTCCAAATACACGGCTATAGACCCTTTACGTCTTCCTGCCTGATTAACGTACCTCGCAGTTGAATTATACACTCTGAGCATAGGAATAATACCATCGGATGTACCATTCGTACCGCGAATGTGTGATTTATTCGCACGAACATCGTGTATGTGTAATCCTATACCCCCAGCCCACTTACTTATCTGCGCACACTCCTTTACTGTATTATAAATACCGTCGATACTGTCTTCCTTATTTGCTATAAGAAAACAAGAGGACATCTGTGGCCTGTGTGTGCCTGCATTAAACAAAGTTGGTGTTGCGTGAATAAACAAACCTTTAGACATGGCTTCGTATGTTTCTAACACGCGATCAATATCATGACCATGAATACCAATAGATACACGCATGTATAAATACTGAGGTGTTTCAATAATATCACCATCAATTTTTTGAAGATACCCTTTTTCGAGAGTTTTTAAACCAAAATAACCAAAATCAAAATCGCGTTCGTGTTCAATATTATCTTTAACCTTCGAAGAAACTTCCAAAACTTCGTGTGTAACTATACCCACTTTGTGGAGTTTGCGCATGGCAATATGAAAATTATTAGATGCACGTTTTTGAATATTACTTGCAACAATACGAGTTGCTAAAACTTCATAATCAGGTTCGCTCGTGATCATACCAATACACACTTCAGAAGAAAGTGTATCTATTTCGTGTGTTTTAATCTCATCGTACATAGACGAAAAAACTTGTTGTGCAACTTTAGTCACATCTACATTTTCAGAGAGTCCGTGTGTAAGCTTTGTAATCCTGTTGGTGACCTTGTTAAACTTTACGTCTTCAACACGACCGGAACGTTTTATAACTCTCATTTTATTAATTTCTACTAGTTTTATTTTTTTATATTATTTTTTACACTTATGACTAAAATCAGAACTTCTAACAGTTGTTGGGCCCTGAGTTTCAGCTAAACGATTGGGCTGGAGAAGAGATGAATTAACATAAAATTTTCCAGCGGGATCACCGACTTTAGCAACAGGGGCATACGAACCCACGAAACACTCTGGTGGTTTACATATAGGGACTTCATAATTAGATGGCTTGGTCGAATACGCCGTATCAAAATCAGCGAGAACTAACATTTATATTTACTGATACTTTTTTTCCAGGCGTATATTAAATGTGCGACGCTCTTCACATAAATTCCCTCAAACAGTGTCCAACACCCCTGAACACTTTATTCTTTTCCGAATTCAACATGAATGTACTTCAACGTGGTATTCGACAAGACTTTAGAAATAAATCGGGTGTTGCTATAGATTATCAAAACAATAACGATCTCTACAGTATCATGCGTGTTGTTTTCATAAACAACTCAGGTGACCCAAATACAAATGTTCAAGAACAGGTCAGGTATATGAATGGTATTGTTATAAAAACAGCAGTGAGTCAAATCCAGACTGGTGTTTCCCAATACATGGGATACATTCACGATATCGATAAGGGTACTCAGCCCATAGATAGACCAGTAAGTACAACAAATTATGGTAAAAAATTCGGTAAAAACGAAAAAATTGGTATTAACTAGATTTATCAATACCATGAATAAAACACGCTGAACGTGTAATCATATATGCTGCTGAACCAACTATAATAACAGTTTCTACTAGTATTATAGTTAGTAAATCCATTACTTACCTATTATTACACCTTCTTTTATTTAAAATAATCTATAACCTTCTACTGTATCGGACTCTTCAGCTTCGGCTTCGGCTTCGGCTTCATCGTCGGCTGGTCCAGAATCGAGCGTTGTATCGTCTTCTTCTGGTATAGTCTCACCTCCAGACGCTAATATAGCATCGTCAACGGGGTCATACAGATTACCCGAAAATTCTTCATTTGCTTCCACTTGTGGAACATCTTGACCACCCGATGATTTAGTTAAAAGATAAATCAAAATTATACCAGCAATAACAGCAATAATAATTCCTATTTTTCGTTCTTCTGGTTTCATTGTTGTATATATTAGTATTATTTATTTTTTTATTATCAAATCTATATAAAATGAAACACAAAAAATATATTCTTCAATAGTAATAAAGATGAGTGAATTAATGCTCGACGATAAAAATGCCATGGACGATATAAATCCATTTGTCGTTCCCAATAATTTTTTTCCACCGGGTACAAGTAAGCATGCGGTCGATTTTAGAAAATACGAACAGGCGATAGATGAATCTGAAGAAGAATATAAAAGCCCTGCGTGCGATATTTTGTCAAAGGGTGTTGGTCGCCCTGGATACAGTGACCAAAAGTGTTCTTTACATAGACCACTTCTACCAGGAAGAAATTTAGATACAGGATTTACACCAAGAGAAAAACTCGAAATAAACGATGATTTAATACAAAACGAATCCATTATAAAACGTCAAACGAATAATAACCAAACTATGACAATGGTCGCTATTGCAATTCTGATTCTATTAATTGCAATACTCTAAAAGTTAAATCCAATTTGTGATCACTTACAGATGACTCTATAACTTTAGGAAACGTCAATAAACAAAATTCCCTAACCATTCTTTTTTGCCAAGAACACGTTACGTTAATATACGGTGGTCTAAATGTAGAATCAAGAATTTTAACCGTATTCATTACACGTATAAGTGAATGAACATTCTTATTTTCCAATAAAACATTATCCAATTGGACCAAAACCATTTTTCGCCTGGTTTCGGTCGTTTTCTCTATCATTGTATCTAAAAACTGTTCATAACGTATAGATCTGTTTGTACCGTGCATAACAATTTCATTCGAAGATCCAATGATTTTAGTTTTAAAATAATCAGTAAACTTTTCGTACCCAAAACCCTCTATATACTTACTATAACTAATCTCAACTAGATCTTGTTCTTTATCAACATCTACTATTTGCCTACAATAATTTATAAAATAAGCCATAATTTTATTACTTAAAGTTTGTTTAATATCTTTAACTATTATATAATGTGGATGTTATTGTGTAAGCCTATTGTAATACCAACAGGAATTTCAAATCAAACAATTGTAACTGCAAATAAATGCAGAATTGTAACAGTATCACCGACCGATAATAAAAGTAGATACGTGATAGATGTTATGGAAGACGTACCTGAAATAAATATCACACCAATGGATATTAACGATAACAAATGAAAATTCACTTATATAAAGAGTTCAATTTTTATATAAGGAATGGTTAGAGAATATGCAGAAACCGTATACCAAGCTCTGGGCCCCGGTTATAGTGAGCGTGTATATCACAAGGCATTGGAAGTCTTACTTAGAAAAGAAAAAATCCCGTACGAATCAGAACGAATAGTTCCCATAGATTTCATGGGTCACGTCGTTGGAAACTTACGCGCAGATTTGATTTTGAATTGTGAAACCGTACTCGAACTCAAATCTGTACAGAAAATAACAGACTCTATGATAACTCAAGCACGAAACTACCTACATTTAACAGGTCTTAGACACTCATACCTGGTCAATTTTCCACCGACTACATGTACAGATTTAGAAGTTAGGTACGTTGGGTTAGATTAAGGAATCGCAACACCCGCTTTAATACATCTTTTTTCAACTTGGTCTAGTTTTGTTTTTGAAATTTTTCCATCAATATATTTTTGTCCTTCCACAAATATATTTTTAGAACGATCCCAAAAATACAAGTTTTTATTAGAAAAGGGTTTATTCTTTACTGAATTTTTAAGTTCTTTACAATCTCCACTAATATCTACATGGAGTGGTTTTTTTTCAGTTTCTATAAATGCGTTTAAATAATCATCCACTTTATTTGTATATGCACACTGACCCTTCATACGATCTATTTTTTCTATTACATCCCTTTCTGCTTCTGATATATGAGAAATTACAAGTGAAGGATTATTTGCATACTTCTCCTTATTTGTTTGAAGTAAGTTATAAATCAATGGGCAAAAGTGAGGGTCACCTGTACTCATATAACGTTTCACGTTTCCTTTGAGTTTTTTTACTGCATATAGTGGTGTTCCTGGTATCATACCATTTATATATGCAAGTACGCTAGATGATGAACTGCAACAACAACATACTACGAATGCACCGGCTATAGCTGCCATATACATTACTACTATATTATTATGTATCACTATCTTCCTTGTCCTGTATTTGATTCATGAAATACATTATAGGTATCATTTGGTATATCTTTTTCCAATCGAGTTTCGATTGTTCGTAATACGCTTTAGGATCCTTAAGTCCCTCGTTTATAATTTCGTTTATCTTTTCTGTGTGGAGCCGGATTTCCTCCAAACAAAAATTGTAATACGGATCGCTCATTAATTATAATGAAACGCATATCTTTAATTATTTTTGTTTAGCCGCGTAATGTCTAATCAAATCATTAATATTCTTAAACGAACCACCTTCTCTAAGTGGATTTTTTCTATTCGATTTCGATCTTGACTTTGGTGTGTTTGGTGAATTTGGCACTTTATTATTAGTTTTCTTTTGTAAATTTTTAGACTTTTTATTTCTTACGGTAAAACTATTCATTTAATATATCCTGACATTTTTTATATAGTCGGTATATATTCCCATTGAAGATCACTGCATATCTTCTTCCATATAACGTCTTGTTGGTATAACTTTTCCTTTGATTTCAAAAGTGGGAAATATTTTAGGTATGAATCTTCACTCAAAAGTTCGCAAAACTTATACAAAACGTACGAATAACTCAAAAAGTTTTTACGTTCTGTTGGACAATTCTTATCAAACGGTTTTTGAATATCCTTAAACATAATACGCAAACGCTCTTCGAGCTCTTGTGGCATTTTTGGTGGTGATATTCCACTCAAAATATTTGTTATATACGGAACGTGTTCGTAATACTTATTCAGTTTCAGCTTTTTCAAAAGACCACGAACACGTGCGTGTGTAATTTCATCAACAGTTTTTACCTTAATTTTCTTAAGTTCGCTACGTAACTGTTCTATAACTTCAGGAGGTATATTAGTGGTTTCTTGTGCTTGAAACTGTGATAACCATTCATTAAAATGGTTCTCGCGTTTATACGAATAATTTACGACCTTTTCGGACGTTTCTTGTTCTTCTCTATATGTTAATTCCTCACTAATCAAATTCGCTACAATCAAACCACACTCTTCGCATACAAGATCGCTCGTATCGGGAAAGTGAAACATTCTACTTTCAGGACATCTAGGACACTTATCCACATTTTTTTTAATAGGTCTATCTGTACTAATATTTTCTACCTCGGCTAAATAATCATTGAATATATCCTTTCTCTGTAGCCCACTCGTCTCCTTACAATTGAAAACATTATCTGTGGTAACTTCTCTATTTATATCGTCCGTGTGTTGTTCCAAAAATGGCATACATTTAATTATATAGTCAGACATTTCAGATTCGTACCTAGACTTATTATCAGGGTCGTCTGCTATTAAATTTTTCCATGTTTCAACTTTGTTAGTATATCGGCTTAAAAAATTACCTTCCATATGTTAACTAAATAAACATGTTCATTAATCTTTTAACTAACGTTATATTATGGGTACACGTAACACTAAAAACATTATTTTCAAAACCCGATTACAAAGTGATAGATCAGTCCATGGAATACACAATAGATAACAAAACAACACCAGATGAATTAGATGAGTTTTGGGAAGAAGAATATGAAGAGTGGGATGGTATAACCGAATCGTTCTATAAAAATTTAAATGACGTTGATTATAAAAATACGTGCATACCAAATAATGTCGATAAAACAATTGTTAGAATCAAATATTGGTACAATGACAAAATGTATAAATACTTAACATACAATATGAATCACGAATGGCCTCCCCATACCCAAAAGGGTATATCATTTAACATACCAATCGTAAGCGCACATTTGCTTGATTCGTATGAAAAACCTGTAAAAGATTTACTAAATAAAATAAAAAGGTACGCGGGTCCCAGATACGATTTTTACGGAGAAAAAATAAAGATAAGTGATATGTTATATTATGATGACGAAACACTCGAACAGGAATATCCAACAATTCGTTTAAAAAATGCGTTAGGTATGGTTAAAAACATAGATACAGTTACAGGTTACATTACTGATCTTCGGATACCTTAGTCGCAAGATAAAACTTCAATTCACCCAAATTTGCAACATTATACTTTAATATCAAAAACCTATTTTGTTCTTCTTGCATTATCTGCACCGTAGAACACATACTAGTTGCTTTAGTAAATATGTTCATGTACCGAAGTGAATAATCACCTGATATTTTCGGACTCTCTTCCGTACACTGAATAATAGTTTCTTGATTTGCAAAATCACCCTTACAATACAATTTTAATGTATGACCATCACGTGTTATTTCAATATCATTACCTATATTAAACATATCTCTACATATTCTTTGGAAATCAGCAGATAACATAGGTGTTATAGTTGTCATTGTCATCGAAGGAACCTCAATTTGATTTTCGTTTATATCGAGAAGTTTTAATGAAAAAACAGTACACGTTTTCTTTGCCTCGCTATGTATTTCTATCTTCATATACTCTTTACACTCTATAGACATAACCAAAACATCACTATTGGTTATAGACTTAAGAAGTTTAAATGTATTTGAAACATTTATACCTGCAACAATTTCCTCTTCACACGTATACTCCTCGAAGTTATCAGCTGATAAATACATATCAACGAGTGATGTTCTTGCAGTATCGAGTGTAACTATATACACACCATCCTTTTTAAAATATATATTCACATCATTTAGTATATCCTTTAATACCTCAAAGGTTGATTTTATAGCAGATGCCTGAACAGTAGCTAATTTCATTATGTTTAAATTGCATTATTCCTTTAATTACTGTTTTGTTTGTGAATTATACGCATCAGAAACACTTCTACTTATTTTTTCTTCGAGTTCAGGTGTCATTGCAGGTTGTAATGACGTACCATAACTATCTATATCGTATATTTCGTCTGTACCTTCGCCATCCAAGGTTGTCATGTTACACGAACCAAAACCAGCCATTTCAACGTCTCGTACTGGTAAAAGTGATTCGAGCCAATTTTTTATTTCATTACCGACTAAAAGTTTTCCATTCTTAGTTAGCATTGTCGGTACTCGACTTATTTTATTTTTAAATTGAGGAGGTACGCCAAGTTTATTAATATTATGATACGAAACAATTTGTTTTAATGTTTCGTGTTTATTAATATAACTTATGATATCTAAACTGTGATTACATTGAGGACTAAAAATTAACAGGGACATTATTAAATTATATTTCCAAATAAAAATAAAATAAAATCACGCATTATATAAATGAATAAAACTATATTATTCTTACTTATTCTTATTGTATTATGGACAATGACCAGGACGGAAATGTATTCACTGAACCCAGAAAAACCTTCGGAACTGAGTGACGAAGAAGTGGATCTATCTCAATACAGTGAAATAGATGATAAAATATCAATAACTAAAGATCTTATGCAGGAAATGGTACTACGCACAAACGAAAAAGTTTCCAAAAAAACTGGTCTGTGTACGCATGTTATAGAAACAATAAAGATCAAGAAATACGAACATATGATAACAGGTAATGTAATATATAAGTGTATGTTTATGGTTGTTAAACACGGTAATCCTGGTTTTGATTATGGATTCATAGTATCGACTGATATACGTGTTATAAACGAAGGACCAAGGTTTGAAACTATAGATATAAATAAGGAAACTTACGAAGATGGAAGAAGTATAAAAGACGTCATGAATGAAACAAAAAATGATATCGAAAGAAGACAGGAAAAGATCGACGAACTAAACGAATATCAAAAAATACGATTAGAACGCGATAAAAAGAAAATGGAACAGCTCATAAGAAACATGGAAAGAAAAATAATAGAAAAACCAGAAGTGAAAATTTTGTCTTTAAGAACTCAACCAATAGACGTAAAAAAACCTGATAATATAGGTATTTTTACAAACCCAACTCGCGCTCAAGAATTCCACGACTATACACTTGTTAGACAATCGGAAATAGATTTAATAAAAAATAACAGATTCGTTGAAAAGGAAATTTTAGATGCACAACAAATGTATAGCACACCAAAACCACCAAGAATTGATTTAGAAAACTTCGCATTTCAGGGAGAAAATGAACCTTTACCAGAATTACCTGATATGATACCAGAAACACCTATGTTACAAAAACTAATATCACCAATACCCGAGTTATAATAATGAAAAATAATTCGATATTATTGTAATGATAAGTGTAGATGATATATCACGAATATCAGAAAAACGTAACAGACTCAGAAAAGAGACTTATGTAAAAATATACGAACAAATATCTAAAAAAATACGTCAGTCAGTTGAGTTAAGTCATAAACACGTATTTGTACAAATCCCTTCTTTTGTTATAGGACACCCACACTTTGATCGAACAAAAGCAACGAATTATATTGTACGACAACTTCACATAGGTGGATTCATGGTACAACACGTGGGTGAATTCGAATTATGTATATCATGGAGACCCAAAAAAGTGAAAAAACAGGACGTTGTTGAGAAAGAAGAAGACTTTGAAGATTTTCCAACACTCATAAATCTAAAGAAAACAGCAAATAAATACAGGACAGCGCGATAATTGGTTCTTAAAAAAATTCCCCTTTATCATAAATGGATAACCTTAACATACTCGTAGAAGCTAAGAGAGAATACCTCGGCCAACTTTGTATTCTGATGTGTCCGGTTATGATAGAAGTTTTTGAAGAAATGTACGAAGAAGCCTATAAATTATCAAAAGGCAGAAAAGTTTTAATTATGTACCAAAAATTATTAAAAGAAGTTCCAAATTGGAGTGACGCTCAATCTAAACAGCACAGTGATAACATTGCAAACAGATGTGCCTGGTTTAACGATTTAATTGCCGCAGTTTTTGTAAGTTGTGTTAAAATTCTATCCGCGGTTCGTTTAAGTAAAGATAATAAGAAAATTTCACTCAAATTACCAACTAACGAAGTTTTCATTCAAATGTGTTATAACAAAGCAGCAGAAAACATTTACAACGATCCATACATTTACCATGATTCACAAAATGAACATTCGAGAAACGATAAACTATTTGAACGATTTTCCGCGTGTATTGAAACAGCCGTTAAAGAACTCATACCAGTTCAACAAATTCTTCAGACCTATATGTCTCAACAACAAGAGGGACAGGATCTCGACCTTGGTGATGCAGAAGTTGGTGATTTTGAAGACCCAGATGTTCTTGAAGGTGGTGAAGAACAGGAAGAAGTCACAAACGACCCATTTACAGGCGATCCTTCCTCAGAACCAGCTCCAGAACTCGAATCAATGGATCAAAACGAAATGTCGTCTATGGAACCACCGGGATTAGAATCATTGGATGAACCTTCTATGGAACCCGAACTTCCCATGCAATCCGAACAACCACAACAAAATCAATCGTTCATAGATAATGAATTTAAAACTATTAATACAGGACCACCACCACCAAGAAGACAAAACGAGGGTGTTCTATTTCCAGATGCACCAGATACTCAGAGAAAAAAACCTCAATTATATTAAATGGAATTTGAAGACTATTTAAGAGATCCCGCATGGGCCGGTATAATCTCCGGTTTTATCACAGCAGGGTATATTCACTTTAAAGCAAAAATTAACAACGAAGGTAAATTACCGTTAAGCGCTTATACTAAACCCGCAGCACTTGTTGCTATTTTAGTATTTTTTATCGTTACAAACGGATTAGGTAAGAAAGAAAGTATATCTTGCGAACCATTTTAATTTCTTAACTTAAAGATATTATACATATACTATATACAAAATGGCTTCCGTGACTGCTTTCAATGAAATGATGGGTCAATTTCTTATGGAACTTCATAAAACTTTTCCAGAAGAAAAAGGTTTAAAAAAATGTTTATCTGCTTTCGATCTTATGAAAGAATCTAACCCAAAATTGGTCGTTGATGGATTCATGGCAAGTGTTACCCCATTTGCAGACAAAATATCAGCAAAGGACGATACCTTTTTTATAAATGAATCAAAAAATTTGGATTTTATGAAAGATATTAATTTAAAAGATCATTGGGAAACGTGTTCAGAAAATACAAAAAATGCTATCTGGCAATATGTTCAAACACTTTACATGTTAGGGACAACAATCACATCTATACCAGAAGAAACACTTTCCATGATTGAAACAGTCGCAAAACAATGTGCTGATAATATGGAAAATAATGGTCAAGAACTGGATGAAAATGCACTTATGAAAACCATGCAAGGTATGTTAGGTGGAATGTTAGGTGGTGGTAAAAAATAAACTCAATATATATAAATGGCATCTCTTTTCGAAGATCCAAAACAACTCATCAATTCAGATAAGGTTTTAGAATTTTGGCCTTCAACTACACTTACTCCAGAAGAACGTGTTAATGCAACTGCACGATTCATTATTTATGCAACATGTATAATATATCTCATAAAACGCGACATGCGTATATTTGTTTTAGGTGGAACAGCACTCGGTGTTCTTTACATAATGGAGCGTTCGGATATGGTCAGGGAAGCATTGGCTAGACCAACACAGGGACAGTTAGGTATAACCGGTGCTTGTCAGCTCCCAAGTGAAGATAACCCAATGGGTAATGTTTTACTAAGTGATTTTAACGATAGACCAAATAGACCTAGTGCATGCTATTATCCAACTGTAAAGAAACAGGCTACTGATTTATCAACAGGAGGTATTAAATACGGACCAGGTCGTTCGCGATCAACCGCACCAGAATATCAAAGAAACGCAATGTCTAGACAATTTGTAACTATGCCATCTACATCATTGGCAGGTGACCCATATTATGAATTTTTACACGGTAAAAAGGGACAACAAACGTGCAGACAAGACCCACGTTTATGTGATCCAAATGCGAGAGGTATTCAACTCGAAGCATTTGCCGGATTAAACCCAAATGGGGATAGACGATAATTTTTAATTTAAACATTGAATACTCGATTTGCTTAAACAAAATCTTTTGTAATAGTAAATGGCGTATCAACTCCAACCAGGATTAAAAATTGTAAATGACAAGGCCGTTCCACAAGTATGTGCAACTGAAGAAGTTTTGTTGTATCCTCAGCCCAGTACTTTGAATTATACCTCGGCGAGACCTAATACAATGTTATATGGAACAGCTCCATATATGGCAGGTAAAGGCTCACCAGCTCAATATATAGAAACAAGTGATGCACTTCGCCCACAATCGACGAGTCAATTTAATAAAGTATTAGCAAAAACATATGAACAAAATTTACACCCACTCCAAAATGTTGCGTGTAAAGTTCCCCTCAGAACCCGAACTTACGAACCATCGAGCACACGTGCCGAACTCCAAAATGGTTTATTTCAGCAAAGATACCTCAATAAAAATGTTAATAAGAAATAAGAATGGCTGACCCCGTATCCATATTGGCTATAGCCGGCCTAGTATATGCCGGACGTAGATTAAGCAAAACAGACGAAAATTATAACATAGAAGGAAAATCTGTCGAAGAAGATATACCACTCAGGTCAGAATCCGATAGAACTATCAATATAGATTCATCCTACCTAGGACCACTCTCACCACTCGTTGAACCCGATTATACTTCGAAGGAAGAAGTACCTGCTTTTGGAGACATTGCACCTCAATCGAGATCTTCGGGACAGGAAGTTTTGTCCATGCGAGATCGAATGATGTACGATGGTGGTCGAATGAATAACCTTTCACCAATAGAGAGACAAAATGTTGGTCCAGGTCTTGGTGTTTCTGCGGATGTACCAGCAGTCGGTGGTCATCAACAACTTTTTAGAGTTAACCCAGAAAATGTAGGTGCATACCGTCTCACAACTTTACCAGGACGAAGTGGCCCTGCTTATGATGGTAAGGGTGGTAGAAGAGGTGTGATGGGCGAACTTGGTAATAATCGTCCAGAAAAAACCGCATTTTTACATGAACGCCTCCCACCAGTTGCGGGACGTGCTCAAGGTATGACTGGAAGAACACCAAGAGCAGAACACGAAAGAACTAAACGAACAACAAATAGATCTGAAACAGGTTCCAGAACAGATACACTCAATTTTGCTAGTGCAAAAAGAACTGTTTCTGCATTAACACGTGCTCAAGAACCAACACGTAATAAGAAAGATGGAAACATTGAAGCTTATTCGTACGCAAATGCACCAGCACCAGGAATACACAAATTCTCACACGGTTACTTATCAGCCCCAGCTACAAAGATTGGCGAAAAGCGAGTTTTTGGAGATTCATATACGGTTGAAGAACTTACTAAATATGGTTTCAGACCAGATGATAGAAGAGGTAAAGCAGGAAGACCAGCAGGTGCAGGTAGAATGAATGTTCGCGCAGATCCACTTAACCAAGGGGGTATGATAACAAGTGTTCGATCGGATACGTCTCGAATCGACGGGAGAGTCAATTCAGCAGATGGTGGATGGACTCAACAATATAGACAAAATGATTATAACCAATTCAACGCGTATAAAGGTAATATTAATCCAAATGCAACTAACAATAGTTTAGATTTGGCAAGAAGACAACTCGCACAAAACCCAATTGCACACAGCCTTTCTTAAATTAATTAAGTAAAAACACTCATTAAAATAATAGCCCGTTATTTTAATGAAGGTACATACCCTAGACATAGATAGTGGAGAACGTAACCCAGAACTGTATCCTAATCCCGCAGACTATACAGTATTTTTAAACACGCCTATTTATGAAGTTACAAAAATATCAATGATATCAGCCCGTATTCATCATAGTCAGTTTTTAATACACGCAAGAAACAAAATATTTCAGGTACGAAATATTAGTGCTAGTACGGATTATACACTAACACTCACAGAAGGAAACTATGGTGGAAAAGAACTTGCAACTGAACTCGTCGCAGCATCGACAGCAGTAGCTGGACCTATTACAGGTGCTACATTTGATAAAGATAAGAACTCTATAACCATAACTGGTTCAACCGATTTTGAATTGAAATTTAAAACGGGTACAAATGGTTACGATTCTACTATATCTGGTTATACTACACCACATGACATTTTTGGTCTTCCAGCAAATGATATATCATCGACAAGTTCATCACTCACGACTGGTAGTATTAATTTACAGGGACCAGATGCTATTATTGTAAAACTAAGTAGCGGTTCAGATGAATTTAACAAAACCATTTACTCAGAATCACCTTTCTATACCGGAAGAATACTCATGTGTGGAGACGTTATTAACTACTCTGGTGTAGATGACGCTGTAGAACACAATTTTGATTCCGGTGCTCAAAAAACGATACAAAATCTACACGTTAAATTTTATTATAGTAGTAACAACCGTTTAATACCATACGATTTTAGAAACGCAAATCATATACTAAAACTTGCTGTAACATGCTCTACTGATAAATTTGAGAATATACCCAAACTAAGAAGAGATGATTCTCTTCCACCGCCTATGAGTATCCCCGAATACGAGGATCCGCATAGATGGGATTCATTTTTATCTATTTTTTTGGTAGTTGCAACTGGGTTATTCCTGCTCCTGGTTATGAAAAAACCGAAAATTATCGAGTAACCGCGAAGATTGGCGCAGATGGCTTTTGGACTCTAGAAGAGACACGGGAGACAGCGACATAGACCAAGATGGACAAGAGAGTAGTGAACAACGCAGTAAGTGTGTAGTTCATACCACCATTCTTGTTGACTTTGACGATTTGGTTAACAACCCATCTCACCAAATCCATCCATGAGAGGGCGGCAGCAAAGGAAAAACCGGCAACGATAGCGTTGAGCGATTGACCTTCGAGTTCGCGGGCGACGAGTACAGCAGTTTCTTGAGCAGACATTTTTTATATATTAAATTGAGATTTTATTCTGGGAGAAAATCATCTTCGAATAAAATTTTCTTATACTTTTTTGTATTTTTCATGTACCCTTTCATCATTCTGGGCTTTTCATCTTTGCTAGAATTATACCCTGATGATTCCGATTCAGTTTCAGTCTCACTATCTTCATCTGATATATCCCCATCCGAAGATATTTCATCTGATAATTTAAAATATCCAGATTTAGACGACCAACCTTCAGGACCCGAGTTGTTCATTATTATCTATAGCATTTTTTAACATCTGTTCTGTCGGATTTTTCGGCACCCACGTACCCCAATTATCGTACGCCATATTCATTTTAACAAATTTATAGTCTCGCCCTGAATATCTTTCAAACTCAATATCTTCATCACATTCATCTATAATTTCCAAATCGTCCTCGCTACAACTCTCTTCATCTTCTTCGTAAATCTCTGGAAAGTACGAACCCGTCTTTTTACCAACTTCATTCATTGCGCAATATTTCATCGCATATTCAAGGTCTCTTCCTAATACAGTATCACGACCACACGCTTTTGCGTACTCAGCTGCAAAAATCATGGACTGTTCCATAACTGGTTGAACAATGTCTATAGCAGATTGTTGTATCTGTTCTACGATGTTATCCTGTGCATCTTTTTCAAGTAAATTCATTATGTATTGTATATTGTTTTAGCTATACCGTTCTCCACTCGGAGTATATTATAACTTTGTGCCAAAACTCTAAGCTCTCTTTTACAATAGTTATCGGGTGTTGTTGTAAGTTTGAGTATCTGATCTTTAATCATACTAAAGTTGATCTGACCTGTTGGATACCACCGTTCGGGTTCTAAAGCAAAACTGTACGAATAGTATCGCCTGAACACTTGTGTTCTAGTATGGTGTATTCCACTTTGAACCGCGCGTAAATTTATAATCTCACCAGAAGCTCCTTCGATAACATCAGAATCGTCTAAGGTTAAAGCGAGTCTTTGTAAATGTTCATAATTCGTATATGAGTTAGTGGTACCATATAATTGAAAAAGTGAATCATAATCAAAATTACTAACAAACTTACCACCTGTCACTTTTCTCATTCTTTGAATTATAAAAAACAGTTCCTTTACAGGGTTTGTAAAATTAAGTCTATGTGTTGTATTTACTAGACTACTAATATCTGGATCCTGGGGTATTATATCCTTATATTCTTGAATTTGTGTAATTGTATAATCTATTTTTTCAGATTTCAATTTAGCCCTTTCTTCACTATCCAAAGATACCATTTCGGTCGTTATTTTCATGTCTTTAATAAGACCTTTTGTAGGTACATAATCAGCTAAATAAAATATATAATTGGGTTGTGAAACACTATAACCCCATACACAATCACCACGTTCCCTAAGTTTAATAACAATCTCAACTTCTTGTTTATCTATAGCACAAATAGGAATAGCAAGTTCGGGATTATTATAAAAATAAAAGGGGATATCGACGAAAAATTTTTGGTTAGACGTAGCAAGTCCTAAATACCCCCCTATTGATGTTGAATCGACAGGAGTACCAGATGCCTCTATAGGAGGCTTACCAACAAGTTTAGCAAGGTTTTCTTGTTTTGTATGTGTTACATAATTATCAAAGTAAATCGCTAAAAAATCGCTTGGTATGTGCTGAATAACCTTACCACCAATTAATATTTCAGCATACTCAATAATAGCGTGTCCTATAGACTCGATGTAACCTATACCATCTATACCATTAATCAAATTTTGTTGTATGTTAGATAACTCAAACTTCAAACTTACAGTTTTGATAAGATCACCCTGATCTTGTGGTATAGTACACCTTACCGTGCTACCAAACTCAACTTCACCTTCCACGTCTAAATCGCGAAAAAAAGGTGCAAAATTTGTATGTTTTTGAAAATTTTTTACGAAGTACGTATATTCGGGATCATCCGTAAAAAAGGCGTCCTGTGGGCCAGATATTTCTAATTGAACACGACCAGCCATTACTATTATATATGACTAAAATTTTAAACCACCAAGCCCGCTCTCAATGCGCAAAACATTATAGTTTACTGCATATACATATACTTTATGTGCAAAATTAGCATCTGGTGTATCGAGTTCGATTTCTATTAAATTGTGTGCTATTCTACTCATATTAACTTGTCCGGTAGGGTAATACGTTTCGGGATTCATTGAGAAACTATACACACCGAAATTACCGTTCGTTATACCCGTATAATATTTAAGGGGTTGTTCGTAACATAACATTAAAGTATCAGCGTCTATGATCGTATTATTATTAAACTTCATTGTAACCTGTTTAATCGTTTCATACTTATGCACATCATCACTCACCGCAAGAAAAAACATTTCCTTAACGGGGTGTTTAAAATTAAGCATACCAGATTTTTTAGATTCACCAGCTTTAAATTTTAATTCTGATTTTTGAAGTTGTGTAATAACATACTCGATTGGTCTTGATAATATAAAATTCTTTTCATTCTCTGTAATAAAAAAGAACTCATTCACGAGCGAAACCTTTTTAAGTTCAGATGTTATACCCATTGGTGGATCCGATATAGAAGAATCCAATCTGTTTAACGATTCAGTTACATCGTCCAGTTTCTTAAACTTTATTCGTACATCTACAAGTTGTTTAGTAAGTCCGCATACAGGTATAGCTAAACTTGAATGTCTAAAAAAGTAAAATGGTAAAAAAACACTATAATCCCAATCGTACGTTACAGATATACGATTACCATGCCCCGATAAAAAGTAAAGGGTTTGTAAAATATCATCTTCGTTACTATGTATCTGATTGTACATGTATATATAATCACCCGTTATACGCTCTATAGTTTGACCACCTATACGTAAATCTGCATAGTCTATAATATACGAAGCAATAGATTCCCTATACCTAAGAAGACGTACATTTATAGTTCCACCCATACCAGGATGTGCGCCACAATAATAATGTAAAGTTGATGGAGCTCCATCAGTAGGTACAAAAGTAACAGTAGCAGACCCCGCGTTCGTAACACCTGTTATGTATTCTGAACCACCACCGTGAGTACCATCCGACGTTTCCGAAAACCTAAAAGGGTGAGATGTATGGTCTGCATTATTGAATGTATACGTAGTACCTTCGTAAAGTGTAATTGTATCTTGTTGAACACCGTCTATATAAAACTTACCACCACTCACAGTAACCGTAAATGTTTTATCCACTTGTTTAGGTTGGGGTAAAGTAAATTTAAACATCATGTTCCGAATAAGATCGCCTTTATTTTGGGGTATTCGACACTCTAAAGCCGTATCAAAATCTATAGAACCATCAAAAGGCGTTTCTATAGGTTCTATGGAAAATTTAGTATGTCTTTTAAAATTCATTAGGAAATAAGAAAACTCAGGTTCGCCAGTAAGCCATTGGTCCTGGATACCCGTGACAGCAAGGTTTAATCGACCAGCCATTCTTACTCTATGTGAGTAAAATTTTATAAAATAAAACGAGGCATTAAGTTAAATGAATCTTCAACTTCGAAAATTCAAGCCTGAAAGTATGGCTGATGATAAGGTCTGTGTTTTTATAGGTAAGCGTAACACTGGAAAATCAACACTCGTTACGGATATCCTATATCACAAGAAACATTTACCAGCAGGAATAGTCTTATCAGCAACTGAAGAAGGTAATCACTATTATCAACAGTACGTTCCTGACCTATTCATTTATTCAGATTACGATAGGGAAGCTATAGAACGTGTTATGGATAGACAAAAGAAACTCGTTGGTGCAGGTCGAAGCAATTGTGGTGCATTTCTACTTTTAGACGATTGTATGTATGATTCTAAGTTTATGAAAGATACGTGTATCCGCCAATGCTTTATGAATGGACGACACTGGAAAATATTTTTTATGCTAACCATGCAATACTGTATGGATTTACCACCAGCGCTTAGAGCAAACGTTGATTACGTTTTCATTCTTCGTGAAAATATCATACAGAACCGGGAAAAGTTATACAAATCATTTTTCGGTATTTTTCCAACGTTTGACATGTTCAATAAGGTCATGGATTCATGTACTGAAAATTACGAATGTTTAGTTTTAGATAATACATCAAAAAGTAACAGGATAGAAGATTGTGTTTTTTGGTACAAAGCAAAGCTTAGAAAAAACTTCAAGGTAGGAGCACCCCAATACTGGCAAACACATAAGAAAATGTTTAATCCAAAACATGGAAACTTTAAATTAGGTGACAGAAACACAGTTAAAAAAACGACACCATTCAAAGTTATTAAAAAGAAATGATAAGACTTTTTTCTAGAAAAATAAGTTCAGCATTAAATAAAATACCATTTCCACCACCACCCGTACTTATACCAGTATATACCAAAACAGGTGTTCAAGATAACGGGTATCGTATATTGATAGATATATGTCATGAAACACGAACAGTTTTCATAGATCATGACATGTGTGATTACGACGAACTAAACGATTTACCTAGAATTATAAAAACATTTGGGTGTTTGTACCCAAATTATACGTTACGTAAATAATCCAGGCTAATGCGTAATCATTAAAAACCAAAAACCTTTCTATAATATATGACGGACGTATATACAATGAATTTATCAGATTCTAATGACGGTATGGTCAATCTAAATAATAATCAATCAACGAATTTCATACCAAATGGAGCACCACAACCGCCGAATATCATGCCTGAAAAAAATATGAGTGAAAATAAACAGACTATGGACTCTACTCCCATTTCCGATATAATAAGCCAGCCAGAAGCACCACTCGAACCACCAATGATGGCACAAGATCCACGTATGACACAATCGCAAATGCAATCCCCAATGATGATGGCACAACAACCAGTTTCTCAACAAAGTGAAAACAAGAAAAAAGGGGGTAATGAGAACCCATTTAATTTAACCGATGAACAGTTTCAAACTCTCGTCGTCGCTATTTGTACTGCGATAGCAATTAGTAAGCCAGTTCAAGAAAAACTCGCAAACTTTGTACCACAATTTCTTAACGACCAAGGGAATCGAAGTATGATTGGTTTAGCATCTACTGGTGCAGTCGCTGCAATTGCATTTTTAGTTATTAATAAATACACTTAAGCAGAAACTTCCATGTTACCATTGTTAAAGTGAGAATATACACTATCTTCTCCTAATATCATATAAGCTATCAGGAAACCAGCGAGTAATCCTCCTGCACGAAGCGCAAGAACATTGCCTGTACTTCTTGTAGTTTTACCGTAATTTTTAAAATCGTTTTTAATCGACGCCTTTATTTTAGAAGCAATAAGAGACGTTACAAAAGCAAGAGTCGTTGCCAATAACATGAATGGAGCATCAAGAGCCATTCTACCCCATAAAGGACCACCTCTTGGCATGAATCCAAGAACGTTAGGAAGTATGAGTGTTATCCATGTCATATTTACCCACGGATCCTGGGAAAGAAGTGGAACACTCGATAAAGTAAGAACCGCATTCCATAATAATATCATTAAAAAAAGATCTTTTTTCGATGCTGCCGCCATTTTATATTAACTTAAGCATAGATTATTTATCCTGAACATGTTTGCCACAAAACTCAGTCTTTTCATGTATCGGTTTATATATACCCAATTTTACACATATACCTTTCAATTCCCTAAAATTGTCCCAATACTTTTTACTATGTGAATATTCATCTACGGTACAGTGCGCGAGTTCGTGTAATAAAACGTGAAATATTTCGTTCGTCTCGCCATCTATACACAAACCAATGTTTCTACCCTTATTTGTATTATATCCAACAGATCCTCGCATCTTATAATACGCAGTTATAGGAACTTCATCGTGTAACATTTCAAACTTTTCATTACCAGTTTCCTTTAGGTTCTCCCTGAGGATTCGATACTTTTCACGAACCTCGGTTAATTTTTCCGGTTCTCTCGTGTTGAGTAGTAAAAACACGTTTATGATAAGAAGGAGTAACGCAACTATCATCTTATCATAAAGTGAGAAAAAATACCAGGTAAATGTATATGAGTAACTCCAGATCCAACGTTCCTCAGGAACTTCGTAACCTCGGTGTTAGGAACATGAATATTACATCCCTTGGTCTAGAAAATACAAACTTAACCAATTTACCATCATCCATTGGTAACCTTAAAAAACTAAAGGAACTTGACTTGGCTAATACTAATTTAACCTCAATACCACCACAAATTGGTAACCTTAAAAACCTTGTGAATCTTAATTTGAACAGTAATTATTTAACCTCATTACCATCATCTATTGGTAACCTTAAAAAACTTACGTATTTTTCGATGGATGGTAATCGTTTAAGCTCATTACCATCATCTATTGGTAACCTTAAAAATCTACAGGTACTTGAGTTGGATGGTAATTATTTAACCTCGTTACCATCATCTATTGGTAACCTTAAAAAACTTACGTTTTTAAATTCAGGAGATAATTATTTAACCTCGTTACCAGAATCAATCGGTAAACTTACAAAACTTGAAGTACTTAGATCGTCTGATAATCATTTAGAATCGGTACCACGACAAATCGGTAACCTTAAAAATCTACAGTTTATTGGATTGGCTGCTAATAGATTAACATCGATACCAAAAGAGATCGGTAAGCTTACAAAACTCGAGATAATTCTTTTAGGCTTTAATAAGTTAACCTCGTTACCAGATGAGATCGGTCGTCTTCCAAACCTGACATCCATTTATATACATAGTAACCCAAACCTTAGAATCATACAAAGAACACTTGATCGACCTGGTTTAAGTATTACTAAGAATAGGTCGACACGTTTTGAACATATACCACTTAGACCTGTACAACGTAGAAACGTACCCCTAAACACTAATCGTAACGATCCTATATCTGGGTATAATTTTAGTGTCGGTAATAATGCCTTACTCCTCGGTGGATTCAATAGGTACGTAACTGAAAAATCATTTCTAAACTGGATAAAAACGAAAAAACCATCTACTAATATCACTACTATTAACACTTTATACAATCTTAGCCCAAACAGAAATATCGTTCCAAATCCATTTACACGACAACCATTATTTAGAAGAAACATAAATTTCGTCAAGTTTGTAAAACCAAACAAACCAAACGCACCGAACACTCTCGCGAAAAACCTAAATAAGATGAAAATAAACAACAAACCAAACACGCCAAAAACCATTCGAAAAAAGGCGGGTAACGCCGCTCAGAGTAGGCGTACCAATGTCAATAATAATAATAGGTAAATGTATATGAGTAATACCAATAACTCTAGAGTTAACAATCGTCATGAAAATACCAATCGCCGAGTCAGGCGAAGACTTAATGATCCTGTTCCTTTTAACCTTACCAGTGTTAATAAAAATGCTACGTTTATTATTAAATCTGGTTTTAGGCGTTCAGGGATTTTGCGTACCTACTATACTAATTTACCAAGAGAAATTGGTTCATTTACACGACTCGAAACATTATATATAAAACAGCATAGATTTACCTCGTTACCAAAAGAGATCGGTAACCTTAAAAACCTTAAGGAACTTGATTTGTCGATTGGTAGTTTAGAATCGTTACCAAAAGAGATCGGTAACCTTAAAAAACTCGAAGAACTTATATTACATGGTAATAAGCTACGTACTTTACCAAAAGAGATCGGTCTTTGTAAAAACCTTAAGAAAATTGTGTTGGATGAAAATATCATAGAATCGTTACCAAAAGAGATCGGTGACCTTAAAAAACTCGAAAAAATTTACATAAGGGCTGATGTAGGGACTGTTCAAAATTTAACCTCGATACCAAAAGAGATCGGTCTTTGTACAAACCTTACAGATCTTTATTTAGCTCGTAATAAATTAACCTCGATACCAAAAGAGATAGGCGACCTTAAAAATCTTGAATTTCTTGGTTTGACTCAGAATAAATTAACCTCGATACCAAAAGAGATTGGTCTTTGTAAAAAACTTAAATATCTTGGTTTGTCATGGAATAATTTAACCTCGTTACCAAAAGAGATCGAAGACCTTCGCGAACTCAGAATACTTGAATTGTATAATAACCCAAAACTTAAAGGTATATCGTCAGAACTTAGAAAGAGAGGATTAAATATTAAGAAAAACACTAATACTAAATTTATAAATTATAAATATTATACGAACCAATTGTCCACTGTAACTGTTAAACGAAAAAATTTACCTCGTTTACCACCAAACATCCGCGAAAATATCGCACGAAAAGTTAATACAAAACCCAAGGCAAAAACCGAATCTAACAAAATGAATGTAGCAAGGTCGAGTTTAAAAGCTTATAACAATAAACAGAAAGTATTAACTCGTCGCGCGGAGAACTTGATAAACAAACGACAAACACAAAGGGCCAAGGTCCAAAAAGCAAGGAATAACGCGAATAAAGCAATCAATAACCTTAATAAAATTAATAATAATTTTATAATGGCTGTATCTAAAGTTCATAACAATACTACCTTCAACAAATTAATAAAAAAAATGAATAATAATAATTAATCATTTCTTATACACAAACCTAAATTTACTATACAAATCCGAAACCGGGTTCCCTTTAAGATCTTCCCACAGTGTTAAAGTAAACCCCA